>Ga0335072_10000920_pt1 | contig 51211 bp, 48 predicted proteins | sample Lox_Sample_21_FD_206725 | JGI IMG/M metagenome (GOLD analysis project Ga0335072, IMG submission 206725) | Soil microbial communities from Loxahatchee National Wildlife Refuge, Florida, United States - Lox_Sample_2.1 | ecosystem: Environmental > Terrestrial > Soil > Wetlands | place: USA...
GTCACGAAATCCTTGTCGCTCGAGGTCCAGGTCGGTGCAATTCCGGGTGCACCGAAGGCCTCGCCCGTTTCCGCATTCGAATTCATGCCCGAAGTCTCCCGCGCACGAAAACGTGCTCTCCTCGAGTGACCGACTAGCGCCCGCGGCTCGCGGAGGCTGGGTCTAACCCTCCAGGTTCCTCAGTCCTGCATGTCCCCAGCCGATGCCGGGCGTGAGCACGTATTGCTCGGCGGTGTAGTTGTGCGGATCGATGGTGCGCAGCTGCCAGCCGTACTCGATGAACCACCGTGAAGGATTGCGGAAATAGAAGGAAACGGACCGGTCGTTCGGGTGACGGCCAATCGAGGTGCTCGCGATCTTGTGCTCGACGCACAGGTCATAGGTTGTTCCAATGTCATCGAGCGAATTCGTCTCGAAGAACACGTGCTGCACCTTGCGTGGCGCTTGGGGCCATTCGATGAAGGCCATCGAATGATGCCGTGGGTTGCAGTGGAGAAATGCTGCAAGCCGAGCTCGCTCCGGACTGACCACCCAGTCGGAGAGTCCAAATCCGAGGGTGCGAACGTAAAACTTCGCAGCACCCTGGACGTCGGAGGTGTACAGGACGAAATGGCCCATGCCGAGCTCACCGGTGCGGAACCCGGACAGGTCGCGCGAGGGTCTGAATCCAGGATTGAAGAGGGTCTCGTTGCCGAAGGTCAGCTCCATGCGGACGCCACTGTAGGGACAGGTGAAGTGGAGAAGCTCGAGCACGCGTCGATCGGCGATCTCGCTCGAGGTTCCGGATTCGACCTCGACGCCTTGCCGCTCCAGGTTGGCGGCAGCTGCCTCGAGGTCCTCATGGCTCGTGAGCTCCCATCCCACGAACGCCAGGTCGTCACCGCCGGCTGCATGAATGCTGAGGCGATGGTGGCGCTCATCCGCACGCAAGTACAGCAAGCGCTCGCTGCTGTCGCTGCCGATTTCGAGCCCCAGGACCTCGGTGCCGTACTTCTTCCATGCGCCGAGGTCGGTGGCGTGGGCTCCCAGATAGGCCAGCTTCGATACTCCCATGGTGCATCCTCAATCAGACTGACGTTGAGTTGAAACTTGAAGGTTCGAAGACCCGCTAGGATGGGTCGGCCCGTCTCAGCTGCCGCACGAAACTTGCGAGGGCCGTTCCGATCGCATCGGGGCTGTCCTCCTGCAACAGCTTGCGGCCCTTCACGGTGACCTCGGTCTGGTTCGGCCAGCCTCGAATGATCTCGCGCAGGCGTCCTCGGACGAGCTGGCCAGGCTCGCCGTTGATGAATAGTTTTGGTGTGGCACTTTGGGCAAGCCAGCTCGCGGACTTGCGAATGATTTCGACGACCTCCGACGGCTCGCCATCGAGTGGGAGGCTGCGTGGCCACGAAAGCGTCGGACGACGACCCTCGCCCGGCTGGTCGAACGGCCGCCGGTAGTACGCAAGCTCCTCAGCGGTAAGGTGGCGCAATACTGCTGCGGGCAGAATTCTCTCGATGAAGATGTTGTCTTCCAAGACCATTGCCTCGCCCGCGGAGGATCGCAGTGTCTTGAAGATGGAGTGAGCGGCCTCCGGAAGATCCGACCAAGTCATCGGCGCCGCGACCGCTTCCATATGAACGATGCCCTGCACGCGCTCGCGGTGGCGATTGGCCCAGTCGAACCCGAGCGTGGCACCCCAGTCATCGAGCACCAGGACTACGCGGGTGCCCAGCGCGAGCGCATCCCACAGCGCAAAGAGGTATTCGCGATGTGCCGAGAAGCTGTAGCGATCCGGACCCAGGGCTGGACTTAGTTTCTCGGATGCCCCCATCCCGATGAGGTCGCAGGCGACCAACCGACCATATCCCTCGAGGTGCGGCAGGACGTTGCGCCAGACGTAGGACGATGTGGGCTGACCATGCTGAAACACGATCGCATCGCCTTCACCCTCATCGACATAAGCCATCTGCCGGCCGTTGATCTGGCGGTACTTGAGGGTCCCGTAGGGTCTGGTTCCGATCATCTGTTTGCCTGCTGGGTGAGTGGTCTGCACGCCGATGCCTTTTGGACTTCAAAGTGCAGCGCTGGAGATCGGCGTGCGGCTAGCCCAAGAGAGGTCGTCGTGTGCGCGCAGAAGTGGTGCGAACGCAGAGCGATATGACCAGGCGAGGAATACCTCGAGTGCGAGCAGGGCGATCGCATGGGGAATTCCCGAGGGGTTGAGAAATAGGTGGATGGCGCAGATGTTCAGGATGAGCGGCGCGAGTACGAGCAGCGCGAGCGGAACGAAGCGCCGGGTGAGGAGCGCGGCGCCGGCCAACGTCTCGGTGAGCGCCAGGAGCGGAAAGAAGTATTTGCTGGCGGCGAGCCCGCCCATGACCTGAGCTGCCGCGCCCTGCATCGGGGGCATCGGGATGAAGTTCAGGAAACCGTTCAAACCAAAGATGAAGAACACGAGGCCCAGAAGGATGCGGGCGGTATGGGTTGCTGCTTTCATGGACTTACCTCTCTGAGGATGTGGTGGCCAGGTGATGCGAGCGTACGCAGCGAGATGCCTGGCAACAACGCCGCGAGAGCTAACGACCCGTTTCGTGTTCCGAAAGCTGAGCGTCCGATGCGGCGGCGCTATACGAGGTGCTGGGTGCTCGAGGTCACGTGCCGTGAGCGTCAGGGCACGGTCAGGACGACTTTGCCTCGGAGCGAGCCTTGCTCGAGGTGCCGAAGCGCGGCGGCCGCGGCGTGCAGCGGAAACATCTTGTCGATGTGCACCTTCAAGACGCCTCGCTCGACGAGCTCTGTCAGTTTGACGAGCCGCTCGGTCGTGACCTTCGTGATCTGCATGAGTGCTTCCACGCCGAACTCCTGCGCGAGATCCTCGCGGGGCCTCTCGAGGAGCGACACCAGCCGACCTCCCCGCTTGAGTATGCGGAACGAGCGGGTGTAGGTCTCGCCACCGACCGTGTCGAGGACGGCATCGATCGAGCGTCCGACATCTTCGAAGCTTTGCGTGCGATGATCGATCACCTCCTGTGCACCCAGGCTCTTTGCATACTCAACGTTCTTCGTTCCGACGGTCGTGACGACCGTCGCACCGATGTAGCGAGCGAGCTGGACCGCGAGGCTCCCGATGGCGCCGGCTCCCCCATGAATCAGGATCTTCTGGCCCGCCGCAAGACGCAGGTGCTCCGTCAGCGCCTGCAGCGCGCTCACGCCCGCGAGCGGCAGTGCGGCGGCCTCGGGATGAGCGATGCTGCGTGGCTTGCGCGCACTGCTTCCGGCAGGGGCAATGACCCCTTCCGCAAAGGACCCGGAACCGCCCATCATGACCGGCGCTTGCCCGTAGATCTCTTCGCCGATCGTGAACGGGGAGCCGCCGGGTCCGACCGCCTCGACGGTGCCGGAGAAGTCGCCGCCCAGAGTGAAGGGCAGCGGCAGAGGCATCATCTTCTGCAGATACCCCTGGCGGATCTTCCAGTCGATTGGATTGACACCCGCCGCGCGGACGCGGACTAGAAGCTGGCCCTGCCTGGGCTCGGGGAGCGACGCGGACTCGATGCGGACCACCTCGGGGCCGCCATACTGGTGAATGCGCGCGGAGGTTACACTCTTCATCTCACTTCTCCTTGAATTGACATTCGATGATGGTTTCACGGTGAGGAATCGGTGGGCGAACTCACCGCGCCGAGGCAGTGCGCTTGTGCCAGCCTCCGCCGAGAGCCTTGTAGAGCGTCACCTCGTTGGCGAGCTCTGCCTGCCGCAGCGCGACCAGCGTCTGCTGCGCGGCGAAGAGCGAGCGCTCCGAATCGAGCGTGCTCAGGTAGCTATCGACGCCCTGGCGAAAGCGAAGTTCGGAGAGCCGGTATGCATCGGCATCGGCTGCAACCAGCGCCTGCTGGGCTTGCAGCTGATCGCGATAGGTACTGCGGCCGCTCAACGCGTCGGCAACTTCCCGAAAGGCGGTCTGAATCGTCTGCTCGTAAGTTGCGATCTGGATCTTCTTCTCGACATCTGCAAGGTCGAGGTTCGCCTCGTTCTGGCCGCCGGTGAATATCGGCAGCGTGATCGAGGGAGAGAAGCTCCACGTCCCCGAGCCCTTGCTGAAGAGGTCCCGCAACCGGCCGCTGGCAGTGCCCGCAGACCCGGTGAGCTCGATGCTGGGAAAGAACGCCGCCCGCGCAGCGCCGATGTTCGCATTGGCAGCTCGCAAGGCATGCTCGGCGCTTAGGATGTCGGGCCTGTTCTCGATGAGGCTGGAGGGCAATCCGACGGGTAGATCGGCCAGCAGGCGCTCCCGATCGATATCCGGTTCGGGCGCAAGCCCCGGGGGGATCTCCTGTCCCAGGACGAGCGTGAGCGCGTGTCTGTCCTCAGCGAGCTGTCGCCGGTATTGCGCAAGGCTTGCGCGTGCCGCATCGACGGGGCTCTCGGCCTGACGAACGCTGAGGAGCGCCGTCGTATCACGCTCGTACATCGCCTGCGTGAGCGCATACGTCTCGTTCTCACTCTTGAGCGTTTCCTCGGTGAGCTTGACGAGTGCATCGTCGGCGAGCACGGCGAAGTAGTCTGTTGCGACTTCGCTAACCAAGGTGATCTGAGTGCTCCGCCGGCTCTCGTACTGAGCCAGGTACTGCTCGAACGCTTCGGTGGTGAGGCTGCGCTGCCGACCGAAGAGATCGAGCTCGTAGTTGGTGAATCCGGCAGTGGCGCTGAAATAGCGAAAGGTCGTGCTGGCTGGACCGGTCGGAATGACGGTGCTCCTGGCCGAGGAGCCGATCGCATTGAGCGGGAGTGCCCCGTTAGGGGGAAGCTTCTCGACGATCTCCGCGCCCGTTGCGGAGATGGATGGAAACAGGTTGCTCCGCTCAACTCGGAATTGCGCCTCCGAGGCGGCCACATTCAACACTGCGATCCGAAGGTCGCGGTTGTTCTCGAGCGCGATCCCGATGAGCTCACGCAGGCGCGCATCGAGGAAGAAGTCGAGCCAGCCGATCTGATCGGCTGCGAAGCTCTGAGGAGGCTGCGCCGCTGCCGAGGCACTGGTGTCGCGGCTCTTTGGCGCGGCGCCCGCATCCTGCGGCCAGCTCGCCGGCACCGGCGAGGCGGGTCGCTCGTAATGCGGCATCATCGTACACGCGCCGAGGCTCGCCACTGCGAGTGGTGCAACTAGCGCGACGAGCGCGCTGAGTGTCGGTCTCATCGGCCTTCTCCCATCACCGGCTGAACGTGCGAACGTGCGGGAGTGTCGCGGGGACTCCTGCACCTCTCCACGAGTTGCAGAACCGCCACGAAGAATGCGGGCACCAGGAATATCGCCAGGAAGGTCGCGGTGAGCATGCCGCCGATCACGCCCGTGCCGATGGCGTTCTGGCCACCGGATCCAGCACCCGAGGCAATCGCAAGCGGAGCGACGCCCAGCAGAAACGCGAAGGAGGTCATGAGAATCGGGCGCAGGCGCTGGCGCGCCGCCTCGATCGCAGCATCAATCAGGCCGCGGCCCTGCTCGTAGTTCTGCTTGGCAAACTCGACGATGAGAATCGCATTCTTGATGGAGAGGCCCATCGTCGTGAGCATGCCGACCTGGAAATAGACGTCGTTATCGAGGCCGCGTGCGAACGTGGCGAGCACTGCGCCCACGATTCCGAGCGGCACGACGAGCAGTACTGCGGCCGGAATGGCCCAGCTCTCATAAAGCGCTGCAAGACACAGGAAGACGACTGCGAGCGAGAGCGCGTAAAGGTACAAGGCCTTCGAGCCGGTGGCCTTCTCTTCGTAGGAAAGGCCGGTCCATTCATGGCCGATCCCGTGCGGCAGCTGGGCCGCCAGTCGCTCCATTTCGGCCATGGCTTCCCCCGTGCTGTGTCCGGGGGCCGGCATGCCCAGGATCTCCACCGAAGGAAGTCCGTCATAGCGCTCGAGCTTGGGTGACCCAAAAATCCACTCACCATGGGCGAACGCCGCGAAGGGAACCATCTGACCCGCGCCGTTGCGCACATACCAGGTATCGAGATCCTGGGGCAGCATGCGCGCGGGCGCATCGCCCTGGATGAACACCCGTTTGACGCGTCCATGATCGAGAAAATCGTCGACGTAGGAAGACCCCCAGCCACTCTGGATGGTGTCGTTGATGTCCGAGAGGGTGAGCCCCAGTGCACTGGCTTTTTCACGATCGATCGCGATGCGGTACTGCGGCTCGTCATTGAGCCCGTTGGGACGCACGGCGACGAGCAGCGGATCCTTTGCCGCAAGCCCGAGCAGCTGATTGCGTGCCTGCATGAGGGCTGTGTGTCCGAGTCCCGCGTGGTCGATGAGTTCGAAGTCGAAGCCGGTGGCGTTGCCGAGCTCGAGGGCCGCGGGCGGCGCAAACGCAATTGCCATCGCATCCTGGGACCCTGCGAAACGCCGGTTGAGACGCGCGACGATCTGCTCGACACGGTTGCGCCTGCCGGGCCGCTCCTCCCAGGGCTTGAGAGGAATGAACGCGAGGCCCGCCGTCTGGCCATTGCCGCCGAAGCTGAAGCCGCTGACCTGGAAGACGCCCTGGACCGCCTTGCGCTCCTCGGTGAGCATGTAGTGGGTGATTTGATCGAGGACTGCCTCGACGTGCGAGCTGGTCGCCCCGGGTGGTGCGGTCACCTGCACGAACAGAAATCCCTGATCCTCATCGGGCAGGTACCCACCCGGGAGACGCAGGTAGCCGAGCAGCGCGATGGCGGCGACGACGGAGAGGACCAGAAGCGCGCGGGCTGGCCGGCGAGTGATCCCCGCGACCTGCCGCCCGTAGCGCGTGTGCGCCCGCTCATAGAGGCTATTGAACCAGCCGAAAACCCCACGCTGGCGCCCCGCGCCGTGCTCCGGCGGCTTCAAGATCGATGCCGTGAGGGCGGGCGTGAAGATGAGTGCGACCAGCACCGACAGGATCATCGAGGAGACGATCGTGATGGAGAACTGGCGATAGATCACCCCGGCCGAGCCGCTGAAGAAGGCCATCGGCACGAACACCGCCGCGAGCACGAGCGCGATGCCGACCAGCGCGCCGGAGATCTGCTCCATCGAGCGGCGGGTCGCATCCTTGGGGGGAAGATGCTCCTCCTCCATCACGCGCTCGACGTTCTCCACCACGACGATCGCATCGTCAACCAACAGGCCGATTGCGAGCACCATGCCAAAAAGGGTCAAGCTGTTGAGCGAATAGCCGAACGCAGCGAGCACCGCACACGTTCCGAGCAGTACCACCGGGATTGCGATGGTCGGAATGAGAGTTGCGCGCACGTTCTGCAGGAACAGCAGCATGATGACAAAAACGAGCGCGATGGCCTCGGCGAGCGTCTGCATCACATCGCGAAACGAGTGCTTCACGAAGGGCGCCGTGTCGAGCGGATAGATAACCTCGAGCCCGTGGGGGAAGGTGGGCGCGAGCTTCGCGATCGTCGCCTTGACCGCCGCGACCGTATCGAGCGCGTTGGCACCGCTTTCGAGCTTGATCGCGATGCCCGCTGCGGGATGGCCGTTGTACTTCTCGGATACGGAGTAGTTCTCACCGCCGTGGCTGATGCGCGCGACATCGCGCAGTCGCACCTGCGCGCCCGTGGGCTCTACGCGCAGCAAAATCCGCCCGAATTCCTCGGGAGTCTCGAGGTAGGTGGGGCCGACGATGGTGGCATCCATTTGCTGACCGGAGAGGGATGGGAGACCGCCCAGCTCTCCTGCGGCCACTTGGATGTTCTGCGCCTTGATGGCATTGCTCACATCCAGGGGTGTGAGCCCGTAGCTGTTGAGCTTCACCGGATCGAGCCAGATGCGCATGGCGTACTGGGCGCCGAACAGCTGGAAGTCGCCCACGCCGGATGTACGGCTCACGGGGTCCTGGATGTGCGAGGCGACGAAGTCGGCGATATCCTCACTCTGCATGCTGTTGTCGGCGGACACGAAGCCCACGACGAGGAGGAAGTTCCGGGCGGCCTTGGCGACTTTGAGCCCCTGCTGCTGAACCTCCGCGGGGAGACGGGGGAGGGCGAGCTGCAATTTGTTCTGCACCTGCACTTGGGCGATGTTCGCGTCCGTCCCCTGCGCGAAGGTCAGCGTGATGGTCATGCTCCCGTCTTTGTCGCTCTCGGAGGACATGTAGATGAGGTGGTCGAGGCCGCTCATCTGTTGCTCGATCACCTGGACCACCGTGGTTTCCACCGTCTCGGGAGAGGCGCCCGGGTAGGTGACGGTGATCGCCACTGAGGGTGGCGCGAGCGGCGGGAATTGCGCGACGGGCAGGTTGTAGAAGGCGAGCGCCCCCGCCATCAGCACGAGAAGCGCCAGTACCCACGCGAAGACCGGCCGGTCGATGAAGAAGCGGGACATGGTGACTCCCTGTTCGATTGCCCGGAAACTGCGGAGTGTCGTCTCAACGTGCGGCGAGCTGTCGCGCCTCGGCCGATGAGGTCGGAGCGACCGCCGGGGAGGTTGGAGTGACCGGCGGCGCAGCGTCGCGCACCGCGACCTGCATCCCCGGATGAACCCGCTGCAGGCCACCGACGATCAGGCGGTCACCGCCATGAAAGCCCTGTGTGACGACCCACTGATCTCCGAGCGCCTGACCGAGCTCGAGCGTGCGCAGCTCGACCGTATCGTTCGCGCCGACCACGAGCGCCGTGGCGGTGCCGTCGGGCGCGTGCGTGATCCCCTGTTGAGGGGCGAGGATGGCCCCCTCGCGCACACCTTCCTCGATGGTCGCGCGCACGAACATGCCCGGCAGGAGCAGATCGTTCGGGTTTGGAAAGATTGCCCGTAGCGTCAGCGAGCCGGTCCCCTGATCGACAGTGACCTCCGAGAACTGCAGTGTACCGGGGAGGTCGTAACGGGTGCCGTCCTCGAGCAGCAGTCGGGCTGGGGTCTTGTTCGCCCCCGCGCTGCGAATTTGACCGGACGCGAGCTCGCGCTTGAATCGCAGGATGGTCGTGGTCGGCTGGGTCAGATCGACGTACACGGGATCGAGCTGTGTCACGGTGACGAGGCTCGTGGTCTGGTTGGCGGTGACGAGTGCTCCCTCCGTCACGGAGGAGCGGCCCGTTCGCCCGCTGATGGGAGAGTAGACCCTCGTGTACGCGAGGTTGATCTGCGCCGTCCGTACGGATGCCTGCGCAGTGGCCACGTCGGCTTCGTCCTGCTCAAGAGTTGCGATTGCGTTGTCGTAGTCCTGCCCACTGACGGCGTGCACCTCGACGAGCGACTTGTAGCGTTCGGCGGTCAGCTTCGCGACGGCGACCGCCGCATGCGCATGAGCGAGCGAGGCCTGCGCGCTCGCAAGACTTGCCTCGTAGGGGGCGGGATCGATCAGGTACAGCTGCTGTCCGGCGCTGACGCGGTCCCCTTCAGCAAATAGCCGTTTGAGGACGACTCCACCCACCTGCGGGCGAACTTCGGCGACCCGATACGATGAGACGCGACCGGGCAGCTCCGTCGTGAGAGAGACTGGGGAGGCATGGAGCGTGACCACGGTCACCGTCGGCCTCGGCAGCGGAGGAGGCGAAGCACGTCCGGCGCAGGCGTTCAGAAGCAATGCAATGACGCCGGAGAGCACGCCCCGCGCGATGGGTGCAGGGCTCGCCCCGGCGATAACGTGACGCAGGTCGGCCGCGTAATGCGCAAGGGGTGTGAGCCAACTCGTTCGCGGCAACATCATGGCTGTCTCCTCTCAGGCTATAAGCTAGGAGGACCGCCCACGGGGAACAATCCGCTGTCGGGACATGCCCCGTTTCGTGCCCGCGAATGTTGAGAGCGGCTTTGTACCGGGAGTCGAACCCCGACGGTTCGGGCCGCGCGGTTGATATCTGAGTCAGGAACCTGCGGCGCGGCCCTGCTCAGCGTTTCGCGGCCGGTTTCGGCTCCGGGAGCTCGGAAATGGATTCGACGAGGAAATCGACGAACACGCGGATCAGCGCCCCGAGCCGCTTCTCGATGTGCATCACGTGCTTGCTGACCATCGCGGTGGACAGGTCCAGGCGCTCAGCAGCCGCGACGAAGCTGCCGGCCTCGACGACCTGGCGGAATACCCGGCGGCCCATCAGCGTATCCATCAGCCTATGCCTCGCGAGTTGCTCATGCGCTGGATGAAGCTGGGGATACCTCAAGCGGCGTGTGCTGCCGGTCCAGCGCGATCTGGACAGCGGCAGCGAAGGAGCTGACCGTGCAATCCGCCAGGGCGGGAACGGTGCCGGAGACAGGTTGGACGGAGAGGCCGGGAAGGAGCACGGCGACGAGCAGCGCCCCCGGAAACAACTCGCGAACGCGCTCGCAAATCTGGTCACACTGAGCCCGCTCCGCACTGGGAAACGCGCTCACTACGTATACAATGCCGATGCCGGATGGATTTGCCCCGGACGGCGGCGACCAGCCGTTCAACTCCTCGATCGAGACGTGACGCGCATCGAGCTTTTCTTCCCGAAGCGCGCGAACGAGAAGTTCTGCTGCCAGCACGTGCCCGGGCAAGCCCCCCAGCCCGACACAGAGCATGATCGAGCCGGGCGGCACCGTCACCGGTCCCTGCCATCTTCCCGTCAGCTGCTCACGTTGGTGTCGCAGCACTGTGCCGGGCCCCAGGTCGTCCAGTACGGAGCGATGGCGTTTTCGATGCCGACGAGGCCTCTTTTCGCCGGCGAGCGCGGAGACGACGGAGACGACAACGTTGCGCATGTTGATCTGCTGCTCCTGGCTCATCGCACCGGCCGCAAAGTCGAGCGCTGCGAGGTGCACTGCCGGAATCAGGACGCTGTCGCAATACTCGGCGAAGGAATGGCGCTTGAGGAACGCCCGCGCACCGGCAACGATCTCGTCAGCATCCCCTGACAGGACGCGCTGGTAGAGCCTCTGGGGCGGCGTCAATGCCTGGCTGTCAGCCAGCAAGAGCTCCAGGAAGCTGAGCGCCTTGATGTGCCGGCCGATGACCAGGAGACACAAGGTCAATGGGGTTGACAAAATCAATCCGACCGGACCCCACAGTGCGCTCCAGAAGATCGCCGCGACGATGACCGACAGCGGGGAGAGCCCGGTGGCGTGGCCGTAAAGATGCGGCTCGACAGCCTGTCCGGCGATGAGCTCGACCAGCACGAAAGTTCCCAGCGCGCTCAGTGCGAGCGACCAGCCTGGCACGACCGCGATACCGAGAGCGGTCGCGAGCAACGCCGCCAACCAGATGCCAACGTACGGAACGAAGCGCAGGAGGGCCGCCAGAGCCCCCCACAGCATCGCGTTGGGCAGCCCGATAAAAGCAAGCCCGAGCGCAATAGCTGCACCAACCCCGAGATTGACAGCGAACTGGGAGACGAAGAACCGCGAGAGGCGCTCGCCGGCATCGGTGAGCGCAAGCGTGGTGAGCCGTATGTTCGTCGATCCCGCCAGGCGGATGAATCGGTCGCGCAGAGCTTCATACTCGAGCAGCACGAACAGGAGTACTACGAGGACGATACCGGTCGCCTCGATTGGCGGCCAGACGGCCGCCACAATGCGCACAAAGACCCGGAATGGGCTAGCGAGCGGCGCGTTCATCGCCGCCGAACCGGGGCCGATGCCCGAGGAGGGCTCAGCGGGTTCCCCATTGGGCGGAGGCACGTCCGATGCCCTGGGCGTGCCGCGAGCGTCCATGATTTTGCTGAGCTCACGGGTCAGCACATCGAGCCGGCCGACTGTCAGGGCGTCCAGCTGCCTCAGCTTTGTCTGGATCGTCCGCTCGTACTGCGGCAGGCCCGAAGCCATGCGCAAGAATTGCGTGCCGAGCAACGTGGCCGTCGCCGTGAACGCCAGAGCCGAGACGACGACCGCGGCGAGAACCGAGGTGACTTGTCCAGCCCCTATCTGCCTCAGCGCCCGCACCATCGGAGCGATCAGAAGGCTGAGCATCAGTGCAACGGTCACCGGTATCAGGACCCCGCGACCGAAGTACAGCAGGCCCAGCAGGATGGCGAAAACGAGGAGACCGGCAGCCCGATCGCGCATGGTAACTGTCGCGGAGGCCTCAGATTCGATGCTACGGTGGGCTTTGGGCGTGTCTTCCGGCTTGGGGACGCGCATGTGGCTGCACGGTGTGTTCCCGATCCGCCATCGGCCGGCCCATTATACAGCCAAGCGACCGCTGAACCTGCTCGAGGGGTGAAGGGACGCCCATCGCGCGCAGGATCGCTCGCGGAAGGGCTGAGTCGATGAAGCGGCCGCCGCTGGCGGGGGTTGAGATGTTTGGGAAGACGACGCCCGTTTATCAGAGGTTCCGTAGCGTCGGATGGGCGGCGGCTAACCCACGGCGTGTAGGCGACCGCCTTTGCCATCGAGTACAGTATTGTCTCCACGGACTGCCGCTCCAGGTGGCGCATGTTGGGCAACCAAAGCGAGGCTCCCCATAGCCCGTCAGGTCCGAGTCAGCCGCGCGACGGGACTGGGCAAGGTGTGGCCGAGGGTGCACTCCGGGCGAGCGAGGCGCGATTCAGAAGCTTCTTCGATCACGCGATCGATGGGCTCTTTCTTTTTGATGATCAGCTAATGGTACTCGACGTCAACCGTCAAGCCTGCGAAAGCTTGGGCTACAGTCGCGAGGAGCTGATCGGCATGCATCCTCGCGACTTCGACGCCGGTCTCGACGAGGCGGCCATCGAGCGACTAAAGCAGCGCACCCTCGGCGGGGAAACCCTCACCGTCGAGACCCAGCACCGACGCAAGGACGGAACCTCGTTCCCGGTGGAGGTCCGTGCCCGCCGGATCGAGCAGGGCGGGCGCTTCTTCTTGTGTCTCGTACGCGATATTACCGAGCGCAGGCGCGCCGAAGAGGAACACACAGCGCATCTGTGGTTCCTCGAAGCCATGGATCGTGTCAACCGCGCAATGGAGGGCACCAAGGACATCGAGAGAATGATCGGCGATGTGCTCGAGGTCGTGCTCGGCATCTTCGCTTGTGATCGTGCCTGGCTACACGATTGCGGCCCTGTGCCTCCGAGTGCTCGCGTGCTGGTGGAGATCGCACGGACGGAGTACCCGGGTCCGGAAGCACTTGGAATACATGACCCGCTCCCACCGGAGGTCATCGCGCACTTGCAGACTCTGCGAAGGCACGGGGGCGCCGTCACCTGTGGTCCCGGAGGCGAAGTGCCCCTGCCCGAGAGGGTCGCAGAGCAGTGGATGATCCAATCCCAGATTCTCATGGCGATCGAACCGAAGGTCGATCATCCGTTTGTGTTCGGCTTGCACCAATGTTCCCATGCGAGGGTCTGGACATCCCAGGAAAAGCGCTTGTTCCAGGAGATCGGACGGCGCCTCGGAGATGCGCTCACGAGTCGGCTGATGCTGCGCAGCCTGCGCGAGAGCGAGCACAGACTGGATGAAGCCCAGCGCCTCGCGCACGTAGGCTACTGGGATCGGGACCTCGAGACGCAGCAGATGACGCTCTCGGAGGAAGCCTGTCGCATCTTCGGGCTGCGCGCGGACGAGCGTACGCTGGATTTGCCCGACTGGCACGAGCGCTGGCTCGAGCTCATCCACCCCGAGGACGCCCCGCGCGTAGCGGAAGTCACTCGTGCCGCATTGGAGGGTGGCTCGGTCTACGACGTGGAGTACCGGGTGATTCCTCGGAGCGGTGACGTGCACATCGTGCATAGCCGCGGCGAAGTGACGCGCGATGCATCCGGTCGACCTCGGCGCATGTTCGGGATGATGCAAGACATCACCGAGCTCAGGCATGCCGAGGACGAGCGGCGGGCGAGCCAGGCACGTTTTCGCACGTTCGTGGACCACGCAGCCGACGCTTTCTTCGTGCAAGACGGACAATTGCGCATTGTCGAGGTCAACCGTCAAGCCTGCGAGAGCCTGGGCTACAGCCGGGAAGAGCTGATCGGGATGCACCCGCGCGACTTCGACATTTGTGTCGATGAGACGATCCTCGCGCAACTGATGCAGCGAACCGTTGCGGGGGAAACGCCCGCTTTCGAGAGCTATCACCGGCGCAAGGACGGAACCGTGTTCCCGGTCGAGATCCGCGGCCGCGTATTCGAGCAGGATGGCCGGTGGTTCTTGACGACGGCACGCGACATCACGGAACGCAAGCGCGTCGAGCAACGCCTGCTGGCGCATCATAGTGTCACGCGCATACTGGCGGAGGCCTCTACGTTCGAGGAGGCGACGCCCAAGATCCTGCAGGCCCTGAGCGAGTGCCTGCGATGGGACGTCTCCGTCCTCTGGCGCCACGACCGAGAACCGGGGGTACTGCGCTGCGCAGAGCTTTGGCGCAGCCCGGCGATAGAAGCCACGCAGTTCGAGGCCGCGACCCGCGCAAGTACCTTTGGTCCCGGAAGCGGAATCCCGGGCCGCGTCTGGGCGAACCGTTCGCCCGTGTACATTGCGGATGTCGTGACCGAGCCGGCCCTGCCCCGCGCCAGCTACGCGGCGCGCGAAGGACTGCGCGGGGCCTTGGCCTTTCCGATCATGCTCGGCGACGAGGTCCTCGGTGTCTTTGAATTCTTCGGTCGTGATATCCGCCAGCCCGATCAGGAGCTACTCGACATGATGGCGACGATCGGCAGCCAAATCGGTCAGTTCATCGAGCGCAAGCGCGCCGAGAGCGCGTTGCAGCTGGCGCAGACGGAGCTTGCGCATGTGACGAGGGTCATGGCCCTGGGCGAGCTCACGGCCTCCATCGCCCACGAGGTCAATCAACCCCTGGGGGCGATGGTCACGAGCGCTGCGGCCGGCGCGCGCTGGCTGGCCGCCGACCCACCGGAGATGGGCAAGGCGCGGCGCGCGCTCGAACGTATCGTCAACGATGGAAAGCGCGCCAGCGCCGTAATCGAGCGAATCCGTGCGCTCATCAAGCGCCAGGCGCCTCGCAATGAATCGTTGGACATCAACCAGGCGGTCCGTGAGGTGATCGCGCTCGCACAACCCGAGCTGCGCCGCCACGACATCGCACTGGAACGAATGCTGACGGAGGATCTGCCTGCGGTACGGGGGGACAAGGTGCAGTTGCAGCAGGTGCTTCTCAACTTGATCATCAATGCAATCGAGGCGATGAGTGGGGTGGTCGATCGGCGTCGCACCCTGAGCATTGTGACCGCAATGGACGGCCCGAAAGCCGTGTGCGTCGAAGTTCATGACTGTGGCACCGGCATCGATCCGCAAAGTGCGGCTCGCCTGTTCGAGCCGTTCTACACAACCAAGACGCAGGGGATTGGCATCGGCTTGTCTATCAGCCACTCCATCATCGAAGCCCATGGCGGGTCGCTATCGGCAGCTGCGCGCATGCCGCATGGCGCAGTGTTTCGCCTTTCGCTGCCGCGTGAGGGATCCGGCTGGGTTTCGGGGGCGGCTCATGGCTGAGGAGCGGGCCGTCGTCTTCGTCATCGATGACGACCCCTCGATGCGGGCAGCACTCGAGGACCTCGTCAGCTCCATCGGCCTCGAGGTGCGGCTGTTCGCCTCGCCTCGGGAGTTCCTGGAAAGCAAGCGACCGGACGCTCCGGCGTGCCTGGTGCTCGATGTGCGACTGCCGGGGATGAGTGGGCTCGCATTTCAGCAGGAGCTTGCGAAGAGCCAAGCGGCACTGCCGGTCATCTTCATCACCGGCCATGGTGACATCCCGATGAGCGTCCGGGCGATGAAGGCTGGCGCCGTGGAGTTCTTGAGCAAGCCGTTCCACGAGCAGGAGCTGCTCGACGCAATTCATGTAGCCGTCGAGCGCGACAGGCAGCGCCGCGGCGAGGCCGCAGCGCTCGCCGAGCTGCGCGATCGCTACAGAGCCCTGACCGAGCGCGAGCGCGACATCATGGCGCTGGTTGTCGTGGGACGGGCGAACAAGCAAATTGCGGCCGAACTCTCGGTCAGCGAGATGACGGTCAAGGTCCATCGGGGACACGTGATGCGCAAGATGCACGCCAGATCGCTGCCCGAGCTCGTGCGCATGGCCGACCGGCTGGGTGTGCCCACCGTTACGTCGTAGGCGACCGCTACCAAAGTCGTAGCGTTGCCTCACTGAAGTTCTCCCGACAGTCCTTTCGTAAGGCGGACGCTGCTGTCGTCCAATGGCTTTGGGTGGCCGCGCGGACTACGCTCCCTCCCAGCGCCCACGTGGAGGCTCGAGTGCCCGAAGAACCGCTCGTTGCGATCATCGACGACGACCAGTCGATCCGCCGGACGACCGAGGATCTGCTCGAGTCGGCGGGCTTCTTGGCTGCGAGCTTCGCCTCCGCCGATAGCTTTCTCAGATCCAAGTGGCTGAAGCGCGTCTGCTGCATGATCGCCGACATGCGCATGCCCGGCATGAGCGGCATCGAGCTGTATCAGCGGCTTTCAGCATCCGGTCGCGCAATCCCGACGATCCTGATCTCCGCCTATTTGGACGAGCGCGTGCGGGCACGAGCACTGCAAGCTGGCGTCGTTTGTTGTCTTGCAAAGCCCTTCGCTCCGGAGGAGCTGCTCGCCTGCGTGCGCGCGGCGCTGACTCGTACCCCGAAGTCGTAGCCGCTCCTTACTCAGGTACATTGCGGTAAGCCCGAGGTCGTCCGAACCTCAAAGGCGCACACACGCGCTTTCCTCACGTGCAATAGCCTCCGTGCGCACGAAGTGGTTTCCTGTATTGCGTAACGCATTCGCAGCGGATGAACGGGAGATGCGATGGACACACTGACCAGCATCAAGGTATTCCGGCAGGTGGTGGAGTCGGGTAGCTTCGTGGGTGCCGCGGAGCGCCTGGATGTGTCCACCGCCACTGTGAGCAAGCACGTGATGCACATCGAGAGGCGCGTCGGGATGCGCCTGCTCAATCGAAACAGCCGGAGTCTGAGTCTCACCGAGCCCGGCAGTCTGTACTACGCGCGCTGCAAGTCGATGCTGGACAATCTCGAGGCGACCGAGTTGGAGCTCGGGTTCCTGGGCTCTGCGCCGCGCGGCACGCTGCGAATCATCTGTCCGAGCTGGTTTGCCGGACGGGTGCTCGCGGATGCATTGGTGGAGTTCCGCCGCCGCTATCCCGAGGTCGTGGTAGACGTGTCGTTCGAGGATCGAGAGGTCGATCTGGTGGAAGAGGGCTACGATCTCGCTTTCCGTGTGCCGCGCGACCTCAACTCTCTGCCGGCTGATGTGGTCGCACGGCCCATCCGTGCGATCACCGGTTATGTCGGGGCATCGAAGACCTATCTGCAACGGCACGGCACACCGCGGTCCCCGGAAGAGCTTGCGGCGCATGATTGCGTTGCTGCGGGCGACATGAGCTCCTGGCTGTTCGTCGGAGAGGCGAGGACCCTGGAGGTCCCGGCTAGAATCGTCGCGCGATATCGCTCGATGGCCGGGGTGGCGAGCGCGGTGGCTGCGGGTCTGGGTCTGGCCCCCCTTCCGGCGATGCTGCTGGAGGATCCGGCGTACCGGGACGTTCTGGTGCCGGTCCTGCCCGAGTTTCCTGTGCAGCAAGCCACCATGTACGCCGTATACGCCAGCCGCAAGTTCGTTCTGCCGAAGCTCCGGGCGTTCATCGACTTCGCCCTGGAGTGGGACTCGAGGGCTGCATGAGGGAGAAATATGAGGGGGTACTTCGTCAGTGTGATCTGGGGTGCGGCAATCCTGGCGGCCCAGGGTGTCGCGGCGCAGCAGCCGCCTGCGAACGACGGTGAGCCGGCCGAAGTCGTGGTCACGGCTACCAGAAGCGAAACGCTGGCCTCGAAGACGCCGATGACTGTGATGGCAGTGACGGGTGGAGAGCTGTATTCGGCCGGCGTGACAAACCCCACCGAGCTCGACGATCTCGTCCCGGACGTGTCGATCGACCGCGGCATCAGCGGCGTGCAGATCACAATCCGCGGCGTCACGAGCCAGGACGTGACCGATAAGGGCGACTCGTCGGTTGCTTTCATGCTCGATGGGATCGACATCGCACGCGCGACCGCTCAGGAGGTCAGCTTCTTTGACCTCGCACGCGTCGAAGTACTGGAAGGACCGCAAGGGACTCTTTACGGGCGCAATACGACGGGCGGTGTGATCAACGTCATCTCGCAGAAGCCGCAGCTCGGGCAGTTCGGCGCCTCGTTGGATGCGGTCTACGGAAATTACGACACCCAGCAGGGCACGGCCGTCGTGAATCTACCGGTAAATGATCACGTGGCCATCAGAGCGGCGCTGAACTACGACCGCCGTGACAATTACGTCAGCGCCGGGACGGGCTGGGAGGCGCCCCTTGATCCGTTCAAGGAGAATCTATCCGGGCGGATCTCGGCTCTGTTCGATCTGGGCCGGGGCGAGCTCATCCTGCGCGGTGATTACTCGAGCCAAAAGGGCGTCCCACTTAGCGTGGTTCCGGCCGGCAATTTCTACTCCAACTTCGACACCGGCCCCCCCACAGCGACCAGTACGGCTCGATTGACGCCGGTATACATCGGCGCGGGGGAGAGCGCGAGCGCGCTCATGACGCTGAATTCTGCATTTCCTTTTCCGCCCGGCTCGCCCCCGCCGCTCGACCGAGCCGACGACTCCTGGGGAGTGATGGCGGACTTCGGCTACGACCTCGGTTGGATGAAGGTCAACTATCTCGGATCACACCGGGGAATGGTCCAGGATGAAAACGGAGCATCGGTGTTCGGGTACTCGTTTGCTCCCGGAATCCTCCCACCCTTTGCGTCTCCGAACCACGTCGGTGCAAGTCAATGGCAGACGACCCAGGAACTGCGCTTCTCCAGTACCGAGAGCGGACCGCTGAAGGTGCAAGGCGGCTTCTATTATTTCGGGGAAACGAATTACCTCGACACCATCTATCACTCCGGAGCGGACCTGTTGATTTTCGTCACTGATCCCGATCATCCCGTCAAGGCCGAGTCCTGGGCTCCATTCGGGCAGGCGACCTACAGCATCACGGACACACTGCGCTTGACGGGTGGCGTTCGGTACACCCGCGACATGAAATCGCAGGGCGGCGCGTCGGAGATTTGCCTGACCACAGCGTGCACGGCCCCCGGGGACTCCGTCGCGCCCAACATAGCCAAAGGCACCTGGAGCAGAGCAACCTGGCGTGGCGGGGTCGATTACGATCTCAACGATGCCAGCCTGCTGTACGCGGTGTACTCCACCGGATACAAGGCCGGCGGCTTCAACGACGGTTGTGTCAGCGGCGCGAGCGGATGCCCCGGGGCCCTCGGCGTACCGCCGTCCGTTCTGTACTACAAGCCCGAGACTCTGACCTCCTACGAGGCGGGCCTGAAGACGCGGTTCCTGGGAAATGCCCTGCATCTGAACCTCGCCGCCTTCCACTACAACTACGGCGATCTGCAGCTTCTGCACCTCAACTCGAGTGCAACGGAGTCTGAGGTCACCAACGCGGCGCAGGCGAAAGTAGACGGTGTGGAGCTGGAGAGCCTGCTCAATCCCACGCCCTCCGACAGGTTCGAGCTCGATTACTCACGGCTCAATGCGCGTTATACGAATTACCCGATCGTCGGCACGCTGAACTGGAGTGGCAGGCCGCTGGACCGCTCGCCCGCTGACCAAGAGATGCTCGCCTATACGCACACGTTCAGGCTTGCCGATGGCGCCAACATCGAGGCTCGCATTCACAGCCGTCTATCCGACCACTATGTCCTGGCGGACTACAACGTATTTGATCAGTTCCGGGTGCCGGGGTACGTGAAGACTGACCTGCTCCTTGCCTATCAGGCGCCGAATGACCGCTGGTACCTGCAGGGCTTCGTCAACAACATCGAGAATCACATTGCTGTCACCTACATCGCGGTCAGCGGACTTTGGAATGCGCAGTTCGCCGACCCGCGCACCTATGGCGGACGTGTCGGGGTGAGGTTCTGATCGATGCCGCCCATTGACAACTAACTAATCAATTAATTAACATCGAACCATGAACCCACGACACACTTCGCAACGCGCGTCCCACCGTATTGCCCGGGCCGGCCGGCGCGCCCGTCCGGCCCATTTCGATGGCCGTGAGCGACTGCTGGATGCCGCCATCGCGCTGTTTGCTGAGCGAGGCATCGCCAACACGACAGTCGGGCAGATCGCCGCGGCAGGACGGGTCACCTCGGCGATGGTTCATTACTGGTTCGATACGCGTGAGAAGTTGCTCGACGCGGTCGTCGATGAGCGCCTCGTGCCGCACATTCGCCACCTCTGGGATCCGGCGGATGCCGATCGCGACAGCCCGCTTGGCCTTGTACGGGGGCTCGTCACGCGGATGCTTGACATCACCGAAAAGGCGCCGTGGCTTCCTTCGCTGTGGTTGCGCGAGATCATCCAGGAAGGCGGCCTGCTTCGCGAACGGGTGCTGCAGCGCATCCCGGCGGATCCCAATGCCGCGTTCCGTCGCAACATTGCTCGTGCTCAGGAGCGAGGTGAGATCGACCCACAGATCGCACCAGAGCTGCTTTTTATCTCCATGTTCGCACTGGTCATGCTGCCGCAGGCTGCCGTGACGATGCCTTCCACCACGAAGATGGTGCGGCGCTTCAACCCGAGCTTTGTCCTGGATCGGGCGAAGCTCGAGCGCCATGTCATGGTGCTCCTGATGCACGGCCTGATGGGGACGGGCGCAACGTCTGCGGGTTCTAGCACGTCTTCTAGCCGGAGTACCGAATGAGCGCCGAATCAAAGCGTGACGTGACGAGCTTTGCGCGGAATGCGTTCAGATGGGCAACCGTGCTTGCGCTTGCTGTGCTCGAGAGCGGCTGCGCTCGCACGCCGCGGAACACGTACCAGGGCTATGTTGAAGGCGACTTCGTCTATCTGGCCTCATCGCAGGCGGGCCAGCTCCAAGATCTTCACGTCGAGCGCGGGCAGACCGTCGCGGCGGATGCACTGCTATTCGCGCTTGAGTCACGGAACGAAACCGATGCGGTTCAACAGGCTGCCGATCAGCTTGATGCCGCACAAGCGCAACTCTCAGACCTCCTGACTGGAAAGCGCCCACCAGAGCTCGATGTCACGAAGGCCCAACTCGAGCAGGCGCGCTCGGATGCCGAACGCGCGAACCTTCAGTGGCAACGCGACGAGGCGCAGTACCGAGCCGGAGGCATCTCCAAGGGCCAGGCCGATGACTCGCGAGCCTCCGCGCTGAGCGCACAGGCGCACGTGCGCGAGCTCGAGGCGCAGCTGGAAGTGGCGCGACTACCGGGGCGCAGGGAGCAGATTCGCGCGCAGGAGGCCCAGGTCGAGGCGGACCGCGCCGCGCTCGCCCAGGCGCAGTGGAAGCTCGATCAGAAGCAGGTGCGCGCGCCACACGCCGGGCTCGTGTTCGACACGATGTATCGCGCCGGCGAGTGGGTCCCCTCTGGAAGCCCCGTCGTGCGAATGCTCCCGCCGCGTAACGTCAAGGTGCGCTTCTTCGTGCCCGAAGCGGTGCTCGGCGCACTGACGCCCGGGCGCAGCCTGCTCATTCATTGTGACGGGTGCGAGACTGCGGTTCCGGCGGTCATCAGTTACGTCTCGAGCCAGGCCGAATACACCCCGACGAACATCTACAGCAACGATACGCGCGCCAAGCTCGTCTTCATGGTCGAGGCGCGGCCGGCGCCTTCCGATGCGATGAAACTTCATCCCGGACAGCCGGTGCAGGTGAGCTGGAAATGAATAGGGCGGCCGCCTCGGACCTCGCCATCGATGTGCGCGGGCTCAACAAGCACTTCGGCGCCAAGCACGTCGTGAAGGACGTCTCGCTGCAGGTGCGGCGCGGGGAGATCTTCGGTTTTCTCGGACCGAACGGCAGCGGCAAGACGACCTGCATCCGGATGCTCTGCGGTCTGCTTCGGCCCGACTCCGGCAGCGGGACGTGCCTCGGCGCCGATATCGTACGCGAGAGCGCCGAGATCAAGCCGCGGGTCGGCTATATGACCCAGCGCTTCTCGTTCTGGGAGGACCTGAGCATTCGCGAGAACCTCGAGTTCGTGGCGCGCATGTACGGGATGCGCGATCGCGAGCAGGCCGTGCAGAGGGCACTCGAGGAGCTGGGCCTGGCGGATCGCTCGGCGCAGCTCGCCGGAACACTTTCGGGCGGATGGAAGCAGCGTCTGGCTCTTGCGGCGTGCTTGCTCCACGAGCCGCAGCTGCTGCTGCTCGATGAACCCACGGCGGGGGTTGACCCAAGCGCACGACGAGATTTCTGGGAGGAGCTGCATCGCCTCGCGGCGCGCGGCATCTCGGTCCTCGTCAGCACGCACTACATGGACGAGGCCGAGCGGTGCCACAAGCTCGCCTACATCGCGTGGGGAAAGCTCTTGGCTCAGGGCAACGCCGAGGAGGTGATCGACTCGGTGGGGCTATCCACCTGGGCGATATACGGGGAGAACCTCGTCGGTCTCGCCGACCGGTTGCGGGGCCAGCCTGGGGTTGCGCAGACGGTCGCCTTTGGCACAGCGCTGCACGTGAGCGGCACTGATGCACTCGCCCTTCGCTCCACGCTCCAAGCCCTCTCGAGCGAGCCGGGGCTGCGGATCGAACCGATTGGCACGAGCCTGGAGGAGGTCTTCGTGTATCTGATGAAAGACGCGCCGAGTGACGAGGATCCTCGGGCGGGACGGCCATGAGCAAGCCGAACGGATTCTCCTTCGCGCGCTGGTGGGCGATCGTGCTGAAGGAGTTCCTGCAGCTGCGCCGCGACCGCATCACATTTGGGATGATCATCGGGGTACCTGTCTTCCAGATGCTGCTGTTCGGATTTGCGATCAACTTCGACCCGAAGCACCTGCCGACTGCCGTCATCGCCGAGGATTACAGCGAATTCACGCGCAGTTTCATTGCGGGGATGCGCAATTCGGGTTACTTCGACATCGTCTCGACCCTACCCGACGAGCAGGCGGGCCGCCGGGCGCTGCTGCAGGGGCGCGTGCTCTTCGTAGTCGAAATCCCCGCGGGGTTCACCCGTGACCTGGTCAAGGGCGAGCATCCCGTCCTGCGTGTGGACGCGGATGCCACGGACTCGGTCGCCGTTGGAACGGCAGTTTCTGCGCTTCCCGCCATCGCACAGTCGGTGCTGCAGACGGATCTGACAGGTCCGCTCACCGCCCTCTCCGGGAGCGGTGCGTCAGCTTTCGAGGTGCAGGTGCACAAGCTGTACAACCCGGAGGCAATCACCCAGTACAACGTGGTGCCGGCGCTCATCGGGGCGATCCTTACGATGACGATGGTCGTGATGACCGGGCTTGCCATCACGCGCGAGCGTGAGCGCGGCACCATGGAGAACCTCCTCGCCATGCCCGTGCAGCCGCTGGAAGTGACGACCGGGAAGATCATCCCCTACATCGCGATCGGCCTCTTGCAGGTGACGATCATCTTGCTCGCATCATTCTTCCTGTTTCACGTGCCGATATTCGGAAGCCTGGCGACTCTTTATGCGGTGGCGCTGATTTTCATCGGCGCGAGCCTTTCCGTGGGGATCATGCTCTCCTCGTTCGCGCAGAATCAGCTGCAGGGCATGCAGCTCACCTTTTTCTGGTTCTTGCCCAACATTTTGCTCTCCGGGTACATCGTTCCGTTTGCCGGCATGCCGCGCTGGGCACAGTGGATCGGGTCTGTCTTGCCGCTCACCTATTTCAACCGCCTGATGCGGGGAATCATGCTCAAAGGGGCCGGATGGCCCGATCTTTGGCCCAGCGTTTGGCCGATGCTGGTCTTCATGACCATCGCCATGCTGATCGCCGTGCGCGTCTACCGGCGCACTCTGGACTGACGATGCCAAGAGCTGTGCGAAAAGCCCCCGTGCAGGCGATTGCCGCGCAGATTCTCGCCGCGGCCGCGCTCTCCGGCTGTACAGCGGGACCGGACTTTCGCGAGCCTGCCCGGATCGCGGATTCGAGTTACACGGAAGCGCCGCAGCCAACGTGGACGGCGCAGGCACAAGGGCCGGGAGGTGCCGCACAGCGGTTCGTCGTGGTCGAATCTGTCGGCGGCGCCTGGTGGCGCTCTTTCGGCTCCGCCGATCTCAATCGGCTGGTCGAGCAAGCACTGCGCGACAGCCCGACGCTTGCACAGGCGGGCGCGAGACTCGAGCAGGCACGTGAGGACTATCTGGCACAGACCGGAAGCACCGAGTGGCCGCAGGTCACAGGATCGCTCAATGCCACTCGAGAAAAGGTGAATCCCGCGGCATTCGGCATTGGTAGTTTGCTCGGCAACAGGACGTTCCCGCCCTTCACGCTCTATCAGGCGCAGGTCAATGTGTCGTACGCGCTCGACATCGCAGGCGGCAATCGCAGAGCTGTCGAGGCAGCTGCGGCGGAGATCGACTATCAACGCTACGAACTGCAAGCTGCACGGCTCACGCTCGCCGGCAACGTCGTGACATCGGTGATCCACCGGGCATCGCTCGCCGCGCAGATCTCATTGAGCGAACAGATGCTCGTGGAGCAGGTCCGCCAGCTCGAGATCACCGAGCGACGCTTCCAAGCAGGCGGCATCTCGGAGAGCGATCTGCTCTCCCAGCGCTCTCAGGTCGCGCAAACACGTGCCAGTCTCGCCCCGCTGCGCATCCAGCTCGCGCAGGCGGACCACCAGCTCGCAGTCTATCTCGGACGCACACCTGCACAAGGAACCTCGCGGATGCCCGATCTCGATGCGCTCCAGCTGCCCACCGAGTTGCCGGTGACAGTGCCGGCGAGGCTTGCCTGGCAGCGGCCCGACATCCGGGCCTCGGAGGCGCTGCTGCATCAGGCGAGCGCAAACGTCGGCGTCGCGACGGCCAACCTGTTTCCGCAGATCAATTTGACCGGAAGTGTCGGGCCCGAAGGCACGGCGCTCACGAACCTCGTGAACGTCTGGTCGATCGGAGCAGGCCTGACGCAGCCGATCTTTCGGGGCGGGGAGCTCCGCGCACGCAAGCGCTCGGCAGAGGAGGCGTACGAGGTTGCGGAGGCGACCTACCGACAGACCGTGCTGCAGGGACTGCAGCAGGTCGCCGATGCGCTGCGCGCGCTCGAACAGGATGCGGTGCAGCTCGCGGCGCGTGATCAGGCGCAGCGCGATTCCGAGCGCGCCGCGCGGGTATCGGCGGACCGCTATCGGGCGGGCGGCCTGAGTCAGCTCTCGCTCCTGGATGCCGAGCGCCAAGCGCTCCAGACGACGCTCGACCGGACGCAGGTGCAGGCTCAACGCCTCTCCGACTCGGCGGCGCTCTACCAGGCTTTGGGCGCGAGGCCCTGAGCTCTCTTATTAGGCCTAACCATGTGAAGCGAGGAGAAGAGAACCATGAGCACGATCTTTGAAAGTGTGAGCCTCCATGTCGCCGATGTGGAGCAGTCAGTCGCATTCTATTCCAAGCTGCCCGGCGCGAAGCTGATCATGCACCATCCGGGTCAGTTCGCGAAGTTCAAGTTCGGTGGCGGCCATATTCAGGTCGTTGGAATACCGGCGCAGGAAAAGAGCTTTCACATCGAGTTGGACGCTCCAGACCTACGCGTGCTCTACGAGCAACTGAAGGCTGCTGGTATCGAACCGGACGGACCCCCGACGATGCAATCGTTCGGCAGGACAAACTTCCACGTACACGACCCGGACGGCAATGTCCTGGAGTTCGATACGGCTTGAGGCTTCGGCCAATCACCAGCTATGCGGGGTTGCTCCTAATCGCGCCACTTAGACGTGAGCGGTTGTTTTGGCCTCGCGGCGTGGTTTATTTCACAACCAGCGGATTGACGATTGTCACCCCTGCGATCGTCTGGCCAGCATTGAAGTCTTCACTGTAGAGCTGTGAGGCACCAGCCTGTTCGGCCGACGCCACGACAAGTGCATCCCAAAAGGAAAGCTGCGCGAGATCTGCAAGATCGGCGGCTCGAACCACGGTCTCCGCCGTCGTTGGTTCGCGAATCCACGTTCCGTATGCGCTGACGATCTCGCGTGCGGTCGAGCGAGCAAGGGGTGATCCCAGTTTGCGTGTTACGTTGACGTAGAATTCTTGCAATACCTGGACCGAGAGGCGCCCCAGTCCCGAGTTCCAGAGTTCCCTTAATGCGGCCGCGGCACGCTCACGTTTCGCTCCGGCCTGCCCGTCTTGGGCGTAAACCAGAATATTGGTGTCGACAAAGACGACTGCGCTCAACGAGTGCGCTCGTGCAAGGCTTCGCGGGGGAATAGCGCACCTCCCAGCGGTAGTGGCGCAGAAAGCAGTGTGAGTGCACGGCGTCGTGCCGCCTGGTAGGCGCGATCCTCGTCAACCAGCTCACGCAGCTCGTGCGCGAGTAAAGCACTCACACTGAGGCCGCGCCGCGCCGCTACCGCGCGGGCCTTCTTGAGCAGTCCAGGATCTAGCGCGACAGTTATGTTGTGCTTGGTTGCCATGGGAGAAGTCTGCTTGCGATCATTCACGTAACTTACGTGAAGGCCGATGGTGCGTCAACCTGTGTGGGCGGCGCCGCCGTGAAGTCACTGAGGCCATGAAGAAAGAGGGGATCGGCAAGAGCGAAATGGCAAGGCGAATGGGAACCAGCCGTAGCGAGCTCGAGCGGCTTCTCGACCCTGAGAATCCCAATGTTCTGCTTGAGACCGTCCAGAAGGCCGCCGTCGCCGTCGGCAAGCGGCTCACGATCGGACTGACGGACGCTCCACGCGCGGCTTGAATCCCGAATGGTGGGCGGTACAGGATTCGGACCAGTGGCCCCTGCCGTGTGAAACGGGGGTGATGGGCCTACGGATCAACGATATGTGAGCCGGTTCCTCAATTGCAACAGGCACTTGATATCACGTGATGTCACGCGACATCACGCAATGTCACGATCGGACTGTCCCAAAATTGTTCCGGCACCACCATTACGGCGGGCGGCGGCTCAGACGCCCAGTGCGGAAGGTGGATCTCGGTGCGGCCGTGCTCAATGACGGGCAACGTGGCCCGGATCAGGTGCATCACGTTCTGCCGGCCAAAACTTTGGCGGACACGCTCTGCAAAATGCACGTCGGATCTCTGAGTCATGTGCTTTATCCATTCAATAGCGTAGAGAACGTTAGGCAACTCGAACACTTGCGCCTCGGCGGCGGGTATCCTCGCAGCCGATCATTGCATCTCGTACCGCATAAGGTACAATGTACCTTGTAAGGTACATGGGGAAAATGGCTGCCAAGAAGCGCAAGATCCTGCCGGCGATATTTTACAGAACGACAACAGGTGCCGAGCCCGTGCGCAAAGGGCTCAAGGCGTTATCGCGCGAGGACAAGCGGATCGTAGGGACGGACATCGCTACCGTCGAGTTTGGCTGGCCGGTGGGCATGCCCACTTGCCGGTCTCTGGCGTCACGGCGGGGACTGTGGGAGGTAAGAAGCTCTCTCACCCAGAATCGGATCGCGCGGGTCTTGTTCGTCGTGTATCAGGGGCAAATGGTGCTGCTGCACGGGTTCATTAAGAAAACCCAGCGGACACCCGAGGAGGAGTTGGACCTTGCCGTAAAGCGGCAGAGGGAAGTGGAAAGTGGCAAGACGGCGAAATAAGCATCTGGGCTCCTCGTTCGACGAGTTTTTGCGGGCCGAGGGGCTTTATGAAGACGTGACGACGCTCGCCTGGAAGCGGGTGCTGTCTTGGGAAGTCGCTGAAGCGATGAAGAAGGAGGGTATCAGCAAGAGCGCGATGGCGAAGCGGATGGGGACCAGTCGGAGCCAACTCGAGCGGCTTCTCGACCCTGAGAATCCCAATGTTCTGCTTGAGACCGTCCAGAAGGCCGCCGTCGCCGTCGGCAAGCGGCTCACGATCGGACTGACGGACGCCCCGCGCGCGACTTGAATCCCGAATGGTGGGCGGTACTGGGATCGAACCAGTGGCCCCTGCCGTGTGAAACGGGGGTGATGGGCCTACGGATCAACGATATGCGAGCCGGCTCCTCAATTGCAACAGGCACTTGATATCACGTGATGTCACGCGACATCACGCAATGTCACGAGCGCAGTGTCCCAAGATTGTCCCAGCTCGCGACTCCGAGCGTCTTAGCTCCCTGAAATCTCCTTCATAGCTTCCTGCAGCACCCTCTCCGCAACGCCACGGCGCTTAAGGGCCTCCGCTAGTCGGCGCGCGGTGTGTTGGTCGACCTGGGCTTCGTCACGGCGCAGCCCCTCGCTGATATAGCTCTTCAGAAGCGTTTGATAGGCGGTAAACCCGCGCATTGGGGCGACGGCCTTCAACGACTCGACGACATCAGCCGGAATCCGCATGGTAATCGTCGTGCTGGGTCGATCCTTCTTCAGTCGCCTCTTCACTCGCTCATTGATCATAAAATGCCTCCTCAGCCGGCGACGCACGCCACGCTGAGATGATTCGGATGAATTCTCCTTCGAACTCGATGTGCACCACCGTGAGTAATCGGCCCGCAGAGCTGAAACCAATGACGGCGTCTCTCTGTTCCTCGTTCCGACTCGCGTCCTGCAGCACAAATAGGGGATCGTCGAACACGGTTGCAGCCTCTTCGAAGGAGACGCCGTGGCTGCGCTGATTCTCCGCGGCTTTCGACTCGTCCCAGCGGAAGCTAGTGCCTCCGTGTTCAAAGACGCGGTCCATAGGTCCAGTTTATCAACTCGTATTTACGATGTAAATACAACTATCATCGAGTACGCGGACGCCCGCCTTTCCTCCCATTTCTTCGCGCTGCAGCTGTTTTGGCCGCCGATGATCGCCCGCCGCCGACGCGACCTAATTCCGCCATCCATTCGGGTCCGGCAAACACCGACGACACCAGGCCAGGGACACTGAGATCTAAGTCCAGGCTCTCCCAGTGCAGTCCACTGCCCCGACCGAGCACTTCGACCGATCGCACGTCGCTGCGTGCGGCTCGCTTCAGATCCGGAATTAGCTTCACCGGGAGCGTGATTACTGCTCCGTTAGTGAGCGCAATCCGTATAGCGTCGCCCCGTGCGCGATATGTTGCCCGGGCAGCTCTCGGCTCGGTCTTTGCAGCCCGCCGCCCGGCACGGGAAGCTCGCACAAAGACCGAGCGCAGCTCCTTCTTTGCCCACTCAGGGATCGCCAACGACCTAGTTCCTCAGAGTGCCTGCCTGAATGTGAACCGAACGCTTGGGTTGCCCAGCCACGTTCGCTGTCCCAAAGGCGAGTGAATCACAGTTAGGGAACCTCTGTAAGATCTTGTTCTGAATGGTGGGCGGTACTGGGATCGAACCAGTGACCCCTGCCGTGTGAAAGCAGTGCTCTACCGCTGAGCTAACCGCCCTTCCGGGAAGCGGACGCGAGAGTCTAAGCAACCGCTCGTATCGACGCAAACGCGCCTCATGCGAGCGGCCGCCGTCGCCCACTCCTGTGCGCGGCACCGAAGCGGCAGACGTGGCCCAGATCCCGAACCGCACGGCCCCGTGTGGTCCCCGCCAGAGCCTCGCAGGCCCTTGGGCTGCTAGTATCCTGCTCCATGAGTGTCGTCACCCGCTTTGCGCCGAGCCCGACCGGGCTGCTCCACATCGGAGGAGCCCGTACGGCGCTTTTCAGCTGGCTATACGCCCATCGCAAGGGCGGCCGCTTCATCCTGCGCATCGAGGACACCGACCGGGAGCGCTCCACGGAGGAGGCCGTCGGGGTGATTCTCGATGGCATGCAATGGCTCGGGCTTGCGGCCGATGAGGGTCCTTATTACCAGACGCAGCGCTTTCCGCGGTACCGGGAGGTGGTCGAGCAGCTGCTCTCGTCGGGACTTGCGTACCGCTGCTACTGCACCAAGGAGGAGCTCGAGCAGATGCGCGCGGACCAGATTGCGCGCAAGCAAAAGCCGCGCTACGACGGGCGCTGCCGCGAGCGTACGCAGCCGCGTCCCGGGATCGAGCCGGCGGTGCGTTTTCGCAATCCGCTGGATGGCGAGGTCGTGGTCAATGACCTGGTGCATGGGCGAGTGGTCTTTCAGAACGTGGAGCTCGATGACCTGATCATTGCCAGATCCGACGGCACGCCGACGTATAATTTCTGCGTCGTGGTCGATGACTGGGAGATGAAGGTCACGCATGTCATTCGCGGCGATGACCATCTCAACAACACGCCCCGGCAGATGAACATGCTGCGCGCCCTGGGGGCCGAGCCGCCCGCGTACGCCCACGTCTCGATGATCCTGGGTGCAGATGGAGCCAAGCTCTCCAAGCGTCATGGCGCGGTGAGCGTGCTGCAATATCGCGATGAGGGGTTTCTTCCGGAGGCGCTCCTCAATTACCTGGCGCGACTGGGCTGGTCGCACGGCGATCAAGAGATCTTCACGCTCGATGAGATGGTCGCGATGTTTGATATTGCGGACGTGAACAAGGCCGCGGCTGCGTTCGACCCCGAGAAGCTCCTGTGGGTGAACCAGCAGCACATGATGCGCGCCTCGAGCCGGCGGTTGGCCGCTTTGCTGCGCGCGCAGCTGGCGCGGCTCGGCATCGAGTGCAGCGACGAGCACCTGCTCGAGGGCGTCGCCACCGTGCAGCGGGAGCGGGCCCGCACCATGAAGGAGATGGCCGAGAACAGCCGGTACTTTTTCATCGACAAGGTCGAGATCGAGGAGAAGGCAGGTCACAAGCACCTCGCGCGCGAGAGCGCACCGGTGCTCGAGCAGGTGCGCGAGCGCTTGGGGTCCGTGCCGAGCTGGTCATCCGAGCATGTGCATCGCACCTTGCAAGAGATTGCCGCAGCGCTCGGGGTCGGGCTCGGCAAGGTGGCGCAGCCGCTCAGGGTCGCGGTATCCGGCGGAGCGGTATCCCCTCCGATCGACGCCACCGTGACGCTGATCGGCCGCGATCGCACGCTCGCACGCATCTCGAGCGCACTCGAATGGTCGCGACAGAAGGGCGGACAGGGGTAGCGCCGTGAAGTTGACAGGATCGAAGGTCACGCTCGGACCGCTCACCGCGACCGACTGCATGCCCCTGTTTCGGTGGCTCAACGATGCCGACACCGCGCGTCTGGATCTGGCCTATCGTCCCATCGACTGGTCTTCGCACAAGACGTGGTTTGACTCGGTGGGCAGAGACCCCTCGAAGGTGCTGTTCGCCGTTCGTAAAAACGGTGACACGGGGATCGTCGGGGTAGTGACCGTCGCACAGATCCACAACGTGCACCGCTCGGCCGAGATCGGCGTGCGCATTGGAGAGGAGCGCGATCGCGGACGTGGATTCGGCAGCGAGGCTCTGGCGCTGACCCTGGATTTCTGCTGGGACGCGCTCAATCTGCAGCGCGCCTGGCTGCACACGTTCAAGCATAACGAGCGCGCCATACGCACCTATACCAAGGCCGGCTTCAAGAAGGAGGGCGTGCTGCGGCGCGCCGCGTACATCGACGGTCAATGGGTCGATGTCGTCGTGATGGCGAAACTGCGCGGGCCCGGGAAACCCCGCCCGTAAGGGACCCGGGAAGCCACGGCGCGCAGTACGCTGGGTGCGTCGAGCGGCTCGGGCTTGGTATCATTGGTCGTCCCGCATTGCTGCAGTCGGCCGCCCGGAACGGCGGCCCGGAACTGAGCCTCGTTCATCGGCGTGGGGCCATAGCTCAGCTGGGAGAGCGCTTGCATGGCATGCAAGAGGTCGGCGGTTCGATCCCGCCTGGCTCCACCAACAAAAACAAGGACTTATTGGCGCCGAACTCCAGTCTCCTTCGGAGCCGCCGTATTGACGAAGCTGACCGATTGCGAGCCGATCGTGTGATCGAAGTCCAGCAGGTGACCGTCCCGTGACACGGCACCATTTACAACGGCGTGCACGGTGCCTAGTCTTCACTCCACAACAAAACCGGCGGAGGGGACTCCATGAAGTACGCCGTGTGGTTCGTGCGCTTGGTGTTCGGCGCCTGGATGGTCCCGGCGGGCCTCAATCACTTCTATCCCCTGTTTCCGCAGCCGATGGGCTCCAAGCCCTTGAGCCATGAGTTGATCGTAGCCCTGTTGGGCAGTCACCTGTTCGACATCGTCAAGGCTGTGGAGCTGATCGCCGGCCTCTGCGTGCTGACGGGGTTCTACGCCCCGCTGGCGCTCGTCGTGTGCATGCCGGTCTCGTTCTGCGTGTTCTACTGGGATACACCCCTCGAGGGATGGGGCTCGCGCGCCTCGCTCTTCGGCGAGGCTGTGCTCATGTGCAATTGCTTGCTGTGCCTCGCCTACATCAAGAGCTACCGCTCGATGCTCGTGCTGCATGCCAGGCCCCGGCGCCTCGGCTCCAGTGATGTGCCGGCGGGAGTCGCGCCCGCTGGGGTCAGGTCATGAAGCCGCTCGTCGTGGCCGGCCGGGTGATCTTCGGTGCCTGGATGCTCGCCAATGGCGTGAATCACTTCTTTTTGGCGCTTTATCCCGAGCCCACCGGGCACCAGCCCCTCGCACTGTTGCTGATGACGGCCCTCGTTCACAGCCGACTGCTCGATGTCGCCATGGCGATTCAGCTGGCGAGCGGAGCGCTGTTGCTCGCGGGCGTTTTCGTCCCGGTGGCTCTGTGTGTCGTGATGCCGATCTCCGTGTGCGCCCTCTACTGGGCGGTGCTCCTGGAGCATCGGGCCCTCGGTGTGGCTCTGGCGCTTGCCGCCTTTGCGCTCAATGGGCTCCTGATGCTGGCCTATGTGGATTACTACCGGGGGATGTTGCAGCCCATCGCGGCAACCCTCGGCGAGGCTCGCGATGGCACCCCGCGCTATGAAGACCTCTTCGCGCGCCCCGGCGGCCGCACCTCGCGCGGCGGATTCGTTCGCGCGCTCGTGCCGCTGCTTGCGGCCGCTTCGCTCTATTTTTTCCTGGTGAAGGGCCGCAATGGGGAGTGGGTGCTGGCCACTTTGTTATTGCCGGCCCTGGTGCTGCACGCCCGTCGCCTGCACGACATGGGGCAAACGGCCTGGTTGGTGCTCATCCCTGGCGTACTCGATGCGATCGCCATCGGGCTTCACATGTACAGCCGCAACTTTGAGCTTCGTCCGACCGTGAGCTGGGCCGCGCTCGTCGTCTCGGCCGCATTCGTCCTCTGGGGCTTGCTGGGTCAGGGGCAGGCCCAGGTCAATCGCTTCGGCGAGCCGGCGACCGCATAATGCAGCCACGCTGAGCCCATCGACCTCGCCGGCAAAGATCCACACTCGAATACAAACTCAACGCATGAGGAGGAGAGTCGTCGTGAAACGTACTGCATTGTTAGCCATCACCGCAGGGCTCACGTTCGCAGCCATGCAGCTGCGCGCTCAGGAGCCCGTGATGGGAGTGTCAGACCCCGAGGCACTGTTCCACAGCTCCGATCCGAAGCTCGACACCAATCTGCAGGCGGCCTATCACATCGTGAAGGACCTCATCGAATCGGCGCACTGGGAGATGGCTGACCGGTACTTGACCGCACGCTACATCCAGCACAATCCCAATGCCAAATCAGGCCGGGCGGGCGTGGTGTACTACTTCACCCAGGTCGTCAAAGCCAAACCCAAGCCGATCCCGGCGAAGATGCACACGAAGATCGTCTCGGTGCTGGCGCAGGGCGATCTCGTCGTAGTGGCTTATCCGCGCGAGCACCAGGATCCGAAGAACTCTGCCAAGAGCTACACCACGACGTGGTTCGACATGTGGCGCTTCGTGGACGGCAAGGCGGACGAGCACTGGGATCCGGCGACGCTACCTGCGAAGTAAGAAGTAAAAGGAGCCTCGCCGGCTGCCCGTTACCAGTCCCAGCTCCAGGCGAGGCCCCCGAGCACGATATCTCGGTCGAGGCTGTCGTTGGTGAAGGCGCGGTCCCAGAGGATGCGCGCAACCAGGCGGCGCGAGAGCTGCAGGCTTGCCGTCATGGCTACAACGCCCTGGGCGTGGGGGGCTTCCTGGCCGTCCTCGGCAATGTGGGTGCGCAGTGCGACGTAGGGGCCCGCACCGATGCCCAGAGTCAGCCTGGGTGAGAAGAATCGATCGGTGAGCCACACCTGCGCGACGAGCCCATCATGGCGGCCCGTGATGCCATCTGCTTCGCTCAACCAGGTCCCGGAAACCTCGACGTGTCGGCCGAGTCCCTGGCGGTACTCGACGCCATACGTGGCGCTCTGTGTCGCGTTCCAGTTGCTGTCGCCGGTACGTCCCGCCAGCACACCAAGCTGCGCCTCGTGCAGCTGTGCGGATGATTCCCCGGTCGTAGGTCCGGCCCGGTAGCCGAAGCCCAGCTCGAGGATGCGCGCATCGAGGCTGCCGGGTGCATGGATCTCCGTCACGTCGAGCCGCACGAACCACCCGAGCGGGGTGAAGTAGCGCAGCGACGCGGTATACATCTCCGCGACGGAGTGATAGTCGCGGTAGCCGAAGGGGGGCGGCTCGGACTGGGTGTCGAAATACACGTACGGCCCTGCACCGATGGCCAGCTCGAAGGGGTGGAACCAATCTGGCGGAGTGATCGCCCACAGCTGTACGGCACCGCCGTCGCGGGCGTGATGCCATGGCGCCGGCTGGTCGGGAGCTCGGTATTGAGACTCGTTCAGGTAGCTGAACGAGATGCCCAGATCGGGAATGGGCTCCTGCAGATATTGCAGCTCCCACGGCAGACCATTGATGTGTCGCACATCCCCGATGTCGCTGCCCGCGAGAAAGGAAAGGTCCGCGCAATGCGCGTGCAGGGCAAAGGCCACCAGCCCGATGGCCGCGGCGATCGCGGCCCAGCGCGAACGCCGACCCGGTGCGATCTGCGACATGAACCCCCGGAAAAGGCAGCGATTACGTCTTGACCATGAACGAGGCGCACCAGCCTTGTGCGCTCACGGATTTGCCCGCGAAAATCTGGCAAGGTCCCCACGCCTGTCCAGCCGTTCCTTGATAGAAGCGACACTTGCTGCACATGTCGCCCGGCTTGTATGTGGGGTACCTCGTTCGATCAACCTGGCCGGCGCCGTTCGCGTAGCCGAGCGCCTTGGCGAGAGGGTCATTCGGTGAGAGATGCGGCAGGTTCTGCGCCGCCTGTGCCCGCGCGACGCGAGCCCTCAGCCCGGCAAGACTCGCGATCGCGAGCGATGCTGCCCCGAGTGTGGTGAAGAGAAAGTTGCGACGAGAGCGAGAGAGCCGATTTTTGGTGTACACAGACAAACACTCCTCACTCCTAGTCTCTCGTAAGCTGCGCAACGCGCGCAAGCCCGGGAGCGCTCGAAGTGCGGGTGGCTCCCCCGGGGCAATCCGTACCTCGGGGGAGCCCCAGCGTCCGCACCGCAGCTCACCTCACTGCGTCGCGGCTCGCATCGTCTCGTGCGTCAGCGCGTTGCGACGTGCGTGGAGAGCGCCTCGCGCAGCGGATCGGCGGCCGGATTGCGGGTGTTGCCGGTCAGGATCTCTTGCGCGTCGGAGCGCTGCTGGTAGTAGGCGTGATCCAGCCTGTCCGAGGGCGTGATATCGGTGACCCCGGCTGTGAGTCCACCGTACAGACCCTTCGCCTCGGACCACACGAGCACATCGCCTCGACCCACCTGGGCGCGGTTGTTGTGCGAGTACCGGACCACCGTCAGGCCCGCGCTCGCACCGAGCGACCATTTGCCGTGCGAGCTCTCGAACTTGTCGAGCGCCCGGTCCGTCATGAGAAACATGGCGACGGCACCCTTCTCACCACCGGCCTGCGCACCGATGCTCGCGCCGCCCACATCGAAGAATGCGGGATCGCTCCACTTGCCGTCTGCGCGTGCGAGCACCACGCCGGCGCCGCCCTGACCGCCCACGATGAAGCCCGCCTTGCCATAGCGCGGGATGATGAAGACGCCGCGCGCCTCGTGCAGCAGTCGCGCGAGGTCCGGGTCCTGCTTCATCCGCTGAACGACATGGATCGCGGCATTCACCCGCTCCTGGGCGTCGCGCGCATAGCGCGCATCGTGCCCGGAGGCCGCCGCGGTATCGGCCGGTTGCGCGTGTACGGTCGCGGCCATTCCGAAGGCTGCGGCAACCAACGGAATCGCGGTGAGAATCGACAGTCTCCTGTGACGCATGCTGAAACCTCCTACGCTTTTGTCCTGCTTACGAATGACTACGGGTAAGCCCCCGTTCCCCGCGGAAGTGTGAAATCCCTGTCATGAAGGGGCTCGCATGCCCATCAGTAGGCGCGGACGCTTCGCCTTAGCACCTCGGCCAAGCGCTCCGCTTCAGCCAAGCGCTCCGCCTCAGCCAACCGCTCCGCCTCAGCCAAGTGCTCCGCCTCAGCCAAGTGCTCAGCCTCAGCCAAGCGCTCAGTCTCAGCACGAGCTCGAGCTGCCCGTGCTCGCGGGGCTGCCGATGCGTGCGAGAGTCAGTGCGCCGGCAGACTGCTCGCGATCTCGTCGGCCAGCTGCCCGAGCAGGGCGCTCATGGTGCTCACCTCATCCGCGGTGCTGTGCGAGCTTGCGGCAGCCGTGTAGCGGAAGTCTCGGATGAGGATCGGGGAGGTGGCGTGGGAGGGCACGAGAGACCAGCTGCCCTCGAGCACGACGCTCCCACTCACATCGCTCTGGAACTGCAGCACATTCAGGGCAATGGATTGGAGGTTCGCCGGGGCCGGTGCACTGGGCAGGATGACTTTGCCCGCCGGCAGCCGCGTGAGCAGATCCCGGGTGAGGACCTGCTGGATCATCTCATCGAGTGGCGCATCCCATCTCTCTTGGCCGTTGATCTCGAGCTGATTGCCGGCACTGGGGCGGGCGATCTCTTGCCGGTCGAGCATCGGTGGAATGTGAACGCTGGCTACCCGGATGGGCAGCGCCGCAGTGGCAGCAGCGGGCGCCGCTGCGCTCGCAGGCGTGGAGGTCAGCGTGTAGAACTTCGAGGGCGGGCTCGAGGCACAGCCTGCCAGCAGCAAGGTTGCCAGACCGCAGAGTGCAAGGCAGCGCGCGCGCAGGCCGCCCTTCGCACCCCAGCACTGCACGCCGCTGGGCGATGTGTGGTTCATCGTGATTCTCGCTGTTCGCTCGTGGCCGGTTGCTGCTCGGGGAAGTGCGTCATCATACAGAGACCGCATCAGCGCCGGCCGTGGATGAGCGCCTCGGGGTGCTGGTCGAGGTAGTCGGCCAGGGAGCGAATCGAGCGCGCCGTCTGGGTCAGCTCCTCGAGCGCCTGCTGCATGCTGCCTCCGGGCGCGGCCATATTGCCGCTCAGCAGAACACGCGCCGATGCGGCGGTGGAGTCGATGTCGGATGCGCTGCGGCGCAGCGCATCGACCGTCGCGTGCACGCTGCGGAGCGTCGGTGCGAGCTGCGGGCCCACCTGATGCGTGGTCGCGTCGAGCTGCGCAAGCGTGCTGTCCAGATGCCGCAGGCTCTGGTCCAGGCGTGGTGAGGTGCTGAGCGCGCGGATGCGCGCCGTGATCACACGAACGTTCTCGCCGATCTGCGCGATGGGCAGGTGGCCCACCTGTGCTGCAATCGCCTGGATGTTTGTGCCTTGGACCGTGGGAATCGCGGGATAGCGGCCGCTGAGGTCGAGGCTCGCCGGTTGTGCCCCGGGCACCATTGCAAGGGTAATCTGCGCATCCCCGATGAGCGGGGGCACTTGCGCCGTTCGGGCGCGCAGTCCGCGCTGCACGAGCTGCGCCAGAGCGGCGTTCATGGTGCGACTCCAGCTCTCCGATTGCGCTACCCCCTCGAGGTGGAACCGGGTGGGATCGAGCAGCACCACGGCGTGCGTCTCGATCCGGCCCGTGCTCGGTTGCGTTGCCAGCTCGGTGCTTGCGACCTCGCCCACCGCGAAGCCGCCGAGGGTCACGGACGAGCCGGGCCGAATGCCGCCGATCGGGGCGTTGAACGTCACCAGGTAGGGCAGCGCGACTGCGAGTCGCTCGGGAGGCTTGCCTTCGCGGCCCACGAAGTGCCGAGCCGGCGCGCCATCCCCCGGGACCAGCTCGAGGATCGGGCCCGACACGATCGACTTGAAGGAGGCCGGATCGGTCAGACTCGGGTGCGCCCCCTCGAGGTAGAACTGACTTCCAGAGTTGACGTAGGGGGCGAGATCGCCGTCGATGTCCAGGGTCGCCAGGATCTGACGACCTCCGCGCGCCAGGCGCAGATTGCTCACGACGCCCACGTCGAGCCCGCGATAGAGCACCTTGGTGTTGTTGACGCTCATTCCCGCGGCGTTCTCGAACGAGACGGTGACATCGATTCCGCGGCTGCTGAGCGCTCGCAACATCAACCACACGACGATTCCGACCGCCGCGATCGGCACCGCCCAGATCCAACCGGGCCACCAGGTCGTTCGTCTTCCCGTCGCGGTGCGAAGCGCAGCGCTCATGGTGCACTCTGCAGAGCGCGGGGGAGGGCGGCTGCCGAGGGTGCATCGGGCGCATCCTGCAGCGCCGCGTCCCACATCAGGCGGGGGTCGAATGCGCGCGTCGCGAGCATCGTGAGGACCACGACGAGAATGAAAGCCGTGGCGCCGGTCGCCGCATGCGCGCTGGCGAGCGCGCCGAATTGCAGCAGGGGCACGAACACCACGATGGTAAACACGTCGGTGTTGGACCACCGGCCGATCTCGTGGATGAGCCGGTACAGGCGGGTCTTCGTCCGCAGCCTGCGCCCGGAGCGGCGGTAGATCGAGGCGAGAAACCACCCAAGTCCGGCGAGTTTGAGAAAGGGAATGGCGATGCTGGTGCAGAAGATGAGGATGCCGAGCGGCCACAGACCCGCCCGGTACAGCTCGACGATGCCATCGATGATGCGATGAGGCACGAGCTGCCCCAGCTGGCTGTCGGTGCTCATGGGATACGTATTGGCGGGAATGTAGAGCACGAATCCCGCGATCGCGAGCGCAAGGGTGCGCATGAGCGCATCGGGCTTGCGGGTGTGCAGGCGCAAGCCGCACCGGGGGCAGCAGGAGCCCTCATCCTTCGCAGGCACGACCAGGTCGCAGGCGGTGCAGGAGATGAGGGGTGTGTCCACCTGCAACCCGGGCTGCTCGATCGGGATCGAGCGCCAGACGGTGCGCCGATCGAGCGCCGCGCGCGAGAGCATGGAAAGAAACGCAGCGCCGATGAAGCAAAACCCGCCCCAGCCGATCGTGACGGGGAGCGTCGCGACGATGCGGCTGTAGCCGACGGCCAATCCGAGGAGGAACACATCCGGCATGCTCCACGCATCGAGCGCCAGGGCCCAGCGAAACCCCCGGCCGACCCAGCGCGCTTTGTGCTCGAGGAGCACCAGCGCGAGCACCGTCGTGAGCAGCCCGTAGCGCACGAAGGGCAGAATGACGGCGAAGGCCGCCACCAGCATGGCAACCAGCACCCACTGATGATTCCAGAGCTCGACGACACCCGAGCCCAGGCGGCTCACACGGCTGACGCCGAGCAGGGAGACCCTCAGGAACGGGAGCAGGTTTGCCGGAAAGAGCAGGAGCAAGGTCGCCGAGGCGCAGGCGAGCGCGGCGGAGATGCTGCGGCCGCTGGTGCGCTCGAGCGGGTTCTCGCAGACCTCACAGAACGCCGTGGTTCTGGGCGGCAGTGGGACGAGCTCATGCAGCGTTCCACAGTGTGAGCACGCGAGGATCATGACTTCGCGCTCATCGAGCGCGGCTCCTACACCCCGCCCCGGATGGTCCGCCGCTGCACGAGATGCTCAGTTCAACGCGACATGCGTTTGCAGCGCGTTGCGCAGGGGTTGCGCGCTCGGATTCGTCACGGATCCGACCAGGATCTGCAGCGGCGCAACCGGGCTACGATAGTACGCATGGTCGGCCGAGGTGTCGGGGGTCACGTCGGTCGCGCTGAAGGCGATGCCGCCGAACAGACCCTTCATGGCCGACCACACGATCACATCGAGGCTGCCTGCGGGATGCTGCTTCTGGTCCGAGAAATCGGCGACGGTGAGCCCGGTGTTGCCGCCCAGGGACCAGGTGCTCAGGCTGTCGCGAAACTTCTCGACTGCCTTGTCGCTCATCAAGAGCATCGCAACGGGACCGCTCGTGCCGCCCGCCTGCAGTCCGATGCTGACACCGCCCATGCGATAGAAGACGGGATCCGTCCAGGCACTCCCACGCCGGGCCAGGAGCACTCCCACTCCCCCATGCGCGCCGATGATCACGGCTCCTTCCTTGTAGTGGGGCACGATGAGCACGGCCTTGGCCCGATCGAGCAGCGGCGCCATCCGCGGGTCTTGCCTGAGGAGCCGGGCCGCTTGGACCGCACTGTCCACGAGGCGCTGGGCCGAGGCCGCCACCGCAGCCACGTGTGGGCTTGGCGGATCCACCGGGGGCGCGGAATCTTGCGCTTGGGCGAGGCGCGGGCACGTCGCGCCGATCGTGATCGCAGCGAGTAGCCACGCCACCGAGCGGATCCAGCAGTTGCCGCGCATGGTGCGCTCCAAAGGGTTCCTGTCAGGCCAATGCTTGGTCGGGACGCAGGTTCCATGCCCGGGGCCGGGCGATGCTGCGCAGACATCGCTATGCTAGCCAGCCTCAACCCCGCTTCGGCGCGCATGGCGAATCACGTCCGCGATCTTCCTCAGCTCTCCCTCTCGCTCATCACGCGATTGAGGCTGCTGCTGTTCGGGCACGAGGATCTGGCGGGGATCATTTTCTGGGCCGCTCTGACCGGGTTCCTCGGGGCCCTCGCAAGTGTGCTCTTCCGCGAAGGCTCGCGGCTGCTCGAGCGCCTGTTCACGGGGCAGAACGCCCCGGGGCTGGTGGAGGCGGCCGTCCAGCTGGTGTGGTGGCACCGCATGGTCATCCCGATCGCCGGGGGTGTGCTCGCGGGGCTGATCCTGCACTGGGCAGGCCGTGTACTGACCGTGCCGCGAGCCGTGGACTACATGGAGGCGGTGCTGGTCGGGGACGGTCGCATCGGCTTTCGTACGACGCTTCTTTCGAGCCTCTCCTCGCTGTTCTCGATTGCTTCGGGGGGCTCGATCGGACGGGAAGGTCCGATGGTGCAGCTCGCGGCGATGATCGGCTCGAAGATGGGCATCCTCGCGCGTGCGTCCATTCCGCGTCTGAGGCTCATGGTGGCCTGCGGTGCGGCCGCGGGCATCGCGGCTGCGTACAACGCCCCGATCTCCGGGGCGCTGTTCGTCTCGGAGATCGTGCTCGGGAACACGGCGATGGAGAGCTTCGGGCCGCTCGTGGTCGCCTCGGTCACCTCCAACGCGACCATTCATCGCTTTCTCGGCTATGGCCCTTTGTTCGCCGTACCACACGTGCATTTCGCCTCGAACCTCGAGCTCGTGTTTTTCATCGTCCTCGGTGTCTTGCTGGGCCACCTCGCCCCGCCGTTCCTCAATTTCGTGGACTTCGCCAAGTCGCGCTTCGTGCGTCTGCACTGGCCGCCGTACTGGCAGCTCGGCCTCGGAGGCGTGATCGTCGGGGCCATCTCGATCTGGGTGCCTCAGGTCTGGGGAAATGGCTACAGCGTCGTCGGAGACATCCTGCAAGGCGATCTCTTCGGAACCTGGCTGCTCGCCGTTCTGGTGGCCAAGGTGCTCGCGACGGCAGCGACCGTCGGCTCCGGCGCCGTGGGCGGTATCTTCACGCCGACGCTCTTCATCGGCTGTGCGATCGGCGCGCTGTTCGGAGAGCTGATCCACACGGCGCTCCCGACGGTCACCTCGGTGCCCGCGGCCTATGCGCTCATTGGCATGGGCGGGTTTCTCGCGGCCACCACGCATGCACCGCTCACCTCGATACTGATGATCTTCGAGATGACGGGCGACTACGATATCGTGCTGCCTCTCATGCTCGCGTGCGTCGCTGCGCACTACACCGCAAAGGTCTACCGTCACGGTGAGTCCGTGTACCACGGCTCGCTGGCGCGTGCTGCGGCCGCCGCTGCCCCGGATGACTGGCGATTGCGCACGGTCGAGCCCCTCGTGAAGCCTCCCTCGGCCACCGTGCCGCGCACCGCGACCGTGCAACAGATGCTCGAGCAACTGCCCGCGCGCCCGCTCGAGCGCGTCTACGTGGTCGACGGCGACCAGCTCATCTCATGGCTCGATCCGCGGCGCGTGCTCGATGAGGTCCAGAAGGGCACGATCCAGGGTAGTACGCTCGTCGAGCAGATCGCGCATCCGGTGAGTCTGGTGCTCTCTCCGGACATGGCGCTCGGCACCGCGCTCGATGGCTTCCTGCGCGAGCAGGCGACGGTGCTGCCGGTCACGCGCGGCCCGTGGCGCAACTCGCTCGTGGGCGAGGTCTCGCGGCGTGAGGTGTTGCTCGCGATTCAGGACCGGTTGACGTTTCCGAAGTAGCCGAGTGCGCCCCTCACCGCGCGTATTCCTTGCGCAGCACGGCGGCGGCGGCGACCAGCGCCTGGAGCTTGCCGAAGGCCACCTCCCGCGGCAGATACTTCATTCCACAGTCGGGCGCGAGGATCACGCGCTCCGGAGCGATGTGGCGCAGTGCACGCCGAACCCGCTCGACCACGATCTGCGGCGTTTCCACTTGCATGTCGGACAGATCGAGCGCACCGACCATGATCTGCTTTCCGGGCAGCCGATCGAGCACCGCGCAGTCGAGATTCGACTGCGCGGTCTCGATGGAGATCTGGGTGCAGCGGCACTCGGCAAGCTCGGGCAGGAAGGAGTAGCCCGTCGGGCGCTGGTGGATGATGGCGGCGTACCCGAAACAGATGTGCACGGCGGTGGGACCTGAGATGCCCTCGAGCGCATGGTTCAGGGCCTTCAGGCCGTACTGGCGCGCCTTCTCCGGACGCGCCTGCATGTAGGGCTCATCGATCTGCACGATGTCGGCGCCGGCTGCGAACAGATCGCGGACCTCCTCGTTGACGGCGACCGCGTAGTCCATCGCCGCCGCCTCGTCGCTCGGATAGAAGTCGTTCTGCGCTTGCTGGCTCATGGTGAACGGCCCGGGCACCGTCATCTTCACGGTGCGCCGGGTGTGACGCTTGAGAAAGCGCAGATCATCCAGCTGCACGGGGTGCTTGCGGCGGATGCGCCCCACGATGCGCGGTACCGGGTTCGGATGCCCGGAGCGATCGAGCGCGGTGCCCGGGTTGTCGATGTCCACCCCCTCGAGCGCCGTGGCAAAGCGGTTGGAGTAGCTTTCGCGGCGCATCTCCCCGTCGGTGAGGATGTCGAGGCCGGCCTCCTCCTGGGCCTGAATCGCAAGCAGCGTGGCATCGTCCTGTGCCTCGGGGAGGAATGGCTGTGCAACACGCCAGAGGCTGCGCTCGCGCACGCGCGGCGGAAAGCGGCCGGAGAGCTTCGGACGATCGATCAGCCAGTCGGTCTGCGGGTAGCTGCCGACGAGAGTGGTGGGAAAGAGCATGCGGTGCGCCCTTACGCAAACACCCCGTACTGCACCTGCAAGATCTCGCCGGTGGTGATGTTCACGAGGAGCGCATCGTCATCGTCGCGCACCCACTCATAGCCTGCCGGCGGCACCTGCAGGCCAAAGAGCCAGTAGTCGCCGATGTAGTACTCGGGTGCCCAGTACACGCGCGGCAGGATCTGCCCGTAAACCCAGTGGTGCGCCTCCCAGCCCGGCGGGCGGTGATACGGCCCGATCCTGTAGCTTCGCGGCGCCTGATAGTTGTGCTGATAGACCTGGCGGTTGGGGGCTTGGGGACGGCTGTTCCAGCCCTTCGGGGGCGCCACGCGATGATAGCGGCTGGGACCCGGATAGGCCTCCCCGTGCGCCGGCGGGCGCGCCATCGTCCCATGCTCGCGCTCGGGCTGCTGGGCCGAGGCGGCAAACGGTCCAACCAGGAAAAGCGCAAGAGTCAGTGACAGAACGGGTCTGGATAGGGTACTCATGGGCATCTTCCTCATGGCTTTTGGCGCGGCGATGCTAGCAGCCGCCGTTCCTGCGAAAAAGCCCACCGCTCAAGTGGGGTTCTCCAGCGAGAAGACGGCGGTCTCGTCGTCGTAGGCGAAGGCTTCTGCGTAGCGTCCCCAGCTGATGACCGTGCGCAGCGTCTGCTCGGCCTGCTCCTCGCCCATGTAGTCCTCGAGCTCGTCGAAGAAGCGGCTCTTGCGCGCACCGTGGCTCGAGCGCTCATCGAGAACCCGGCGGATGTGTGCTGCGAGGGGAACATAGCTCAGCAGCTGGCGCGCGAAGATTTTCTTGCGCTCATCGAGTGCGGCGTTGGCGAAGGCCAGTCCCACCTCCGTGAGCTTGATGTCCCCGCCGGCAACCTCGGCGAAGCGCATCATCTGCAGCACCTCGGCGACCGGGAACAGCTCGTCGATGGCCATCTGCAGGTCCTCGGCGATCTTCGGCAGGTCCGCGGTGCCGTTGAAGGGCGGCGCGGCCACCATCTCGAGCAGGCCGGCGAGCAGGTTCGAGCCCACGCGGGGCAGCACCGTGCCGATGCCCAGGCCCGGCATACGCTCGTTGCGCGTGTGGGCGTCGGCGGCGGGCCTGGCCGTCATCTCGACGTAGATCCGCTCCACCAGGGCACGGAACGAGGGATCCAGGCGGCTGCGGGGCTGCGGGAGGGAGACCTTGATCTCGGTGAGGATGCGCCCCGGGTTGCTCGCGAACACCAGGATGCGATCGCACATCAGCACGGCTTCCTCGATGTTGTGGGTCACGAGCAAGACACCCTTGATGGGCATGCGGCCTTCGGTCCAGAGGTCCAGGAAATCCGTGCGCAGGGTCTCCGCGGTGAGCACGTCGAGCGCGGAGAACGCCTCGTCCATCAACAGGATGTTGGGATGAACCACGAGTGCTCGGGCGAATCCGACCCGCTGGCGCATCCCGCCGGAGAGCTCGCGCGGGTAGGCGGACTCGAAGCCATCGAGTCCGATCAGATCGATCGCTGCGAGGGAGCGGCGCCGGATCTCCGCCCCAGGCAGACGCAGGGCCTCCAGTCCGAGCGCGACGTTCTCGTACACGGTGAGCCAGGGAAAGATCGCAAAGCTCTGGAATACCATTGCAATGCCGGGGGCGGGCCCGTCGATCGGCTGGCCGAGATAGGTGAGGGTGCCTCCGCTGGGCTCGGCGAGGCCTGCGATCAGCCGCAGCAAGGTCGATTTGCCCGACCCCGAGCGACCGAGAATGCCGACGATCTCCCCGCCGCCGACCGCAAGATTGACTCCCTCGAGCACGATGAGCTCGCCCTCCCCGTCGGGCCGCGGGAAGGCCTTGCACACCTCGGAGACCTGCAGCAGAGGGGTGGAGATGTTCATGTGAGGCCCGAGTGCTATCCCAGCCGGAAGCGGCGCTCGGCGTAATAGTACAGGCGGCGCCAGAAGAGTCGATTGATGGCGACGACGAACAGGCTCATCGTGACGGTCCCGAGGATGATCCGGTGGAAGTCCCCGGCCGCGGTGGCATCGAAGATGTACGCACCGATGCCGTGGGCCCGCACCTGCGTGTTGCCCCAGCTCTCCACCTCCGCCTGGGTCGAGGCGTTCCACGAGCCACCCGAAGCGGTGATCGCACCGGTGACGTAGTAGGGAAAGACCCCGGGGATCGCAAAGCGCATCCACCATAACAGGCCGCGGACGTTGAAATTCTGCGCCGCGTAGCGCAGCTCTCCCGGAATCGCCGAGGCCCCGGCGATCACATTGAAGAGAATGTACCACTGGGTGCCGAGGATCATGAGCGGGCTCAGCCACACGTCCGGATTCAAGCGCCAGGCGACAATCGCGTAGGCACTGAACGGGTACACGAGATTGATCGGAAAGGCCGCGAGGAACTGGGCAATTGGCTGCACGATCGCCATGACCTGCGGCCGCAAGCCCGCCCATACGCCGACGGGTACCCAGATGAGGCTTGCGAGCGCGATCAGCACGAACACGCGCAGCATCGTGAGGAATGCGAGCCCGCAAACCTCGAGCACTTCGTGGAGCGTCGTGCCGATGATCAGTGTGCGAACGATGTGCCACAAACCGAAGGCCATGAGCGCACCGATCACGATGATCCAGGCCCAGTCCCTCTTGCCTTGCCCTGCGGCTGCGTGCGCACGCGGTGTGCTTCGACCGATGGGCATGGCCCAGCTCGTCCAGCGCACCCCTGCGTAGAAGGCGTCGGTGACCGAGGAGATCAGGCGCGACCGCTGCATCACGGTCAACGCCCAGGAGCGGGGCGGCCGGGCGGTGGGGTCCTGCTCGTAGCGCAGTCGGTCCACCCACGCGACCAGCGGGCGGAAGATGAGCTGGTCGTAGATGAGAATGACGACGCACATCGCCGCAATGGCCCAGCCGATCGCGCCGAGGTTGCGCCGGTCGATCGCGGTCTGGATGTACGTCCCGATCCCCGGCAGTGCGACCGCGGTGTGGCCGACCTGGAACGCCTCCGAGGCGACCACGAAGAACCAGCCCCCCGACATCGACATCATCGTGTTCCAGATGAGCCCGGGGAGCGCGAAGGGCACCTCGAGCTGCCAGAACTTCATCCAGGGGGAGAGATGGAAGGAGTTGGCGGCCTCGTCGAGCTCGACGGGCACGGTGCGCAGCGACTGGTAGAAGCTGAACGCCATGTTCCACGCCTGGCTCGTGAAGATCACGAAGATGGCCTCGAACTCCGCGCCGAGAACCCGGCCCGGCGCGAGCGACATGAAGAACACGATCGTGATCGAGAGGAAGCTGAAGATCGGGACCGACTGCAGGATGTCGAGAATGGGCACCAGGAGCCTGCCGGCGCGGGGGCTCTTGGCCGCCCAGGTGGCATAGGTGAACGTGAAGATGAGCGAGAGAAAGAGCGCCGCGAACATCCGCAGCGTGGTTCGCGCGGCGTAGAAGGGCAGGTGAATCGGATCGAGCGATAAAGGCGTGGCCCGCAGCCGCGACAGCGGCTCGAACAGGCCGTGACTCGCCTGGGCCAAAAATACGATCACCCCGAATACGATGACGAGCGCAACCGCATCCCAGCGGGTTGCGAGCTCGCGGGCAAAGCCGAACGGGTCCACCACCCTCTGGGGCGGTGTCTCGGCTCCTGCTCCTTCTTCTTCCTCCAGCACGACCGCTCGGCCCCGGGCAAACGAGGCGCGCATTGGACCATTACATAAGGGCGCTGCGCTACCCTTCCAAACGTGTTGTTGTTGCCACGCGAAACGCGCCTGCTCGCATGGAAGGTTGCGCCCGAAAGCTCCCGCGCGAATGGGCGCTTCGGATGAGAGTGCCCCCTTAGCGGCTCGGTGTGCGAATCACCTGTATGGTCAAGCTAGTTCGCAGGAAAGTTGACATATTGCTCGAAATTTTTTGTCACATCGCACGGGCATCATGCTATAGAATTCGCTCGCGCTGCCAGGAAAGCAGCGATACCAACAACAGGGGGGTGTAGCGATGAAGACCGTCCACGTGGGCCTCACGGTGTATGCACGGGCGAAGGCTGCAAACGACGAAGAGAACGCGATCCTCTCGTCCGAGGACAAGCACGAGGACACCCCAGACCCCGCAAACCTGGCCCCCACGGGCTGGGACCCCTTCGAGGTGTGGCGCACGCGGATCAAGGCCGCGAAATCCGGACCCACCGACAACTGACCGCTCACTCGACCCTGGAGATTCAAGGATGAACACGAGCTTTCGCAGCGGGGCACTGCCTGCAGGCCTCCGTCTTCTCGTAGCGGCCAGCTCTTTGATGGCCACCAGTCTTGTTGCCCACGCGGATGCGATCAGTACCTTTCAGCTCTCGGGGAGCACCGACACGAGCCCCAATATCACGGTCTCCGGGCAGATTGTCATCGACACGACGACCGGTGCCGTTCAAAGCAACGATCTGGCGGTTGCCGAAGGCGCATCGAGCGAGACCCTCGTAAACGATGTGACCTTTGCTGGACAGACGCTGAACTCCTCGAGCGTCTATGCAGTCGAGTTCGGGACCTTCGACTCCCCCGGAGGCAGCATCACACTGGACTTCAATCAGTCGAGCCTGGTGGGATTTACGGGCGGAATCTGCACGACCTTGAGCCGATGCTCGAGCGGCGCCACCTCCACGGCGGAGTTTGGCCAGAATTTTGGCGATTCGATCTACTCCGGTTCACTCACGCTTGAGGCCCCACCGCCACCCCCGCCCACCGTTCCCGAGCCGGGTACCCTCGCGCTGCTCGCCGCGGGGCTCGTTGGTCTTGGCGGTGTTTTTCGAGAGCGCCTGCGCTCGGGCGCAGACCGCCAGGGCCGACGTGGGCATGACCCTTCCGTGCACGCGTAAGTGATTTGATCTCTGGCGTCCCCAAGGGGATTCGAACCCCTGTTACCGCCGTGAAAGGGCGATGTCCTGGGCCTCTAGACGATGGGGACTCGGGAGGGGGCGGAAGCCTACCCGGAAGCACGGCGCAGAGGCAATAAACGAGCATAAGCCGGCCCGAGCCAACCGCAGCTCGGTGGCGTCACCCGCGCCACTGTCGGAGCGCCATACAGGTGCGAGGATCCGCGGCGCATCCGGGTCGCCGCAAGTCATTGATGCAGCGCGGTAGCGCCAAATCTGGCGCGCGGATTGCACCCTTCCCGGCTGCGAACTCCGATCGTCGAACGCCGCAGGGAAGTGAGCATGCGACAGAATAAGTCTCTGATTTTGCTGGAATGCGCCATCACCGCGATCGCGAGCGCACCGCTCATCGCGCACGCAACTCCCGAGCCTCCCTTGAGCGGTAGCACCGTATCGATGGAGCTGACGGGCGTGACCGGCGCGTCGATGGGGGGCTATTACACGAGCCCCTACTACGCGCTCGTGGGTCCGAGTGGCTTCACCTCCGCATCGCAGTTCACCTCGACGAGCTCCTTCTCCACCGCCATCTTCTGCGATGACTTCCTCACGGAGGTGAGCGTGGGACACATCTGGCAGGCGACGGTCACCGACCTGAGCGCGCTGTCGGGGATCACCTCCCCCTTGAGCACGCTCAAGTTCGACAACGGCAGCAGCGACACTGCCTCCGAGCAGCAGCACGCCTACATGGCGCAAGCGTGGCTCGCCGAGCAGATTCTCGGCGTGAATCAGTCCACCTCGGCGGGTCAGACCGAGGCTGCCGAGATGAGCTATGCGATGTGGGCCATCTTCGACTTCAACGCCCTCTCGGGTCTTACGAGTTCCGAATTCGATGCAGCATTCGATTACGGCCTCGACGCGTACTTCTCAACGGCCAACGACACACCCAGCGACTTCTCGAACGTCTACATCTTCACGCCGACGCCGACCGGCGCGAGCCAGGAGTATCTGGCCGTGTTTCCCGCACCCGCGGTGCCCGAGCCGGCAACACTCGGGATGCTCCTGAGCGGCCTTGCAGGTGTGATTCTCGGAGCACGGCGCCGCAAGCGCGCCCGCTGATCCCGAGCCGCGGAAGGAAATCTCCGCACGCCGTGACTCCCGATGGTTGTCGGGGAATCTTACAGACCTCGACGGCCGAGCCGGTGCGTGAGGTTTCCCCCAATATGTAAGTGTCTGCTTTGATTGCGATCACGCCCGCGTGACAACTCTGGCGTGAGGCTTGCATGGTGACGTCCTGCATCCACTGCGTGGGCGTGCCGTGCGTGAGTTTCGCGGCGACGCCGGGACTGTTTTGGCCCTCGTAATAACGGATAAGAGCGAGCGGGCCGGCCGACGGGGAGTTAGAGTATGCCGCGCAAGGGCCCCAAGACCCGAGTCGCTGTTCGTATCGCCGCCTTCGCCCTCATCGGGCTGGCAAGCGCCGGGGCTCGCGCTCAGACCTTCACCTGCACGTGGATCACCACGAGCGGCACCACTTCGTGGTTCACGCCTGCGAGCTGGTCGAGCTGTGATGGGAGCGACCCGAACAACAGCGGCGGCAACACCTTCGCCGCCGACATCACGGCGAGCGGCACCTACACCATCACGCTTTCGAGCGCAGCCACCGTCTATTCCGCTTTGCTGAACGATTCGGGTGCGACCCTCAGCAATTCGAGCACTCTCACGGCGACCAACGGCGTGACGCTCGAGTCGGGCACGATCTCTGGCGGCACCATCACCGGCACGGGCGGCCCCACCAATACGACGGCGGTCTTGCTCAACGGGTCGGGCTACAACGGAACGTTGGACGCAGTCACGCTCAATGGCTCGCTCGACATCACCGGAAGCAGCGCCTACGCGTTCATAGAGGATGGCCTGACGGTCAACCAGGCGAACGGCAGCAGCGGTGGCACGATCAACATTGCCGGCAGCGGGGCGACGCTGTACTTCAAGCCGACCACCAACACTCCCAATCAAACCATCAACAACGTCACGATCAACATGGGTACCGGGAGCAATCCCGGGTACACCTATCTGGAGGCGGGATATGGTGGCGACGAGACGCTGACGCTCGGCTCGAGCACCAGCATCGTCTCGAGCGGGGCGAGCGGCTACTACGACTATCTCATGCAGTCGAACGCATCGACGATCGTCAACGACGGGTCGATCTCGGTGAACACCGCTGGCACGCCGAGCGGCGCCGGGCATGTCCTCAACATCAGTACCAATGCGTTCAACAACTACGGCACCATCTCGGTCGGGGCGACCTCGAGTCCTGCGAGTCTACTTGCCTCCGGCGCCGGCTTCACGAACGAGACTGGCGGCACGATCACCGGTGCCAATGATGCGCATGTGACTCTGGAGAACAACTTCACCAATGCCGGCACGGTGACGATGAATGGTACCGCCGGCGGCACCACGATGCTGCAGATCGGCAGTGCGAATATCGGCTCGGCGAGCGCCGCGACGCAGTGGAGCAATACCGGCACCATCACTGCGGCGAATACCAGTGTGTACCTGGGCGGCAGCTTCACCACTTCCAATATCGGTACGCTCAACCTCTCGGGCAGCTCCACCATCGCGCTCAACGGCTACCTCACCAATACCAGCTCGACGCTGAACATCGCGAGCGGGCCGCTCGCGGGGATGACGATGGCCGGTGGCACCATCCTGGGGGGCACGGTCCAGGGGGGCTCGAGCAATCTCTACACCGCCGCGAGCGCCAGCGGCACCCTCGACAACGTCACGCTCGATGGCCCGCTGAGCCTGACCGGAACCAACTCGACCGCGTACATCGAGGATGACCTGACGGTCAACCAGACCAACGGCAGCAGCGGTGGCACGATCAACATTGCTGGCAGCGGGGCGACGCTGTACTTCAAGCCGACCACCAACAATCCCAATCAAACCATCAACGATGTCACGATCAACATGGGTACCGGGAGCAATCCCGGGTACACCTATCTGGAGGTGGGATCTGGTGGCAACGAGACGCTGACGCTCGGCTCGAGCACCAGCATCGTCTCGAGCGGGGAGACCGGCTACTACGACTATCTGCTGCAGTCGATCGCATCGACGATCGTCAACGACGGGTCGATCTCGGTGAACACCGCTGGCACGCCGAGCGGCGCCGGGCATGTCCTCAACATCGGTACCAATGCGTTCAACAACTACGGCACCATCTCGGTCGGGGCGACCTCGAGTCCTGCGAGTCTACTTGCCTCCGGCGCCGGCTTCACGAACGAGACTGGCGGCACGATCACCGGTGCCAATGATGC
>Ga0335072_10000922_pt1 | contig 50846 bp, 45 predicted proteins | sample Lox_Sample_21_FD_206725 | JGI IMG/M metagenome (GOLD analysis project Ga0335072, IMG submission 206725) | Soil microbial communities from Loxahatchee National Wildlife Refuge, Florida, United States - Lox_Sample_2.1 | ecosystem: Environmental > Terrestrial > Soil > Wetlands | place: USA...
CGCCAGACGATACCAGCACCACCTGCCGCCCCGCCTTCATCAGTTCCGCAATCGATCGTACGATCGGCTCCACGCGCTCGCGGCACAGCTCTCCCTCGGCTCCCGTGACCGTCGTCGTTCCGACCTTAATCACCAGCCGCCGCGCTGCCCGCAGCTTCTGCCGCTCCGCTTCCATGCCTGCCCTATCGCCACACGCTACGATTGTCGCGCCGTGATGGAATCACTAACTCGCACGATTGTACCGAAATCGCGCGGCGCGCGCCCGCCCTTCTCCGGCGGCGTCGTCGCCCCACATCGTCGCCGCCGCGCCCCAGCGCGCCAAAGATTCTATTAGGCCCGCAGTGGAAAACATGCTACATTCGCCTTGCGTTTGTTGCTCTTGTAACACCTTTAGATTCGATGAAGGGGCTGCAAGTACAAACTTGCGGCCTTTTTTGCTTTACGGCTGGAGGCGGTCGAGCAGCACAAACAGCTTAAAAAGAAAAGTGAGTACATCAGTGAGAGAACAAGGAACAGTGAAGTGGTTCAATGCCAGCAAGGGTTTTGGGTTCATCCAGCGCCAGTCCGGCGAGGACGTTTTCGTCCATTTCTCGGCTATTCAAGCCGAGGGATACAAGTCGCTGAACGAAGGCCAGGCGGTTGAATTCGAAGTCACCCGTGGCCCCAAGGGCCTGCAGGCTGCGAACGTCACCAGCCTCTAGTCGGAATGAGGGCGGGCCGGCATCCCCGGTCCGCCCTTTTTCTTTGTCCGCACGTTTTCGATCCCTCCCGAATAGCAGGCTCTTTGGCGCCGCTCCGAATCTCTGGTACCGGGGTACTTTCATACGACGCCCCCGTATTATCTACTTGTACGACGCCCCTGGAACTGGGCCAATCCTCCGGCCCCCTCCAAGGTAAGATTGACGATCAGCAATTAGCAGTGGCCCCGGCGCCCAGCCCGGAGCGAACCCATTTAGGCTTACGCGAGGACTCGCAACCAGAGGGAGAACTCATGTCCGAGACGAAACCCAACCTACAGGGCGCGGCCAACGAAAGCAGCGACCGTCGCCGTTCGCATCGCGTCTACATTTCGATGCCGATCTTGGTTCGGGGAAAACATGCCGGGCAGACCTTCGAAGAAGAGACCCAGACGATATCCGTCAGCGCGCACGGCGGCCTCCTGCGCGTCGCGGCAAAGCTCGTGCGCGGCCAGGCCGTATCCATCGTCAACGCCAAGACGGCCGAAGAGCTTCCCTGCACCGTCACCTCGCTCGGCCAAAAGGAAAACGGCAAGACCGAAGTCGGCGTCGAGTTTACCGAAGCTTCCCCGCTCTTCTGGCGCATCGCCTTCCCGCCCGAGGATTGGGACCCATCCGAGCGCAAGCGCCCCGGCTCGACGCAACACCGTCCCAGCCCCCCGCCGCTGCCCAAGCGCTAGATCCCGCCTCCTGCGAGATCCCGCGTTCGGCAACCCAGCCCCCGCCTGCCCGCTTTCTTTACGCCATCAGCGCCTCCGCCGTGAGCGATTTTTTCCTCTCTTGCCGTATGCCGCGCTGATTGTTCAGCACCACGAAGTCCTCCGCCTCCGATCCCGCGTCTCGCATCCAAGCTTCCCGTTTATTCCGCTCTTCTCTGCGCCCTCAGCGCCTCTGCGGTGAGAATCTTTGGTTTTGCCCACGTGCAGAGCCGTTCGCGCATGCACCTGCGTTCAAACCTTTGCCGAGTCTCCGTGCTCTCTGTGCCTCTCGGTGCCCTCTGTGTTTAGTCCGGCATCCAAGCTGCCTCGCACTGAAATGACTGCCCCGGCCAGCCCCGCCGTCTGCTATCTTTTTTCGAGGCCGCACTCACCACCTTGACGCAATCATTCGATCGCGCGCTCGATTCCGACGGCACGAATCCGCATCCCTCAGCCTTCCCGCAATCCCTCGCATTCGTCCGCGTCTACTCGCGTCGCATCATCGCAATCTCAGCCGCCGTGCTCGTCCCTTGCTTCTGGCACCGCCGCATCGAGGCGTGCGACCTCGGCAGCCACGTCTACAACGCATGGCTCGCACAACTGATCCGGCGCGGCCAGGCGCCCGGTCTCTGGCTCGCTCACCAGTGGACGAACGTGCTCTTCGATCTGCTCCTCAGTTTCTTCGGCTCGATCTTTGGCCTTGGCGCCCGGCTGCACCTCGCGGAAAAATTTTCCGTTTCGCTGTGCGTGCTGATTTTCTTCTGGGGCGCCTTCGTCTTGGTCTCTGCCGCCGCGCGGCGCGCGCCGTGGCTCATCACGCCGGTCATCGCGCTCGTCGCCTACGGCTACACGTTCCAGATGGGATTTTTCAATTATTATCTGGCGCTCGGCCTGTCGTTTTTTGCGCTCGCGATTTTCTGGCGTGGACGCGGCTGGCAACGCCTCGTGGTGCTGGCGCTTGCGCCGCTCGTCCTGCTGGCCCACGCGATCGCTTTTATCTGGCTGATAGGGGCGGCGATCTACATATGGCTCGCTCAAATGATTCCGGGGCGAAAGCAATTCCTGCTCGTCGTCCCCGCCGCGGGCGCGCTTCTCGCGCTGCACTACTATTTCTGGCGCCACTTCGTGGTGGAAGCGGCGCCGGATTCGCCGCTCTGGTATAGCGGCGCCGATCAGCTGCTTCTCTTCGGCGAGCGCTACTGGGTCTGCGCCGCGGCGCTGATCGCGTTTGTCCTGCTCTCGCTCGCCATCGACTTGCTCCGCCGGCGGCGCGAGCCTGGCCTCGCCCGCGCCTTCGCCATCCCGCTGCAGCTCTATGTCGTCGCCGCCCTCGCCGTGCCGCTATTGCCGCGCGGCGTTCATATCACGCATTCCGTCCCGATCGCGCTGCTCACAGACCGCCTCACCACCGTTTCCGCCGTGCTGATCTGCTGCCTGCTCGGCGCGATGCGCCCGAGCCGCTGGCACCTTGCGGCATCAGGCGCGATCGCGATCGTCTTCTTCGCCTCTCTCTTTCACGATACGGCCGCGCTCAACCGCATGGAAGCGCAGGCGGAGCGCCTCCTTCGCGCGCTGCCGCAAAACTCGCGCGTGATGGCGACCGTCGAGCCGCCATGGGAATCGCGCATCCTCATTCAGCACATCATCGATCGCGCCTGCATCGGCCACTGCTTCAGCTACGGAAATTACGAGCCAAGCTCCGGCGTCTTTCGCGTGCGCTCCACTCCCGGCAATCCCTATGTGACGGACAACTATAGCGACGCCATCGACATGGAAGATGGTTACTACACGGTCCAGCTGGCCGACCTGCCCGCCTACGAAATCTACGAGTGCGATTCCACCGGCACGCGCCTCTGCGTCCGCCCGCTGGCGGCCGGCGAAGAAAACGACGCTACCGGCTACCACCCCGGCCCGCAGTAGTCCTTGCCAATCCTCGCCCGTCATTCTGAGGCCCGGCTCTGGCCGAAGAATCTCTCTTCCGCGTGCGGGACGCTCGCCTTCCGTCAGGTCTACCTGTAACGCCGCGTCGTTCAGCCCCGCGGCATTGCCTTTTCCATGTAGCGCAACCGATGCGTACTGTCATCCCGAGCGGCATCTGCGAGGGATCTGCTTCGCCCCACGCAGCGCACCGTCCGAGGGCGGGACCTTCGCCTTGCCATCAGGTCCACACGCAGCGCCGCGTCCGTCAGCCCCGCCGCCTTTGTAGGTGCGTCTGCGCGGCCATGATCCGAGCGCCATAGGCTCGGCAGAAGTTAGCCCACCGCGAAAGCGGTGGGTCCCGTGATACATGAGAGCCCAAGCGCCGTAGGTGCGGCACATGGGTCGTTTTCACTCCGAGGAACGAAGGATAACCCGGCACTCTTTGCCGTTTCTGTGCAATGCCTACGCCGAAGGCCAGGCCGCGCGAAGTTTTGCCGCCGCGCTTCGCCCTTGCGCAAGTCCGGCGCGCGCCGCTCCCGGCCGTCGCCCGAAGTCCATCATGTTCGGGCCAAACGCTTCGAGGCTCGCGGAATCCGGAGTAATCAGTTCGATGCGGCTGCCGCTCTGCCGCACCTCATTCAGTTCCCATTCGAGCCTCCGCCGGAATGCATCCGCCATCGGCATGGCGGCGCTGGCCGGGCCGCCCGCGCTGATCGCCACCAGGAACACGACGTCGAATCCCTTGGCCACGTCCGCATTGGTGGGGCTGCGCATGCCTCCGTCCATGTATCGGCGCCCGCGGAGCGTCACCGGCGGCGCAATCCCCGGCACGCTGCAGCTCGAGGCCACCGCGCGCGCCAGGTCCACTCCCGATTCCTTGTTCCACACAACGAACGCGCCGTCCGAAGCATCGACGGCCGTGCAAGCAAATCGATCCGGCCAGTAGCCCTCGGGATGATCGCCGACCGAACGCGCGAAGCGCGCGATAAATTCATCCTCGCCCACCGTCTCGGCCTGCAGCGCCCATGCTCCGAGCTCAGCGCGCGCCGCATCGGCCGGCTCGGCGCTCGACATTACTTTCGCCATCTTCTGCATCAGCATCGAGAGATCGGGCGGCGGCGCTCCAGGCAATCGGCCTGGAGTAGAGCCTTGCTGGGCCGCGCCCTCGCTCAAAATCGGCGCGGCCAGCGCGGTTGCATCGCGTCCCATCGCCAGTTGCGAGCCGACGATCGATCCCGCGGATGTCCCCAAAATAAAATCGGCCCCGGATAAGTCCAAACCCGCTTCCGCCAGCCCGGCCAATAATCCCGATTCCCAGGCCACCCCAACCGCGCCGCCGCCTCCCAGCACCAAAGCTCGTCTCGCCATCGGCCTTCACCTCAATTGCGAAGCGGGAGCTTCCGCCCCGCATCCCGTCGTTCCGAATTCCGAGAGTGTAGTCGAATCGGTCCCGCCTTTGTAGCCCGCATCGCCACCTCGACTTTCGACTCACAACTCACAACTCTTAACTCTTGACCGCCTCAATCCTCCACTTCCTCCATCCTGATCTCCCGCACAAATCTCGCCAGGTCTCCTCTTCGCAGCTGGCCGCAAATCCTGCTCAACGTCAGCTGCTGATACCCCGTGATCGCGCGCATCAACGCCTTCACCATCTTCGAATGGCTCGGCAGCACTTCCCGGATAAATCTCTTGCCCGGCTTCGTCAGCCCCACCACCGCCACCTTCAGTCCTTTTCGCTCCTTCCCGCGCCGGGCGATCGGCAGCCGGCTTTCCGCGATTTCCGCCGGCGGCAGGTTCACCACCGCTCGCCCTACCCATCGCCGCGCCTCCAGCCGCCTCACCAGCGCCTCCATGTTCTGCCGGCTGCACCCCCGCCTTCGGGCCAGGTGGGGTATCGGCAGCGCCCCCTCCCGATAGAGGAGTACCAGCAGCCGGAAACCCTCCATCGTCAGGTCGAAGGACTCGAGCGGCGCCCGCATCTGCGCCTTGAACCACTCGGCGGTGTCGATCAGGTCGAGGTAGGCCTGAAAAGCCCTTTGGGTCTTCTCTCTCTGGGTCGGTCGGCGGGACATGTGGCAAAATCCCTCCAAATTTGGCTTTTTAAGCGGTTATAAGCCCTTTTAACCTGCTTGTGGCAGCAATGTCCATGGCGCTGTGCGCCGCGTAATCGTTTCGCCGGAATTTCGATGGCGGAGAATCGAAAGTTCGAACGGCCGTTTGAGAGCGGCTACCGGTTGAGAAGTCCGAAGACGGCGACCGAATCCGGCGTGCCGACGTAGACTTTGCCGTTCGCGATCATCGGCGTGATGAATTTATTTTCGACGAATTGATCGCGGCCGCCTGAAGCCTGGTTGCTGTTGTAGAGTTCGTTGGCGAGATTCGCCGCGTCGTAGGCGTGCAAGACGCCGGGCGTGGCCGCTTCGACCGCCCACACGATGCCGTTCTCCGTGCCATCGGCGGAAATGCTCGGCGTGGTGCCGGGATAATCGAATTTCGTGGGGCTGTGCGAAGCCGCCGGCGAAACGAGTTTGGCGCATGATATGGGAAACGCCCTCAGGTAATCTCCCTGTGCGCCGTAGTAGACCGTATGGTTGAAGTATGCGGGCAGGGCGAACACGCCGTCCTTGCCGCCGAGCCCGTTCGAGATTTTCTGATAGAGCGCGCCATCGCTCGCGGGATTGAATTTCCCCATGGCATCGCGATTCACCACGTAAATCACGGTCTTTCCGCTTCTGAAATTCGCTTTGCCCGCGCCGATGGCCAGGTGGCGAGTGATTCCGTGGTCGTCTTTCAAGTCGGGCAGCAGCAGCAGGCCGCCCGAGCCGAGATCGCGATCCTGATCGGAATTGAGAACGGTGTCGTGCGGCGCGAAATAATCGGCCACGCGCAGCGTGTTCCCTTTCGGCGAAAGCTTGAGGAACGTATTGCCGAAGTCTCCATTCACCGGCATGCCGGCCGCGTCGAGCTTGGGATCGAATGTGCCGTTGCCGTCGAGAAGAAAAACATTGCCCGCGGAATCAGCGGCCATCCCGCCGCCCGACATCCAGATGCCGCCTGAATTGCCGTTGGGCGTCACGTTGAGCACGCTCGTCTGGCGGAGCGTGGACTCGCTGTAGCTCATGATCCAGCCGGTGTAGGGCTGCACGTCGCAGTGCGAGCTCCAGCCGACGTAGATTTCCCCGTTCACCAGCAACAGCGCCGCGCGCGCTTCATACTGGCGCGGATCGAAGGCGACCGGCCCCGAAAGGCCCGGAAACGATGCCTGAATCTCGACGGGGCCGCCATCGAGTTCCGCGTGCGTGACGAGATCGAGCGCGTGCAGGCGGTGGTGATACCTTCCGGCGGAATCCTTGGACATGGAGATGACGAAAATCGTGCCGTTCGGGCCGGCCTTCGGATCGATCACCGGCGTCGCGGTAATCCCAATTTCGGGCGTCACCTGCGCGCAGTTCTGGTCGTCGCTCGGCTTTTCGTCCGGTGGAATCACGGACACTTGCCAGAGCGGCGGGGCCAGAGTATCCGCGTCGAAGGCGTAGACGATGCCATGCTCGGTGGCGACGAAAAGCACGTTGTGGGCCGCGCCGTCGATCGTCAGCTGTGGCACGTAAAGAGGCTCCGCGTCGACGCCGCCTGCCACGGGAAGTTTGCCGAGCTGGCCAAAACGTGCGACGTTCACATTCGAAGGCGTAAGAATTGTCTCGCTGAGGTTCTGGCCGGTGCGCGCGTTGTCGTTATGGTGGGTCAGAATCGCAACGGCACTCGCCGCCGAAATCTGCGCTTTGGCGGCCGGAGGATCGGGCGGATCGGGGGGATCCGATTTACAACCCGCGAGACCGGTGGATAGGACAGCCAAGAACAACCCAAGCGCGGCGAGCTTCAAATGCGACGTCTCCTGAGGTCACCCGGTACGTCCGGTCCCATGCCAAAAGGCAATCCCACAATTCTACCTGTCCGCGGCAAATAGAAGAATCCGAAAATGCGCGCGGGGACTTTCGCTGCGATGAATCGCCCGCCGCTACAGAATCGTTACCGAATCGGCCCCTCTTAGTTCCATTCTCCGGGCGTTCGCTAGGCGGATTCGGGGGTGGTGCTTCCCGGGCGAGAGACGGCAGCGGTAGCGGGGCGGAAGCGGTCGATGAGCCATGAGCCAAGACGCCAGGCGAGCAGGATTCCGACGAGGAGCGCGTATTCGAGGGGCTTTCGAATGTCGGATTTCACGAGCCACCAGTAATGAATCACGCCGGCGATCGCGGTGACGTAGATCAGGCGATGCAGCATCCGCCAGCGCTTCCCGCCCAAAAGGCGAATCGAGGCGGCCGTGGACGTGAGCGCGAGCGGAATCAGCAGGATGAAGCCGAAAAAGCCGACCGTGATGAAGGGACGCTTCGCGATGTCTTTTGTGAGATCCGAGAAATCGAAAGTGAGGTCGAGGCCGAGATACGTGCTGAAGTGCAGGCAAGCGTAGAAGAAGGCGAAAAGGCCCAGCATGCGCCGAAACCGGATCAGTTGCGGCACGCGCAGGATCTTCCGAAGCGGCGTCACCGCGAGCGTGATGACGATAAAGCGGATCGTCCAATCGCCCGTGTAGTGCTCGATAAACGTGATGGGATTGGCGGTCAGATTGGCGTAGAAGGGCTGGCCCAGGAGCACCGGATGGATCATCCGCCAAAGCAAAAGCCCCAGCGGAACGAGGCAGAGAAGAAAAACAACTACCTTGGTCCACTTGCTCGTCAGGATCGCATTCATCTAGAAATTTTTCCGCAGATCCATGCCCGCGTACATGCTGGCCACGAAGTCGCCATAGCCGTTGAACATCAGCGTGGGGCGGCGGAAGAATTCACCGAGACGGCGTTCCTTGGCCTGGCTCCAGCGCGGGTGGTCGACGTGCGGATTCACATTCGAATAGAAGCCGTATTCGTTCGGTGCGTAGAGATTCCAGGTCGTGTCGGGCATATTCTTGACGAATTTGATTTTCACGAGCGATTTGATGCTCTTGAAACCGTACTTCCAGGGAATCACCATCCGCACCGGCGCGCCGTCTTGATTCGGAAGAGTGTCGCCATACATGCCGACGCAGAGAAGCGTGAGCGGATTCATGGCTTCGTCGAGGCGGAGGCCCTCGATGTACGGGAGCTGGATGCCGGTGCTGGCACCCCAGGGCATCACGCTCGGTTCGTAGTAGCTTTGGAAGGCGACGAAGCGGGCCTTGGGCGTTGGCTCGACGAGATTCGCGATCGTGCTGAAGGAGTAGCCGATCCACGGTACGACCATCGACCAGGCCTCGACGCAGCGGTGGCGATAGATGCGCTCCTCAAGCGGCGCGAGCTTCAGGATTTCATCCATGGTGAACTTGCGGGGCTTGGCGCATTCGCCTTCGACGGAAACGGTCCATGGCGTGGTGACGAAATTCCTGGCGTTCTGCGAGGGATCGCCCTTGTCCGCGCCGAATTCGTAGAAATTGTTGTAGGTGGTGACGTCGTTTTCGGGCGTGACGGTCTCGCCGGTGGTCGTGTATTTGCTGCTCACGAGGCCGTTCAGCTTGACGGGCACCGAGCCGGTGCTTTTGCCCGCGAAATAGCGCGGCAGTTTTTTCCAGCCGGCCACGACGGCTGTGGTTGCCAGGAGCCCGAGGAGAAAGTTCCGGCGGCCCATGTAGAGAGCCTTCGGCGTAACATCCGCGTAGGTTAAATCCGGCTTTTTCTGGATCACCATGAGTGCCTCCCCCCTCTAATGATAATACGCTTGCGGGAGCTGGTCGGATTCAGGAAGTTTTCACGATTGAGAAGAGGTGACCCACGAAGACTCGCGGGCTACTTCGTAGCGAGCTCCTGAAGGAGGGCGGCGCGAATGCGCTCCTGGTGTTCGGGCGAGAGCTTGTCTCCAGCGGAAGTGAGATAGAAAACGTCGATGGCCATCTGGCCCTCGGTTTCGATGAGGGCGATTTCGATGTTGCAGTTCTGGTGAGAGAACTGCGAGCTGATGCGATAGAGCAAGCCGGGCCGGTCTTGCGTGATCACTTCGATCAGGGTCGTGTGGGGAGAGCAGGCATCGTCGACCTCGATCCGCGTCTCGATTTTCACCTTGGGCTCGATGTTCTTTTCGCCGCGCAGGCGGTCGCGCAGCATTCGATCGAGGTCCGCTGCATCGGTGAGCACGTCGTGAATGCTCTTCTTGAAGCGCTCCCATTCGGGGAGATTGAGCTCGAGCGTCTGGAAGCGGTCGGTGAAGAGAAACGTGTCGACGACGACGCCCGCGCTATTCGAGAAAGCGGAAGCCTTGACGATGTTCATTCCCCAGGCAGCCAGAGCGCCCGCCATTTTCGCGAAGAGGAACGGACGGTCGCGGGTGACGAGGGTGAGCTCATACCAGTGGCGGCCGCGCGTGAGGTCGAGCTGCACGGAATCTTCGCCAAGATGGCTGGACATTTCCATGTGACGGATCACATCGCTCGCGGCCTGCGTGCGCAGGTAACGGCGCGGCAAGCCGTCGAGAAAGGCGTCGATTCTCTTTCCCGCGGCGGGCGCAAGGGTGCGGAGATGATCGAGGACTTCGTCGTCCGCGTGGGCGTGAAGACGCTCGTCGGCGCTGCGCATCATGAAATTGGCGGTGCCGATATAGAGCTGCCAGATGTTCTCGGCTTTCCACGGCGTGAGGGCCTCCGGATTCACGGCCTTGATATCGGCGTACGTGAGAAGGCAGAGCATCTTCAACTGCTCGGGCGTGCCCATCTTTTCGGCGGTCTGGCGGATCGTGCCGGGATCGAAAATGTCGCGGCGGAGGAAATTGCTGATTTCGAGGTGGCGCTTGATCAGGAAGAGGACCATCTCGCGGTCGGGCGGATCGAGATCGAGGCGCGCCATGCATGTTCGGGCGAATTCGACGCTCGCGGCGATGTGATTCTCAGATTCCGCGCCTTTGCCCGTATCGTGGAGCAAAATGGCGAGATAAAGCAGATCGGGCTGCTCGATTTCGTCGAGAAGCTCGGCGTAGCGCTGGTCCCACTTCGACTGCGACTTCCGCAGGGCGTGAAGATTTTCGATGGCGACGAACGTATGCTCGTCGACGGTGAAACGGTGCGAATAGTCGCGGATCACGAGCGAATCGATGCCTTTGAATTCGGGCACGAGCAAACTGAGCAGCCCCAGCGAATGCATGGCGCGCAACGCCTCGGCGGCGTGAGGCGCCAGCAAAATCTCCTGCAGGTAGTGCCACGCGGCCACGCCCTTTGGCGGATCCTTGCCGAGCGATGGCAGGATTTCTTCCATCTGGTGTTCGGTAGCGGAGCTGAGATTCAAGCCGTGACGCGCCATAAATCGAAACATGCGCAGCGGCAACTCGGGATCTTTCAGCGATTCCTCGCGCTGGAGGAAAATGTGGCCGTCCACGACGGCGAATTCGGCATTCGATAGGCGCGAGCGCAAATTCTGAAACTGGCGATAGAGCGAGGGGCGCGCTGCGGGAAATTCCTCGAGCAACTGTGCCGCGACGCGATGAATCAGGCGCGCATGGCTGTAGTAGATACGCATCCAATCCGAGGTGGCGAGGGAATCGGCATCGGGGACGCCGATGGTGCGCAGGGCGGCTTCGTCTTGCGCCGCCCAGGCGAGCGTGTTGTCGTCGCGCCCGTGACGGAAATGCAGGAAACAACGGACGGACATCAGGAAATCGAGGGCGGCATCGAAACGCGGGCGCAGCCACAGCGGCAGAAGTTCGGCCTCGTCGGGCCAGCCGGTTTTTTCTTCCATGGCGGCGATGAGCGCGAGCCAGTGCGCGAGATTGTAATCGCGCAGCCCGCCCGGGCCGTCTTTGACGTTGGGCTCGAGATGAAAGACGGAGTTGCCGAACTTGTTGTAGCGGGCGCGCGTGAGATCGGTAAGGCGTTGCACGATCGAGCGCGACTCGCGCGAGACGAGCTTCGGAATAGCCTGATCGCGCAGGCGAGCGAATAATTCGCGATCGCCGGCAAGATAGCGGCAGTCGAGCAGCGAGATCGCAAATTCCACATTGTCCGTATCGAATTTCTCGCATTCCGCGAGAGAACGCGTCGCCGGGCTCAACTTGAGGCGTAAATCCCAAATCGTCTGCGAAAAGTCCTGGACGCGGCCGGCCAGGTCGCGCTCGATTGCGCCTTCCGAATGGAGGAAAAGGATGTCGATGTCCGAATAGGGAAAGAGCCAGCGGCGTCCGAAACCGCCCAGAGCGAGAAGTGCGAAGTTTCGCGGGCCCTCGGAATCGGGTGAGACGAGTTCCTTCCAGAGGCGGGAGGCGATGGACTCTACGAGCGCGGTGCGGCCATGAACGGCGGCGCGGCCGTCACCGCTGGCCGCGAACTCCTCCTGGAGGCGCGCCGAACCGGCCGTGTATCGATCGCGGAGTTCGGCGGCGAGTGTGGGTTTGGTAGACATCTGTATCGGTTCGAGTCCTGATCGCGCGCCGGGCTCGGTGCGACGGATTCATTGCCCGTTTCCTGCATCATGCGGCTCGGCCATCCCCTTAGAGTGCGGTCTCGCCGCGCTCATCGTTGCGAATCCGGATGGCATCGTCGACCTTCGAGAGAAAAATCTTACCATCACCGATCTTTCCTGTGCGCGCCGCCGTCACAATCGCCTGGACGGCCTTCTCGGCCATATCGTCCGCCAGGACCATCTCGATCTTGATCTTGGGAATCAGATCGACGGTGTATTCGCGGCCACGGTAAAACTCGGTATGGCCCTTCTGACGGCCGTGCCCGCGCGCTTCGAGGACCGTCATTCCTTCGACGCCGACTTCGTGGAGGGCGTCTTTCACGGCATCCAGCTTCGAGGTCTGGATAATCGCTTCAACTTTTGTCATCGATGTTTCGCTCAATTCTCCAATCGCTCATGCCGAAGTTTGCATGCATCCAGGAGTAGACACCGCGTGCTGCAAGGGCCGTGGCGGCAGGGCCGCGCCCCCGCTTCGAAATTTCGCGCAGATCGCACCGCGCGCATTATACACGCAACTCGCGACCCAGCCACGGGCTCGCCGCGTTTCGAGAAGGCGTTGTCTCAACCGGGTAGCCCGGCGCCGGCATCCGATCTCGAATCCACAGCTGGGTTGACTGCTGACGCCCAGGCACAACTTTTCGGACGGGCACGTGTTTGATTGGTTGTACAGCCCCGGGGGGATCGGAAGCGGGCTGACATTTGATTTCGCACTACGAAAGGAAACGCCATCATGAAGACAACCATGCTCATTTTGAGTGGTGCGGCCCTTATCGCTCTGTCTGTGCCGGCAGCATTGGCACAGCAATCGACCACGACAACCGGGACAGACCCGCAATCGGTGGCCCAGCGGAAGGACAACCAGCAGGATCGTATCGCGCAGGGCGTCGACAGCGGCCAGTTGACGGCCGGCGAGACGAAGAACCTCGAAAACAAGGAAGCGGGGCTCAACAAGGAAGAACACACGATGCGTTCGGACGATGACGGCCATCTGACCGCGGCCGACCGCGCCAAACTCAATAACCAGCAGAATCATCTCTCGAACCGAATCTACGATGACAAGCACAATGCGGATGCCGCGCATTACGGCAACGGCGAAATCGGCCAGCGCCGGGAAAATCAGCAGGATCGCATCGCGCAGGGCGTGAAGAGCGGGCAGCTTACCCCGCGAGAAACAGCGCGATTGGAAAACCAGCAGCAAGGCATCAACCGCGAAAGGCGCGCGGACCGGCAGGCAAACGGCGGACATCTGACCCGAGCCGACCGCAGAGCCATCAACCAGAGCCAAAACCGGGCGTCGAGAAACATCTACGCCAAAAAGCACAACGGACGGCGCTCGTAACCTTGAAGCCCGCGGCTGAAGCCGCCCATTTTAGCGAGCTTCCCGCGGGCCTAAAGGCCCACGCTTCCACCGAAGGCCCTGCCGCCTCCATAACCCGGGCGGCACACGCTTTCTGGAGCTCTGTGCCTTACGGCTCGGCTGCGAGACGCCTTGACCCTTTCTAACCCGAATAGCCCTTCGGATGCTTGCGGCGCCATTCCCATTGCGATCTGAGAATGTTGGGCAGGTCGGACTGAGTTGCCGTCCAACCGAGGAAATGGCGAGCCTTTGCGGCGTCGGCCACCAGCCTTGGAGGATCGCCCGGGCGCGGGCCCTCGACGCGGAGCGGGATCGCGTGGCCCGTCAACTTGCGGGCTGCCTCAATCACTTCGAGAACCGAATAGCCGTGGCCGGTGCCGAGATTGATGAAATCGGATTTGCCGCCCTGGCGAAGATAGTCGAGCGACCGGATGTGGGCGTCGGCAAGATCGACGACATGCACGTAGTCGCGAATGGCGGTGCCGTCGGGCGTGGGATAGTTCGTCCCGAAAACGGCGACGTCGGGTTTTTCGCCGAGGGCTACGGCGAGCACATTCGGGACAAGATGCGATTCGGGCTCGTGATGCTCGCCACGCGATTCGGTAGCGCCCGCGGCGTTGAAATAACGCAGAGACATGAACTTGAGGCCGTAGGTGTGATCGTAGGACGCGAGAATGCGTTCCATCATAAGCTTCGACCAGCCGTAAGGATTCGCCGGCCACTGGGGCGTTGTCTCGGCGATGGGGATTTTCTCGACGTTGCCGTAGGTGGCGCAGGTGGATGAGAAGACGATGCGGCGGACGCCCGCATCCATCAGCGTATTGAGGAATGCGATTCCCTGCTCGACATTGTTCTCGAAATAGCGCGCGGGCTCGGCTACGGATTCACCGACGTAGGCGAGGGCCGCAAAATGGACGCACTCGTCGATTTTGTGCTCTTTGAGAATTCGCGCGACGAGGGCGCGATCGCCTACGCGGCCTTCATAAAACGGCACGTCCGGATCGACTGAGGCGCGATGGCCGCGGAAGAGATTGTCCAGCAGGACGATGCGCTCGCCTTTGGCTTTCAAGCGTTCGGCAGTCACACCTCCGATGTAACCTGCGCCTCCGGTGACCAGAATTGTCATGATTCTCCGTGTTGCGTTGATGGAATTGGGGGGCCGAAATTGGCCCGGACGGCCTCGCGGTCCAAGCGCACGATTATACCCGAGTCTCGGGCGAACCCTTTCCGATAGAAGTTGTTTTCGCGGCAACATTGGGCGGGTCGCGCGCGTAGTAAGATTGAGGGTCATGACTTCATCGAACATCAGCGCTTCCGAAGGCGCTCACGGCGCCGCCGAACGAAACGGCCGGGCGGCCATTCGCACCGAGCGTCTCGTGCGGAACTACCCGATGGGAGATGCGCTGGTGCGCGCCGTGGACGATGTGACGATGGGCGTGGCGGCCGGCGAGTTCGTCGCCCTGCTCGGAAGCTCGGGCTCAGGAAAATCGACGCTGCTGAACTTGATGGCCGGGCTCGACCGGCCCACCTCAGGCGCAATTTGGGCGCATGAACGGAACCTCGCGGAAATGAGTTCTGACGAGCTGGCGCGGCATCGGAGCCATACGATCGGGATCGTCTTTCAATCGTTCAATTTGCTGCCGCGAATGACGCTCGAGGAGAATGTCGAGCTGCCGCTGCGGCTGGCGGAGGTGGAACGCGACGAGCGCACGGCGAGGGTGCGCGAGGCCGTGGAGCGGGTGCGGCTGAGCGCGCGGCTCACGCATAGACCCACAGAGCTTTCCGGCGGCGAGCAGCAGCGGGCGGCGCTGGCGCGGGCGCTGGTGAACCGGCCGACCATTTTGCTGGCGGACGAGCCGACCGGAAACCTCGACAGCGCCACCGGCGACGAAATCATGAATTTGCTGCGCGAGATCAACGAGACGATGGGGATGACGATCGTGATGGTGACGCACGAGCAGCCGCGCGCCGAACGCTTCGCGCATCGGATGATCCTTATGGGCGATGGCAAGATCAAGAACGACGGAGCGCGGGCGTGAAGACACGCGACCTCGTTGACCTGGCGGCGCGGAACCTGCGTGAAGCGCTTTTTCGCAATTCGCTGACGACCCTGGGGATCGGCGTGGGCGTGGCGTCGCTGGTGGCGATGCTGTCGCTCGGAGTGGGACTGCAGAATCTGGCGAGCGACAGCCTTTCGCATTCCGGGCTATTCAACGCCATCATCGTGACTCCGCGAACGAATTTTACAGGCTTTGGAGGACCCGCACGCGGGAATCCCGCGGCGGCGGCAACACCTATCGTGCCGCTTGATGAAAATGCGCGGAGCCAGATTCGGGCGCTGCCGAACGTGATCGAGGTCTATCCCGAGATTCGTTTCCCGACCGAAATTCACTACAACGGGAATCCGTACCCGACGGTCGTGGCGGGGATACCGGAATCGGATCGCGACGGCGGGTCCTTTGACGGGATGCGCGGACATTTCTTTTCGGGGCCGGATGCGAACGAGGCGATTTTGCAGATCGACCTGGCGAAGCAGCTTTCGGAACAGCCGTATTCACTGCTTGGCAAAGACCTCGTGCTGCGATACGCGGAGCGGACGCCGCTGCCGGCGACCGGGGGCGGTGATTCGAGCGGGGGCGGATTTTCGATCGTGCCGCATGAGGAGAAGCTGCGCGTGGTTGGTATCGTCGAGACGGAGCCATCGGCCGGGCTTGGCACGTTTGGGCGCGGGCGGCTGCTGATCCCGCTGCAGCTTGCCGAACAGTTGCAGGCTACGCAGACGAACGATTTGCGCGATCTTATACGCGACACAACCGGGTCAACGAAGAAGACGTACGACAACCTGACGGTGCGTCTGAAAGACGCAGTCGATGTGAAGGCAGCAGAGGAAGCGATCAAGAAGATGGGCTTCAGCGCGTTTTCGCTGCTGGATGCTACGCGGAATCTTCGGCTCGTCTTTACGGTGTTCGATCTGCTGCTTGGCATTTTCGGCAGCCTCGCATTGGTGGTGGCCTCGCTTGGGATCATCAATACGCTGGTGATGGCGATCCTCGAGCGGCGGCGCGAAATCGGCGTACTGAAGGCCTTGGGCGCGGCCGACCGGGACGTGCAACGGCTTTTCTTCGCGGAAGCGGCAGCGATGGGATTGCTGGGCGGCGTCGTGGGCGTCGCAATCGGGTGGCTGATTGGGCGCGCGATCAATTTCGGCACGGATTTCTATTTGAACCGGCAACAATTGCCCGCGATCAAGGTGGCGGCCGTGCCGTGGTGGATGGTGGCGATGGCAATAGCATTTTCGGTTGGAGTGAGCCTCGCCGCGGGGATTTACCCCGCTTCGCGCGCCGCGAAGCTTAATCCCGTCGAGGCGCTGCGGTATGAATAGGCGCGCCGGATTGGCGCTTGTGGTTTCCCTGCTGGCGTGGCTTCCCTTTACCGGAGTTGCGCTCGCGGCGGGCCGCGCGGAATGCAATTCGGTTCCGAGCAAGATTCTTCGCCGAGCGGTTCCCTATTGCGTACTGCTGCCCCCAAGCTACGATTCCGACAAGGGGCGGCGGTATCCGGTGGTCTACTTCCTGCACGGGATCGGCGAAAACGAACAAGCGCTGCTGAACTCGGGCGGCTGGGATCTAATTCAGGATCTTTGGGACAAGAAGCAGATTGGCGAATTTGTGATTGCGGCTCCTGCAGGCGACCGAACGTTTTTTATCAACTCGCGCGACGGGAAGGTGCGTTATCAGGATTTCCTGATGCGCGAATTCTTGCCGTATATCGAAAGTCACTATCGCATCCGAGCGGGGCGGCGTTCGCGCGGCGTTGCGGGAATCTCCATGGGAGGCTACGGCGCGCTCCGGCTCGGGCTGCTTTTCCCGCAAACCTTCGCCGCCGTGAGCGCGAATAGTCCCGCACTGATCGCCAAGTTGCCGAATATCGAGATGGCGACGCCGGGCGAATCGGATATTCTCGCGCGAATGCTGGGGTCGGCGTTTGGCGTACCGTTCGACCGAGCATGGTGGGAGCGCAACAACCCGTTCACGATCGTGCGCGATGGCCCGCGGCCCACCGGCCTGAAAATCTATTTCGACTGCGGAACGGAAGACAGTTACGGCTTCAATGTGGGCGCGCAGGCCTTCCACGATCTGCTCGTTTCGCGGCACATCCCGCACGAATTTCACCTCTATCCCGGCGCACACGATTGGAGTTACTTCGCGCAGCATTTTCCGGCGTCGCTCGAATTTCAGTCGGATGCGTTCGGCGTGACTCCGGGGAAATGATTCGATGCCACCGCTTATTTTGGACACGCCGCTTGCACTGAAGGATTTTGTGGGGCGGGAACTTGGCGTGTCCGATTGGTTCGTGGTGACGCAGAAACGGATCAGCCAGTTTGCGGCGGCGACCGAAGACCACCAATGGATCCACGAAGATCGCGAACGCGCTGCGCGCGAATCGCCCTACGGCACAACCATCGCGCACGGCTTTCTGACGCTGTCGTTGATGGGCCATCTCGCAGCACAGGTGTTTCGGGTAAGCGGCGCGCGCATGAGTGTGAACTACGGATTGAATCGCGTGCGGTTCCCTGCACCGGTGCTGGCGGATTCGAGGATTCGCGCGCGAGTGGCGCTGAAGGCGCTGAAGGAACTTGCCGATTGCGTCGAGGCGGAAGTGCTGGTGACCGTGGAGGGCGAGGACTCGGCGAAGCCCTGCTGCGTGGCAGAATGGCTTATGCGATTTTACAGTTAGGGAAAGCGGCGGAGACGGTCAGCCCCGCGAACATGCTGAGTGCGGGCCGCGCCGCCGATATCGGAATATTCCCAAGCCCAGTAGCGCAACTCCGAGCAGCACCACGGTCGACGGCTCTGGCACATTCGTACCGCCGCCACCGCCTGAAATGCCACCCGGCGCGACCAAAGAGTCCTGAGCGAAGACCGATGGAGTTCCGCCGTCAAACGAGCTCGCAAGGGATGCAATAACGTCTGGTTCAATCAAGTCGATCTGAAAGCCACCATCTCCGCCGGCGAGGTCGGTATTCGCGTCCGCCAGAATTTGCCGTACAGTGAGTCCGTCAAGCGACGGCAAGGGAGCGTAATTCTCAAGCACAAGGTCACCGAATGGAATGCCTGACGAACCCAAGGTGACACCTGCGTCTGAAAAGTCGACATCTAGCTGGAGCGCCAATAAGTCGCCCCCGAAAACTCCGGACGAACTGGAATCTGGGTCGAGCAGGTTTGAATCGAGGGGACCGGGGGTACCGGAAGCTGGCAGGTATGAGGAAACGGAACCCGCGTTATCGAAAATCATTGAGAATCCGCTGGAGCTACCGACGAACACGATAGACGTGGGGTATACGTTGAGGAAATTCGTGGCGAGAAACAATTGCTCACTTCCTCCCGATCCCCAGTCGCTTTGCGTATAGGTGATGACCTGTCCCGGGCTCCAGGTATCGGCGTGAGCCGCGTCCGAGCAGGCCAGCGTCAGCAGCAGAGCCAGAAAAACGAGGCGTGAAACGCGCCACAGGGCCGAAGATTCGCATCGAAGCATACCAACCCCCCAGGACACGGAGCGTAGGGGAAAGGAGGCAAGCCGGTTACCAAAACGAAAACACGGCACTTACCGATCGATTGTAGGGAGTAGCTGTAAATATCCTGCACATGATTGGCAACTACAGTCCACTTAGGGCTTATGTCCCGCCAGGGGCCCGGGTCTGAAGGCCTCTTTTAGTGTCCTCCTTTTTCGCGAGCATGAAAGGCTCGCGCTTCTACTGGTAGGAGCGAGCTGCCGGGCCGCAAACCCGGCGTTCCGGCGCTACGCACGGGGCAGATGCGCCTTAGTCGGCGGCGTGGACGCTTTCGCGCTGGAAATCGGCGAAGGTTTTGCCGGCCTCGGCCAACTGCTTGAGGAGCGGAGCCGGTTCCCATATCTCGCCGTGCTGGCGATGAAATTCCGAGACGCGATCGTAGATTTTCTTCAGCCCTACAGCGCCCGCGTACCACATGGGGCCGCCGCGGAACGCCGGAAAGCCATAGCCATTCACGTAAATCGTATCGATATCGCCGGCGCGCAAAGCATAACCTTCCTCGAGAATGCGAGCGCCTTCGTTGATCAGAAAATAGACGCAGCGTTCGACGATCTCCTCGGATGAAATCTGGCGCTGCGGGGTGCCTGCGTCGGCCCTCCACTTGCGGACCAGTTCGGCGACCTCGGGATCGGATGACGCGCGGCGCTCGGCGTCGTATTTGTACCAGCCCGCGCCGGTCTTCTGTCCGAGGCGGCCCATTTCGACAAGACGATCTTCGACGTAGGGCTGGCGCGTGCCGGGCTTTTCCAGGTGGCGGTATTCCTTGCGGATGCGATAAGCGATATCGAGACCGCCGAGATCTCCCACGGCGAGCGGCCCCATCGCCATTCCCCAATGGGTGAGCGCGGCGTCGACCGCTTCGGGCGAGGCGCCTTCCTCCACGAGAAACTGCGCTTCGCGAATGTAGGGGAGAAACATGCGGTTGCCGACGAAGCCGCGGCAATTACCGACGAGCACGCCGATCTTGCCGATTTTTTTCGAGAGCTGCATGCAGGTGGCGATCACGTCCTTGCCGGTCTTGCGGCCGCGCACGATTTCGAGCAGGCGCATCACATTGGCCGGGCTGAAGAAGTGCATGCCGATCACGGATTCGGGGCGCGAAGTGGTGGCGGCGATTTCGTCGATATTCAGCGTGGAGGTGTTGCTCGAGAGGATCGCGCCGCGCTTGCACGCGCGATCGAGCTCGGCGAAGACTTCTTTCTTGAGCGGCATGGTCTCGAAGACGGCCTCGATCACCATGTCGGCGTTGGCGAAATCAGAATAGTTGAGGGTAGGCTTGATCAGCTTCATACGCTCGTCCACTTGCTGCTGGGTAAAGCGGCCGCGCTTTACGGATGTCGCGTAGTTTTTCTGAATGTTGGCGAGACCGCGATCGAGAGCGGCCTGGTCCGAATCCTTCAGCACAACGGGAATGCCCGCATTGGCGCAGACCATGGCGATGCCGCTGCCCATCGTGCCCGCACCGACAATCGCGACGGAATTGACCGGGATCAGGGGCAGGTCTTTCGGGATGTCCGGGATTTTCGAAACTTCGCGCTCGGCGAAAAATACGTGAATCAGCGCTTTCGATTCGTCGGTGTAGAGACAGGTGTCGAAGAGGCGCGCTTCTTCCAGGCAGCCTTTATCGAAGGGAAGCTTCGTGGCGGCTTCAATCGCGTCGATGGCCGCGAGAGGCGCGGGAAGGCCGCGCTGCTTTTTGCGCACCGTATCGCGCGCGGAGGCGAAGATCGGGGCGTTCTGCTCGGGCGTGCCTAGTTTGTCGCTGCGATCGCGCGTTTTGCGAATGGGCTTGCCGGCGACCTCGCGTGCGAAAGCGATCGCACCCGCCAGCAGATCGCCATCGACGATCTTGTCGACGATTCCGGCGTCGAGCGCTTCGGCGGCCGTTACGGGCTTGCCCGTGGTGCACATCTCGACTGCCTTCGCGATGCCGGCAAGGCGCGGCAAACGCTGCGTGCCGCCCGCGCCGGGAATAATCCCGAGATTCACCTCCGGCTGCCCCACGCGAGTGCCCGGAGCGATGAGGCGATAGTGGCAGGCTTGCGCGACTTCGAGGCCGCCGCCGAGCGCGTTGCCATGCAGCGCTACCACCACCGGCTTTCGGCAATCCTCGATCTTCAGCAGCGTGGGCAGCAGATCGATTTTGCCGCCCTTGCCTGAGGTCATCTCGACGAACATGTTGATGTCCGCACCGGCGATGAACGTCTTCCCCGCGGCGATCAGCACCACCGCTTTGACGGCGGCGTCGGCGTTGGCGCGCTCGATGCCGGACTCAATCCCCTCGGGCACGCCGCGGCTCAAGGCGTTGACCGGCGGATTATCGATCGTGAGGATGGCGACGTCTTTGTCGGTGCTGAACTTGACCAGCTCGCTCATGTGGGTTGATGTCTCCGGTGGAATCGTATTGTGTCCTGCCACTGCAATGCTTGCTAGCCGCGTGCAATGAAAACCCCGCCATGATGTGGCTGCGGAGAACACTCCCGGGCAAGCCCGGTCGGCAAGCGGCGGGAGCAAGCTTCCGCACTCGACAGGCCCCCGCTACACGATCTGAACGACGGGGGCCGAGGCCGTTAAATTCACTACGGAGAGCCGGGCCGCCACGCTGCGCGCCATCGAATAGATGCTCTTCGCGCCCGGCGCGTCTTCCCCGAGAGACGCGACCGGCTTCCCCGTATCACCGCCGATGCGAATCTTGGGATCGATTTCGATCTCGCCGAGAAACGGAATCCCAAACGTCTGCGCCATCTTTTCGCCCTCGCCGTGCCCGAAGACGTCGATGCGCCCCTGGCAGTGCGGGCAGGCGAAGTAGCTCATGTTTTCGACGATGCCGAGAATCTCGACATTCACCTGGCGAAACATCTCGATGGCCTTGCGCACATCGGCAAGCGCGACGACCGAGGGCGTGGTGACGACGACCGCGCCGCTGACGGAGACGCTTTGCATCAGACTGAGCTGGACATCACCGGTGCCCGGCGGCAGATCGACAATCAGATAGTCAAGCTGGCCCCAACGCACGCTGCGCAAGAATTGCTGCATCACACTGTGTAACATCGGACCGCGCCAGACGAGCGGCTTATCGCCCGGGTTGAGCAGGCCCATCGAAATCATTTTCACGCCGTGCGCCTGCACGGGGATGATGGTGCGTTCATCGAGCGCGCGCGGCTGCTCGAGCGTGCCGAGCATCACGGGAACATTGGGACCGTAAATATCGGCGTCGAGCAGGCCGACTGTCGCGCCCATATTCTTCAGGGCGATGGCAAGATTCACGGCGACGGTCGTCTTTCCGACGCCGCCTTTGCCGCTTGCGACCGCAACCAGATTTTTCACGCCCTCGATCGGCGCTTTATCCTGCAGGCGTTTTCCCGGCGGGACCGAGGCATCGAATTTCACGTCGACGGAGCTGACCCCGGGAACTTTCGCGAGCGCGGCGCGGACGTCTTTCTCGATCGTGTCCTTGAGCGGGCACGCGGGCGTGGTGAGTGTGACGAGCAGCGACACAGAACCATTGTTCACGTGGATGTTTTTCGCCATGCCCAGCGTAACGATGTCCTTGTGCAGCTCGGGGTCCATCACCCCGCGCAACGCCTCGATTACAGCCGCTTCGCTTGCCATGATTTCCTTTCGATGAAGGCCCATGCCGCCGAGCGCTCAGCGCAATTACCCATGATAGACGCCTCGCTGGCAAGCGGCAACTGGGCGCCGTCGGATAAACGGCGGGCAAACCTCGGCTGGGAATTCGTTGGCGTCACTGCGTACCGTAGGCGGATTTGTACCAGTCCCAGGTGCGCTTGAGGCCTTCTTCAAAGAGAACACAGGGGGTGTAGCCGAGGATTTTGCGCGCGAGCGAGATGTCCGCCTGCGAATCGCGGATGTCGCCGTCGCGAGGCGGTTCGTATTTCGTCTGAATCTTCTTGCCGGCGATTTTTTCGAGAAGCTTCGCAACCTCATTGAGCGTGATGCGCACGCCGGTGCCGCCGTTGAAGACCTTTCCCGAAGCGCCCGGCGCTTCGCAGGCGCGCAGGGTTTCGTCGACGATGTTGTCGATGAAGGTGAAATCGCGCGACTGCTCGCCATCGCCGTAAATCACGAGCGGTTCGCCCTTGAGAATCGCGAGCATGAAGCGCGAGAGCACGCCGGAATATTGGGATGTGGGATCCTGGCGTGGCCCGAACACGTTGAAATAGCGGACCGATGCGTTTTCGAGGCCGTAAACACGGCCGAAAACCTGCGCGTAAAGCTCACCGACGAACTTTGTGACGCCGTAGGGCGAAATCGGCTCGGCCTGCATGCTTTCGATCTTCGGCAGCGTGGGCGTCTCGCCGTATGCGGCGGACGATGCCGCATAGACGAATCGACGCACTTTTGCGTCGCGAGCGGCCACCAGCACGTTGAGCGTGCCGTCGATATTCACCGAATTCGTTTCGAGCGGATCTTTCACCGACTTGGGCACCGAGGTGCGCGCCGCCAGATGAATTACATAATCGACGTCGACGCACGCCGACTGCACCGTCGCGAGATCGATGACGCTGCCGATCCGCAAATCGATCGCCGAACGAACGCCCGCCAGATTTTCCTCGTTCCCGGTCGAAAGGTCGTCAAGAACCACAACGGAGTGGCCACGGCGCAGGAGTTCATCGACAAGGTTGGAGCCGATGAAACCCGCACCACCTGTCACAAGATAGCGCAAACGGTGAAACCTCCTCGGCGGAAAGGGCGCCGGCGCAGAATGTCCCGATCACGAGCAAGCCTCGCGACAACCTTTCCAGACGGGGTGACCCTTCTGCGCGTTTTCAGGTACGCTTGAATATAGCCCGCCGGGTTCGATGCGGCAAGCAGCGTTACTTACGGCACAACGCTTTCTGCCAACGGGGAATCACAACTCAGGAAATGGCGGCACAAGAAAATTGGATCGGGCGAGGGCGGATCGTTGCGCTAGTTGTCGCGGGCGTTGCGCTAGTGACGCTGCCAGCGACGCGATTGGCTGCGGGCCCTCAGACAACAGGACGGCACAGCGCGGTGAAATCGAAACATGATCCGCCTGCGCCGATGAAGCCGACCGCGATGCCTTTCCGCACGGGCGAGACGCTGAACTATCGCGTGTCGTGGTCCGCGTTTTCGAATGCCGCTACGGTGCAACTGACGGTGCCGGAGCAGCGGGATCTTTTCGGCTACTCGACATGGCATTTCCGCGCACTGGCGCACACGGTGAATTCGGTGCGCTCGCTCTTTACGGTCGACGACCAATTCGACTCATACGCCGATCAAGCGACGCTTGAGGCCCGGCAGTACGAGACGCATCTCAACGAGCTCGGCAGAACCCAGGATCAGGTATTCCATTTCACCGACCCCGGCGAGGCGCCGCGCGGTCCGGGGCCAAGCGTGGTGGTGCTTGCGGGCACGCGCGATCCATTGGGCACGCTCTACGAGCTGAGACACGTGGATTGGGAGCATACGCCGGAATTCCGGGGAACCGTCTACGACGGGCACGACCTCTACGAAGTGAGCGCCAAGCGCGAGGCCGCGGACGATCGCGAGGCGATTTCGGCGGGGGCATTTTCGACGTCGCGAATTTCGATTGATCTCTTCGAGCACCAGAAGCCGGTGGTGGGCATCCATATCGTCCTGTGGATTGCAAACGACGCCGCGCGCACACCTGTCCTCATGCAGGCGCAGCTGCCATTTGGCAACGTGCGCGCAGAACTCACCTCAGCATCGCAGTAATCCAGGGGAAATTCTTTCCGGGCGGCGAAATGCGCTCAGCTTTCGGGGACAACCCAGTCATCGGGAGGAAAGTCAATTTGCCAGAATGAGCCCGACGCCTTCACGAACTCGACTCCAACCTGTATTTTGCCGGCGGCCTGCGTTCCCACATGTACTACGCGGCATTCGCGCGACTGGTTCGTCGCTTTGTTTGCGATGGTAACCTGTTGATTCGGGGCGACGGGAGTCTGCAAGGAAATCAGCGCTCCATGAGCGTTCACCACGAGCGTGCGCGTCTGCTCCTCGAACTCTTCGTTGGCCAAAGTCTTGCCGATGACCCGAATTGGCACACTCAGAAGCACGCGCATGCTTCGGCGGCGGCTGGGCTCGATGGCTACGGCTTGCCGATTCTCACGCGAAATGGGCTGCGCCTTCATGCTTAGTACGCTAGGCCTACTGTATTAACGTGGCAATAGTACGATGGTCCCATGCGCACGCACGGGTTAACCCTGCCGGGCCTCAGCAGTGCACGATCTTTTGGCAGTCTTCCTTCACGCGGCGCGTGGCATTACGAGTATCGACCACCAGCTGGGAATTCTTTACGATCGCGTCGTAATCGTAGCTGGAATGATCGGTGGCGATCAGGACGCAATCGTAGGCACCCAGGTTGGCGGGCGTGAGATCGACCGATCGTTTGTGCGAAAAATCGTAGTGGCGCATTTTGTGGAGTGCCGGAAAATAGGGATCGTTATAGTCGATTGCGGCGCCGCGGGCGGTGAGGAGTTCAAGCAGCTTCAGCGAGGGCGATTCGCGGAGATCGTCCACATCTTTCTTGTAGGCGACGCCGAGCAGCAGAATTTTCGAGCCCTTGATGCTTTTCTGGCGCTCGTTCAGCGCGCCGGCCACGGCGTTGACGACGTGGTAGGGCATCTCGGTATTGATTTCGCCGGCCAGTTCGATGAAGCGCGTGGCGAAATCATATTCGCGGGCCTTCCACGACAGGTAGTATGGATCGACAGGAATGCAGTGACCACCGAGACCCGGGCCCGGATAAAACGGCATAAAGCCGAATGGCTTGGTGGCGGCACTGTCGATCACTTCCCAGACGTCGAGGTCCATGCGCAGGCAAAGCTGCTTGAGTTCGTTGACGAGTGCGATATTCACGCAGCGGAAGATGTTTTCGAGCAGCTTGGCCATTTCGGCGGCGCGCGTCGAACTGACCGGCACAACCTTGGAGACAATCTGCGCGTAGAGCCCGGCCGCCGCCCTGCCACTCGGAGGATTGATCCCGCCCACGACCTTGGGAATCTGAGCCAAGCCATAGTTTTTGTTGCCGGGATCCTCGCGCTCGGGCGAAAAGGCGAGATAAAAATCCGTTGCGATGTTTTCGGCGGCCGCGCCGCGCGCGACCGGGCATTTCAGGCCCGTCGCTTCGAGAATCGGAAGAACCAGCTCTTCGGTTGTGCCGGGATACGTGGTGCTCTCGAGCACGATTAATTGGTTTCGCTGCAAGTTGGGCGCAATCGCTTTGGTGGTATCGACCACGTAGGTCAGATCGGGCTCGCGGCGCTCGTCGAGCGGCGTTGGCACGCAGATCAGCACCGCGTCCACCTGCCTGAGTCGCGAAAAATCCGTGGTCGCGTCGAAGCGTTTTGCCTCCACGTGCGCGCGAATTCTGTCGCCCGAAATATGCTGGATGTAGGATTGGCCGGCGTTGAGTTTGTCGACCTTGGATTTATCCAGGTCGAATCCCGTGACTCGGTGCCCCACGTCCGCGAAGCGCAGCGCGAGAGGCAGCCCCACGTAACCGCAACCGATGATTCCGACGTGCGCGCCCTTCCCGGCAAAAAAATCAGGCTTGCGGTCTTGCGTCATTCTTCCCTTCTCCCACCGAAGTTTGTTTCTGGATTTGCTGCGAACCAGATGGGCGCGCCGAATGCCTCTGAACCCAAATCATCGGTCGACTTCGCGAACAAGAAGCATAACAGGAAGCGCGCACGCTGCGGAAGGCTGGAGCAAACCGCTGGCAATTTGACCGCCGCGCAAGGGCCCGGCAGCGGCGCGATCCCCTGCGGATCGGGCAAAAGCCACGTAAAGAAATCTGGATGAAACGAGAGCGGAGACGCAAGCGTCCGTTGTGATCGCATTTCGGCTGCGCTATGCTGATTGGAATGGTCGACATTCACTGCCACATTCTTCCGAATCTCGATGACGGCGCGGAATCGATGGAAATTGCCTGCGGCATGGCGGAAATGGCGATCGAAGACGGCGTAACACACATCATCGGGACTCCGCACGCAAGCTCCGCGTGGCCGTTTCTGCCCGATGTGATCCGCGAGAGGCGGGATGAGTTGCAGTCGCGTTTCGAGGGACGCCTCATTTTCGCTACCGGGTGCGATTTTCATCTGAGCTTCGAGAATTTACAGGATATCCGGCGCGACTCGTGGCGTTTTACGCTGAACCAGAAGAAGTATCTGCTCGTCGAGTTCGCGGACTATTCGATTCCACCGTCGCTCGATCAGGCTCTCCATGAATTGCAATTAGCGGGCTTGCGGCCGATCATCACGCATCCGGAGCGCAATCCGCTGATCCGCTCGCAGCCCGACCGGCTCTATCGCTGGCTGAACCAGGGCTGCTACGCACAGATCACCGCGCAGTCGCTGCTCGGCAAATGGGGCGAGGCGGCGCAGGAGATGGCGAACGAGTGGTTGAATGCCAATGCCGTCCATTTTATTGCGAGCGATGCACACAACATCACAACGCGCCCGCTGCGGCTGAAGGAAACATTCGACCTCGTGGCGACGACGCGCGGCAAAGATGTGGCGCGAGCACTGCTGGTCGATAATCCCCTGGCGGCATTTGAAGGACGACCGCTGCCGTGGGTGCCGGAGCTGCCCGAAGGCGCGGGCATGGATGAAGAGGCGGCGCGGAATTTGCGGACTGGGCGGCGAAAGAGGTTTTTTTTCTTCTAGCATTGGAGCAAAAGCGACGCAGTTGAGCGGGATCTTTCGGCCGGCTATTTTCGCCGCGGGCGCCGCTTCGAGCCAGTGCGACGGCGTTTGCCCGAAGGAGCCAAGGCATCGGCGAGAACGCGCCAGGAAAACGAATCGCCGAATGCTTCCGCATCTCGAGGCAGGCCAAGCGCCTCGATCTCATCGACCAGCCGGTCGTGACGCTTGGCGGTTCGCTCGGTCAATAGAGGATCCATTCCCACATCGGCGACCGTGAGCGCCGCTTCGCGCATTTCGGCGGCGCGGCGGCGTCCGTGTTCGGCTACGCGGCTGATGAGGTAGTCGGGCAGCTTGTCCTTCCACCCCATTGAGGGATATGTCGCATCGAGCGAGGCGAGCACCGCGTCTTCGGCGCCGTAGCGGCGGGCCGCGAACAGGCTTTCGATCGCCAGCGCTTCGAGGCCCTTGATCATTACGCTGCGGCACATTTTGATCGCGGATGCGACTCCGATCTGGTCGCTCACGGCGGTCGCATTCATCCCCGTCGCACGCAAACGCAGCGCGATTTCGGCCGCGCACTTGCCGCCCAGCAACATCGGGACCTCGATCCGTTGCGGCGGAACGGGCGCCATCACCGCTGCCTCCACAAAGTGTCCCTTGCTCTTCTCGAAGCGGCGCGCCTCCTTGCGTTTCGTTTCAGGAGAGACGGAATTGATATCGAGGAAGATTTGACCAGGCCTGAGGAGCGGAGCCGCTTCCTTCGCCACGCCCGCCGCTGAAGAAGCGGTGACGGCGGAGATCACGAGTTCGGCATCGCGCACGCATTCGCGTAGGGTTTCTTTGGCGTGAACTCCGGAGGCTTGCGCTTTCGCGAGCATCGCCCCGCGCGCCCTTTTCGAGCGCAGCAAAATATCGGAGAACGAGACTTCGATTCCCTGCCTGGCGAGGTCGTGGCCGAGGATTCCACCGGCTTCGCCGAAGCCGACAAGCGCGATTCGTCGAAAGGGTTCGTGAGCCATGATGCTGTCTGGCTAAATACCAAAGGCCCCACCCGCGCAAACGGAGGATGGGACACCCCGAAATGTGAAACCCAACGGCGCACGGCCCAAGAGGAGCCGGCGAGATGCCGGCGCCAGGCACCTTGCTAGCGATACTCGAGGCCCAGCTCTTCGAGTTTCTTGCGCAGGCCGTACATGTCGAGGCCGAGCTCGCCGCGCGCCAGCTTTTCGCGCGTCACGTCTTCCTTTTTCACGCGCTGCTCTGAAGCTGCGGCCACCTTCGCGGCGTCCGCGCGCTTCACCACCACCACGCCATCGTCGTCGGCAACGATCACGTCGCCCGGATCGATCGCGGCGCCCGCGCACACGATCGGGACATTCACCGAGCCGAGGGTCGCCTTCACCGTACCCTGCGAATGGACCGCGCGGCTCCAGACGGGAAACTTCATCGCCGTAAGCGGGCCCACATCGCGGACGCCCGCCTCGATGATCAAACCCTTCACGCCATGCGCGCGAAGCGAGGTGGCCAGCAGCTCGCCGAAATAGCCGTCCGTGCAATAGGACGTGGGCGCGACCACGAGGATGTTGCCCTTGCGGCAGACTTCGACGGCTACGTGGATCATCAGATTGTCGCCGGGAGGCAGAGACACAGTCACCGCGGCGCCGGCAATCGCTGCGCCGGGATAAATCGGCCGCATATAACTCGCCAGCAGGCCGATGCGCCCCTGCGCTTCGTGCACCGTCGAAACTCCGTATTTTTCGAGCGCGGCGACAGCGTCTTCCGCGGGCTGCTCGATATTTCTCACTACGACCGATTTGCTCATGAAGTTCTCCTGGGATCCGCCTACGCTCGAATCCAGCGGCTCGCATGCGGATACACGCGCCGCGCGTTGGCCGCATAAATCCGCGCCTTGTCGGCGGCATTCAGCTTCGAATCGTCCACATAGCGGCGCGTATTATCGTAATGATCGTGCGTCTCATCGTTCACCACGCCGGGAAACGCGCCGTCGCACTCCGAGCCGAAGAGGATGCTCTCGAGCGGGACAGCGTCGAACAACATCTGCATGTTGAGGCCGTTGTAAACGCACGTATCGACAAAAACGTTGCCGTTGCCGAGAATCTCATCCGGGCTGGCCCAGCTGTTGTACTTCGCGATGGCCCTCCAGCGCCCGATCTGGCACGGCAGCGCGCCGCCTCCATGCGGGATCAGAAATCGCAGACGTGGAAAATCGCGGAACAGATCCTTCGCCATCATGAGCTGCACGAAACCCGTAATATCAGCGATCAGATATTGCACGGCCGTGTGCGGGAAATTCTTATTGATCGATTCGCTGCCGTGCAGCACGAGAGGGACGTCGAGCGCCTGCGCCGCTTCGAAAACAGGACAATTGTGCTTTCCAGTGAAGGGCTGGTTCTGCCAGCGGCCGCCCGTGCCGTCGGGATCGAAATTGAACGCGATGAAACCTTCCTCGGTCCAACGCTCGATCTGTTTTGCCACCTGCTCGGATGGACACGATGGATGTTGTCCGAGCATGCCGACCGGCGCAAAGCGGCCGGGAGTCAACTGACAGGCGCGAATGATGAGTCCATTGTTGAGATCGGCCCAGATGGCGTTCTGTTCCGGAGTTCCTTCATGCGTCGCCATGGCTTTCGCGCGGGGAGAGGCAAACGCGACGTCGATTTTGCGCGAGTCCATCAAGCTCACCACCTGCTCGAGGCTTTTTGAGACGTCCGCGTCGGAGATTTTAGGAAGATCGAGATTTTTCCCGGCAAGCTGCGCCGCGCGAAAGCCTTCGACTTCCGGGTGCTTGGCGAGACGAACGAAGTGTTGGTGAGAGTCGATAATCATATTCGCGGCTAATTGGACCCTTTCTCTTCCCGGCTGGCGATTCTAGAAAAGCTGCGGGATGGCGTCAATCAGGCAAGCCCGAAAGCCACTCGGCGAAGGCGGCCGTTACGGCTTCGGGCCGCTCCATCGTCGCCATGTGGCCGCAATTTTCGACGATCGCCAGCCGCGCATGGGGCATCCGCGCGGCCATATCGCGATGCACCTCGAGCACGCTCCAGGCATCTTCACGGCCGCACAGAACGAGCGCGGGGCATCGCGCGGCCGAGAGCACCGGCGTGGCGTCCGGCCGCCCCAGAAGCGCCTTGATTTGTCCCGTAAATATTTCAGGCGATTTGCGGCCCATCATCTCGATAATTGAGTCGACCAGCGGCTCGTCCGCGAGGCGCGACGGATGCACCATTTTTTGCAGCCACGTGCGCGCCATCGCCTTCATGCCCTGCGTCTGCGCGATCTTGACGTATCCCGCGCGCTCGGCCTTTTCGCGCTCGCCCGCTTCGCCCGGCTGCAGCGGCTTGTACGCCGTATCGAGAAGCGCGAGCCCCAGAACGCGATCCGGCGCCCGGTGAAAAACTTCAAAAGCCACGCGGCCGCCCATCGAATGCCCGGCTACCGCAAATCTTTGCGGCGCGCGATCGAGCGTCACACGCGCCATCTGCTCGATCGAATCGCTCGCGCCGTAGTCGATCACCTGGATGGCGGCGGTTTCTGCGAGAGCGCGCACCTGGTGCTTCCACACCTCTGCGTCGCACGCCAGGCCCGGAAGCAACAGCAGATGCGGGAGAGCCTTTCTCATACGCGCGTTCGGGCGCGGGCCGGGGCTTTTTCAGGTGCTCCGCGCGTCGTCACTTGGTGACCGTCTCCACGGGAGGCGTGCCGTAGGTGTGGAACGATTCGATGGTTTTGAGTCCCCACGCCTGGCCCTTCTTGCGCTCGGCCTCGCTCCAGCGGATCGGCTTCCAGTCGGGCGCGAGAATCAGGCGCGCGCTCGCGTTGGCCACTTCCACCCGATTGCCGCCGGGCTCGTAGAGATACAAGAAAAACGTCTGCTGGATGGCGTGCTTGTGCGGGCCGGTCTCGATGTGGACGCCATTCTCGAGCGCGATATCCGCCGCGATCAGCACCTCTTCGCGGCTATTCACCGCATAGGTCACGTGGTGAAAGCGTCCCTTCGTGCCGGTGTGGTCGGCCGTGTAGGCGAAATCGTAGCTCTTGTTTGTGACCGTCATCCACATTGCCGCTTCCACCCCCGTATCGAGAACGATCTGCTCGGTGAGGCGGAAGCCGAGATAATTCTCGAAAAATTCGCGGTTCGCTTTGATGTCGACGGCGAGACCGTTCCAGTGGTCGAGGCGCCGCACGTTCATTCCGCGCGCGGGAAAGCGCTGCGCCTGATTTTTCAGCGCGGGCTTCAGCTCGGGCGGCGCCTGATACCACTGCGTTTCGTAGTACAGCTCGATCTTGTGGCCGTCCGGGTCCTGGCAAAGGAACGCCGGGCCATGCCCGAGGTCGCCCTTGGTCCAGCCAATGTCGAATCCCGAGCCTTTCAGCGCGGCAACGCGCCGTTCGAGCGCCTGCGGGCTGCGCGCGCGATAGGCGACGTGTCCCATGCCGGGCAATTTCGAGGCGGTCAGTTTCAGCGTGTGATGCTCGTAGTCGTCGTAAGCGCGCAGGTACACCGAATCGCCTTGGCGGCCCGATTCCGTCATTCCCATCACGTTGACGAAAAACCGCAGGCTTTCCTCAGGCTTCGGAGTCAGCAATTCCAGGTGCGCCAGATGCGCCAAATCCATGATCGGCTCGCTTTGCATACATCCTCCCGCGGTCGAGTAGCTGCCGTCGATCGTCCGACCGCGCGCGATCGCGTACCAGCAAGATTCAAGCGTGAACTCGAATCAATTAAAATAGGATGCGCGAGCGGCGATGTCAACCGGAGCAAAGCAGCATCGCTTGACAGCGCGGCGAAGAGCCGCATATCGTCCTTCGGCACAATGACAATGCCGGCAAACACATCAGAACGCTCGAACGCCGCCGATCGCGTGCGCGCCGTGCACGTGCGCACCTCCGGCGCGACGATGGAGCGGCGCGCGGACGGCGCCTTCATCATTCGCGGCGACGAGCCGCTCGAAGCGTACCCGCGCGTGATCACGGAGCGGCTCGTCCAATGGGCCAAGAGCGCGCCGGATCGCATTTTCGTCGCGAAGCGCGGGACGGATGGCGCGTGGCGCTCGATGACCTATGCCGAGACGTTCGAGCGCGTCCGCCGCATCGGGCAAGCGCTGCTCGAGCGAAACCTCACCGTCGAGCATCCGCTCGCAATTCTTTCCGAAAACAATTTCGAGCATCTGCTGCTCATGCTGGCTGGGCAACACGTCGGCGTGCCGACTGCGTCGATTGCGCCGGCCTACGCGCTCGTCTCCACCGATTTCGGCAAGCTGCGCCACGTGATGAGTGTGCTCACGCCAGGGGCCATCTTCGTGGCAAGCGGGGCGCGCTACCGCCGCGCGCTCGAAACCGTGGCAAATCGCGATACCGAGGTTATCTTCGGCAACGAGCCCATCGCCTGGCGCCGCGCGACATCATTCAATGCGCTCGCGGCGACTGCCCCTACCGCCGCCGTCGATGCCGCATACGCCGCGATCCAGCCCGACGACATCGCGAAATTTCTGTTTTCCTCCGGCTCGACCGACATTCCGAAAGCCGTGATCAACACGCACCGCATGATCTGCAGCAACCAGCAGATGATCCTGCAGGAATTTCGCTTCCTCGCGGACGCGCCGCCGGTGATCCTCGATTGGCTTCCGTGGAATCACACGGCGGGCGGCAATCACAATATCGGCATGGCGCTCTACAACGGCGGGACTTTCTACATCGACGAAGGCAAGGCCACGGCCGCGGGCGTTGCCGCCACAATCGCGAATCTGCGCGAGATCGCGCCCACAATTTATTTCAACGTGCCCAAGGGATATGAAGAGCTGCTGGTTCATCTGCGCGCGGACCGCGCGCTGCGCGAAAAATTCTTCAGCCGGCTCCAATTCATGTTTTACGCGGCGGCGGGCATGCCGCAACCCCTTTGGGAGGCCTACCGCAATTTGGCGCGCGAGACGATCGGCGAGCGCATCCTGATGTGCACCGGCCTCGGCGCCACCGAAACGGCTCCCATGGCGATCCAGTGGACGCGCGATTCCGAACTGACCGGCGTGATTGGCATTCCCGTGCCGGGCGTCGAGTTGAAACTCGTTCCGATCGGCGCGAAGATCGAGGCGCGCGTCAAAGGGCCGAGTATCACCCCCGGCTACTGGCGCAATCCGAAACTCACGAGCGCCGCGTTCGACGAAGAGGGCTACTACCGATTTGGCGATGCGGTACGGTTCGTCGACCCAAACGACATCAACAAAGGCCTCATCTTCGACGGGCGCTTCGCCGAGGATTTCAAGATGGCGTCGGGCACGTGGGTGAACGTCGGCCCGCTGCGCACGCGCATCATTCACCATTTCGCGCCGTATGTCCGCGACGTGGTGATCGCCGGGCACGATCGCGATTTCCTGGCGATGCTGGTTGTGCCCGATATGGCCTCGTGCCGGGCCCTGGCGGGCGGCGTTCCTGCGGCCGGTTCAGCCTCCGAAATCTTGCAGCACGAAAACGTTGCGCGCGTTCTCACCGAAATGCTCGAGTCGTTCGCCGCGCAATCAACGGGCGCCTCGAATCGCATCGAGCGCGCGATTCTACTCGACGAGCCTCCAGGGCTCGATCATGGCGAAATCACCGACAAAGGCTCACTCAATCAGCGCGCCATTCTCGATCATCGCAGCGCCCTCGTCGACGAACTCTACGCCGAACACCCTCCCGCGCGCGTCTTGCGGCTGCGCGGTGCGGAAAAAAGCCGCTGAAATCAGGCCTTTCCATACCAAGGTAAGGGCTTAAGAAACTTGTGGATACACGCATGCGTCAACACCCAGACGTATAACCTATCAGGCATTTTGCCGGGGCGATGTGAAACCGTCAGGGGCCGGTTGCCGTCTCGCTATATGAGAGAAAGAGGGCGATCGGAGGTGGCGACATGCGCCGACTCGCAATCGCGATACTGCTTTTCGCTTTTACATCTGCCGCACAGACGGGACCGCTACGGCCGAGTTCAGAACCCTCGGTGCAAACGGGGAACGCGCCCGGTGCCGCGACGATCACGGTTCCCGCCGGAACCACGGTTTCCCTGGCGATCACACACGCCATTCTGACCAAGACAGCCAAGCCCGGCGATGACGTGTATGCGGAAACGGTCTTCCCAGTCGCCGTGAACAACCAGATGGCGATTCCGCCAGGCACCTACGTGCAGGGCCAGATCGACAGGTTGACGCGGCCCGGCATATTTTCACCGCACGCACAGTTTCAAATTCACCTGACGAAGCTCATCTTCGCAAATGGCTATACGGTTTTCATTCCCAGCATCCAGAATCCAGTAAGAGCGCAGCCCGCCCTTCAACAGGCGAGCGCCGCGCCGGTAGCGGCTCCCGCCCCTCCCGACGACGTGATTCCAGCCGTGGCCAGCGCCTATGTGGACGTCAGCGATCGCAGCGACGTGTTGCTTAATAATGGCGCGCAGATCGCAATGGTTCTGCAGTTGCCGCTGCAGCTGGATGCAGCCAGCGTCGAAAACGCCGTACATGCGTCCAAGCCGGTGAACCTCGGCCGACTCACATCTGCAACAATGTGCCGCACGATTCCCGGGACGCCGGGAACTCCCGACACGGTGATACCGGGAAGTCCAGGCACGCCTGGCACACCGGACACCGTGATTCCCGGCATGAACGGAGCACCGGATACGGTGATGCCCGGGATTCCGGCGACGCCCGGCACGCCCGATACGGTGATCCCCGGCACTCCGGGCACGCCGGATATTCCTTGTCCCGGACCTCCGGTCGTAGCGATGAACACGAAGGAACAGAAGGAGTCGTTCCAGGTGGGCGCGCCATTCCAAGTGGCCGGGAACTCGCTGCCCGCGGGAAGCTATCAAATCACGTGGAAAGGATCCGGGCCTCTGGTGTTTGTGCAGATCCTTCAGAATAAGAAAGTCGTCGCGGCCATGCAGGCGCGAATGGTTCTGCTGGATAGAGAATCACCATCGGCGATGCCAGGGGTGCTCAACAATCCCGACGGCTCGGTTTCCTTGCAATCGCTGCGATTCGCCGGGCAGAGTTTCGCGCTCTACTTCGATCAAGCCCCAACCAAGGAGACAACCTAATGCGAGCATTCACGCTGGCTCTCGCCGCCTTATTAATTGCTTCCACGTGCCCGGCGCAGGCTCCCGCGCCGAACCCTTCGCCGCTGCCGCCGCAAACGCAGGCTCCGGCACCCGTGAGTCACTCAGCACAGACAATCGTCGTTCCCGAAGGAACTCGCATTCCCGCCACGCTCTCGAGCCCCGTCACAATCAAGGCGGCGCGGCGTGGAACTTCTGTCCGTGCGGTGACGACGTTTCCCGTGACGGTCGGCACGCAAGTGGTGATTCCCGTGGGGACGTATATGGAGGGCGTGATCGATAAAGTCACGAGAGGCAGTTCGGGCGTCAGCCTGCACATCCATTTCACGCGCATGATTTATGCCAGCGGCTATACGGTGGACATCGATGGCATCAACACAGACGCCAAAGCCATGCGCCCCGCATTCGACCGTGGGTTGGATTCCCGCCAGGCGGCCATGTTTGAAGGCGAGGGCGAACCACATCTGGTGCTGGCCGCGCAACAATCGCCGCAGCCACCTCCATTGCCACACTCGGGACCCAGCATGGGAACCGCGATCGGAATCGGGGTGGGCCTCACTGCGGTGGGCATCGTCGCGGCAGTGCTCTCGATTCATCACCTGCATGCAACGAACGCGGTGCTTTTCGATGCCGGCTGGCAATTCGAGATGGTGCTCGAGAGTCCGCTCTCGCTCAACGCAGCGAGCGTCGCCGCAGCCGTCGCGGCTGGAACCGCGCAGAATTGAGAGGTTCGGCCGGCGCCGCAGGTCTGGTCCAAAAGCGCACTCGCGGGCAAGTGGCGCGCCCGGAGGGACTCGAACCCCCAACCCTCTGCTTCGAAGGCAGATGCTCTATCCAATTGAGCTACGGGCGCATTGTATGATGCCCACATTCTAGGCGAGTGGCCGTGCCATCCGGTAGTAGAATCCGGGCGCGTTTTGCTCTGGCCGTCTGGCAATCCCGTGGGAGAAGACGCCAGCGCAGGCTCCGGCGCCAATGTGTGCAGTTCCACGCTTGGGCTATAATGGCACAGCTTTCAACCCCGAAGAACCGGCAGACAGATGAGATTCGCTTTCAGAGTATCGCCCGTCCTTGTTCTGGCGTTGCTGGCGATCTCCACATACGCGCACCACTCGCGCGCGATGTTCGATTCGACGAAGCGGGTAACGCTCGCCGGCACGGTGAAGGATTTCCAGTGGACGAATCCCCACTGCTGGATTCAGGTGCTCGTGCCGGACTCGAGCAATCCCGGCGCGGAACCCGTCGAATGGGGTATTGAGATGGGCGCTCCGGTCGAAATGATGCGCAAGGGCTGGAAGCCGGGAAGCCTCAATCCGGGCGACAAAGTCACGGTCGTCATCAATCCGCTGCGGGACGGCCAGCACGGCGGGTTGGTCGTCTCCGTCACTGGCCCGGACGGCAAAATCATCGGCAGACCGGCTGAGACGCCCAAATGACGGCGGGCGCTGTCCCTCAAATTACTGTGCGCCGCGCGCCGTGGGCTGTCGTTGCCGCGCTGATCGCAGGCTGCTTCTTCCCGGCGGCCGGGCAAACTTCCTCGAAGGAGCGCATAAAGGCGTTCGCCAAGCTGCCGGATTGGTCGGGCATTTGGGAGCTCGACGCCTTCGCGGGACAAGCTGACGGCCAGCAATTCAGCGCGGAAGGCCAGCGGAGATTGAAGGAGTATGCGGCCGCTCTCCGGCCATCGTTCAACCCCGAATATCAGGCAAAGTACGAGGAGATCCGAAAAAAGATTGAGGCCGCCATCGCCGCGGATCCGGATCATCCGCCCGTCACGCACGATCCGCTCTGCGGCCCGCCACCCTTCCCCGCGACTACGACGCCTGGAATGTATCAGTGGCGCGTGACGCCGGAGGAAACGACGTTCATCAGCACGGTGGGCGCGGTGCGTACGATCTACACCGACGGCCGGCCGCATCCTCCGAAAGACGAGCTTTGGCCGACGCTGATGGGCGACTCGGTGGGGCGCTGGGAAGGCGACACACTCGTCGTCGATACGATCGCAACGAGAAGGCGGATCTATTTGGGCGAGCTTACGGGTTTCTTCGTCCCGATGAGCGATCAACTGCATTTCATCGAGCGCATTCGCATGCTCGATCGCGATCACATGCAGATCGATTACGCGGTGGAAGACCCGGTCGCGCTGACGAAGCCGATCCACGCGGTAATCGTCCATACGCGCGTCACCGATTTCAATCGCATGATCGAGGAGACCGATTGCGAGCAAAACGAACGCGATCCGGTGGTGAACGGCCGGTTTACAACGGTTGTGAAATAGGGCATCGGCTTCGCTTCCCTTCCTTCGTATCGCAATCGCTCAAAGAAGCCCGTTGCTGGCTATAGCAGCATTCGGTAGTAGAATCCGGGCGCGTTTTCCGATGCCGTACCGGAGCTGACCGATGATCGTCGCGCTCGCCGCCATGTGGCCGCAACCGCTCGCGCCCGTGCATTCGCTCGCCGCATCAGCGCTCGTGGCAGTGGTGCCGCTCGCGATCGTCCTCGTGCTGATGGGAATTCTGCGAACCAGCAGCCTGCTCGCGTCGGTGTGCGGGCTCGCGGCAGCGGGCGCGCTGGCGGTATTCGTGTGGCGCATGCCTTTTGTGCTGGTCGCGTGGAGCACGGTGTTCGGCTGCGTCTACGCGGCGTGGCCGATCATGTGGATCGTCTTTTGCGCGCTGTGGCTCTACAACCTCACGGTGGTAACGGGAAAGTTCGATCTGCTCCGGCACTGGATGGAACGCCACGTTTCGGGCGATCCGTGCATTCAGGCGATCGTGGTGGCGTTTTGTTTTGGCGCGCTGCTCGAAGGGACGGCGGGTTTCGGCGCGCCGGTTGCCGTGGCCGCGTTTCTCCTGGTCGGCCTGGGATTCGATGCGCGGCGAGCGATTGTCGTGGCGCTGATCGCCGATACCGCGCCCGTTGCATACGGTGCGCTGGGAATTCCGATCGTGGCGCTTGCGGGAGTGACGGGCCTCGATCTGCAGAAGCTGTCGGCGATGGTCGGGCGGCAACTTCCCCTCATGTCGTTCATCATTCCGTTCTATCTCGCGTGCGTCGTGGCTGGATGGAAAGGATTGAAGCGGACGTGGCCTGCAGCCCTGGTGGCGGGCGGGACCTTCGCCGGGGCGCAATTTTTCGTTTCGAATTTCTGGGGACCGTACACGCCGGACATCATCGCCGCGACGGGCTCAATCGCTGCGACGATTGCCTTTCTTCGAATCTGGAAACCGGACGCCATCGCGGATCAGCCGCAGCAACACGACGCGCGCGAAAAACTCTCGTCCGGGGCCGTGTTTCTGGCGTGGCTTCCGTGGGTCCTGCTCGCAGCCGTCACGGTAGCGTGGTCCTATCTAAAGCTCACACCAGTGGGCCAGATCGTCTTTGCGATTCCCCATCTGCACAAAGGAGTGCTGATCACGCTTTACAATCAGCCGTATTCGGCCCTGTACACCTTTCAACCGCTGGCAGCGGGCACGGCGGCCCTCACAGCGACCGTGCTCACGGCCATCTGCTATCGAGCGCGGCCCGGCGTTTTCGCGAAATGCGGGTGGACGACGCTGCGCCAACTCCGCTTGCCGGGGCTGACGGTGATCGTGATCGTCGGGCTCGCGTATCTCTACAACTATTCGGGGATGGCATACACGCTGGGAGCGGCGGCCGCGCATGCGGGACACATCTTCCCGCTCTTGAGCAGCTACCTCGGATGGGTGGCATGTTTCTTAAGCGGAAGCGACACGGCGAGCAACGTGCTTTTCGGCAACCTGCAGGTAGCGGCCGCGCACCAGTTGCATTTGAGTCCGGTGTTGATGGCGGCGACGAATTCCTCGGGCGCGGTGGCGGGCAAGATGATTTCGCCGCAGAACATTGCCGTCGGCGTGACGACGGTGGGACTGATCGCACAGGAGGGCAAAGTGCTGCGGTCATCCTTCTGGCACAGCCTGGCATTTGCGACGCTGGTCGGGGTGCTGGCCTACGCGCAGGCCTATTGGTTCACGTGGATGGTTTCGTAGAGCGCCAGCAGAAATCACGCCGCGAGGCTGACGGAGTCAGCTCGTTGCGAAGCGGCCCGTGGCTTTCACCTTTTCGGCGCCCGCGCGGCGCAGGCGATCCTCGAGGCCGGCGCGAGATTCGTCCGACGGATCGACGACGCCGATCAGCACCTTGCCGTGCGAAACTTCGGGATCGTAGAGCTTCGGCTTCCAGTTGGGCAGGCGCGAGCCCACCAAAAGCGCGATCAGCGTGGCGATGATGGCACCCATCATCGTAAGCTCGTAGGTGACGATGCCCGTGGGCCACGAGGCAAGCAGCGGCATCCCGCCGGTGACCAGCGGATATGCCGTCTGCGTGTACCACGCCAGCATAAAGCCGCCGAACCCGCCGATCACTCCGCCTCCGACCGCAATCCAGCCCATCGCCGTTTTTCGGTCGCCCTGTGCGAACGAATATTCCTCGAATGGCTCGGGCGCCAGCACGACGATCTTCTCGCTCGAAACGCCGGCATCGCGCAGCGCGTTCATGCCGCGTTCGGCCGAATGCGGGCCGGGAAAGAGGCCGTAGATACTGGTGACCTGAGCCATCAGGCAGGCGCCTCCTCTTCGTCAGCCCTCGCCAGTAACGGGTCGCGGAGCTCTTCCGGATGCTGGCCCCACTTGAGTTCCCACACGGAAATGATGGGAACCACTTTCGAGAACAGCATGTACAGAGTCACCATTCCGGCGAACGTGCCCGCGGTGATCGTGATCTCAACCCAGGTCGGGCGGTAGGGGTTGGTGACGTAGGCGTACGGCAAGTATTTGTGCGAGAGCGATGGCACGATGATCAGGAAGCGCTCGAGCCACATGCCGATCACCACGCCCGTCGAAGCGATCACGCACCCCGTGATCGTGCGCAATTTCTTGATCGCGAGCAGCGGAAACGGAATGATGAAATTGCAGACGACCATCGTCCAGAAAAGCGGGCTGAACCGGCCGGTCTGCGTGAGCCAGAAAACCGACATCTCGGAAGTCTCATTGCCGTACCAGCCCGTGAGGCGCTCGGAAAACACGAAATATACCCAGAGGAGGCTCATCACGAGCAGTAGCTTGCCTAGATTCTGGAAGTGGATCGGCAGCAAATATTCCTCAAGATGCAGGAACTTGCGCAGTAGCGCCATCGCGATGATGAGCGCTGCGATGCCGCTGAAAATCGCGCCCGCGACGAAGTAGGGAGCGAAGATCGTGGAGTGCCACATGGGCACGGGCGCCATTGCGAAGTCCCAAGAGACGATGCTGTGCACGGAGACGGCGACCGGGATGATGGCGATGGCCATGATCTGCATGGCCTTTTCGAGGCGGTGCCACTGGCGCGGCGAACCGGTCCAGCCGAGGGACAATACATTGTAAATCTTGTGCCGCGTGCCTGCAGTACGATCGCGGATCAGGGCGAAATCCGGAATCATGGGCAGCAGCAGAAACGTGACGCTGCCCAGCAAGTACGTGTTGATCGCAAAAAAATCCCAGAGGAGCGGCGAGCGGATGTTGGGCCAGATGCCGCGCTCACTGGGGTATGGAACCAGCCAGAAGAAAACCCAGGGACGCCCGAGGTGGACGATCGGGAACATCGCGCCGATCGAGAGGGCGAATACGGTGATGACCTCGGCGCAACGCGTGACCGGGCGGCGCCAGGTGGCGTTGGCAATGCGCAAGATCGCCGAGATCAGCGTGCCGGCATGGCTGAGGCCGATCCAGAAGACGAAATTCGTGATGTAAAAGCCCCAAAAAACGGGACGGCGAAGGCCCGAGACGCCGATGCCATTATCGACTTGCCACCCGAATGCGAACATCGCCGTGATGATCACCGCGAGGAAACAGCAGAGCACGGCGATATAACGCGCCGAGACGCCCGAGAGCGGGCGCAGCAAATCCTCGTTGATCTGTTCAGGCGTCTTCGCCGACATTCGCTGAATCCCGTTGAAGGTAGGTAACCTTCGGCAGTGTCCCCAATTCGCCGAGGAGCTTCGTGGCGCGGTTCGAACGCGCCATCCGCGAGACCTCGCTATTGGGATCGTTCAAATCTCCGAAAACCATGGCTCGCGTGGGGCACGACTGCACGCAGGCGGGCTGAATTTCGCCGTCTTTCACTTCGCGTTTCTCGGCTTCGGCCTGAACCTCGCCGGCCTTGATGCGCTGGATGCAGAAAGTGCACTTTTCCATGATGCCGACCGAGCGGACGGACACGTCGGGATTGAGCTGCAGCTGGAGAGGTTTGTCCCAGACCGGATTGTAGAAATTGAAAAAGCGGACCGTGTAGGGACAAGCGTTCGCGCAATAGCGCGTGCCGATGCAACGGTTGTAGACCTGGCCGTTCAGGCCTTCCTGCGTGTGATAGCTGGCAAAGGTGGGGCAGACCGGCTCGCACGGGGCGGCGTCGCACTGCTGGCAGAGCACGGGCATGAATTTCACCTTCACGTCGGGGAAATCGCCTTCGTAGTAGCGCTCGACGCGAATCCAATGCTTGGCGCGGCCGATGGCGGCCTGATCTTCGCCGACCGTGGAGATATTGTTTTCGGCGTGGCACGCAACGACGCAAGCCTCGCAGCCCGTGCAGCGGTCGAGATCGATCACCATGCCCCATTGATGAGACATCAGCTTTGCCTTTCTATCGGTGCTGCGTTTCCGGCGGCGTTTCCCTGAGACCCCCGCCGAAGAGAACCATCTTGCCCTTGCCGATACGCGAAATCTTGACGCGGGTTGCGGCCCAGGCGAGCGAGCCCGTTTCGGCGTCGGTGAGCGGCGCGAGAATCGAAATCGGATTTGCGCCGCGATTGCTTGCGTAGCGCGTGAAATTCGTGTGGCCCTGGCCGACGGGCATGGCGACGCAATCCGGCGCAATACCCGGCGTGACGAAGGCCGGCGCTTGCAGCGTGCCGTGCTGCGACGCGACCTCGAGGAGATCGCCCTGCGCGATCTCGAGCTTGGCGGCCGTTTGCGTGTTGATCTCAACCCACGAGCCCCACATCACGCTCGAGATCGGATCGGGGGCTTCCTGCATCCACGGGAGGTTGGCGAGCGAGCCGTCGTACCACATCTGCGAGGCGTACGGCAGCAGGTGGAATGGGAACTGGCTCGGGTCTCCATCGAATTGCGGCGTGACCCCCGAGAGCACGGCGTATGTTATATCTACGGCACTCGGTGCGGCCTTTTCGTCTATGCTCCACCAGCCACCTTGGTCCTGAACCTTCTGCCAGAAATCATCCGGATCGGTGGCGGTTATGGAGCCTTTCTGCTGGCGCAAGTCCTCGAACGCAGCTTTGAGAGCTTCGTCGTACGTTTTCCACGGCAAAGATTTTGCAAGATCGCCGCCGAGCCGCTGAGCGATATCGAGAAGGACATCCGGCATCGCTCTCGTGTTGTGCAGCGGACTCATGGCGGGTGCCGCAAGGCTTGCCACGGTCTTTGCGCTGCCGGAGGGCGGCGCGTCATCAAGCCAAGATTCAAGGGGCGAATGATCGGGAAGAATCAGGTCCGCAAGAATGCTCGTCTCATCGATGAAATTTCCCAAGCTTACGATGAAAGGAACTTTCTCCAAAGCTTCTTTAATGCGCCAATCTTCCGGTGTCCCAAAAACTGGATTGGCATTGTAGAGAAGCAGCGCTTTCATGGGGCTCAGATTTGACGAAATGCCCCCTGCTAGATCGCGGACGGAATTGGAGACGTGAGCCCCTATCGCCGCATTTGGATTCCTGAGCCGTGAAAGCACCGTCGTTGGGTTAGGGGGAATCCAGGGCATGTTGAAGAGAATGCCCCCCGGTTTCCCCACGCTGCCGAGAAGAGCATTTAGCGCATTGACGGCCGCGGCGCTGAAGAATCCATTGGTGTGCGCTGTCGCGGTATCGCCGATCAGCGCGACGGCGGGCGCGTTGGCGGCGGCTTCGCGAGCGATCCGGGTAATCTTTTGCGGCGGCGCTCCGATCTGAGCAGCAACTTTCTCGGGGGCGTAATCAGGCAATCCTTGCGACCATCCTTCGATCGGTAAACTTGCATGGCCCGCCGCGGCAGCTGGCCGCAACTTTTCGGCGAGGATCACGTGCGCGATCGCAAGAGCAAACGCGCCTTCCATACCCGGATTGCACGGAATCCACTCGTCGGCGTTGGCAGCGGTTTGCGAAAGACGCGGCTCAACGTGAACGAATTTGCCGCGCTGGCCGGGGCGGCCTTTACGCATCGTGCCGTAGCCGACGGATTGCGCCACGGGTGAATTCCACGTGCCGAGGAAATCCGCGCCGAAGGAAATCACGTAGTTCGAATGAGCGAGATCCACCGTCGGCAGCGACTCAACGCCGAAGCTCGCGTAATTCGCCCCCTTGCCAACACTTTCATCAAGAAACGCAAACTCCGTGTGCGGCCGACCGCTCAGAGCAACGGCAAATGTATTGACGATATTCTTCCGAACGCCCCGGAGCGGGGACGTGACGAAGGCAAGCTGGCCTTCCTTTTTGTCGGCTAGAAGCGGGCCCAGTTGCGAGACGAGCTGCTTGATGGCGTCGTCCCAGGTGATTTCCTTGAATTGGCCGGAGCCGCGCGGGCCGGTGCGCTGGAGCGGGCCGCGGATGCGGTCGGGGTGATACGTGACCTGCAAGCCCGTCTGGCCGCGCGGGCAGAGCTTTCCCTGATTGATCGGGTGATTCGGGTTGCCCTCGAGCTTCTTCGCGAGGCCCATTTTGATGAGGCCGAGCTGGCCGTGGCGGATGACCTCGGCTTCGCCCTGCATCACGCGGACGAGCAAGCCGCAGCCCGCGGGACATTGCGTGCAGATGCTCGGCTTCCAGGTGGCGATGCCGGGAAGCATGTCCTCTTCCGGGATGAACCGGATGAGCTGGTGATCGGGATTGCCGCAGCCCTCAAGGGCTGCTGCGGCGCTTCCGGCCGCCGAAATTTTCAAGAAGTCGCGACGTTCCATGCCCGGGGCTAAAGCCCACCTTTCGTTGTTACTTGCGGCAGGGCTGAAGCCCTGCACTTCCACCTGCCCACCCCATTCGTCACATTTGCAGCGCAGTCGAAAGCCGCCCTACAAACCGGCTAGTAATGGCACGTGACGCAATCGATTGACGCGTTGTGCTGCTTGTGACACTCAATGCAAAAACCCATCGTCAGGTTGACCTTGCGCTCGGCGACGGTCTGCGTCGTCATATCGCCGTGGCAGGTCTTGCAATCGACGCCCGCGCGAATGTGCGGCGCGTGATTGAACATCACATGCGCCGATGGCTCGAAACCGTAGACGCGTTCCCACGGAATATCTTCGCCGCGAGCGTAATACGCGGCGACCTTTTTGATCTCAGGCTTGTCGGTGGCGATCACCCGATGGCACGTCATACAGAAATTGACACTGGGAATGCGGGCGTCGGGACCTTGATCCACGCCCGTATGGCAATTGACGCACTGCAAACCATTGGCGAGATGGACTTTGTGGGTAAAGGCGATGGGCTGGACCGGCGTGGGGCGAATGCCGAAATATTCGCGAATAGCCCCGAGGACGGTGCGGTGCGCCGGCGTAAAAACCTCGTTGCTCGGCGCCGGAGAAGGAGAGGTGTTTTGCGACTGGGCCGGAAGTCCCCACTCCAGAATGGAACACCCAAGAACGATCACCCCACCCACGATTGCAACGCGAAGCCACCGATTGAGAGAGCGCCCAGACAACGAGAAATTACCCTCTTCGAATAAAAGCTGAATGCGAACGGGACATACTACATTCCGCTGTGACGCGTGTAAACCACGATTTCAGGCGGGCGAGGACGCTTTACCAGCCCGATTTCATCCCGTACGGGCAGGGATCGACGATGGCCTCAACACGCATGATCTTGCCGTTTTGAATCTTGAAAAGCTCGGCGATCTCCCAGGACCATGGCGCGGTGCGCGTCTGCGGCACAACGCGGCCATCGGCAAGCGTGAAGCTGCGCAGCCTGGCGTCGTGATCGAAAAAGCCGGCGACGAAAACGAGGCCTCGCTCTTCATCAACCACGAGAAAGCGGCGATCGCGGATGGCAGTGTCGGGCTGAAAGTCGCGAAGCTTGATCTGGTCCGCGCAGCCGAGGCCCATTACGCTTGTGGCTGAGGAGCCTCCCAACGCGGGATTGTTCGTGGTTTGGACGCCGCTCTCGATTCGGTTGCAGTCCTTGTCGAACGGGACGTAGGAAGCGTGCCCTTTTTCGATGGCACTGAAGTAGCTGTTGGCGATGGCTATCATGTTCTCTCGCGAGCGGCGCTCGGGAAGCGGAACCGATTCGGCGAAAAGCGGATTGGGCGTAACGAGATTTTCGGGGCGGGCCAGGCTGCCGGCTTCCTTGCGCGCGATCACCGTTTCGATTTCGGTGATGCGGCGCAGCTCGACCTTGAGGCGCAGATTCAGAATAATCGGCGCGCCATTTTCCAGCATCGTTCCCATGAACATCACTTCGCCGGTCTCGGGATCGTCGGCGTAGATCTTGTAATTGCCGACGCCGCTGGCCGTTCCCCACAGGCCGTCGCCGATCTGCAATTGCTGGCCGTTCTCCGTGAATTTCACCTGGCGCGCGAGAGGAAGACGCGAAGGATCATGCGCGACGACGGCCGCGAGATATTGATCGACGTAGCCGTTGAGGCAGGCGCGGTCGCAATCGTAATTGAAATTCGGATCGTAATCCTGCGGGATCGCCGCGGCCGATTGAGCCGCGACCGGACGGACGAAAAGCATACCAAGCAGGAAAGCGCAGACGAGACTGACTGTTACCGTACGCATGATTCCCCCAATCTCCATTCCGACAGGTGGACAGCGGCTATTTGATCGGCGTGGGAGGCCATGGCGTCGGCATGTGGTATGGCACCGTGAGAATCACGGCCTCGATCTGGCGGATTTTGCCGTCTTCATTGACCTTGAAGAGCTCGAACATGTTGAACGAATACGGCCGGTCGAATGGCGGAGCGACTGTGTGCGGCGTGCCGTCGGTGAGCTTGTAGTGCGTAATCACTCCCGCATGATCGAAGAAGCCGTTGACCAGCACGAGCCCTTTCTGCTGGTCGACCACGAGAAAGCGGCGGTCGCGGCAGCGCGTGACGAAGATCAGCAGCCCTTTGCTCAATTGCTCCTCGCAGCCCTGCTTGGCGACTCCGGTGCCGTTGGGGTTGTTGGCTGTGATCATGCCGTTTTCGACGCGCTGGCAATCACTGGCGAACGGCGCGTAGATCTTCCCGGAGTTCTGCTGGATCGTCGAAAAGTATGAATTGGCGATCGAGATCAGCTTCTCCCGTGAAAGGCGCTTGTCTGCGGGAATGTCCTGGTCGAAAACCGGCTTTTCCTTCAGGTTGTCAGGATTCCCGAAGGGACTATTCGGCTGGTCGCGGCGAGCGACAACGACTTCGATTTCCGAAACCTTCTGGTGAACGACCTTCATTCGCATGCCGAAGATGCTGGGATGCGTGTCTTCGCTCACGACGCCGTAGTAGCCGACTTCGCCCGCCTCGGGATCGTCGATGTAAATCTTGTAGGACCCGATTCCGTCCGCGGTGGCCCACAGGCCGTCGCCGGGCTTCAGCATCACATTGTTTTCCGAGTACTTCAGGTCGGCTGTGTGCGGAAGCTTCGACGGGTCGTGCGCCAAAAGAGCCGCCAGGAATTTATCGACGAAGCCGTTGAGGCATGCCCGGTCGCAATCGCTCGAAACAGCCGGCTTTGGCGCGGCAGCTGCGGATGCAATTGATACGCCCGATTGAAATGAAAAAGCTCCGAACGCCAAAAGCGCGAATGCGCTCACGATAAGAGATTTCTTGCCCATGGTCTCCCCCCCCCGGAAAAAACGTGCGCCGCATCTATACCAAAACGCCCGCGCCGCCGCAACCGCGGTATGGAATTCATCGCGCAAAAAAAGTAGGCTGGAGGCATGGCTGCGAGGATTGAAGTCGACCAGATCGGCGAGGGCGACTTTCGCGTGCGCGTGATCGAAGACAAGACTGAGACGTCGCATCGCGTGACGCTGAAGCCTGAGAATTACGAGCGGCTGACGCAGGGCAGAATCGAGGCTACGGAGCTGGTGCGGCGGTCATTCGAATTTCTGCTGGAAAATGAGCCGAAGGAATCCATTCTCGCTCGATTCGATTTGTCCGTGATTGGCCGTTACTTCCCGGAATTTGAGCGTGAGATCAAACACAGACTCGGCAGCTAGCGCGAGCTTCCAGCATACGCGATGAAAGACTTTGGATGGAGGGGCAACGAGAGCTCATCCCGTGAAATAACTGCGGCCGGCGCACAGCTTCCGGGACCCGCCCATCGCTCGTCGGCCGAATCGATCAGTTTGATCCACGAACCGCACGACACCGGAAGCGGCACACGAGCGGGCTCCGCACCGAAGTGGAACACAATGACGGCTTCGCCACGCTCGTGTGGGCGGCGGACAACCAGCACGTCGTTCTTCTCGTCGGGAGTGGCGCGAACGCCTTGCATGTCGAGGCTCGCGAGAGCAGGAACCTCACGGCGCACGCGCAGCAGTTCCTTGTAGAAGGCGCGGAGGACGCCGTGCTCGCCGGAGTCTCGTTCATCCCAATGCAGCTTGCACCGGGCGAAAGTGTCCACGCTCTGGGGATCGAGCGACTCGCCTTCCCATCGGAAGGCGCGAAACTCCTCAGCGCGGCCTTTGCGCACGGCTTCGATCAACGCGGGATCGGAATGGCTGACGAAATAGAGGAACGGCGCCTTCTCGCCATATTCTTCGCCCATGAAAATCAAAGGCACAAACGGGCTCAGCAAAATCGCGCCCGCCGCGAGCTTGAGGCTCTCGAATGAAACGAGAGACGAAAGGCGTTCGCCGAGCATGCGGTTGCCCACCTGATCGTGATTCTGCGAAAAAACGACGAAGCGCCTGCCGGGCAAATCACGCGCGGAGTTTCCATGGCTCCGCTTGCGATACGCCGAATATTGCCCCGAATAGACGAAGCCTTCGTGAAAGCCCGTGGCAAGTCGCGAGATGCCGCCGAAATCCGCGTAATACCCCGTCTGCTCGCCAGTGAGAAGCACGTGCACGGCGTGATGAATGTCGTCGTCCCAGGTGCCATCGAGGCCCCAGCCGCCTTTTTCGAGACCGCGCGTGATGCGCGAATCGTTTCGATCGCTCTCGGCAATCACCTGCACCTCGCGATCAAGCTCCTTCGCGCGCTCGTGGACGGCGAGCGAGAGCTGCTCGACAAACGGAAGCGCGGACGAATCGATGACGGCGTGGACGGCATCGAGGCGCAGCGCGTCGACGTGAAATTCGGTAATCCAGTACAAGGCGTTGTCGATGAAATAGCGCCGCACTTCGTCGCTCATCTGCAAATCGAAATTGAGGGCGTCGCCCCAAGGGGTTTTGTAGCGGTCGGTGAAGTAGGGACCAAACGACGAGAGGTAATTCCCTTCCGGGCCGAGGTGGTTGTAGACGACATCGAGAGTGACGGCGAGGCCATGCTGGTGGCAGGCATCGACGAGCCGCTTCAGTGCAAGCGGGCCGCCATACGCGGTATGGACAGCGTACGGATACACGCCGTCGTAACCCCAGTTGCGCGCGCCGGGAAACTGTGCGAGCGGCATGAGTTCGATCGATGTGACGCCGAGTTCCTTCAAGTCGCCGAGCCGCGGAACGATCGCATCGAGCGTGCCTTCCGGAGTGAAGGCACCGACGTGCAATTCGTAGAGAATGTATTTTTCAAGGGGCAGGCCCCGCCACCGCGAATCGCGCCAATCGAATCGCAAGTCCGGGATTTCCGATGGCCCGTGTACGTCCGGCTGAAGGCGCGAGGCCGGATCGGGCCGGTCGGTCGCGCTATCGAGGCAATAGAAGTAGCGATCGCCGGGCTTCAAGCCTTCGATCACGGCCCGATGGTAGCCACACGCCTCGGGGGCCATTTCGGCGAATCGTTCGGCAGGCGAAACGATGTGGACTTCCACCTTTTTGGCGCGGGGCGCCCAGACCAGGAATTCATACCGGCCGCCGCCGATGTGGGTGCAACCAAGCTCACCCTTTGCGCCCCGGCTCACGAGGCGGCGGCCCCTCGGACAAGCACATCGATTCCCTCGAGCGGGATCGCGACCCAGTCCAGGCGGTGATTGAGCTCGTATTTGAGTTCGTAAATCGCTTTGCCGAGGAGCCAGAAATTCAGCACGAACTCTCGCTCGCCGGGATCGGCCGGAAGAAGTCCGGCGCCGGCGGCGGCCGCCGTCTCGAAATAAGCGCGCAGATATTCGCCGGAAGCCGCGCGATACCATGAATTCGCGAAGGGTACGAGCGATCGCCAAGCGTCTGATTTTGCGCCTTCGCCGCCGCACCGGCGAAACAGCGCGGCATAGGCGGCGTAATGGAACGATCGCACCATTCCGGCCACGTCGCGAAGAGGCGAATGCTTTTCGCGGCGCTCGGCAAGCGTCCGCGCGGGTTCGCCTTCGAAATCGATAAAGATGAAATCTTCGCCGGTGAAAAGCACCTGCCCGAGATGAAGGTCACCGTGAATGCGCGTACGCAAGCCAATCAGCTTTCGGTCAGCGAGCGAATGAAAACGATCGCTCAGCGTCTTTTCTGAAGCGAGCGCAGCGGCGGCCGCCGTCCGAGCATGTTCAGGCAAGTCAGGCGAACGCTGGCGCAGCATGGCGAAGGTCTCGTGAGCGAGGCGGATCATGGAGTCGGATAGGCCACGTTGGTGTGACGCGGAAAATGCTTCGGGGGCGAAGCTGGGGTCGCCGCGATCCGAGGCGAGCGCGACGTGCATATCGGCTGTCCGTCGGCCGAGTAGCATAGCCTCCCGAGCGTAACTGCCCAGAATATTCGCGGCGGAAGTGTCTGACGCTAAATCCGGCTCCGGGAGATGCTCACCGGCAATTCGCTCGTAGCAGCCCGAGAGAGCTTCGAGCGTGTGTTCCCAGGCGTCGCCGTGATTTGCGACGAAACCCTGCAAAATGGCCATCGTCGCGGGCTCGGTATTTCCCGCTCTGTATTCGAAGGCGCCGGCGACCGGCGGAATATTTCGAAAGCCTGCCTTCTCGGAGAGAAAGCGGCCAACTTCGAGGTCGGGGTTCATTCCCGTTTCGAGGCGGCGGAAGAATTTCAGAACGAAAGCCCGACCGTAGAGCACCGAGCTGTTGCTCTGCTCGGCTTTCATCAGCGAGGGCTCGAGTTTCCCATCCGCAGCGATTTGCAGCCGTTCGAGGGAGCGCTCGGGGACACCGGCGAGCTGGCCGGCAGCGCCTGAAAAACGGCGGGCCTCGCGAATGGCATCGAAAAAGGTTTCCAAAATGGCTTCGCTCGCGAGCGCGTCCGAAAAGATATGCTCCGCGCCGTCGGCGTCGCGGACGCGAATCCGCGTGTTGTCGTCG
>Ga0335072_10000923_pt1 | contig 50773 bp, 48 predicted proteins | sample Lox_Sample_21_FD_206725 | JGI IMG/M metagenome (GOLD analysis project Ga0335072, IMG submission 206725) | Soil microbial communities from Loxahatchee National Wildlife Refuge, Florida, United States - Lox_Sample_2.1 | ecosystem: Environmental > Terrestrial > Soil > Wetlands | place: USA...
CGGCATTCCCGACGACAAGCTGAACCTGATCTTCGAGGCCTTCCAGCAAGCGGACGGAACGACCTCGCGCAAGTACGGAGGCACCGGCCTTGGCCTGTCCATCTCCCGCGAGATCGCCCGCCTGTTAGGCGGTGAGATCCAGGTCGACTCGACCGTCGGGCAGGGCAGCCGGTTCGCGCTGTTCCTGCCGCTGAGCGAAAGCGTCGCGGAGGCGGTGCTCGACGCCCGCCCGGACGGAGCCGCAGCCGCGGCGGAGATGCTGATCGACGCGGCCACCGAGCTCGACGTCGAGGATCAACTCGCTGACGGGATCGAGGCGGTCGAGCGAGGCGACCGGGTGGTGCTGGTGATCGACTCCAAGCCCGAGCGGGCCAAGTCGATGGTCGAGGCGGTGCGCGAGCGCGGTGGCAAGGCGATCGTCGCCCGGCGGGCCACGGCGTCGCTCGGCCTGGCCCGTGAGCACCGTCCCAGCGCGGTCCTGCTGGCTGGAGATCTGCCGCGGTTCGAGTCGGTGCTCGGGCAGCTCAAGAAACACCCTGACACGCGCCACCTCCCGGTCGCACTCGTCGGTGATGGAGCCGTCCGCGTCGACGGCCTACGAGCCGGGGCGGCGGCGTTCATCGACGACCCAGTCCAGGACGAAGGCCTCCAGGCTGCGCTCGCGAGGCTCGAGCACCTAGCCGAGGGCTCGGCCCGCCGGGTGGCGGTGATTGCTGACGAGCCCGGGGTCAACGAAGCCATCGCCGAGCTGCTGGCCGGCGACGAGAACATCGAGCTCGAGCGGATCGAGCCGGGGAGCGCGCTCGAGGCGCTGCACGGGCAGCGATTCGATCTGGGCGTCGTCGGCGTGGGGCGGTCACGCTCGCAGACCTTCGCCCTGATCCGCGAGGCGGCCACCGACGAGGTGCTCCGCGAGCTTCCGCTGATCGCCTACGTGCCCGAGGGGCTGACCAAGGCGGACCGGGCCAGGCTCGACGCGCTGGCGAAGTCCGCGGTGATCACGATCGCCGACTCGCCCGAGCGGCTGATCGATCGCGCCGCACTGTTCCTGCACCGCGCCGAGGCGACGCTGCCGTCTCAGACGCGCGAACTGCTCGGGCACCTCCGAATCGGCGATGCGCCGCTGCATGGCCGCAAGGTGCTGGTGATCGACGACGACATCCGCAACGTGTTCGCGCTGACCTCCACGCTCGAGCAGCGCGGGATGAAGGTGGTGTTCGCGGAGAACGGCCGCGAGGGCATCGAACGCCTCCACCAGCATCCGAACACCGATGTCGTGCTGCTCGACATCATGATGCCCGAGATGGACGGCTACGAGACAGCGCGGGCAATCCGCTCAATGCCGCGCTTCGAGCACCTTCCGATCATCTCGCTGACCGCGAAGGCGATGAAGGGCGACCGCGAAAAGGCGATCGCGGCGGGCGCTTCCGACTACATCACCAAGCCCGTCGACGTCGATCAGCTGCTCTCGATGATGCGCGTGTGGCTGGACGCCTAGGCTCTAAACACAGACCTGGTCAGACCCACCCCACCCACCTCAACCCCACCCGCCGAGAGCGAGTCGATGGCGGACCTGACCGCGGTCCGTCCGCTGCCGATCCTGCTCGTCGACGACCAGCCCGAGAACCTCCACGCACTGACGGCCGTGCTCGAGCCGCTGGGCTACCCGCTCGTCTCCGCGAGCTCCGGTCACGGCGCTCTGCGGATGCTGCTCGAGCAGGACTTCGCGATGATCCTGCTCGATGTGCGAATGCCCGGCTTGGACGGCCTGGAGACGGCGCAGTTGATCAAGCAGCGCACCCGCACGCGGGACATACCGATCGTGTTCCTGACCGCCGCGCGCGACGAGGTCGGCGACATCGCGCGCGGCTACGGCGTGGGCGCGGTCGATTACGTGCTGAAGCCGTTCGACCCCGAGTTGCTGCGCTCCAAGGTCCTCGTGTTCGCCGAGCTCGAGTCGAGCCGGCGTGCTCTCAAGCGCTCCGAGGCCCTGCTGAGCGGCGCGTTCGAAGCCGCTCCGATCGGCAAGACCATGCTCGACGCCGAAGGGCGGATCGTCCGTTCCAATCCGGCCTTCGCCAACCTCGTGGGCCGCGACCTGATGGAGCTCACCGGGGTGGCTGTCGCCGATCTGTGCGACGAAGAGGACCGGGCGGACCTGCTCGAAGCCTTCGAAGATGTCAGGCGGGCGCACCGCGAAGCCACCGCCACCGAACGCTCCGCCGTCGACCTGCGTCTTCAGTCGAGCGGGGACGCGCACGTGTGGGTCGCGATGGTCGCCTCGGCGATCGAGGCGACCGAATTCGCAGAGCCGATGCTGCTGGCCCAGTGGGTCGACCTCACGGTGCGCCGGCGGGCCGAGCAGGACCGCGCTGAGCTGCTGCTCGAGCAGGCCGCGCGGGTGCAGGCGGAGGCGCTGGCCGAGCGGCTCTCCAAGCTCCAGTCGCTCACCTCGGCCATGGAGGCACTCGCCCTGGACGAGCTTCTGCCCCAGCTGGCCAGTCGGCTGGCCGAACTGTTCGAGGCCGACGTCGCCGAGGTCCAAATCGCCGGCGAGCTCGATCGACCCCTGGTGGTGCGCGCGGTGGCCGGCCGGGTCGGACATCCGGGCCCCACCCGGGGCGGCGCGCCGTCGGTCGATGCGGACCTCTGGCGCGAGGTCCCACTCGTGATCGAGCGTGCGAGCGTCGGCTCCCTGCGCCTAGCCCTGCCCTCGGGCCGGGGGTTCAGCCCGACCGAGCGATCGCTGCTCCAGGACGCCGCTGACCGGGCCGCGCTGGCCATCCGCCGAGCCCAGCTCCACGAGGAGGAGCACCGCATCGCGGTCGAGCTCCAGCGCGGGCTGATCCCCAAGAGCCTGCCCGAGGTGGGCGGCATCGCGCTGGTCGCGTCCTACGAAGTAGCCGGCCTCGGGGCGCAGGTGGGCGGGGACTGGTACGACGCGTTCGCGATCCCGGACGGGCGCCTCGGCGTCGTCGTGGGCGACGTGACCGGCCGCGGGATCCGCGCAGCTTCGGCCATGGGGCAGCTGCGCACCCTGACCCGCGCGTTTGCCCTGGCCGAGGGCGGGAGCCGAGCGCCCGGCCAGGCGCTCACGCTACTCAACCGCCACCAGCTCGCCCTGGGCGACGACCAGCTGTTCACGATCATCTATGCGGTGATCGACCCGGAGCGCGGCGCCATCGCCTGGGCCAACGGAGGGCATCCACCGCCGTTGCTGCGCGCCGCCGGTCGTGAGTGCGTGTACCTCGAGGGCGGCAACGGCCTCCTGGGCATCGAGGACGTCGTCTACGAAACGCACAGCCGGCAGATCGAACGGCGGGCGACGCTAGTGCTCTACACCGACGGGCTGATCGAGCGCCGGGGCGAGTCGCTCGACGTCGGCCTGGAACGACTCGAGGCCGCCACGAGAACCGGCCCGGACGATCCGTCCGCGCTGTGCAAGCACATTCTTGGCCGGCTGCTCGAGCCGGCCGGTGAACAATACGATGACGTCACCGCGGTGGTGGCGAGGCTTCCGGACTAGTGGGCGTGTGACCTTCGGGCCATGACCGACAGCAACGTCGAACTCGCGCGCCGAGGATACGAGGCCGTCCTGCGGGGAGACCTCGACGCGATCAGCGAGATCCTCGACCCCGACGTCAAGTGGCACGCCGGTGATCCCACGGCCAAGTTCGCCTGCCACAACCGTCAGCAGGCGATCGCGTTCATGGGCCGCAATTGGGTGCGGCGGGGGCAGCCGCCCGGCGAGCTCGTCGAGCTGATCGACGCCGGCGACAAGGTCGTCGTGATCATGCGACGGATCGGCGACGATGGCGAGTCCGAGCTGGTGGCAAACCTGACCACGTTCCGCGACGGCAAGGTGATCGAGATGGTCCACTACCCGGACCCGGTGCAGGCCCGCGCCGCCGCCGGCGTGTGAACGCTCAGTAGCCGTGTGCCCGCAGGAAACGCTTCAGCTTGGTAATGAACCGCTGCCCGCTGGCTTGTGGGTAGAGCGGGCTGTTGAGGTGACCCTGCTTCGCCTGCTGGGCGAGATAGGTGTTCACGAGCTTCACGTGCCCGAGTAAATACTCGTCGGCCGCCCAGGCCGCGATCACGCCGACGCTGTCGCTGTAATGCTCGGGAGCCATCTGCTTGAACGCCTTCAGCCAGAACGCCGCGTTCTTGGCGACCAGCTCCGGATAGGTTCGAGTCACGTTCGCGAATTGACCGCCCGAGAAGGTGAGGATCTTGATCGGCATCCCGGAGCCGGCGAAATCGGTGAACTCGTAAGCAAACGTGTCGTCGGCGGTGAGCAGCTCGAACCGCCCGTTGTGACGCAGGTCGACAATCTGCACGTCGGGGTCGCCGAAGTTGGTCTCGGTTTCGGCGTAGGTCATCGTGCCCGGATCGAACGAGAAGATCTGCACGATCGTGCAGCAGTGCGCCCCGCCGCTGTAAAGATCGAGGACCACGTCGGGCTGCCCGTTGTGCTCCAGGTCGACGACGTCGACGGCGGATTTCCCGGTGATCGAAGGGTACGGCGCGCACAGGTTGCCGCAGAACTTCGACGTGACCGGCTCGTCGTAGAAAACGGTTCCACCCTGGTTGATCTCCAGACGCTGGCCGTGGTAGTTGGGGAACTTGCCCTGGAACGTGAACGTGGCCGTGACGTCCCCGGCGTGCGCGGTCTCCGTCGTCGCGAGCGCGGCTGGCGCGCTGGTCAGGCAGATGGCGGCGACGAAGGTGATGATCAGCGAGCGGCGCATGACGGCTAGATCCTAAACACCTGGATCAGGCGCTCCTCGTGCTCGGCGTCGATCCGCGCGACGACCTCGAAGTGCTGCTCCAGGCCGGAGCCGCGCAGCTTCTCGGCGAGCAGCTCGTCGACCTGGAAGATGCCGGCGCTGTTGGACATCGCGATCTCGACCCGCACGGCGCGGTCGTGACCGGGCGAGATCTTGACCTCCTCGATCGCATACGCCGACAGCGAGTGGATGTTGAGACGACCGGCCTCGAAGGGCACCCGCGAGCGGCCGCGCGCCATGTCGAGGGCGTCGGCGATACGGACGATCCCCGCCTCGACGGTGAACGGATGGCCGTCGCGGCGATGGCCGATGATCGCGTGCATGGCATCTGAGGCGATCACCGTGCGCTCGGGCTCCTCGTAGGCGCTGCTCAGGAGTGACTCGAGGTCGTCGGCGGTCAGGAACAGGCTGTAGCGCTCGTGGTCGTCGCGATGGATCGACATGCCCACGCAGTGGAACAGGCAGCCGGCGGCGACCACCACCTCCGCGTCGTGCTCGTTCATCCCGTAGTCCGCCTTGACGCTGGGCACGACGCCGTGACGGAACAAGATCCGCGCCAGCCGCAACCCGATGTTCAGCACGATCTGGATGTGCACCCAGGAGTGGTCGGACATGCCCAGGCGCCGGCTGGCATTGACGGCCGACACGTGCCAGAGCGCCTTGACATGGGTATCGGCGTTGACTGCCTCGAGGAACCGCTCGAGCCGGCGGTTGCCCCGGGTCGGCGCCCGGACGCGGACGTCCGCGATCGCCTCTCGCGGTGGGATCGGCGGGGCGGGCGGACGCGCGCCGGCGCCGGCATCGGCGCCGGGATCGCGCAGCGAAGCGTCTTCCCTGATCGGGAGCTCTTCGTCATCCATCGGACATCTCCAGCAACAGCCCCTCGCGCAAGCCGCCCAGGCCAACCTCGAGCGGTGCACCGAAGCGCGCCGCAGCCGCCTCGAGAATCAGCAGGCCCGCCGGCAGCAGACGCACCCGGTCGGCGTCGAGCCCGAAGTGCTGCGCCACGTCGGCCGCACGCTCAGCCGCGAGCAGGTCGAGTACGCGGGCGAACACGACGGCGTCGAGCCACGATCCAGCGATTCGGCGTAATGACGTGGCGCTCCCGCCAACCGCCACCACGCGGGCCACGGGCGGAGGCTTCACGCCGTTGAGCACGTCGTTCACTCGCGCCCGCGCGCGGTCGAGCTCCTCCGTCGAGGGCGGGTCGGACGGCAGACACTCGTCCGCGAGCTGCCCCGAACCGAGCTCGAACGACGCGAACCATGCCACCTGGTCGGGCACCATCCCGACCACCATCTCGCACGATCCGCCCCCGACGTCCACCACTCCGAGCGGACCGGCGGGCACGCCGGCGAGCGTCCGGGCCGCGCCACCAAAGGCGAGCCGCGCTTCCTCCTCCGCCGACAGCACCCTGATCTCCAGGCCACACGCGCCTCGGACCGCGGCGACGAGCGCGTCGCGGTTCGCCGCCTGCCTGACCGCGGCAGTCGCCACGCACCGGACGTCCTCGACGCCGAGCTCGCGCGCCACCGCGAGCTGGCCGACGACCACTGCGACCACCTCGGCGATCTTGTCCTCCGCGATCTCCTCGTCGGGGGTCAACCCGCGCCGGACGTGGGTGAACGACCGCTCCTGATGAACCTCGGCGAGCCGCTGCCCGTCGCAGTCGGCGATCAGCAACCGCGTCGTGTTCGAGCCGATGTCGATGCAGGCGCGGCGCACGGTGGAAGGGCGGGCGACGTCTGGACGCAGGCAGCCGGCACCTGCGGGCGGACTCTACTGATGTCCCACCGCCGATGTGCGAGCTTCTTGATGGTTCGGCCCGGAGCCCGTGGCGTCGCGGTGCGCGTGCCCGTTGCCCCGACCGTCTGTATCTGGCGCCGGGTCCTCGGCCGACCCGTTCTCGGTGCTCGCACCGCCGGATACCGCTACGGCCGGCGGCCCCGCATCGGTGAGCATCAGCCACACCAGCGCGGTGATGACCAGCGATCCCACCCCCGCCACCGCGAGCGCCGCGCGCGGGCTTCCCAGCGCGGTGATCGTCCCGCCGAGCACGATCCCGACGCCCGGCACGGACTGGTACAGCGACTCCTGGAGGCTCATCATCAGCGCCATCCACGAGCCCTCCGTCAGCTCCTGGACGGCGGTCCGCCCGGCGATGCTCTCGATCCCATTACCGAGCCCGGCGATCGCCGCGCCGGCGATCGCAACCGCCAGCGTGGGGGCGCTCGCCATGACGAGCAAGCCGAGGCCGAGCGCACCGGCTCCAAAGGCGATCAGGGCACGCGAGGACAGCCGGTTCCAGCGGGCGTAGACCGCCGCCCCCACGACCACGCCCGCTCCCCACGCGGACACCATCGCGCCGTATCCGGCCGCGCCCGCGTGCAACGAGTGCTGGGCGAACACGACCTCGACGGGTACCGAGATCGTGAAGAACAGGATCCCGGACGCCTGGAGGATCATCAGCCCACGGATCGGCGGGCGCTCGCGCGCGTACTCGACCGCGGCCCGGACGCGGCCCTTGGCTGGGGCGCGGACCGGCGAAGGTTGGGGAAGGCCTTTCGCCGTGGCCAGCGTGAGAGTCATCACGGCGAACAGCGCGGCCACCCCGACCAGGGCCTCGCTCGTTCCCCCCAGCGCCACAACCGCGCCCCCGAGTCCCGGACCGACCAGATAAGCCACGGAGAAACCGCCGTTGATCAGCGCATTCCCCTCCCTCAGCACGCCGGCCCCGGAGGTCACGGCGACGGTCGCCGCACGGGCGAGCGATCGACCCGTGAGCGCGAGGATTCCGTTGACGAAGGTCAGCGCCAAGACCGTGACGAGCATGAAGTGACGCGCCGTCATCCCGGCCAGCGCCACGAAGATCACAGCCTCGAGCCCGTACAGGACCGACAGAATCGGACGCGGCGGCAGCTGGTCGAGCCGCGCGACAAGCATCGGCGAGAACAGGGCTGGAACGAACTGGGCGCATAGGAAGAACGCCGCCGCTCCGAAAGCGCTCCCCGTGCGCCGGTAGATCAACAGGGTCAAAGCCACCGAACCGACCCAGAACGCGAGCTCGTTCAGGGTGTAGGCGGCCAGAAGCCGCCGGTAGACAGGGATCCTGAGGACCGGTTTCAAGCGCTATACCTCCACAGCCGATCCTATTACCGCGCAGGGGGCGACCGTCGTCACGGCGATCGGGTTGCCGTGCGAGGGCAAGCGACTGCGGCAAAGTCGGAACATCGAAGCTCCGTTTTTCTGGACGTCGCCTCCGGATCCTGCGCAGTGATACCCGCGGGGGCTAACTCGTCAATCGTCTTTTTGGAGCGAGGCCAGGAGCCTCGGCTGTCATGCTCTTGCTGGGATGACCGTCCGCACCCGCTCCTGGTACCGCGCCAACACCCACGACCACGATGCCTTCCCGCCCGAGCGCCTCGCCGCGGGCCGCGAAGACGGCGTCTCGGTCTGCCTGCCGGCGCGAAACGAGGCCCGGACGATCGGACCGATCCTCGAGCAGCTGATGCCGCTGCGCGAGGCGGGCGTCGTCGATCAGATCGTCGTGCTCGACCGCTCGAGCGACGCCACGGCGCGGATCGCACAGGCGCTCGGTGCGGAGGTCCACTTCCAAGACGAACTGATGCCCGAGCTGGGACCCGTGCTCGGCAAGGGGGACGCGATGTGGCGGGCGCTGCCGATCCTGACCGGCGACGTGATCTGCTTCCTCGACGCCGACTCCGAGCACTTCGGCGCGCACTTCGCGTGTGGCGTGCTCGGGCCCGTGCTGTGCCGTCCGGACATCTCCTTCGTGAAGGGGTTCTACCGGCGCCCCTTCCGCGTCGGCGAGACGACGTTCCCGGACGGCGGCGGCCGCGTCACCGAGCTGACCGCGCGTCCCCTGCTCAACCTGTTCTATCCCGAGCTGGCCGAGGTGCGTCAGCCCCTCGCCGGCGAGATCGCGGCACGGCGCGAGCTGCTCGAGCGGCTCCCGTTTGCCACCGGCTACGGCGTCGACATCGGGCTACTGATCGACGCGTACTCGGAGGCAGGGCTCGAGGCGATCGCCCAGGTCGACCTCGACGTGCGCCAGAACGCCCATCAGCCCCTCCGCGACCTCGGCCCGATGGCCTACGCGGTGCTCCGCGCGGTGGCGGTCCGTCTTGAACGAGAGGGCAGGCTGCGGGGCCCTCTGCCGGCCACGTTCGCGTTTCCGGAGGCGGCGGCGCTTCCTGAACCCGTCGAACGGCCGCCGCACCGGAGTCTGCGCGCCGCCGCGTGACCCCTATCGGCTGAAGGCGGTGCGCGCCGCCCGCCCGCCGGTCGCGGACCGCTCCAGGTACCCATAGGTGCCGCTGTCGCGCAGCTCCGTGGCCGCCTCGTACAGCGCGCCGAGCGCCGCGAACGCGAAGGCGCCGCCAACCGACACGCGCGCTACCCCGAGGCCGGCGAGCTCGGCCGCGCTCGGGGCGCCCGGCACGGCCAGCACGCTTACCGGCCGGTCGAGGGATTCGACCACGTGCCGGATGTCTTGCGCGCGTTTGATGCCGGGCGCGAACAGGACGTCGGCTCCGGCCTCCTGAAAGGCCTGAAGACGGGCGATCGTGTCGGCCAGCTCGTCGCGTCCGCGGATGTGGTTCTCGGCCCGGGCGGTGAGCACAAGCCGGGCCGGTCCCGAATGGGCGACCTCGGCCGCGGCCACGACGCGCTCCCGCGCCAGCCCCACCTCGTAGATATGGCTGCCTGAATAGTCCTCGACCGAGCAGCCCGCCAATCCCGTCCGGCAAGCCCTCTCGATCGTCTCCGCCACGCCCTCGGGATCGTCGGCGAAGCCGTTCTCGAGGTCCGCCGACACCGGGAGATCTGTGGCCTGCGACAGCGCGGCGGCGTGCGCGAGTGCCTCTTCGCGCGTGACCGCGCCGTCCAGGCGCCCGAGTGTGGCCGCGTGACCGCTGCTCGTCGTGGCGAGCGCCTGAAAGCCGAGCGAGGCGAGGACGGCCGCCGAACCGAGATCCCACGCGTTCGGCATCAGCAGTGGATCGCCCCGGCGGTGGAGGGCCAGGAAGCGTTCGGCCTTCTCCTGCTGGGCGCTCATCGCCCCTCAGCCTACCGGGGCGACCCGGTGGGTAATCTCGTGTTCGTGAGCTCCTCGACCTTCTCCCTCGGCCGCGAAAGCGCCGACGACGGGTCTTTCCGCCGGCAGGAGAGCCAGTTCCGGCGGTGGGTGTCCGAGGCGCCAGGCGCCGAGTTTCCGCCCGCCGCCGAGCGTTACCACTTGTATGTGGCGCGGGCCTGCCCCTGGGCGCACCGGACGATCATCGCCCGGGGGCTGATGGGCCTCGAGGAGGCGATCGGGATCTCGTTCGTCGACCCCATCCGCGACGATCGCGGCTGGGCATTCACGGGCAGCGAGTACGTCGATTCGGTCAACGGGTTTGCATTTCTCAGCGAGGCCTATACCGCCAGCGACCAGCACTACGAGGCGCGGGTGACCGTCCCGGTGCTGTGGGACAAGCAATCGGGCGTGATCGTCAACAACGAGTCGGCCGACATCCTGCGCATGCTCGGCACGGCGTTCGCGCCCCTGGCCCGGCACCCGGTCGATCTCTACCCCTCGCCGCTCCGGGACGAGATCGACACGCTGAACGACCGGATCTACGACAGCATCAACAACGCGGTCTACAAGGCCGGGTTCTCGCGTAGCCAGGAGGTGTACGAGCGCGAGGTCTGCGGCCTGTTCGCGATGCTCGACGAGCTCGACGAGCGACTCGCCCGGCGGCGGTTCCTGTTCGGGAGCGAGCCCGTCGAGACCGACTGGCGCCTGTTCACCACGCTCGTGCGCTTCGATCCCGTCTACCAGATCCACTTCAAGTGCTCACTGCGCAAGCTGATCGAGTACGAGCACGTGTGGGCCTACACCCGCGACCTCTATCAATGGCCGGGCGTGGCCGAGACCGTCAGCTTCGACGAGATCCGCCGCCACTATTACCTGACGCACCCGATGATCAACCCGAGCGGGCTGGTCGCGGTGCTTCCCGCCGCGAGCTTCGACGAGCCACCCGGCCGCGAGTCGCTCGGTTAACCCGAGCTCGACCGGCAGGTGGCGCGCGCCGGACACGGAGCCTGGTCGAGAAACGCAAGCCCACCTTGCGTTTCTCGACCAGCCTTAGCGCCAGGCGTTGCGCCGGCGCCTGCGTCGCGCCAGCAGCAGCACCACCGCGACGCCGGCGGCGGCCGCCGGCGCCGGGTTGCGCTTGACTCGGCCCCACACGATGCCGCCCACGAGCGAGAGGCCCTGCATCGGCTCGCTCGGCTCGAGCGGATGTTGCAAACCGGGCTCGGGGGCCGGCGGTGGTGGGGGTGCCGGAGCGGGCGGCGTGACGACCGGCGGCGGACCCGGGCTCGGCGGCGGTGGCGGCGCCGGCTCGTCTCCCGGCGCGCCCGGCCCGGCGGCTGCCGGCGCGGGCTCCGCCACGGGAGTCGCGGGCTCCGCCACGGGAGTCGCGGGCTCGTCGGCGGCGGGAGCGGGTGGCGGTGAGGGCGGCGGAGCCGGCGCCTGCGAAACGATGGTGTCCGCCTCGCGGGTCGGCTCCGGCGGGTGCTCGGGCGGAGTCGGGGTCTCGGGCTGAGCCACCGCAGGCTCGACGGCCTCGGGCTGTACGGCCTCGGGCTGTACGGCCTCGGGCTGCACAACCTCGGGCTGCACAACCTCGGGTTGAGTCGCCAAGGACGTCTGGAGGCGCTTGGCGAACTCCCTGAGCAGGCGCTCGGAGATGTCCTCGATCATGCCGCCCCGTCCGAACCGGGCCAGCCGCCCGGTGATGTGGTAGTCGGTCACGACCTCCACCCGGGTGCCATTGCCGTCGGCCGGCGCGAGCCGCGACAGGATCGTCGCCTTGGCCCCACCCTGCCCGCGCTTGTCGGTGCCCTGCGCCTGCATCGTGGCGGTGTGCGAGGACTCGTCGACGTTCTCCATCTCGAGACGGCCGGTGTAAGACGCGGTGGTCGGGCCGATCTTCACGGTGAAGGTGCCGTTGTAGCTTCCGTCGTCGTTGCGGCCGGTCACGGCGGCGCCGGGCAGGCACGGAGCGACGTGCTCCACGTCGATCAGCGTCTGCCACACCCGATCGAGCGGGGCGTCTACTTCAAACGACTGCTCTAGTTTCATGGCGTATCGCCTCCAGGTCTTCCGCTGTGTCGACGTCGAGCGCCGCGGGCACGTCTCCGCATTCGATCGTCGGGCCGCCCTGCAGCACGTTGCGCGCGCCTTGATCGCCCCGCAGCGCCGCGATCGCCCGCATCTGCACGGGCCCGAGCACGACGGGGTGTCCCGGGCGGCCGCCATACACGGCGCGCGTCCCGGGGACCTCGCCCACGAATCGCCCGATCAGCTTGGGCGTCATCCGCGGCTGATCCCCCAACGTGACGATCACCTTGCGGACCTCCGGCCCATCCGTGAGGTATTCGATCCCGCGCCGCAGCGACAGCGCCTGGCCCTCGTGCCAGCGCTCGCAGACGACCGGCTCCGCCCGCATGAAATCGACCTGACCCAGGATCTCCTCGGCGGACGCGCCGAGCACCACGGCGATCCGCTCCAGCTCGCTGACCGCGCACTGTGCGGCCACCGCATGCGCCAGCAGGGGACGGCCGTCGAGTTCGGCCAGCAGCTTCGATCGATCGCCGAATCTCGTGCCGGCGCCGGCAGCCAGAATCAGGCCGCAGATCAAGCGGGCACCTCGTGGATACGGCCCTTGCTCTCCGCCAGCCTTCCGCCGTCGCGGCCGTGGCGGGCCGCGACGATCTCGGCAATGATCGACAGCGCCGTCTCGTCGCGGCTGATCCCACCGAGATCGAGCCCGACCGGCGCGGATATGCGCTCGATCTCCTCGTCGGTGACGCCCGCCGCCACGAGCCGCTCGCGGCGCTTGGCCTGGGCGCGGCGCGACCCCATCGCGCCGATGAAACGCGCCGGCGAACCGAGCGCGAGCAACAGCGCGGCGTCGTCGAGCTTGGGGTCGTGTGTGAGCACCACGATCGACGTCGCCGGATCGACACCGCCGAGCTGCGCGACCGCCTCCTCGGGCCAGGCGGCGATCACCTCCTCGGCATCGGGGAACCGGTCCGGAGTGGCGAACCGGGCGCGCGGGTCAATCACGTACGGCCTCCATCCAGCCGCACGCGCGAGCTTGCACAGCGAAGCGGCGATGTCGACCGCCCCGAACACGAGCAATCGCGGCGGCGGGCCGACCACGTCGACGAACAGCCCATCGCGCCGCTCTGACGTCTCGGCCCACAAGAGCTCGATGGCCACCCTCGCGGCCTCGTCGTCGAGCTCGGGCGACCCCAGCGAACCGGTCCGGGCCCCGTCTGCCAAAACGAGCAGCTTGGCCCCCGGCGAGGCTCCTTCCAGCATCGTCACCTCGGCCGCGCGCCCGCCGGTGCGGGCCACCTCCTCAAAGCGGGGTGGGTGGGGACCGGATTCATACGCCTCCACCCATACGTCGATCTCGCCGCCGCAGGGCAGCCCGACGTCCCACGCGTCGGAGTCGGCGATCCCGAAGTGCACCAGCTGCGGTGGATCTCCGCGCAGGATCCCGTCGGCGATCTCGGCCACTGCTCCCTCGACACAGCCGCCGGAGACCGAGCCGGCGATCTCGCCGCGCTCGTTGACGGCCATCTTCGCGCCGGGCGGTCGCGGCGCCGAACGCTGCACGTCGATCACGGTGGCGAGCGCGATCCGGTCGCCACGCTCCCGCCAAGCCGCAATCTCAGACAGAACCTCTTGCATCAGAACTCAAATCTCCTCAAGGATGAAAGCTAGCTGCTCGAGCGAGGCGAGCGAATTTCCGGCCAGCAGCTCGTCGGTGTGAGGAACCGCCGCTCGCATTCCGCGGGTCAGCGGCGCAAACTCGGGATGGGCCGCGAGCGGGTTCAGCCACACCAGTCGGTGGGAGCTTCGCCGCAGCCGCGCGATCTCGGCCTCCAACTGCGAGGGGTCGCCACGATCCCATCCGTCGGACAGGATCACAACCACGGCGCCTCGTCCGACCCGGCGGCCGTGGTCCCGGTTCAGCGCAGCCAGAGCCTCCCCGATCCGGGTGCCTCCGGAGAAATCGGTCACCGCCTCGGCGGCCCGCTCCAAGGCACGGTCGTGGTCGCGCCCACCGAGCTCGTGCGTGATGCGCGTGAGCCGGGTACCGAAGGCGAAGGCCTCGACCCGGCGGCGCGCCGCCACCGATGCGTGTAGGTACTGGAGCAGCATCCGGGCGTACGGGGTCATCGAGCCGGAGACGTCGAGCACGAGCACCATCGGCCGCGGCCGCTGCGAGGGCGCGCGCCAGACGCGGTCGACCGGCTCGCCCGCGGTGCGCAGCGAACCGCGCACCATCCGCCGCAGATCCGGCGTGTGCCCGCGACGCCGCGAGGGGCGCGTCCGGCGCGAGAGGCGCGTGGGCCCGCGCCGGGCCAGCCGTGCGATCAGCTCCCGAGCGACCGCCATCTCCAAATCGGTGTAGCTCGCGAAGTCCTTGTGGCGCAACAGCTCGACGTCGCTCCATGCGGCGGGCACCGCGGTTGGATCCGATTCGGCGTCGGCCGGCGGAGGTGCCGTCGCGGGAATCCCCGCGTGGGGCAGCGCCTCTCGCGGGATCCCCTCGAGCTCATCGAACGGCGTCGCGCCCAAGGGAACGTGCCCCTCGCCGAACACCGAACGAAAGGCCCGGTCGAACTTGACCAAATCGCCGCGCTCCGAGCACAGCACCGCCCGCAACGCCGATCGCGCATCCTCGCGTGAGGTGCAGTCGACCGCCTCGAGCGCCCGATGCGCGTTCAGCAGCTCCCCGATTCCGACCCGCGCGCCCTGCGCTCTCAAGCCGGCGGCGAGCGCGGACAGCTGACCGCTCACGGCGCCCGCCAGCTCGGGGGCTTCAGACGCCATCGAGCACCCCGCGCTGGCGCACTCGCTCCACGTCCTCGTGCACCTTCAACGCCACCCCGAGCGTCTCGTCGAGGTCGGCGTCCTCGCCGAGCGCGAGCAGCGCTCGCGCCCACACGAGGGTCTCCCCGACCCCGGGCAGCTTGTACAGATCCCCGTGCTCGCGCAGCCGTTCCACCGCCGTCACGACGCGGCTGGCGATCGTCTCGGATACGCCCGGGACGCGGGCGTGCACGATCGCCCGCTCGAGCTCGGCACTCGGATAGTCGATCCAGTGGTAGAGGCAGCGGCGCTTCAGCGCGTCGTGCAGCTCGCGCGTGCGGTTCGAGGTGAGGATCACCACGGGCCGGCGCGCCGCCGTGATCGTCCCCAGCTCGGGGATGGTGACCGCGAAGTCGGCCAGGAACTCGAGCAGGAATGCCTCGAACTCGTCGTCGGCCCGGTCGATCTCGTCGATCAGCAGCACGACTGACTCTTCAGCGCCCGCCTCCAGCGCATCGAGCAGCGGCCGGCGCAGCAGGAACCGCCGTGAGAACAGCTCACCTTCGTTCACCCCGCCCTCCGCCGCCCGCAGCGCGAGCAGCTGGCGGGGATAGTCCCAGTCGTAGACGGCGTGATGCAGGTCGATCCCCTCGTGGCACTGGAGGCGGATCAGCCGCGCGCCGGTGGCACCGGCCAGGGCTCGCGCGACTTCCGTCTTGCCCACCCCGGCCTCCCCTTCGAGCAGCAGCGGCTGCTCGAGCGCCACGGCAAGATGAACGGCCAGCGCGAGCGGCCGATCGGCGAGATAACCCTGCGAGGCGAGCGCCTCGCTCGCCTCTTCCACTGACCCGACGTAAGTAAGGCTCACACGGCCATCATGGCAGGCCGACCGCCGTTTCCAGCGCTCGCCGGCACATGACCCGGGCCAGATGGCGCTTGTACTCGGAGCTGGCGTTGAGGTCGGCCGGCGGGTCGGTGCCCTCAGCCGCCTGCTCGGCCGCGCGCGCGATCGAGTCGGCGCTCGCCGGCTGCCCGCGCAGCGCCTCCTCCACGGCATGGGCCCGGAGCGGAACGGAGGCCATATTGGTCAGCCCAACCCGGACATCCTCGACCATGTCACCGTTCTTGCGAACGAGCGCAGACACCGCCACCATCGCCCAGTCCTCGCTGCGCCGGTTGAACTTCTGATAGCCGTAGCCCCAGCCGTCGTACACCGGCATCCGCACCTCGGTCATGACCTCGGTGGGCTCGACCGCCGTCTCCAGATAATCCCGGAACAGGTCGGAGGCAGCCACGGTGCGCTGCTGACCGCCGGCGCCCTGGAGCGTCACCGAGGCCTCGGAGATCAGCATCACGGCGGGCAGGTCGGAGGCCGGATCGCCGTGCGCTAAGGACCCACCGATCGTGCCCCGGTTGCGCACCTGGGGATCGGCGATCGTTCCCGCCACGAGCGACACCACGCCCAGATCAGGCGTGTGCTCGAGCTCGGCGTGCGGGGTCAGGGCCCCAATCCTCCAGTTCCCGTTCTCGCGCTGGATACCGTGCAGGCCGGGGACCTTGCGCAGGTCGACGAGCAGCGACGGCGTGGCCAGGCGGAGCTTCATCAGCGGCAGCAACGAGTGCCCGCCGGCCAGCAGCTTGGCGTCCTCGCCGCCGTCGGACAGCGCTTGTATCGCATCCTCGAGCGTGTCGGGCGCGGTGTAATCGAACGCGGCGGGGATCATGCCGGCACACCTCCTTTGGCTTCCTGAATCGCTTCCCAGATGCGCATCGGGGAGAGCGGCATGTTGATGAAGTCAACGCCCAGCGGCCTGAGCGCGTCCAGTACGGCATTCGTAACGCAGGCGCTGCCGGCGATGGTTCCCGCCTCGCCGACGCCCTTGACGCCGAGCGAGTTGACCGGCGACGGGGTCTCGGTCCGGTCGGTCTCATAGCTGGGTAGCTCGGCCGCCGTCGGCAGGGCGTAGTCGACGAACGTGCCGGTCACGAGCTGACCGGACTCGTCGTAGTGGATCCGCTCGTACAGGGCCTGGCCCACGCCGTGCGTGATCCCACCGTGGACCTGGCCGTCGATCAGCAGCGGGTTGATCGCCGGCCCGCAGTCGTCGACCGCGACGTACCGGACGACCCTGGTCTTGCCCGTATCCGCGTCGACGTCGACCACGCACGCATGCGCGCCAAACGGGAACACGAAGTTCTCGGGGTCGTAGAACGACTGCTCGTCCAGGCCAGGCTCCATGCCGTCGGGCATGTCCATCGTCACGTACGCGGCGCCGGCCACCTCGGCCAGCGTCAGCCCCTTGTCGGGCGAGCCGCGCACCGAGAACTTGCCGTCGCGCAGCTCGATGTCCTCCGGGGCGGCCTCGAGCTGATGGGCGACGATCGCCTTGGCCTTGGCCGCAACCTTGCCCGCGGCCCGAGCGGCCGCCTCGCCGCCGACCGCGAGTGAGCGCGAGCCGTAGGTGTCGAGTCCGAACGGCCCCGTGTCGGTGTCGCCGTGAATGACCTCGACCTGCGACGGATCGATGCCGAGCCGGTCGGCGACGATCTGCGCGAATCCCGTCTCGTGACCCTGGCCGTGCGGCGAGGTGCCCGTGTACAGCGTCACCGACCCGGTGGCATGGACGCGGACGGTGGCCGACTCCCAGCCGCCGCCCTGGAGACCGAAGCCCGCCGGCCCCACCGCCCGCGACGGCGCGTTCCCGCAGATCTCGGTGTAGGTACAGAACCCGATGCCGCGGTAGATGCCTTCCGCGCGCAACCCCTCGGCCTGCTGGCGGACCTGGGCCACGTCGACGTGGCCCATCAGCTTGTCGAGCGCGGCCTCGTAGTTTCCCGAGTCGTACACGACGCCAATCGGTGTCTCGTGGCCGGTCGTGAACGGCGCGATGAAGTTCTTGCGCCGCAGCTCGAGCGGGTCCATGCCCAGCTCATGCGCGAGCTGGTCCATCACGATCTCGATCATGTGAGTCGCCTCAGGCCGGCCCGCGCCGCGGATCGCGTCGGTCGGGAACTTGTTCGTCATCACGCCCGTCACATCCGTCACCACGGCCGGCGTCTTGTAGACCCCGCACATGACGAACGCGCTAAGTGGCGGGATCAGCGGCGTCAGCAGCATCTGATAGGCGCCGAGGTCGGCGATGATCTTCGAGTGCCAGGCGGTGAGCGTGCCGTCGCGCCTGGCGCCGACCTTGACGTAGTCGATCTGGTCGCGGCCGTGGTGGGTCACCATCATCCCCTCGGATCGCGTCTCGACCCACTTCACGGGACGTCCGAGCTTGCGCGACGCCCACGCGCAGCCGATCTCCTCAGCGTAGATCTGGAGCTTGGACCCGAAGCCGCCGCCCACCTCGGGCGCGATCGCCCGGACCCGGTCCTCGGGAATGCCGAGCAGGATCGACAGGAACAGCCGCAGGAAGTGCGGGACCTGGGTGGAGCTCCAGACGGTCAGCCGCTCACCCCGATACTCGGCCAGGACCGCGCGCGGCTCGATCGCGGCGCCGGCCGTGCGATGGTTGACCACGCGACGCTCGATGATGACGTCGGCCTCCGCGAACCCGGCCTCGAGGTCCCCGCCGCCCAGCGACCAGTCGCACACCTTGTTGGTCCCGAACTGCGGGTGGACGAGCGGTGATCCCTCCTCGAGCGCCGCCTCAGGGTCGGTGACGACGGGCAGCGGGTCGTACTCGACGACCACCTCCTCGGCGGCGTCGACCACCGCGTAGCGGTCATCCCCGATCACAAGTGCGACCGGGTCGCCGACGTGCTTCACCTCGCCCTTGGCCAGGACCCAGTGCTCGGGCGTGTTGACCTCCACGCCCGGCGGGACCCACGCCATCGGCAGGCCCGCCTCCATATCAAGGTCTTCGTTGGTGTAAACCGCGACGATCCCGTCGTGTTCCTTGGCCGCGGAGGTGTCGATCGAGACGATCTTGGCGTGCGCCTCAGGTGAGCGCACCCACGCGGCCCAAAGCTGCCCGACTAGGTTGATGTCGTCGACATAGCTGGCGCGGCCGGTGATCAGTCGGGGATCTTCCTTGCGCCGCATCGCGCGGCCGACGTAGGACTTGCCCGGCGCGCCGTCCACTGTCGCGCTCATGCCGTCACCCCCGATTGTTCGCCTGACGTGGCGCCTACGGTCGCCCCCTTGGCCTTGGCGGCGTCGAGAACGGCCTTGACGATGTTGTGGTAGCCGGTACAGCGGCAGAGGTTGCCCTCGAGCCCGTGCCGAACCTCTTCCTCGGTCGGATTGGGGTTCTCGGCGAGCAGCCCGGCCGCCGCCATGATCATGCCCGGGGTGCAGTACCCGCACTGGAGGCCGTGGTCGTTCCAGAAGGCCTCCTGGAGGGGGTGCAGCTCGTTCTCGGAGGCCATCCCCTCGATCGTGGTCAGCGCGGCGCCGTCGGCCTGCACGGCGAGCACGGTGCACGACTTCACCGCCTTGCCGTCCATGTGGATCGTGCACGCGCCACAGTTGGACGTGTCGCAGCCGACGTGGGTACCCGTCAGCCCGAGGTTGTCGCGCAGGGCGTGGACCAGCAGCAGGCGCGGCTCCACGTCGAGTTGATGCTCGACACCGTTGACGTTCAGGGTCACGGGAACGGTCTGGCTCATGCCTCTCCCTCCGGAGTTCGCTGATCTAGGAGCGACCATACCCCACCGGCTTGGCCACTGTGAAGTCAGCGAGTTGCGAGCACCTGATAGACCGACGCCCAGCCGGTCTGAAACGCCTGTCGGCCCGCGCGCAGGTATAGCCGCCAGATCCGGGCGCGCTCGATCCCCGCGATGCGCACGGCATCCTCCCAGTGCGCGTCGAAGCTCTCGATCCAGTAGCCGAGCGTTCGCTCGTAGTCGGTCGGCAGGCCCTCCACGTGTCGGGTCACCAGACCCGTGCGCTCGAGCGCCTGCTGGACGCGGGACAGGGGCAACGGCACCCCGTCCGGGAACACGAACCTCTCCGAGAAGTCGCCCTCGTCGGGCGTGTCGAGGTCCTGGAGCTTGGCGATCCCGTGGTTGAGGAGACGGCCGCCGGGCGGGAGCAGGTCATGGAGACGGCGCGCGTAGACATCGATCTGCTCGGCGCCCACGTGCTCGACCATCCCGATGCTGGCGATCGCGTCAAACGGCCCATCGGACACCTCGCGGTAGTCGGCCACGCGGATCTCGACCCGGTCGGCCAGCCCAGCCTCGCGGACCCGTTCGCGGGCCAGCTCAGCCTGACGCTCGGCGAGCGTGATCCCAACCGCGCGCACGCCGTGGCGACTGGCGGCGTGGATCACGAAGCTCCCCCAGCCGCAACCCACATCAAGCACGCGCTCGCCCTCGCGTAGGGCCAGCTTCTTGCAAACCAGCTCGCGCTTTGCCTCCTGGGCCTCCTCGAGCGTCTCCGCGCCACCGGCAAAGTAGGCGCAGCTGTAGGTCATCGACGGGTCGAGAAACAGCGCGAAGAAGTCGTTGCCCACGTCGTAGTGGTGGCGGACGGCACGCCGGTCGCGGGCGATCGTGTGCCGTTGCCCGCGCAGGCGGAGCTCGGCGGCCGGCGCGCGCGGTGGGATCACGAGCCCGCACGCGCGGACCAGCCCCAGGGCAAGACTCGCTCCTTGCCCGAGCGTAAGTCGCGGCGGCTCGAATGTGTCGACCATCCGCAGCGCCGCGTCGATGTCGTCGACCTCGAGCATTCCGGCCGCGTAGGCCCGCCCGAGCCCCAGCTCACCGGGCGCTCGCAGGACGTGGGCCAGCGCCCGCGGGGTGTTGAACGTGAGGGTGGGCGCGCCGGGCTCGGTCGCCCGCACCTCGGTGCCATCCCAGAACCGCACCGCGAATGGCCGGCGCGGCAGGGCAACCGTCAGGGCATGCCGCAGCGGGCCCGTGTCAGACAGCGCCACTCAGAGTGCCTCGGGGACAGCGTGCCGGAGCATCCGCTCCGGGCTGATCCGAACGACGTCCCAGGCCAGGCCGACTTTCTCCATCCACTGGATCATCCGCGCGGCCGGATCGAGCTGCCAGCGCTTGAGCCCGTGGCGGTACGAGCACGGGAAGGCATGGTGGTTGTTGTGCCACGCCTCGCCCCAGGTGGGAATGGCCAGCCACGCGAGATTGCGCGACTCGTCGCGCGTGTCGAAGTCGCGCCGGCCAAAGAAATGGCACAGCGAGTTGATGCTGAAGGTCGCCTGGTGGACGAGGAAGATGCGCGCGGCGCCACCCCACAGCAACGCGGTAAGCCCGCCGGCAATTGTGCCGGTGAGGGCCACGCCAAGCCCAAACGCGGCTGCGAGCCCGGCGATCACCCACACCACGAACGTCCGGTCGACGAAGCGAACCCACGGGTCGGCGAGCAGATCCTTGGCATACCGGCGCTCGTCCGCCACCTCCATATCGCTGAACACCCAGCCGATGTGGGCGTGAGCCAGACCGCGAAGCGCCCCGCGCCAGCCCGCGCCGTGGCCGACGTGCGGGCTGTGGGGATCGCCGTCGGCGTCGGAGAACTGGTGGTGCTTGCGATGCGTCGCGACCCAATCGATCACCGGCCCCTCGGCGGCGGCGGAGCCGAGCGCGGCGAGCGCGGCCCGTGTCAGGCCGTGGCACTTGAAGGCGCGGTGGGTCAGGAGCCGGTGGAAACCGACGGTCACGCCGGTGCCGATCCCGAAGTAGCACACGGCCAGGATCAAGAGATCTTGCCAGTTCAGCAGGTTGCCCATCCAACCGAACCACATCCCGACCGCGACCATGATCGGAGGCACGCCAGACACCAACGCGCTGGCGAGACGATCGACGAATGGCATGGTGACTGGCCGCACGCTCGCGGCGGGTGCCGTGGCAGTAGTCGGTCCCATGTCTCTCCTTGTCTGTGAGGTTTCGCGGCGGCGGGGAAAGTTCCTCGCACGCCATCAGCACCTTCGACTCCTACGCCGCTGCGGCCCGGTCAGGTGCCGAGTCGCATGTGGCGCGGGCGCGATGCTACCGACTGCGCGGGTCGCTAAGGGTTCCCTACCCACCACCGAGCCCAGCTATTCAGGCGATACGGCGAGGAGATCGCGGAGCTCCGCGGCGTTGCGGACCGCATAGTCGCGGTAGCAGTTGTTCATCAGCAGGTGGGTCTCGCGCACCTCGGAGGCGTGCTCGGCGATCGGCGTCGCCAGTTCTTCGAGCTCGTCCTCCGAGTACAGGTAGCGGAAGCGCTCGGCCGCCGACCCGGACGTGTCGTTCCACGTGCTGTCCGAGCGGCCATGGAAGCGGACCAGGAACAGCTCGGGGTTGGTCACGGCCATCACGCGCGGGAGCCCAGAAACCGGAGGGGCGTCAACGCAAACGAACACGAGGCCGTGGTCCTCCAGCAGGCTCAGGGTGCGCTCACGGTCATGTTCCTCGGCCATCCAGCGCGGCGAGCGAAACTCGACGCTGATCCGGTAGTCGGGCAGGCGCTCGCGCAGCGCCTCGATCTCCGCTCGATTGTCCTTGCGCGGCCCGAACCACGGCGGGTACTGGAACAGGACGGCGCCCAGCTTCCCCGCCTCGTGCATCGGCCGCAGCGCCGCCGCGAAACGCCGCCACGCCTCGTCCATCGCCTCCGGCCCCAGATGGTGCGGGTAGACGTTGCGCTTTTCGGCGACCTCGGAATCGAGGCCCTCCCGCAAGTCCCGCCACAGCGACCGCGGTCGCGTCGGATGCCCCGTGAGCAGCGAATACGCCTTGACATCGAACCGAAAGCCATCCGGCGTGCGCTCCGCCCAGAGCGACACCTGCCGCTCAGCCGGCGGCGCGTAGTAGGTCGAGTCGATCTCGGTCAGGGGAAACTGCGACGCGTAGTAGCGCAGCCGCTCCTCGGCCGACATCGTCTTGCGGGGATACCAGTCGGACTCCTCGACGAGCGTCTTGTCGGTCCACGAACAACTGCCGGTCAGGACTTCCGGGTGCCCCATGAGCGAATCAGATTACGGACCCTTAAAGTTCCATCAGCGCCCCGCCACCACGTCAAGGAGAACCATGGGTTTCGACCAGTACCACGAACCTCCCGAGGAGCTGCCGGCCGCCACCCGCACGTTCGCCCGCCTGTGCGCCTCGCTTACTGAGGAGGCCGAGGCGATCGGGTGGTACGAGCAGCGGATCGCGGTCGAGAGCGATCCCGATGCCCTGGCGGTGATGCGCGACGCCCAAGGCGAGGAGTTCAAACACTTCAGCATGGACCTCGAGTTCCTGCTCCGGCGCGCGCCGGCCTGGCGCGAGATCGCCCAGGGCATCCTGTTCCAGCCCGGCGACATCGTCGAGCACGGGGAGGAAGCGGAGGCAGAGACATTCGAGGGCGACGGAGCCGACGGCGCAGGTGGCTACCCGGCGGGATCGCTCGGAATCGGGAGCCTGAAGGGAGCGCAGCTGTGAACCACCTACTCCGTTCGATCGCGCCGATCAGCGATGACGGCTGGAAGATGCTCGACGACGAGGCGCGAGACCGCCTGACGCCGGCACTGGCCGCGCGCAAGCTGGTCGATTTCTCCGGTCCGCACGGCTGGGAGTACTCGAGCACGAACCTCGGTCGCACGGCGTCGCTTGGCTCCGCGCCGTGCGAGGGCGTCACGGGGCTGAGGCGCCGGGTACTACCGCTGGTCGAGGTCCGCGCCGACTTCGAGCTCGCGGTCGAGGAGCTGCGCGACGCCGACCGCGGCGCGGACGACGCCGATCTCGAGCCACTCGACAAGGCGGCTCATCAGATCGCCGTGGCCGAGAACATCGCCGTGTTCCACGGCTGGCACGGCGCGTTGACGGGCATCGGTGAGGCCTCCCCCCATGATCCGCTTCCGCTCGGTCCCAAGGCCGACAACTACCCGCGCCCGGTGGCCGCCGCGGTCGAGTTGCTGCTCCACAACGGGGTCAGTGGCCCTTATGGCCTGGCCCTGGGCGGCGACCAGTATCAGCAGGTGGCGCAGACGGCCGAGCACGGCGGGTACCCTCTCCTCGAGCACCTGCACAAGATCCTCGATGGCCCGATCGTGTGGGCTCCCGGGGTCTCAGGCGCAGTCGTGGTCAGCCTGCGCGGCGGCGACTTCCAGTTTGAGTCGGGACAGGACCTGTCGATCGGCTACACCAGTCACGACGGTCAGGCCGTCCGGCTCTACCTGGAGGAGAGCTTCAGCTTCCACGTGGCCACGCCGGAGGCCGCCGTCGCGCTCAGCGCCTAGCTCGGGGCGGACCTACAACGTCGCCACAAGCGTCTGGATCCGATCTGCCACGGTCAGCATCACGACCTGGCCGAGTGCGGCCGGCGTCGCGCCGGCTCCAGGCGCCGAGGCCTTGACCGGAAGGGGATCGCTCAGGTACGCCTGATCGACCAGCGGGGCGTACGTGGCATCGGCTGGATCCTCGTCGTCGCACGGTCCCCCCGGCTGCACCGCACCGTTTTCGGCGGCGGTGGGGCTGTTGCCCAGCGCGAAACTGCGCAGTACGCACCACGTCGTGCGCGGCGTGCCATACCCGTCGCGTCCGAGCAAGGGAGCGCTCAGGTTGACCAGGCCGGAGTCCCAGCCCGGATTCTGGTCGTCGAAGTCGTAGTAGTACACGCGCTTGACCTGGGGCGACTCGTCCGGCAGCCGCAGATAGCCCTCGGCGGCCAGCGCCTGGGCCAGGGGGTTGCCGTTCAGGCACGCCTCCCAGCTCCCGTCGTCCTGCGGATTGCCGTCCGCGCAGTCGCTCGTGACGGGTTCCTTGCCGCCGTCGGTCAGCCACACGCCGACCTCCGTGAACCAGATCGGCGGGTCGTTCGAGAAGAAGCGGTCGATGGCCGTGATCGCGCCCTGCGCGCTGGGCAGCCCCGACGACGATGGCGGCACCGGATCTCCCCCATGGAGCGCCGCATAGCTCACATCGATGTACGGGTTCAGCGCGATCGCGTCGGGCGGGTGCGGGTAGATCTGCGACAACGTTCGCATGTACCCGCGCAGGTAGTAACACGTTGAGGGCGTGCATCGGGACGATGAGTAGTTAAACCCTCCGGCGAGCAGCGTGTGCGCCGGGTTCGGGTCGACCCGCTTGGCGTCGAGGTACCAGTAGGCGGCCGCCTGCGCGCTGCCGCCGTGCCCGTTCCCTCCGGCTCCGCGGCTTCCGAGCAGGCACTGATACGCGACGCCGGGGCCGCCTATCCACACGCCGTTGCGACGCGTGCAGTCGGGACCCCCAGTCGCCGTCGAGTCGGGCGGGTAGACGGAGTCCGGCTCGTTGAACACCTCCCAGTCGCTGACTCCGGGGGCTTGTCGCTCCAGACCGGCCAGGCCACACTCGTACTCGGCGTCGGTCGGCCAGATGTCGTCCTTGGAGCTCGGCAGCGCCGTGGTCAACGTTATGAGGACGTGGCTGACGCCGACCGCGCGCGCAGCCGCCTGAAGTTGGCCCAGAAACATGGCATCCGTCGTGCCCGGACCCGACGGGGACGCCTGGCAGGTCCCGTCCGCGAAGCTGCCCCGGCCGTCGTTGGCCGCGTCCCAGGGGATGTAGATGCGTGCGTAGCAGATCGCGTCCGCGTCGCTGCACGAAGGTCCGCCCAGCAACTCGAGGAAGTACGGGTTGCGCTGGTAGGAGAAAGCCGGCGGGTCGCCGCTGACCGGTCCGTCGAGGTTTATCCCCCAGCCGACCGCGGCGCCCGCGGGCGCGGGCGCGATGAGCAGGGCTAACGCGATCGTCAGCCCGACGATCCGCGCGGCTGCGTGACTCCTCCTCAGCGGACGGCGGGCCAGAGTCCCGGGCCGTCCTTGTGCAGCAGGCCGTCGCTGACCAGCTGTCGGACCACCGGATACAGCGACGTGCGGTTCACGCCCAGCTGGGCGACGATCTCCCTAACGCTGATTCCCGGTTCCCCGCCGACGACTTCGAGCACGCGCTCGCGGCGCGTCGATTGACGGGCCGTCGACACACCGGCGACGGCGAGCGTCGTGGAGCGCGCTCCTCCGGTCCTCGCCCGGGTTCCCGACGCGCGAGATCGCGACGCTGCGGGCCGGCGACGAGCCGTTGTGCTCGGTATCGGCGCCGACGTCGTGGGCGCCACGTCGTCGCGACTGCCTTCGTCCAGGATGCCAAGCCGTCGGGCCACGTCGCGCAACTGCTCGAGCTCGGCGACATTCTCCTCCAGCTCAGCGATGCGGGCAAGGATTCGCTCTTCAAGGCGCATGAGGTCTTCGATGACGGTGGACACTGCGTTCAAACCTCCCCGGTCAATGAGGCTGCGGAGCGCGTCGGGCGCTCCGCGGCCTCATCGTAACGCCGGACCGCCGCCGGACGAAGGCGGAAGACCGTGAGACCGGGGTGCTCAGTACTCCCCTGGGAGTCCGCCCGTCCCGACTGCCTTGGTCACCTTCAGCGTGGCCGTCCCGAAATTGCCGCCGCCACAGCGACCGCCGACGGAATAGGTGCCCGCCTTGACTTGCTTGGCCAGCTTGACCTTGATCGAGAACGAACCGTTCTTGCTGTTGGCCAGCGAAGCCGACACGGACGGAACGCCGGCGAAGTTAGTCTTCGTGGCGCCCTTGAACGCCTTCGAGATGATGGTGGCGGCGTCGTTCTTATGTCCGGTCTGGCATCCGGTTCCGACCGATCCCGACACCGTCACCGTCTTGCCGACGGCGACCTTGCTCGGTGTGACCTTGAGCGAGTGGGATGCTGCGAGCGCCGCGGGGGCAAATACGGCCAGTGCCACGAGAGCGGCGATTAGCTTCTTCACGAGAGCTCCTCTCGTCGTTTTCTCTTGGGCACGGCCGATGCTAGCCGCGCCCTTCCTGAACACGGCGAGCCGGAGCATCGTTTCGCTCTGATTTTTGGTGCGAGTCGGCCGGCACGCACCGATGATTTCCCCGACTCCGATCGGTCAATCAGCACAATCACCAACCGGGAGAGTTAGATCGTGGGCAACATCGCGGTACATGAATTCATCACGCTCGACGGCGTGATCGAGGATCCGCGCTGGACGATGGACTACCCGTTCGACCCCAAGATGGGGACCGCGATCGGCTCCATAATGGGGTCCAGCCACGGGCTGCTGCTGGGGCGGCGGACTTACGAGATGTTCGCGCCGGCGTGGTCAGGCCGGACGGCGGAGCAGGACCCCGGCGCCCCGTTCATGAACGAGTCGCCCAAGTACGTCGTCTCCTCCACGCTGCGGAGTGCCGACTGGAACAACTCGGAGGTCGTCGGCGGCTACAGCGCTCAGGCGATCCAGGCGTTGAAGGACTCGGTGGGCAATCTCTACGTCAGCGGCAGCGCCACGTTGGTTCGCGCGCTGCTCGCCGATGGTCTCGTCGACGAGCTACATCTGTTCGTGTTCCCGATCACGCTCGGCGCCGGTCTGCGCCTGTTCCCCGACGGAAGCAGCCCGGTCAAGTCGGCCCTGAGCGGGGTCGAGGCGTACGAGAGCGGGGTCGTCCGCCTGAGCTACTCTGCGCCCGCAAGAATGTCCGCATGACGCTTTTCCCCGAATCCCATCGAGACCTCCTGGACGGTCAGGTCGCGTCGCTGGCCACGGTCGGCCGAAACGGCTTTCCGCAGGTCACCGAGATCTGGTTTCTCTACGACGACGGCGAACTCAAGCTGTCGCTCAACAGCGCGAGGCTCAAGACGCGCAATCTTCAGCGCGACCCCCGCTGCACGCTGTTGCTGCTCGACCTGGCGAACCCCTACCGCTATCTCGAGGTGCGCGGCAACGCGAAGATCGAGCCCGACGATGACTACGCGTTCGCGCGCAAGTTCGGGGCCAAGTACGACGCGGATCTCCGGGTGCACGACCAACCGGGCGAGACCCGCGTGGTGGTGACGATCGAGCCGGTCAACGTCTACCCGGTGGACATGAGCGGAGGCTGAGCAGTGACGATCGGTGAAGCGACGCTCGAGGACGGGGTCCCGGTCACGGCGGGATGGTTCGTGGTCAACGCGGGCGACGCCCGGTGGCTGGACAACGACATGCGCGCGGTGTGCCGGTTCGGCGGTGAGGGAGACGCCCATTTCGATCAGCTGGGCGTCTCCCTGTACTGGCTCGAGCCGGGCAGACCGATGTCGATGTACCACGACGAGGCGGGTCAGGAGGACTTCCTGATCCTGCGCGGCGAGGCCACCCTTCTCGTCGAGGGCGAGGAACGGCCCCTGCGGACCTGGGACTTCATCCATTGCCCGCCCCGCACGCGCCACACGATCGTCGCCGCCGGCGCGGAGCCGGCCCTCGTGCTCGCGGTCGGCGCACGCGTCGAGAAGGGCAGCGCCCGCTATCCGGTTGAGCCGGCCGCGATACGCCACGGCGCCGGCGTCCCCGACCCGTCCGTGTCACCGCAGGAGGCGTACGCCCGCTTTGGAGTACCCCGTCCCGGCCCGGCGCCGGCCATCTTCCGCGAGGCCTCCACCACGTGAATGCGCGCGCGGCTGCGTGCCCCGGGGGCGCTCGGGGCACACAGCGCGCTGGGGGGCATAACTAACGCGCCGCCGTCAGGCGCCGCCAACACATCCGACTAATTCGTCCGGGGCGAGCAGCGACCGGATGTGGTCCGCCGCCGTCTGGGCGGCGTCGAGCTCGTGCTCGTCCGCACCGCCCTCGACCGCCGCAAGGAACGCGTCCACTACAGCCGGGTCGAACTGCGCACCGGCGCAGCGCCGCAGCTCCCGGCACGCCGTCTCGTGCGGAACGGCCGCGCGGTAAGCGCGCTGGGTGATCATCGCCTCGTAGGCGTCGCACACGCTGACGATCCTCGCGCCGAGCGGTATCTCCTCGCCGCGCAAACGATCGGGATAGCCCAGCCCGTCCCATCGTTCGTGACTGGACCGGACCATGTGCGCCACCGGGCGCAGCGCCGGCGCGCCCTCGAGGATGCGCTCGCCGAGCACCGTGTGGTTGCGGATGAACTCCCACTCGCCGTCGGTCAGGCGGCTCGTCTTGTTCAGGATCGCATCCGGGATGCCAACCTTGCCGACGTCGTGCAGCTGTGCGGCGCGGCTCACCTCCTCAAGCGCCTCTCCGTTCAGCCCGAGGCGGCGTGCAACCCGGGCGGCAAGCGTGGCGACATGGGTCGAGTGCTCGTCGAGCTCGGGCTGCTTGGCCCGCAGCGTGCGCAGCAGCACCTCGCCGGCCTGTCCGCCCGCGCCCCCCGAGCGGCTGCGCTTGTTGGCGTACATCCGCTCGTCCGCGAGGCGGAGCGCATGGGTCGCGCTGCCGGCCTCCTGGGGCACCAAGACGACGCCGAGCGAGGCCTCGACCGTGTAGTCGGGCCCCGTTTCGCTCAGCGCGTCGGAGGCGCGCGCGATCAACCGCTCCGGGTCGGCGCCGCGCAACTCGAGATGTGCGCAGAACTCGTCACCACCGAGCCGGTACGCCGTGCCGACTCCGTCGACCGCGTGGCACAGGCGGGCGCCAAGGCGCGTCAGAAGCTCGTCCCCGGAAAGGTGTCCGAACGTGTCGTTGTAGTTCTTGAAGCCGTCGAGGTCGAACAGCAGGAGCACGGACGAGCCTCGACTCCGGGCGGTGCCATCGAAGGCACCGGTCAGGTCCTCGGTCAGCCGGCGGCGGTTGCCCAGGCCGGTCAACGGGTCGGTCATGGCCTGCTCGCGGATGAGCTGGTGCGCGATGATCTCGGCCGCGGCGAGCTCGGCCTTGGCAATCAGCTCGCCGATCAGGACGATCTCGTCTTCCTCAAAGGCACGGCCGGCCCGGACCAGCCACAGCGATCCTGTGATGTCTCGCGGCGCCGCGGCGATCCGCACCGGCGCGGTCAGCCGCCACACCCCCGCTTGCCCGATCTGAACCGGACCGCTCGGGACGCCCGCGGTCTCGGACCCGCGCACGAGCTCGTCGAGCCATCCGTCGACCCCGACGGACAGCCGCACCGGGGTGCGACCTCCGACCAGCTCGAGCCGCCCGGCCGCGGCATCGAGCGCCTCGATCGATCCGTGTAGGAGGATCTCGAGCAAGGCCTCGAGCTCGAGCTTGGCCGCAAACGCATCCCCCAGCCGGCGCACGGCCGATTGCAGGCGGACGCGCTCCTGCTCGACCAGCTTCAACCGATGGTGCGCCTTGTCGATCCGCTGACTGCGATCGCGAGCCAGCAGCCAGAGCAGGAAGACCAGCGGCAGCACGAACGGGATCGCCAGGTAGTCGGCGCGCGCGGCGATCCCGGCCAGGAAACCGAGCGGGGCCAGACACGCGTCGACCGCCCATACGAGGCCAATGACCCGAAGCTGGACCCCCAGCTCGGGACCGACCCCGGACAGACGCATCCGCGCGAGCGAGCTGACGAGATCGAGCAGGCATCCGGCGCCCAGGGCCAGCGCGAGCAGCGGGAGCTGGCCGAAGTCGATCCTCGGTGATCCGGCCGCGAGTAGCACGAGCGCCGGTCCGACCGCGTGCCACGCGTCCGGCACGGCCGAGAGGACGCGACGGGGCGGCACGCGGCCGAATGCCCACTCGACCGCATTGCCGATCACCATGCCGGCTCCGACGGCCGCCGGCACGACCGCCGGGGGCAGGATCAGCAGCATCGGCACCAGGATCAGCTGGGTGGGGACGACGTAGCCAACGCCGACCGGGAATTCGATCCGGCACACCAGCGCGTACACCGCCACCAGCAGCGCCAGCGCGCCGACGTGCAGTCCGGCCAGGCTCCCGTTCAGGAGCAGGACGATGGCGACGGCGCCAAACAGCGCCGCCGCCATCGCATCGACGAATAGCTCACGTTCCGAGGCACGTCGGTCGCGTCCGGCCCAGCTGCGCTCGAGCAGCCGTTCGGTCAGCGAGTCCGTGTCGTACAACTCCAACGCGTTCATCTCGTGAGCCTCCAAAGCGCTCTTGCCTGCGCCGGGTCGCCGCACTCAGCCGGAGCGGTACGGGTCGACGTAGACGTCGTCGAGCTGCCAGCTGCCGGCCGACTGGGGCACCGAGAACTGCAACGCGACCATTACCGTGTCGCCATCGGGGAGCTGCCCGGTGTCGCCCACGGGCTGAGTCGGAGCCCACGACGGCATCGATCCGTCGGCCAGATCCTCGACGGGCACGGTCTGTACACCGTTGGGCGTCTGCACGAGCGCCTGGACCAGGAGGTCGCTTCCGCCGGTCGTCTCCTGGGCGAAGAACCGCAGGTCTGACATCGTGTTATCCACGCAGAAGTAAGGCGATGTTGCCGTGCCTCCGGCGGAGATGGTGAGCGACTGACTGTCGCCGCTGCCGTCGACGTAGAACGGCTCGTTGCCCGGGGTCAGGCTGGCGCCCGAGAGCGTCCACCCCACCTGATCGGGCGTGCCTTCGAAGTTGCCCCCGGGTACCAGGAAATAGCTGTTCGTGTCGCCCCACTGCGAGAATGGGGTGCTCGTTGATTGGGCCGGGCAGTCGGCGAATGCGACACCGGCGCTCGCGAGCACACACAGGCAGGTGAGGGCCGCGACACGACAGGTCAGGGCGCGCACGCGTAAGTGAATGAGCGAAGACAAGGCTGAACCTCCATGCAGGGTCGCCGTCCATGGCGCACGATCTCTCTTACTGATCGGCAGCTGGGCCGTCTCGGACCTGAGACCCCTGGCTTTGCGACCCCGCCTCACGACGAGTTAGCCTTTCTCGACACCAGCGTCATCGGCCGATGCCGCGCAGCATTTGAGGGTGTAGGGCAGAACTGCAGTTTTCGTGGAGGTTCGCGCGCCCGGGCGATGCTCGCCCTGTCGCTCCGAATTCCTGAGTCGCGTTAGACGACAGCGCCCAGCGCGGGCTTCTCGAACCTGAGCATCACCTTGTGCTCGTAGAAGTACTCGAGTCCGGCCGCGAGGTTCGGCGTATGGCCGGACACGGGAACGAAGCCCATCTTCAGTCGCGCGGCCGCGACCGTGAAGCCGGCGTCGGTGAAGGCACGCGCGAAGTCATCCAGCGTGTAAAGCGGGGGCATCCCGAGCTCCTCGGCATTGCGCTCGTGCCAATCGGCCATCCGGGGGCTGCCCGCATGTACACCGGTCACCGCGTAATACACGGCCCCAGGGGCGAGCGACCGGTGCATCGCGTGAGCGTGAGCGCCGACGTCGTGCAACAGGTAGAGGACCTCGTGGCTGAACGCCACCTCGAATCCCTCCCAGCCCGCCGGGACCGTGTCGGCTACCTCGAAGGTCAACGGGTACTCGCCCGCGAGCCGGCGGGCGTCGGCAACCGCCGCGGGCGCCGGGTCAAAGCCGCTGCCGGCGGCGATCCCGGCCTCGCTCGCAAGCAGCCGCAAGAAGCCGCCGCGATTGCATCCCGCGTCGAGCACGCGGCGGCCCGTCAGATCGATATCGATCGTCGCGAGCATCGCGCGCCACATGAACACGTGCTCTTCCTGCATGACGGCGTCCTCGTCGGCGGACTGCCAGTAGGCGTGCGCTTCGCTCATCTGCGAACCCGCTAGGTGAGCATCGGCGAAGGCGGGATACGAGTGTGTCCCTTGACCTCGGGGATCACCATCGCGACCTCGTCCACATAGCACCAGCTCCAGTCCTCGCCGGGCTCGAGCGAGTGGATCAGCGGATGGCCGTCCGAGTGGAAGTGGGCCGTGGCGTGCCGGTTGGGCGAGTCGTCGCAGCAACCGACGTGCCCGCACTCGAGGCAGATGCGCAGATGAAGCCACACGCTGCCCTCGCGCAGGCAGTCCTCGCAGCCGGGAACGCTCTCGGGCAGCTCCAGCACGGTGATGGTGTCCAGGTGGGTGCAGGTGGTCATGTCTCCGTCTCCGTTCGTCGGATGCTGGTGGCGGGGTGCAGTGGCAACCACACATGGAAGGTCGTGCCCGCATCTCCGGTGTCGAAGGTCACCGAACCGCCGTGGCGCTCGACGACGATCCGTCGGACGGTGTCGAGGCCAAGCCCGGTGCCGCGGCCAACCTCCTTGGTGGTGAAGAACGGCTCGAACACACGCAGGCGAGCGTCGGCCGGGATCCCGGGGCCGGTGTCGGCGATGTCGACCAGGATGCAGTCGCCGTCTAGCTTCGTCCGGACGGTGATCGTCCCGCGATCGCCCACCGCATCGATCGCGTTGTCGAGCAGGTTGGTCCAGACCTGGTTGACCTCGGAGCCGAACATGGTCAGCGCCGGCAGAGTGCGGTCGTAATCCCGCTGGATGTCGATCTGGGTGTTCTTGAGCTTGTGGCCCAGCAGCTTCAGGGTCGTCTCGAGACCTTCGTGGATGTCGGCCTCGACGAGCCCGCCGCGATCCATGTATGCGTACGCCTTGATGGCCGAGATCAGCGAGCTCATGCGCTCCGTCGACTCGCGCAGGTCGCTGACGAGCCGCTGGGCGCTCAGCGACGCCGCGACCGATTGCAGCGCGGCCGGCGTCGCCGGGCCGGCAAGCTCGTGTATCTGGTCGAGCCAACTCGAATCCAACCCCGCGGCCGCGAACGGCTCGGCCAGCCGATAGGCCTCCGGCACGCCCAGCGCCTCGAGCTCGTCGCGCATCTCGTCCTCGGCGTCGGCGGCGTCGAGTGCTGAGAGCGGGCTGCGCTCCGAGCACTGGCGGAGTGCCTGGTCGCGCAGATCGGTGATCTTTGCGGCGTCTTCGCGCTCGATGCCGGCGTCGACGAACTCCCTGATCGTGGCGCCGATCACATCGAGGGCCTCGGCCAGGTCGGCGGCGGACCGGCGCGCGGCCGAGGCCGGGTTGTTCAGCTCGTGGGCCAGGCCGGCGGCCATCGTGCCGAGCGCCGCCAGGTGCTCGCGGTTCTGCTGGATCGCCGTCATGCGCGTCATGATCGGCCTGACCTGGCGCATGATTCGCCGGTGCACGTCGGGATTGGCCAGCGCGAGGCGCCGGAACTCGGCCGACGGGATCAGGGCGAGCTCCGCGTCGCTGACCGCCACCATGCGGGAGACGAAATCTCCTTCGCTGAGCGTCGCGATCGCGCCGATCCAGGTCGGCGCCGTCTGGCTGCCGATCGGCTCGAACCGATCCCCGTCGCGCTGGGAAAGCTGCAGGGTTCCCTCGAGCAGGCAGAACATTCCCTCCGGGGGCTCGCCGGCCTCGAGCACGATGTCGCCCGGTTCCGCGTGACGCCACTGCGCGGCGGCGGCGAATTCAGCCAGCGCAGCATCGTCGATGTCGTCGAACAGATCTACCGGGCGCAGGTCGGCCACCGAGACGGGCTTCTCGCGAGCGGTCGTCATGCCTCGGCGAGATACTGGTGAATGAGCGACACCGCCATCGAACCTTCGCCGACGGCACTGGCGACGCGCTTGATCGACCGAGCCCGGACGTCTCCGGCGACCAGCACGCCCGGCACGCTCGTCTCGAGCGGGAAGGGGTCGCGCTCGAGCGGCCAGCGATCGCTCTTGGCGTCAAGCCCGGCCAGGATGAAGCCGCGCTCGTCGCGCGCCACCACGCCGGCCAGCCAGTCGGTCCGTGGCAGCGCGCCGATGAACACGAAGCAGGCGTCCACCTGCTCGGCCGACTCGTCGCCGTCGGCGTCGCGGATGCGCAGCGCGCGCAGCCGGCCGTCGCCCTCCGCCCCCACCGCCTGGGTTCGCGTGCGAACCTCGACGTTCTCGATCGCCTCGATCTGCTCGATCAGGTAGTACGACATCGACTTGGCGAGTGAGTCAGCCCGGACCAGCATCGTGACACGGCTGGCGTACTTCGCGAAGTACACCGCGGCCTGCCCGGCCGAATTGGCGCCGCCGATCACGACCACGTGCTGGTCGCTGCACGAGCGAGCCTCGGTCAGCGCGGCGCCGTAGTAGATGCCCTGTCCGTTCAACTCGGCGAAGCCTGGAACGTCGAGCTGGCGATAGGAGACGCCGGAGGCAACGAGCACACTCGAAGCGCTCAGGCTGCTCCCACCCGTCAGCTCGACGATGCGCCCGGATCCTTCGACGCGCAACCCTTTGGCGTCCTGGAGCGTCAGCAGCTCAGCGCCCAGCCGCCGCGCCTGATCGGTGGCGCGCCGCGTCAGGTCTGACCCGCTCAGCCCGGCCGGGAACCCGAGGTAGTTCTCGATCCGGCTCGACTGCCCCGCCTGCCCACCTGGTGCCTCGCGCTCGACCATGATCGTCTTCAGTCCCTCCGACGCGCCGTACACCGCAGCGGCCAGCCCGGCCGGGCCGCCGCCGACGATCACCAGGTCGTAGTGCTCAGACGCCGGCTGGCCGACGACTCCGAGCCGCTCGGCCAGCTCGAACACGGTCGGGCGTTCGAGCACGGTGCCGTCCTCGAGCAGCGCCACCGGGAGCCGGTCCTCGGCAAGGTCGGCCACCTTGAGCAGCTGACGCGCCTCCGCGTCACGCTCGACGTCCAGCCAGCGTCCTGGGATCTGATTGCGAGCCAGGAAGTCGCGCAGATCGTGCGTCGCCCGGGAGAAGCGATGACCGATCACCCGCACCCCGCCGGACTCGAGCGCCGCGCCGGCCTCCCACCCGGTCAGCAGATCCTGGACCGGGGGAAACAATTCTTCCTCGGGCGGGTCCCACGGCTTGAGCAGGTAGTAGTCGAGCGCGACCTCATTGATCGCCTGGATCGCAGCCTCCGTATCGGCGTAGGCGGTCAGCAGCACCCGCTTCGCCGTCGGCACGATCTCTCGCGCGCGCACGAGATAGTCGGTGCCGGACAGGCCAGGCATCCGCTGGTCGGCGACGAGCAGCGCCACCTGCTCGCCGCGGCGGGCCAACTCGCGCAGCACCTCGAGCCCCTCCTCGCCCGAGCCGGCGCGCACGATCCGATAGCGCTCGCCGAACTCGCGCCGCAGGTCGCGGGCGACCGCGGCCAGCACGGCCGGCTCGTCGTCGACGACGACGATGGCGGGGCGGCGTCGAGGCGAAGAATCGGTCATGGTCTAACCATAATCGCGCTCACCGCCCAAGCGCAGCCAACAACGTTTTGGCGTCGAAGGCGCCTTCGTGGAGAACTCCGTCGATGAACAGCGTCGGAGTGCCGAGCACCTGACCGGTCTTGAGGCCGCTTCGGTAGTCCCGCTCGACCCGCTCGAGCGCCGCCTCGCCGGCCCGGTCGCGATCGAAGCTGACGAGATCGAGCCTCAGGTCCGCCGCGTAGGCGCGGAGGTCGTCGTCCTCGAGCGCCTTCTGCCGGTGAAAGAGCGTGTCGTGCATCTCCCAGTAGCGCCCCTGCGCCGCCGCGGCCTCCGCGGCCAGCGACGCGGCGAGCGCGTGCGGGTGGATCTCGGTCAGCGGAAAGTGTCGGAACGCATACCGGACGTTGCCCTCCAGCTCCGCCTCGACGCTTTGGATCTCGCGGTAGGCCCGGCGCGTGTACGGGCACTCGAAATCGCCGTACTCGAGGATCACCTGGGCGGACTGCGGGCCGCGCACGTGATCGACGGCCTCGTCCAACGGCTCGAGCCTCTGCTCGTCTGTCATCTCACATCTCCCCGTTCGACGGACCCAATACGTGAAGACTTCACGTAGAGTATCAGCGCTTGAAGCCTTCACCGATGTCCCGCAGGCTCGCCCACGTCGCCTATGAGCTGCACGCGAACCTCGAGCGCGCACTCGGCGACGCGCTCGTCGAGCTCGATCTGACGCTGCCGCTGGCTGACGCTCTGTGGCAGCTCGACCCCGCGCTCGGCCCACTGTCGCGGCGCCAGCTGTCCGAGCGACTCGGATGCCACCCGTCCAACGTCACCTTCCTGATCAACCGGCTCGAGCGGCGACGCCTGGTCACACGGGCGGGCGCCGATGCCGACCGGCGGGTCAGGATGCTCGCGCTGACACCGGCCGGGGCGCGGGCGCGGGAGCACCTGATTGCCACCCTCGCCGCTTCCTCACTGTTCAGCCGCTTAACCAGCTCTGAGCGACGGCAGCTGGTCGTGCTGCTGGGACGCTGCGGACAAAACTGAAAGGATTGGGGCATGGATTCGCGGGTGGCGCGCCTGGCCGAGCTGGCGGTGAATGTAGGCGTGGGCGTTCAGCCCGATCAGGACGTGCTGATCCTCGCCTACGACGTCGAACAGGCGCCGATCGCGCGGGCCACGGCCGAGGCCGCGTACGCCGCCGGCGCCCGCCTCGTCAGCGTCATCTACTGGGACCAGCACGTCAAGCACTCGCGCCTGCGGCACGCACCGATGGACACGCTGGGCCTGGTGCCGGAATGGTGGGAGGCGATGGTCGCTGACTGCGTGAAGCGCCGCTCCGCGCTGATCGTCGTATGGGGCGACCCGCATCGCGCGCTGTTGGACGACGTCGATTCTGAACGGGTGGCCGGCGACCACATGCCGCTCACGCCGTCGCTGTTCCAGGCGGTCGGAGGCGGTGAGATCACCTGGACGATGGTTCCCGGTCCGTGCCCCGGAGTGGCCCGAGAGATCCTCGGCGAGCCCGATGTGGACCGTCTTTGGGAGCTCATGTTTCCGATCCTCCGGCTCGACGCGGCCGACCCGCCGGAGGCCTGGCGCGCGCACGTCACTCGGCTGCATGAGCGGGCCGCGATCCTGGAGCGACACGCCTTCTCGGCGGTGCGCTTCCGTGGCCCTGGGACCGACCTGACCGTCGGCCTGCTCGCCGGCGCCCGTTGGCTGAGCGCCGGCATGGAGACGAACTGGGGGGCGCCGATGGTCGTCAACATGCCCAGCGAGGAGGTGTTCACGACGCCCGACAACCGCCGGGCGGAGGGGGTCGTCCGCGTCACCCGTCCGATCAACCTCGTCGGTGGCGGTCGGGTCGAAGGACTCACGATCCGCTTCGAGCAGGGCCGGGCGGTCGAGGTGCAGGCTGACCTCGGGGCGGAACTCGTGCGCGCCCAGATGGCCACGGATCCCGGCGCCGCGCGGCTCGGCGAGGTCGCGCTCGTCGACGGCTCCTCGCCGGTCGGCCAGAGCGGAATGGTGTTCGGGGACATCCTGATCGACGAGAACGCGACCTGCCACATCGCGTGGGGAAGCGCGTACGCCTTCACCGTCCCGGACCTTCCTGACAGCGAAGACGCGCAGGACGCGCTTGGCTTCAACCGCTCCGCCGTGCACCAGGACGCGATGATCGGAGGGCCTGAGATCGAGGTGCTCGGCGTCGCTTCCGACGGATCGGAGATCCCGATCATCGTTGATGACGCGTGGGTGATCGTGTAGCGGCGGACTCTGGACGCGGACTCTGGACGCGGACTCTGGACGCGGACTGATGTGGTCCGCAATTCGTGCAAGCCTGACTGGCATGACGAGTGCACCGCGAACCTATCCTCAGCGGGTCCCGAACTGGGTCGCGCCGCTCGAACCCGGCGGGCAAGCGCCACCGCGTAGCGATCCGCTCGCGCCGTCGCCGTCAGCGCGGTGCAAAACGCACGAAAACACCGCGGCCCTGCGAAACGGAGGCGGAGCGTGGCCACCCCGGTCCTCCTGCCGATCACACGCTCCGTTCATCATGTGTTGGTGGTCGCCCAAACGATCTCAGGAGGAGCAGCCATGCCAGTCATCCACGCTGACGCCCTCGACGGCGCCAACCTGTTCGGCGCCGACCATGGCGCCACGATCTCGCTGATCTTCGACCACAGCGAGCCCGGCCAGGGACCCCGACTGCATCGTCACCCCTACGACGAGACGTGGGTGATAGAGGAGGGAACACTCACGTTTCAGTCGGGAGACGAGCGCTTCGAGGCCGGAGCGGGCGATGTCGTGATCGTGCCCCCCAACGCGCCGCACAAGTTCATCAACGACGGGCCGGGGCGGTCGAAGATGATCTGCATTCACGCCAACCCGACGTTTCAGACCGAATGGCTCGAGTGATCCGCCGGCTCAGTCAGCGCTGATCGAGCAAATCCGCCAGCGTCTCGCCGCTCGCCACCGACTCGGGGCGCTCGGCGGCGATATCCGATCCCCGGCGCGCGAACTCGTCGCGACGCTTGATCAACAGCCACTGCGGCTTCGCGCCATCGCTGGTGCGCTGGAGGGCGAACCCGCCCTCGAGCTTCTCGCCGTGGAGCACGAACACCGCGTGGCCGCGGTCGAGTGCCTCGGGCCAAGGCACCCGCCCGCCCTGCTCGTACTGGCCCCGGTCCCAGATGATCACCGCGCCGTTCCCCGTCGGGCCTTCGAAGTCGTTGTGGGCCAGGCTGTGGTCTTCCACCTGCACAGCGAAGCGCTTGACCGTCGGATCCAGGGACGGACCCTTCGGCACCGCCCACGAGCGCATCACGCCGTCGACCTCGAGGCGGACGTCGAAGTGGTGCGCGGTCGCCTGATGCTCCTGGACCACGAACACGCCGGCCGGCACGCCCCGAATCGCAAACTGCTCGTGTCCCTCCACCTTGACCACGCGTTCCGCCACCGATTCGACCCCGTCGAGCGACCCAAGCCACAAGAGGAATGCCGCCACGGCGTCCTCCGGGCCCTCCGCGTGCAGGCACACGGTGGCGTCGTCCATCAGCCGGACCCAGCCGAGCAAGCCTTTGTCCCGCGCCCAGTCGCGGACAAGCTCGCGGAATGCCGGGTCCGACACGTCGCCGGCGATCGTGATCCGCCTGGCCGTCGCGTCGCTCACCGCCTACATTCTCCCCGCGCGCGCCGCCCGGCCCCGTCCCCCATCTGAAATTTCCACGTCGGGCGGGAAAATGAGAGACCATGGAGCGCCGGCGCTTTGGACGAACGGGCTGGGAGGTTCCGGTCATCGGGCTGGGGACATGGCAGACGTTCGACCTGGGACCGCGCCAGGAAACAGTCGCGCGCGACGTCGTCGACACCGTGTGGGAGGCAGGCACCCGATTTTTCGACTCGTCGCCGATGTACGGGCGGGCCGAGGCGGTCCTGGGGCGCGCGCTGGCCGGCCACCGCAAGGACGCGATCGTCGCGACCAAGATCTGGACGAGCTCGGCGGCCGAGGCGAACGATCAGCTCTCCGACCAGCTGGACTTCTTCGGTGGGCGCGTCGACCTCGAGCAGATCCACAACCTGGTCAACTGGCGCCGGCATCTCGACTGGCTCGAGCAGGAGCGCGACGCGGGCAGGATCACGTTCCTGGGCGCCACTCACTACGCCGCGAGCGCGTTCGACGAGCTCGAGCAGATCATGCGCACAGGACGGATCGACGCCATCCAGATCCCTTACAACCGCGTCGAACACGAGGCGTCGAAGCGCATCCTGCCGCTCGCGACCGAACTCGACCTGGGCGTGATCGCGATGCGGCCACTCGGAGGCGGGTCCCTGACGGGTCGGTTCGACTCCACCGAGCTCCTGAAGTGGACGCTGGCGGATGAGCGGATCCACGTCGCGATTCCCGCCACCTCCTCGCCCCAGCACGCGATGGCGAACGCCGCGGCCGGGTCAGCTGAGGACTGAGCCACCGTCCGCACACAGCGTCTGGCCGGTCACCGCTGCGGCGGCCTCCGAGGCCAGGAACGCGACAACGGCAGCCGTGTCGTCCGGCATCAGCGAGCGGGGAAGCGACTGGCGCGCCAAAACCTCCTCGAAAGCCTCTGCGGGCAGATCCGCCTCGGTGAAGGGCGTACGGGTCAGGCCCGGGGCGACGCAGTTGACCGTGATCCCATGCGCGCCAAGTGGCCGCGCCAACACCCGGGCGATCCCCACCAACGTGGCCTTGCTCGCCACGTAGGGGAGGAAGTCGGGGCCGGGTGGCCGCCACACCGTGTTCGAGGTGATGAACACGATCCGGCCGAAGCCGCGCTCGATCATCCCCGGTGTCAGCTCCTGGCAGAGCCACAGCGCCGCCTCGACGTTTACCGCCTGGACCCGGCGCCAGGTGGCGACGTCGATCTCGGCCAGCGCAGCGCGGTCAAACGCGGCGGCCGCATGTACGAGCACGTCGCGCGGCCCGAGCCGCTCGGCGATCGAGCGCACGGCCGCCTCATCGCCAAGATCGACGGCGAACTCCCCGACACGGTCGAGGATGGCCACGTCGTGTCCCGTCTCGGTGAGCGCACGCACGATCGCCCCTCCGATTCCGCCCGCGCCTCCGGTGACGACCGCCGCTCGCTGCATGAGAGCGTGGAAGCATACGAATCCGTCACATCACCCAGGTCTGGCGGGTCAACTTCCAAGGCGCCGCCGTGAGGCGCCGCCGACCAATGGAAAGCCGATGGACCCGACCCGAGGGAGGAATGCCCTGACCGCAGACAGGCAAGATTGGCTGGCGCAGGAGTTCGAGGTGCACCGCCCCCGCCTGCGCGCGGTCGCCTACCGGATGCTCGGCTCGCTCAGCGAGTCTGACGACGCGGTCCAAGACGCCTGGCTGCGTCTCAGCCGCACCGACGCTGACGAGATCGAGAACCTGGCCGGGTGGCTGACGACCGTCGTCGCACGCGTGGCCCTCAACATGCTGCGGTCGCGCAAGACGCGGCGGGAAGAGTCGCTTGACGTGCACGTCCCGGACCCGATCATCGACTCCGCCGACGGCACCGACCCCGAACACGAGGCGCTGCTAGCCGACTCCGTCGGGCTCGCGCTGCTCGTCGTGCTCGAAACGCTCACTCCCGCCGAACGCCTGGCGTTCGTGCTGCACGACATGTTCGCGGTGCCGTTCAACGAGATTGCCCCGATTGTCGACCGCTCGCCCGAGGCAACGCGTCAGCTGGCCAGTCGCGCCCGCCGGCGCGTGCGCGGGGAGGCGCCGTCGCCCGACGCCGACCTGAACGCGCAGTGGGAGGTGGTCGACGCATTCCTGGCCGCCGCGCGGAACGGAGACTTCGACGCGCTGGTCGCGGTCCTGGACCCCGACGTCGTGCTCAGGGCCGACGGCGGGGTGGCCGGGCTGTCACGCTTCGCGCGTGGCGCCGAGACCGTGGCCAGCGGAGCGATGACATTCTCGCGCCTCGACCTGACCATGCGCCGCGCCCTGATCAACGGCGGCCCCGGGATCGTTTCGCTGCGTGACGGCCGGCCGTTCACCGTCGGCGCGATCACGATCCACAACGGCCGGATCGTAGAGATGGACATCCTGGCCGATCCGGACCGGCTGGCCCGGCTCGACCTCACCGTCCTCGACGCCTAGCCCGAGTCGCCTTAGGGTTCACGAAAGAATTAGTGGCAGGGTTTGACGAGTGCCTGGGCGTGGCTGGCGGGAGGGGATGATCCAAGACGTACTGGTGGTACGGCGGGATCATCCCCTCCCGTCACGCGCGGCCAGACGCCGTCAAAAACGTCAATAATTCTTTCGTGAATCCTTAGCTCGTCGCCGTGAGGTTCTTGATCGGCATGTACGGCCGGCACGGCTCGTTGCGCAAGCTGGGGCACGGCGGCAGGCCGGACGTCACATTGACGCCTGGAACCACGGGGAGGATCAGGCTCGAGGGCATCTTCTTCGAGAACTCGATCGACACCTTGGCCGTGCCCGCGGGATCGGTCTGACCGAAGGACCACACCGGCTGGGTTCCGTTCGGCGCCGAGATCGTCACCCGGATGCGCGAGCCGGCCCGATACACGTGCCCCTCGTAGTAGAGCGGGATCACAAGCTCGACGAACTTGCCCTTGGGCATCGGCTCCACGTCGGAGGTGAGCATGCTCGGAATCGGCTCGAGCAGGGTGCTCTTCTGGTGCAGGATGTTGTCGGTGTTGGTGGACAGCTTGCGCTCGTTCGCGCGCAGCCAGCCGTTCTGCACGAACGTCTCGTTGCCATCCGGCCGCACCTCGCTGACCGTCGCCTGGACGTCGACGTCTGGCGTAGAGGAGCGGACCCACAGGTGGACCGCGCCCGCGCCGATGACCGTGGTGTTGGTCTTCAGAGGCGCTGAGACATAGGAGACGGCGGTGCCGGCCGGGTTCTGGGCCCAGTTCCACTGCCACTCCGACGCGTTGCCCCACAGGCCGCCCGCCTCGGTGCTGGTCTGCGGATAATCGTTGAGCGGCACGGCCTTCGCGTTGGACGTGTACCAGTTGATGGCCTTGTGCGCCGCCGGGCTGTTGCGCAGCGTGCCACCCGAGCCCAGGTACCAGAACCGCGCCTTCGTACCCGGGATCGGGAACGTCGAGAACGACTGCTCGAAGCCGGGGTACGGGTCACCCGCTGTCTTCTGACCGGTCGGTGATGCGCCCGCGCCGTTGTCGAACAGCACTCTGACCGAGGGGAGCTTCTCGAATGCGGCCAGCGCCGTCTGGTAGGTCGGTTCCTCCTGGATCGGGTCGAGTGGCAAGGTGTCCGCGTCGGTGTCCGGGAGGCCCATCGCCTGCTGGTAGATGTAAGGCGCTGCGGCTCGAATCAGCGCCTGGTTGACGATCGGCGCCTGGTGGGCGACGAACAGCTCTAAGAAGTCGTACCAGCGGTCGAACGTGTCCGGGTCGAGCGAGTCGACGTGCGCGCCGTTGGTGAACGTGAACCACTTCTCCTTCGTCCCGGTGAAGTGCGGCACCAAGTCGGGGCAGTGGCCACCCGTCTGCTCGTCCTCCCACTGGCAGGCCATGAACACCGGCACTTTGATCTTGTTCACGAACGTGATCGGGTCAAGCGGATCGGCCGTCGTGGGGATGTAGTGCGAGTTCGCGTCGATCTTGTCCATCAGGTTGGCCGCCTCGCCGTGGAGCACCTGGTTGGACTCGCACGTCTGATCGCCGTCCTCGATCTGCTGATACGCGTACGGCTGTCCGCTGTTGGGACCCGCCGGCTCGGCCTCCTCCTGGCGCTGCTGCGCCCACGCCACGGCGAAGCCGGTGTTCAGGATGCCGCCGGGATATAGCGTCGTGGCGGTCGCGTCGATCGTCGAGAGCGGTGAGATCGCCTCCAGGTCGGGCGGGTCGAGCTGCGCCGCGAACAGCTGGCTGATCGCGCCGTAGGAGATTCCCATCATGCCCACCTTGTGGCCCAGGACCCAAGGCTGGTGGGCGATCGTCTCGATCACGTCGTAGGCGTCGAGGTTCTGGAGCGGCTCGAAGAAGTCATATGCGCCACCTGAGCAACCGGTACCGCGCATGTTCACGTCGACCACCGCGAAGCCCATCAGGTTGGCGAGCACCGCGATCCCGTTCACCGGACCCGCCGGGTCGGCGTAGCCGTAGCCCGAGTACTCGATCAGCGTTGGGTAGGGCGGGAGGAAAGGCACGCTCGCGCTGGTGTGGGCCTTCTTGGCGAACGGCTTGTTGAACACGTCGGGCAGACCGGGCAGGCTGATCGGCAGGCTCGGCGCGGTGACGCCGGGCGGTACGGGCAAGCCGAGCGTCGTCGCGCCAACGCCGGCTGGGCTGGTCGGCGGGTGCACGTCGATCGCCAGTTTGGTCCCGTCACGCGTGGTCAGGTAGGTGTAACCGCTGTCGGGGATCGACTGGTTGTAGATGCTCGGATCCCAGGGCGCCGCGGCATCGGAGTGCACGGTGATCGGCCCCGACTCCGAGCCGTTTGACGACAGGCGCACCCGGTAGCCCTTCCCGGGCGGCACGTTACGGAACAGGAGACCGCCGAGTGAGTCGGCGTCCTGCGTGTACAGCGTCTTTCCGCCGGAGGTGAGCAGCGACATCTGCGCATCCGGGGCCAGGCCGGTGACGTACACCTGCTCGGCGCTGCCGTTAGCGCTAAACGAAGTCGCGGCCGACGCGCCGGCAGCCGCGACCAGGCCCGCCGCGAGCACGGTCGCGAACGCGCACACGATGGCATGGACACGACGCCGCAAGACGTGGCCTCTCCGCACGGCCGGGCACTCTGACACATCTTTCAGGGGCGTGCGCCGGTTCCCAATCCGGTGCGCAACTCGGCTCGTGAGGCCGGGTTAACACAGACGCCACCGCGCCATCCCGGTGCGGTGTCGGGGAGAACAGCATGCGACGTCAAGCCCGTTGGGGCATGTTGCTGTTGCTGGGACTGCTGATCGCGGCCGGTGGCTGGTTCGTGTCGATCACCTCCTCCGCCCGACCGGCGTCCGTCCCGCTTCGGGCGCCGGCGCGGGCCACGACCCGGGCTGCGGCGCCGGCCTCACGGATAACCGGCGCATGTCCCGTCCGTCACCACCGCTCGAGCCCGTGCTGCCCGCCCCCTCCGGCCCACGCCAGGGCGGGAGCCTCCCGGTGCCTGGGAATCGCGACGGCGCCCAACCCCTCGACCGACCCGCAGGCGGTGACGATCGCGGGCCGTCTGTTCGGGCCTCGGCACGCCCACGCCGTCGTTCTCCTGTGGCGCCGCCTTCCAGGGCAGAGGCGCTTTCACATCACGGCCGCGACTCGGACCGACCGAATCGGCGATTACTCCCTGGCGGTTCACGTCGACGCCAACCGCTGGTGGTACACCAGCGCGCGCGGGTTCCGCAGCCGGACCGTGCATCAGCGGGTAGCGGCCCTGATCACGCTGGCGAGCTCGGAGACGAGAGCGGCACCGGGCGATCAGGTGAGCTTCACCGGAAACGTCGCCCCGTCACACGCCGGCCAGTCGCTCGTGCTCCAGGAACTCGGCCCCTCCGGCTGGCAGGCGGCGGCGCAAGGAACGCTCGATGGCGCATCGACCTTCTCGACGACTTACTCGTTCGCCACGGATGACACCTACTTGCTGCGCGCCTACCTGCGATGGGGAACGCGCAACATCAACTCGTACTCGGAGCCGCTCACGGTCACGGTGAACCCCATCTTCAAGATCAAGCACGTCGTGATCATCATGCAGGAGAACCGGTCCTTCGATCAGTACTTCGGGACCTTCCCGGGTGCCGACGGGATCCCGGGCCTGGCCGGCAACCCCGGGACCGTGCCGTGCGTGCCCGATCCGGTCAACGGCGGGTGCGTCAAGCCCTTCCACGACACCAGCGACAAGAACTACGGTGGACCCCACGGCGCGACCAACGCCGCCGCCGACATGGACTGCACGAATGCGGCCGCCCGGGGCGGGTGCAAGATGGATGGCTTCGTCGGTCAGGCCGAGCACGGAGAGAGCTGCACGGGCAACGACCCCAACTGCAGCCCTTGCACGAGCGGCAGCGCCTCCCAGTGCATCGACGTGATGGGCTACCACGACGCCAGCGAAATTCCCAACTACTGGGAATACGCCGAGCAGTACGTCCTACAGGACCACATGTACGAGCCGAACGCGTCGTGGAGCCTGCCCGCGCACCTGTACATGGTCTCCGAGTGGTCGGCTCACTGCACCAACCCGGACGACCCCTACTCGTGTACGAACTCGCTCGAGAGCCCCAACACCCCGAACGGGCAGGTTTACGCGTGGACGGACATCACCTGGCTGCTGCATGCCGCGAACGTGAGCTGGGCCTATTACGTGTTCCAAGGGACGGAACCCGACTGCGATGACAACTCGGCCATGACGTGCGCGCCGGTACAGCAGGGACCGAAGACGCCCAGCATCTGGAATCCGCTTCCGTCTTTCACCGACGTCGCCCAGGACGGGCAGCTCGGCAACATCCAGACGCTGTCCAACTTCTTCACCGCGGCGAAGGACGGGACCCTCCCCGCCGTGTCGTGGATCGATCCGAACGGGACGGTGTCCGAGCATCCTCCGGCGCTGGTGAGCGCGGGCCAGACGTATGTCACCGGGCTCGTCAACGCGATCATGCAGAGCCCGGACTGGGACAGCACCGCGATCTTCCTGGCCTGGGATGACTGGGGCGGTTTCTACGACCAGGTCGTGCCGCCCGCGGTGGACGAGAACGGTTTCGGGCTCCGCGTGCCCGGGATCGTCATCAGCCCGTACGCCAAGCAGGGCTACATCGATCACCAGACGCTCAGCTTCGACGCCTATACGAAGTTCATCGAGGACGACTTCCTGGGCGGCCAGCGCCTCGATCCCGCCACCGACGGGCGTCCCGACCCCCGGCCCGACGTGCGCGAGGACAGTCCCATCCTCGGCGACGTGACCGCCGACTTCGACTTCAGCCAGGCACCGCGACCGCCCTTGATTCTCCCCGTCTGCCCCGCGACCGACCTGACGCCGACGCCGAAGTGCTGACGCCGGGCGCCTGACGCCGGCGCCGACTGTGTCAAAGGAGGCAGAAGGAGCGCGTCAAGCGACGTGGGCGGCGCGCGCCCGAGGCGCGACAGTACTCAGCGTCAGCCCGGAACGACCACCTAGGGCCAGACCGGGAGCAACCGCCGCCAAGCGGCCCCATCGGAGGAGCAACGCTCATGTCACCGTGCCTGAACTACCAGATCGCCCGTGCCCACCAGGCCGAGATCGCCCGCCGTGCGCAGCAGGCGCAGCGGGACCGCGTCCTAAGCGACACCGTCGACCGCCCTCGCCGCTCAGTCCGCTCCCGCATCGGCCAGGCTGTCGCCATGGTCGCCGTGCCCGCGCCGTCATTAGGGCGCGGAGCAGGACGCTGACACCCGCCCGCCGGTGAACAACTTGAAGTAATCGCTCGACGGCTTTTCCGGGTCGATGCGCCAGTCGATGCCCAGCCCGCTCAGCTCGCTCTGCAGCTCGCCGACGCAGGCGGCATAGGCGTCCACCGCGTTTCGGAGAACCGCGAGCTGCGATTCGCTGGGAACGCTCTGGAGCGACCAGTTGATGCGCGCGAGCGACCGCGAGACCGAGCGGGCCACACCGCTGGCGCGCCCAGCGACCTTGCCCACCTCGGCCCGCTCACTCGCCGCGCCGTGCTCGTCGGCGCTGAGACGCTGGGTCAGGCTCGTGACCTGGGCTTGCAGCGCCGCGACGCTCGAGCGCTCGTGCGAGGCCTGGATCAGCCCCTCGACGCCAAAGGCGCCGGCGGTCAGCGCCACCATCAGCAACAGCCCGCCGACGAAACGAGACCCGGCGTGCGGAGTCTGCGGTCTGCGGCGAGCACGGCCCCGCCCACGCACCGGAGCGCGCGGGAGGCGCGTCGAGGCTCGCCCAAGGGCGGGCTCAGCGGCCGCGACATCGATGCCGGCGTGGCTTTCCTTCATCTCTCTCATCCTCTTCACCGTCCGTGGTGGGGCCCCGTCCATATGGTTGCCGGCTGACCACCGGTCGATCCAATAACGGTCCGCGATCGTCCGGACTCGCGTAAACGCGGACGCTCAGACGGGCGCGGCTGTGCTCGACCGCAGGATCAGGTCGGCTGGAATCGTCTCGTGGACGCCCGCGACGCGGCTCACTTCGATCTCGGCCCGGAGCAGCTCGGCGCCCCGCCGGCCCATCTCCGCGAAGTTCTGCCGGACCGTGGTCAACGGCGGCTTGAAGAACTCTCCTTCCGGGATGCCGCCGAAGCCGATCACGCTCACCTCCTCCGGCACCCGCCGGCGTGCCTCGGACAAGGCGCGCAGCACGCCCAGTGCCATCTGGTCGCTGGCGGCGAAGATCGCCGTGACATCGGGCCGCGCTGCCAATCTGCGGCCGAGCTCGTAGCCGCGCTCCGAGCTTCCGTCGCCCGGGATCGCGGCAGGAACCTCCGCGCCGGCCGCGAGCAGCGTGTCGCGCCATCCGGCCAGGCGCGAGCCGCGCTCGGTTGTGTCGAAATGCCCGGCGATGTGGAACACGCTGTCGTGGCCCAGCTGGAGCAGGTGGCGAGTGGCGGCGGCGGCACCCGCGTAGTGATCGCTGGTCACCGCGGACAGGACGTCCTGCGGCAGGGCACCCACGACCACGACGGGCACGTTCAACGAGGTCTCGGCCAGCAGCTCGATGACGTCGCGTGGCGGAGCGAGCACCAGGATTCCGTCGACGGCGAGCCGGCGCAGCCACCGCACGCCATCCCGCCATGACCGGCGGCCCGGCACCCGCATGTCGGCGATGATCACGCAGTAGTCGTTCTCACGCGTGGCGTCGTGGATGCCGGACAGCACAGTGGCCTTGCCGTAGGGGCTCGGGTCAAAGCTCAGGACCCCGATCGTCCTCGAGCGCGCGGGCGCGCTCAGTGGCCGCTTGAGCGGTTCGTCCTGGTCTTCCAGGGCGCGGTATGAGAGCAGGGACATTTAGCGAGGGCCGGGCGGCGCACGCCGCTGGCGAGACTAAACTGGCGCCGCCCCGCGCAGGTATGTTTTGGTGCGATGCAAAACATATATCCAGTGTCAAGTGCATCCGTGATCCCGAAGCGCGCGGGTCTGAACGACATCCGGCGCAACAACCTCGAGCTCGTTCTGCGCCACCTGGCGGCGGTCGGCGCCGACTCGCGTGCCGGCATCGCAGCCCGGGCGGGGCTCACCCGCGCCACCGTCTCGCGCCTCGTCGCGGAGCTCATTGCCCTGGGCCTGGTCCGCGAGAGCGGCCACGATCGTGACGGTCGCGCCGGCCGTCCCGGCATCGTCCTCGAGCTGGGCGCCGGCGTGCTGGCGATCGGCATGGAGGTCAACGTCGATTACCTGTCGGTGCTGGTCATCGACCTCGCCGGCCGTGAGGTTCTGCGAGAGCGCCAGGTGTTCGACGCTGCCGTCGGACCCGAAGGATGCCTCGAGGCGCTGGCCAACCTCTACCGGCGCACACGCCGCCGGCTCGCCGGCCGCCGCGATCGCCCGGCACCGCTCGTCGCCGGCGTGACGGTGGCCGTGCCCGGGCTGGTCGACGTGTCCGCTGGTGTGGTCGCCGAGGCTCCGAACCTGCATTGGCGGGACGTCGCCGTCGCCGAACCGCTCGCGAGAATGCTGCGGTTGGGCGGCGCGGACGGGACCCAGATTCATGTCGGCAACGATGCGAACCTCGCGGCGATCGCCGAGTATCGCTCCGGCGACTGGGCCGGGACCGCGAACCTGGTCTACATCACGGGCGAGGTCGGCATCGGCGGCGGCATCGTCGTGGGTGGCCAACCGCTGCTCGGTACCCGCGGCTACGGCGGCGAGGTCGGTCACATGAACGTGATGCCTGATGGGCCGCTGTGCGGGTGCGGCCGGCACGGATGCTGGGAGGCCTGCATCGGCCTCAACGCGCTGCTTCAGTCGGCCCGCCAGCGCCCTCGCGGCGATGCGCCCCCGGAGCGCAAGATCGAGCCGATCGTCAAGCGCGCCCGCGCCGGCGACCCACGGACCCTCGCGGTGCTGCACGAGCTGGGACGGTGGATCGGGGTGGGTGCCGCGAACCTGTCGAACCTGTTCGACCCCGAGGTGATCATTCTCGGTGGCTACTTCGCCCACCTCGGCGATTGGATTCTGCCGGTCGCCCAGGAGGCGCTCGAGGCCGGTACGCTCGCTCGAAGCGGCGAGCACCTCCGGCTCGCGACCTCGACGCTCGGCTTCACCGCCGCCGCTCAGGGCGGCGCCCTGCATGCGATCGAGCGAGTGATGTCCGATCCCACTGCGCTGCTGGCCGTCGCGTGAGCTCCTCCCCCGCTCCCATCGGGATCCTCACCGTCGAGCCTCGCCCGACCGTCGTCATCGCCCAGACGACGACCTGGCAACGTGATGCTCTACCGCGACCGGCGCCCAGCGGTCGAGATCGGCGTGCTCGCGCCTGGACGGTTCAGGCGTCGCTAACTGCTTTAGCGCGGCGCGAACGTGCCCCACACCGTGACGGGATGCTTGACGACGGCCCCGAACAGGTAGCCGTGCGCGTTCAATGGGACGGTCGCCGGCTGCGTGCGGCCGTCGTGGTCGGTGGCGCGAGCCTGGAGGATGTAGTTGCCCGGACGACGCGGTGACCACGAGCACTCCCAGCGGACCCAGGCGTCGGGCAGGTTTGGCGGCCGCAGCCGGGCCGGGCGCCAGCTGGCGCCGCCGTCGGTGCTGACAACCACGCGTTTGATCGGGGCAAGCCCCGACCACGACCGGCCGGCCAGGATCTGAGGGCGGTTGGGCAGCGCCGCGCCCCACGCAAGCTCGAAGGCGCTCTTCACCGCCGCTCCCGTGAGCGGGACCGGGCTTGGATAGGCGGAGCCCTGGAGGGAGTAGCTCGTCGTGTTCCAGTACGAGTAAAGGGGCACGCGCGAGACTTGGATCTGCCCGACCCACTTGACGCTCGCGACGCCCACCCAGCCTGGCACGACAAGGCGAACCGGATAGCCGTGGTCGGGGGGCAGTGGCCGGCCGTTCATCTCGTAGGCCAGGATGGCCTCGCCGGCCTTGGCGACCGGAAGCGGCCGGCGAACCGGCCCGTAGTCGACGCCACCCGTCACATAGGGCGCATCGAGCCCCCATGGCATCACATCGACGGCTTCACGGACGATGCCAGCCCGCTCGAGGACCTCCGCCAGCGGTACACCGCGCCACCTGGCCACCCCCACCGCGCCCAGGCCCCACTGCGTACCACTGGCCGGAGTTCCCTGCTGGCCGGCGAACAAGCTTCGCCCGTTGCCGGCGCATTCAATGAACGCCGGGATCTCGACCGCGGGCAGCGAACAGAGCTCGTCGTAACC
>Ga0335072_10000924_pt1 | contig 50769 bp, 46 predicted proteins | sample Lox_Sample_21_FD_206725 | JGI IMG/M metagenome (GOLD analysis project Ga0335072, IMG submission 206725) | Soil microbial communities from Loxahatchee National Wildlife Refuge, Florida, United States - Lox_Sample_2.1 | ecosystem: Environmental > Terrestrial > Soil > Wetlands | place: USA...
TGACCTTGTCCAGGTTGGCGAACGCCCCGCCGCAGATGAACAGGACGTTGGTCGTGTCGATCGAGAGGAACTCCTGGTGCGGGTGCTTGCGCCCACCCTGGGGCGGCACGCTCGCGGTGGTCCCCTCGAGGATCTTCAGCAGAGCCTGCTGGACGCCCTCTCCGGACACGTCGCGGGTGATCGACGGGTTGTCGGCCTTGCGAGCGATCTTGTCGACCTCGTCGATATAGATGATCCCGGTCTCGGCCTTCTTGACGTCGTAGTCCGCGGCCTGGATCAGTTTGAGGAGGATGTTCTCGACGTCCTCGCCCACATACCCGGCTTCGGTCAGCGCGGTGGCGTCGGCGATGGCGAACGGGACGTTCAGGATCTTGGCCAGGGTCTGGGCCAGCAGCGTCTTGCCACACCCGGTCGGCCCCAGCAGCAGGATGTTCGACTTCTGCAGCTCGATGTCGTTCTCATCGGACTGCATCATCTGCACGCGCTTGTAGTGGTTGTAGACCGCCACCGACAAGCTCCGCTTGGCCTGCTCTTGCCCGACGACGTACTCGTTGAGGACGTCGTAGATTTCCCGCGGCTTGGGAAGGTTCTCGATGTCGAAGCTCGGCGGGGCGGTGAGCTCCTCGTCGATGATCTCGTTACAGAGATCGATGCACTCGTCGCAGATGTAGACGCCTGGACCGGCGATCAGCTTCTTGACCTGCCTCTGGGACTTGCCGCAGAAGCTGCAAAGCAGCTGTTCGTTGGAATCGGTCGGACGTGCCATGTATTGCCCTCTCCCGGAGTTGCCTCGCGCCGCCTTATCCGAGCCCTAAGGGTAGTCCCTCAGTGCTGCGAGATGACGCGGTCGATGATTCCGTACTCCTTGGCCTCCTCAGAGCTCATGAAGTAGTCACGTTCGGTGTCGGCCCGGACTTTCTCGAGGTTCTGCCCGGTGTGGTGGGCGATGATCTCGTCCAGGCGGCGCCGGATGTCGATGATCTCGCGGGCATGGATCTCGATATCGGTCGCCTGTCCCTGGAACGCCGAGGAGACTTGGTGGATCAGGATCTTGGCGTTGGGCAGCGCCATCCTCTTGCCGTGCGCGCCGCCGGCCAGGAGCAGCGCCCCCATAGACATCGCGATGCCCACGCAGATCGTCTGCACGTCGGGCTTGATGAACTGCATCGTGTCGTAGATCGCCAGCCCGGCATACACCGACCCGCCGGGCGAGTTGATGTACACGGAGATGTCCTTGTCGGGGTCTTCGGATTCCAGGTGCAGGAGCTGAGCCACGATGAGGTTCGCGATCTGATCGTCCACCGGGGTCCCCAGGAAGATGATCCGCTCGTTGAGTAGACGGCTGTATATGTCGAAGGCACGCTCCCCCCGGGAGGTCTGCTCGACAACCATCGGTACGAGTGGGCTCATCGTCCTCGCTTCTTTCGCTTCCTCGGCCGGAATCCTGCCGACTGTAGCAACCGGCCAGGCCCCGCTGGGGGGCGTGGGTCGTACTTCCGTCCAGTCTTTGTGTTGTAGGACGACGGTCGCCGGCGCCTGGGGGCGGCGCCTGAAGAAGAGGTTCGGCGGCGCCTGACGGCGGCGCCTTGGGCGGCGCCTCAGTTACCCGGGGTCCAGAGCTGTCCCGAAGGCGAGTGGGTATCCCCGGGTGGGTGGGATTCCCTTTCCTTGCCCGGGGTCCACAGCTTCTCGCGGGCCTTCGCCTGCTCAACGCTGATCGGCGTCGCCTCGGCCACGAGCAGCTCGATCGCCTGGCGGATCGCGACCTCCTGACGGATCCGGTCCAGGCTTCCGGTCGACCGCAGCCGCTCGAACAGCTTGTCGACCGGCGTGCCCTGTCGCTCGGCCGTCGGCGCAAGCGCCTCGCGGACGTCGTCGTCGCTTGGCTCGATGTTTTCCGCTTCCACGATCGCGGCCAGTACCGCCTCGCGCTTGAGCGCGGCCGCCGCCTCGGGCTCGGCCTCGTGGGCCAGCGTCTCCTCGTCGCGGCCGGAGATCCGCAGGTAGGCGTCCTTCGAGATGCCCTGACGGCCCAGCATCGTGAAGGTGTCCTCGAGCAGCTCGTGCGCGCGCGCGTGAACGAGCTTCTCTGGCACCTCCACGTCAGCCTCGGCCACGGCCGCTTCGACCACTGCGTCGTCGAACTCGCGCTCGATCGCCCGCTCGTCCGCCTGGCCGAGGCGCTCGGCGATGTCGGCGCGCAGCTCGGCCAGCGTGTCAAAGCCGGCCGCCTCGGCGGCGAATTCGTCGTCGAGCTCGGGAAGTCGTTTCTCTTTGACCTCGTTGACGGTGACCGCGAACTGCGCCTGCTTGCCCGCGAGCTCCGTGGCGGGGTAGTCCTCGGGGAAGGTGATCGTCACCGTCCGGTCCTCGCCGGCGCCGGCTCCGGTGAGCTGCTCCTCGAACCCGGGCACGAGCCGCCCCGAGCCGAGCTCGAGCAGCTGGTCGCGGCCAGAGCCGCCCTCGAATTCCTCGCCGTCGACCGTCCCGACGTAGTCCATCACCACGTGATCGCCGTCCTGCGCCGGGCGGTCGACCGTCTCGAGCGTGGCCAGGCGGTCGCGCAGCCGGTCGATCTCCTCGTCGATCTGCGAGTCCTCTGCGTGCGGCTCGCGCCGTCCCACCTCGAGCCCCTTGTACTGGCCCAGCTTGGCGGTCGGGCGAACCCCGATCTCGATCGAGAACGACAGGGGCTGCCCCTCGGCGGGGAGCTCCTTCGGAACATCCAGGTCGGGCTCTCCCACCGGCGCGATCCCGGCGCCCTCGATCGCGTCGGCGTACCAGCTGCCCAGCGAGCTCCGCAGGGCCTCGTCGAGAACCGTCTCGCGGCCCAGTCGGCGGATCACGACCTGCGCCGGGACCTTACCCTTGCGAAAGCCGGGCACGCGCAGCTGGCGGCCCAGCTCGCGCGCGGCCTGCTGGATCCGGCGCTCGACCTCCTCGGGGGCGACCTCGGCCTGCACCCGCACGCGCGAGTCGGGCAGCTCGGTGACGGTGGTTGTGACGGTGTCGGCCATAACGTGCGGTTCGAGACGATAGCTTGCGGCCGTGGTTTCCAGGCTCGCAGGGCGACTGGTGACGGGACCGCTTGCCTTTTTCCTGGCCGGCGTCCTCGACGTCAGCCTGCTTCTGTACGCCTACGCGCGGTGGCGTGTGATGCGGCGGCTGAGCCGCGCGCGAGCCTCTATTCCCCCAGCCTCTATTCCCCCATCGTGACCGACCCGACGGGACCGCCCACGCGGCTCGTCCCGCGCAGGAGGGCGCGGATCTCGCGCAGCGCCACCGGCAACGTGGTGTTGTCGTAGATCCGCGAGGCGCGGATCTCCGCCACCATCCCGAGTGCCCGCTCGAGCGTCTCCGCGTTGCGTTCCGACCAGGCCTCGATCGCCGCCTCGCCCGGGATCTGCTCCCCGACCGGACCGCTCTGCGCGCCGGCGTCGAGCACCTTGCGCGTCAGCTCGCGATACAGGTTGAACAGGTCGTCGCGCAGCGAGGCTCGGGCGAGCGCCTGCCAGCGGTTGGCCCGGGGTAGGTCGATGATCCGGTCGCGCAGCCAATTGAGCTCCAGGCGCGAACCCACGCGGAAGTAGACCTCGAGCACATCGGCGGGGTCGCGCTCGGTCGCCGTCGCGACCTCGACGATGTCGAACAGCGCGAGCATCGACGGCATCCCAGCCGCGCGGCGGGCCAGGTCGGCCGGCACGCCGGCGGCCTCGAGCTCGGCCGCGCGGGCGTCGAAGGCCTCCCGGTCGGCGCCCTCGAGCGCGTCGGGCAGCGCCGCCGCGAGCAGCTCCGCGCCGGGGCGGAAGCGCCGGATCGTCTGCGCCACGCTGACCTGGTAGGGGTTGGCCCGAACCAGCCAGCGCGTGGCGCGCTCGACCAGCCGCCGGCTCTCGATCAGCATCCCGAGCTGAGTCTGCGCCGCGACCTGGTTGTCGAGCGCCTGGACCTCCTCCCAGTACGAGCGCATGTCGAGGACCTCGCGGGCCGTGGCGTAGGCTCGGGCCAGGACCGCGGGCAGCGTCCCGGTCTCCTCGAGCAGGCGGAACGCGAACGTGGTGCCGGCCCGGTCGACGAGCTGATTGGCCACCACGGTGGCGATGATCTCGCGCTTCAGGCGATGCCCGCGCATCTGCTCGGAGTAGCGCTCGGGCAGCGGGGGCGGGAAGTAGCGCTCGAGGTCGTGCGCCAGGTAGCCGTCCTCCGGCAGGTCGGAATCGAGCAGCTGCCGGTACAGGTGGATCTTGATGTACGCCATCACGACGGCCAGCTCGGGCGCGACGAGTCCCTGGTGTGCGGCCTTGCGCTCTTCGATCGTGTCGTCTGAGGGCAGGAACTCGAGCTTGCGGTTCAGGCCGGCGTTCTGCTCGAGGTAGCGGATCAGTCGGGCGTGCACATCGACCATCGGCGGCGCCTGGGCGAGCGCCAGACTGATCGCCTGCGTCTGCGTGTAGCTTCCGTACAGGACCTGCTCGCCAACCGCGTCGGTCATCTCGTGCAACAGCTCGTTGCGCTGCTTCTCGGTCATGTCCCCGTCGGCGACGAGTCCATCGAGCAGGATCTTGATGTTGACCTCGTGGTCGGAGGTGTTGACGCCGGCGACGTTGTCGATCGCGTCGGTGTTGATCCGGCCCCCCTTGTTATCCGGCCCGCCGACCAGCGCGTACTCGATCCGAGCGCGCTGGGTCAGTCCGAGGTTGCCTCCCTCCCCCACCACCCGGCAGCGCAGCTCGCGGGCGTCCACCCGAAGCGCATCGTTGGCCTTGTCGCCCACGTCGGCCTGCGACTCGGTCGACGCCTTGACGTAGGTTCCGATGCCGCCGTTGAACAGGAGATCGACCGGCGCCTTCAGGATCAGCTGGATGAGGTCGTTCGGGGCGACCTTCTCGGCCTCGATGTTCAGCGCCTCGCGGATCTCCGGCGAGAGCTTGATCGACTTGGCGCTGCGCGAGAACACTCCCCCGCCCTCGGAGATCAACGACTCGTCGTAGTCGCTCCAGCTCGACCGCTCGAGGCCGAACAGCCGCCTGCGCTCCGCGTAGCTCTTCTCGGGGTCCGGATCGGGGTCGAGGAACACGTGTACGTGGTTGAACGCGGCGATCAGCCGGGTGTGGGGCGAGCACAGCATCCCGTTGCCGAACACGTCGCCGGACATGTCACCGACGCCGACGGCGGTGAAGTCGGTGGTCTGAATGTCGACGCCGAGCTCGCGGAAGTGGCGCTTGACCGACTCCCAGGCGCCGCGCGCCGTGATGCCCATCTGCTTGTGGTCGTAGCCCTGCGACCCGCCGGAGGCGAACGCGTCGCCCAGCCAGAAGCCATAGGAAAGCGAGACCTCGTTGGCGATGTCGCTGAACGTCGCCGTGCCCTTGTCGGCCGCGACGACCAGGTAGGGATCGTCGTCGTCGTAGCGGACGACCCGCTGAGGCGCGACCACCTTCCCCTCGACGATGTTGTCGGTCACGTCGAGCATGCCCGACAGGAACGTCTTGTAGCAGCCGATCGCCTCGTTCACGAGCGCCTCGCGCCCGCCGTCGGCCGGGGGCCGCTTGAGCACGAAGCCGCCCTTGGCGCCAACCGGCACGATCAGGGCGTTCTTGACCATCTGGGCCTTCATCAGGCCGAGCACCTCGGTCCGGAAGTCCTCGCGCCGGTCCGACCAGCGGATCCCACCGCGGGCCACCTTGCCGCCGCGCAGATGAACCGCCTCGACCCGTGGCGAGTAGACGAAGATCTCGTACTGGGGGCGCGGCAGCGGTAGCAGCGGGATCTGCTCCGAGTCGAGTTTGAACGACAGGTACGGGTGAGGCTTGCCGCCGGCGTCGAGCTGGAAGGCGTTGGTGCGGACGATTGCGCGCACGATCGAGAGGAAGCTGCGCAGGATGCGGTCCTCGTCGAGGCTCGGCACTGCGTCGAGCGCCTCGTCGATCTCCGTGGCGATTTTTTCGGCCAGGTCGCGGTCGTGTCTGTCGGGGTCAAGCCGCGCGTTGAACAGCTCGACGAGCAGGCGGGCGACGTCGGGATGGCCGGTCAGAGTGCGCTCGATGTAGGCGTCGGAGAAGCTGATGCCGCCCTGGCGCAGGTACTTGCCGATCGCCCGGATGATTGACACCTGCCGGCCGGTCAGCGTCGCCTTGAGGACGAGCCCGTTCAGACCGTCGTCTTCGAGCTCGCCGCGCCACACTCCGAGGAACGCGTCATGCAACAGGTCGCGGACGCGTTCGGTGCCCTCAGGATCAGCCTGGAGGCCGAAGTCGTAGATCCACGCCGAGCCGCGGTCGGCGGCGGTGATCTCGTACGGGCGCTCGTCGGCCACCTTCGCCCCGAGGTGCTCCAGCGTCGGCAGCACGTCCGACAGCAGCATGCCGCCGGAGCTGAACAGCTTGAGGCGCACCATCCCCTCGGGGGCCTCGAGCGGGCGGTACAGGCTGGTGATCGGCTCGTCCGTCGACGCGAGCTCCTCGATCCGAGCGATATCGGCGACCGCTGAACGCGCCACCCAGTCGGCCTGGTAGCCGGCTGGGAATGCGCGCTCATAGCGCCGGAACAGCCTCATGCCGTCCTCCTCGCCGTGGTCCTCGAGCAGAGCCTCGCGCAGATCGTCGCCCCAGGCCCGGACCGCCTGGACGCACCGCGCTTCGATCAGGCTCACGTCGTAGTCGCCGGGCGGCTCCTCGCCGCAGCGGATGATGTAGTGCACGCGCGCGAGGCGCGACTCGCTCAGCTGAAGGGTCCAGTCCAGCGCGACGCCTCCTAGCGCGTCGAGCAGGATCCGCCCCACGCGCTCCCGGTTCTCGGTGTTGAACCGGTCGCGCGGGATGCACACCAGGCACTCGACGAACCGATCCAACGGGTCGCGCCACATGAACAGGCGCAGGCGCTGGCGTTCGCCGAGCCCGAGGATCCCAATCGCCACGGTGAACAGGTCCTCGGTCTCCATCTGGAACAGCGAGTCGCGCGGGTAGGACTCGAGGATCTCCAGCAGGGCCTTGCGGTCGTGGCTGGCCGGGGGAAAGTCGGCGTGGTGGAGCACGCCCTCGACCTTGCCGCGGATGATCGGGATCGAACGCGGGCTCGCCTTGTAGGCGCGCGTCGTGTACAGGCCGAGGAACCGGCGCTCGCCGATCACCCGCCCTTCCTCGTCGTAGCGCTTGACGCCGATGTAGTCGAGGTAGGCGGGCCGATGGACGGGCGAGGCCGAGTTGGCCTTGGTCAGCAGCAGGAGCTTCGGCTCGCGACCGAAGGCGGCCGCCTTCGGGCTCAGTCGCTTGGGCGGCTTGCTCGAGCTGCCCCGCAGGATGCCCAGGCCGGAGCCTTCGATCGCGGTTAGCAGCGCCCCATCGCCGTCCTCGGTCAGCTCGTAGTCCCGATAGCCCAGGAACGTGAAGTTGTCATCCGCCAGCCAGGTCAGAAAGGCCTTGGTCTCCTCGACGGTCGCGCTGTCGATGCCGGCGGGCGGGCTCTCCTCGAGCTCCTCGGTGAGCGCCTGGGTGCGGGCGCGCATCTGCTGCCAGTCCTCGACCGCGGCCCGCACCTGGTCGAGCACGCGTTCGACGCTCCGGCGCAGCTCGTCCAGCTTGCCCAGGTCGTGCTCGCGCCCGACCTCGGCGTGCAGGATCGACTCGGGGATCGCGTCCTCGCTCTTGGCGTCAGGATCGAGCACCTCGAGGATGTGACCGGCCTGATCGCGCCGGATCCGCATCACCGGGTGAATCACCAGGTGGATTCCGTAACCCTTGCGGGTGAGCTCCATCGTCACCGAGTCCACGATGAACGGCATGTCATCCGAGACGATCTCGATCACCGTGTGCGGCGACTGCCACCCGTGCTGCTCGAAGTCCGGGTTGTACACCCGCACCTTCGCCTCGCCCGGCGCGCGCTGCTGAGCCAGGTTCCAGTGCGCCACCGCGGCCCCGTACAGGTCCAGCGGATTGCGATCCGCCAGGTCCTCCGGCGGGACCCACTGGTAGTACTGGCGGGTGAACGCCTCACACGGCGTCGCCTGTTCCGACGGGAGCCGCTCCCGCACCCGTTCACAAACTGTGTCGATCAGCTCTGAATCGAGCTCCGCCCCCTTTACTGCCATCTCGAAGACCTCCTAGCTAATGCGCTCCTCATCCCGCGATTCCAACGCGCTCCTCATCCCGCGAACCTCTCCTATTTACGGAGCGTACTCCGGCCCGGAGCACCGTGCACGGGGTGAAATCCGGCTTTCGCACCTGTTCACGAACGCATCCATCCGACCCGTAGGCGAACATATGTTCGCCTATGACGAGCGACGGGAATCCGTACGCGCGCTTCCGGCGCGCCCTCCAGACCGGTAACGAGACACTGGTCGTGGCCGCCGCGCGCGAGCTGCCCACGGTGGCGCTGGACGACGCGCTCCGAATCTGCCTCGTGCTGCGCGGCGGTGACCCGGGTCGTTACGAACGCGCCGCCGTGCGCTGGCTCGGCCGCTTCGCACTCGAGGCGCGCGGCGTGACGATCGAAGACCTCCGGCTCGCCGCCGAGGCGCTCGACGTTCTGCCAGTGCGCGCCGGCGAGGCCATGGAGCGCCTACAGGGGCTGTGCATGGCGCGAGGGGTCGCGTAGGTGGCGCGCACCGGGGCGGGCGCGCGCGACCCGGGAGCCGCTGCAACCGCGGCACTCCCGCACCACCCGACCACCCCGGCAACCCCGCGCCACCCCGGCAACCCGCGCCACCCCGGCAACCCCGCGCCACCCCGGCAACCCCGCGCCCCGCGCCACCGCGGGCGATTCGGGGACCGTGACCATGCCTAACCCGACAAACCACGCCGACGGCGCAAACCGTGTCGAGCTCCGCCCTCCCCACATGCGTAGCTCGACACGCCACCGGCAGCCCGCCCCGAGTGTCGTGCTTTGCAGGTCGCACGGGCCTCTCGGCCCGGCCTGGGCCGGTAGCTTGCATCTGTGCTCCCCGATTGGCCCGCCGGCACGGTCACGATCCTCGCCACAGCCGGCGAGAATCCACGCGCGATCCCGGTCTCCGCCGCCGTCCGTGCCGGCCCCCGGCATGTGCTCATAGCCCTCGCGAGCGGCCGACGCTCGCTCGAGCGGCTGCGCGCCGACCCGCGCGTGTCGCTGGCGATCATCGCTCGCGACGTCGCGGTGACCGCGCACGGTCGCGCGCGGGTACTTGATGCCAACGACGCGCCGCCGGCTGAAGGGGTCGCCGTCGAACGGGTCGCCGTCGAACGGCCCGCCGTCGAACGGCCCGCCGTCGAACGGCCCGCCGTCGAACGGCCCGCCGTCGAACGGCCCGCCGTCGAAGGGATCGCCGTCGAGGGTGTGGTGGCGGTCGAGATCGAAGTCGACGACGTGCAGGACCACGACATGCCGACGTTCGCGATCGAGTCGGGCGTGCGGTGGCGCTGGACCGACGCGGTGGCCGAGCGGCGCGACCGCGAGGTGCAGGACGCGCTGGCTCGCTTGGCACTCAGTCGGGCAGCAGCGGCACCCACACGCCCGGATCGCGACCGACCAGGACCCCGCGCGTGATCGCGGCCGATCCAAACCGGTCTCGCACCCGGTCGACAACCTGGTCGAGGTCGCGGGCGCGATCGAATGGGAGCACGAGCTGGACCGCGCCTGCGTCGGACAGGTTGGCGAGCGCGATCCCGAGCAGCGTCAGCCCGCGCCGCTCGATCGTCGCCCGCGACGCCCGGAGCAGCGCGGTGGCGGTGTGCAAGATCGTGGGCGTCTGGTCGGTCGGCGCGCGCAGCGTGTAGGAGCGCGTGGCGCGCGAGAAGTCCTCGAAGCGCATGCGCAGCACGATCGTGCGGCACACCCGGTGGGCCGCGCGCAACCGCCTCGTAGTGCGGTCGACGAGCGCGATCAGGACGCCGGCGAGCTCCTGAGACGAGCGGCGGCGGCGGCCCAGCGCGCGCTGGGCACCGATCGATCGGCGGCGGCGGCGTACCTGGACCGGCCGCGGGTCGTAGTTGTTGGCCAGGGCGTGCAGATGCCGGCCCGACGCGCGGCCGAGCATCAACACCAGCTCCCGCTCGGCCAGAATCGCGACCTGGCCGACGGTGGTTATCCCCCGCGCGTGGAGCTTGGCCGCGGTGACCCGTCCGACGCCCCAGAGTGCCTCCACGGGCAGCGGGTGGAGAAACTCGAGCTCGCGCTCGGGCTCGACAACCAGCAGCCCGTCTGGCTTGGCCACGGCGCTCGCCACCTTGGCCAGGAATTTCGTGCGCGCGACGCCAACGGTGATCGGCAGACCGACCTCGTCGCGCACGCGCCGGCGCAGCCGGCGCGCGATCTCGATCGGCGTGCCCGAGATGTGGTCAAGCCCGCGAACGTCGAGGAACGCCTCGTCGATCGACAGCCCCTCGACCACCGGGGCCGTGTCCTCGAACACGGCGAACACGGCCTTGCTCGCCTCCGAGTAGACCGACATCCTGGGCGCAACTACCACGGCGTTCGGGCACAGGCGCCGCGCCGAGGCGCCTCCCATCGCGGTTCGAACGCCCCGCGCCTTGGCCTCATAGCTCGCCGCGAGCACGACGCCGACCCCGACGATCACGGGACGGCCGCGGAGTCGCGGCTCGTCCCGTTGTTCGACAGACGCGTAGAACGAGTCGAGATCAGCGTGGAGAATCGTCGCGGCCGACACGAACACATGTTCGCGTCGGCCGCGGACGGATCTTCACTCAGCGGGCGTGATCGCCCCAGCCCCACCCCCAGCCCGAGTCCGTCGAGGTCCCCGGCGTGAACGACACGCCGCGCAGCACTTCGCCGAAGTGGGCCGTCTGCAACGTGCGGAAGTGCTCGCCTGCCGCGGTGGTCGGGTTCGTGGAATCGAGCCGGTCCGTGATCTCGACCAGCTTGTTCGGATCCGCGCCCTGGTCGCCTCCGCCGCTCACGGTGGAGGTGGTCGCCCAGATCGTCACGGTTCCGTCCGGGTTCACGCGCCCGGTCAGCTGACGCAGCCCGTCAGTGGCCGGCGACCACGGCAGCCCCGTGTCGGCGTTGATGCCAGTCGGATAACCCGGCACGGTGTAGGGCTGACCGAGGTCGAGCCCGTTCTGGAGCGTGTAGGCGAGGTTCCACTGCTGCGTAGCCGAGTCGAACACCCACTTCTCCAGGCCGGCATCCGGTTCGTTGCTCGCCGTCGCATCGGTGTACTCGCCGTTCGCGTACGGATTGTCGCCGCTGCCTTCGTCGGCCACGTACAGCGTGTGGTCGTTGGCGAACCAGAGCCCGAAGGGGAACTTCTGCGTCGACGGGTACGTGTTGGTGCCCGGGACGAGATTGGTCGGGAAGCCCTTGAGAATGCACATGTTCTCGGGAGTCAGACCGTTGTTGGGCTTGCTCGCGGTTCCGAAGTTCTTCACGGTAAGCGCCGGCGCAGAGGTCGGCAACTGAGCACCAGACTCCGGCAGCCCAACGCCGCTCGGGCAAGCCTTGCCCGTAGTGTCAACGAAGTACACCGTGTCGACGCCGTTGCCGCCACTGCCCTTGGTGTAGTAGACGACGTTGTCGTTGACCGCGATCCCGCGGTAGTTGTTGTCCTTGGTGGCCTTGTCGAGCGGTTGGCCCAGTTCGGTGATGTCGAAGCTCCCGAGCGGAGTGGGCTGGGCGGGGTTCTGGTCGGCCTCAGGCAGAGTTGACGGCGTGATGAACTGCGCGCCCGTCGATGCGACCACACCGGCTGGAGGTGTCTTGCTCTGACCGGCGTTGCCTGCCGCGTAGATCAGGTCCTGACCGTTCTCGTCGTTGGTGATCGCGGCCCGCCCGTTGTCACCGCTGAAGGCATTGGTCTCAGTGAAGGTGAAGTGGCCCGACCGATCGAGCTGCGCGACGACGCGGTAGTACGGCCCGACATCTCCGTTGCCCGGGTCGATGACACCCGGCGTGTTCGCGTTGGAGACGTCGATGCCGCCCGGCTTCGCCACGTACCCGACGAACGAGACATATTTGCCCTCGACGCTGAGATTGAGCGCGAGCTCGGACTTCGAGGAGAAGCTCGTCACGAACTGGTTGTCCGGGACGGGGATCGTCCCAATGTGCTGCCCCCAGGGAGTGAGCTCGTCGAGGTACACGGGCGAGGTCACACCGAAGAACGCGTCGACGCTGTCGTTGTTGAACACGAACGGGTAGAACCCGTTGGCGATGGCGGTGGCGCAGTCGGGCGGCGTCGCGATGCTGCATTCGGGCGGCAGCTGGGTGACGCCGGCCTGGATGTCGGCCGGGACGTACTCGCTCGTCGCGAGCAGCAGGTTGCCTGGGATAAGCGGCGTCGCATGGTCACCGCGCCCCCACTGGTCGGCCATCGCGGGAGAGGCCGCGAAGCAAAACGCGAGCGCGCATCCGGCGCCCGCAAGCAGCGTACGGCCGTGCGCGACCAGCGCAACTCGTACGCGATCCGACAAGATCGACAAGGGGTCCTCCTTGTTTGGTTCGGCTGAGCGCGCCCCCGGCGCGCCGGCAACCGTAACCGCGGCTCTGTTCTCACCCCGTGATCATCTTGTTACTGAGGTTCTGAGAACTCTCACATATTCTCGGGAAGTCTCGCGGGCCGGCGACATCGACCTCCAGCAAACGCGCCGACCGACTAAGCGCTCAAGCGCTGGGACAAGCCACGCGCCCGGGCCCGACTGGGCACGCTGCCCGCGGACGGCCTGCTCAGTGCGACGTGGAAGATCACGTCCGTAGCCGCCGAGGGCGAGCGACCCTTTCGCTTCCCGATCGAGCCCGAAATCCGGTTCGCCACTTAAGACTTCTCTCGTGATTCGATTAGCTGCGGCTGAGGGCGGCCGCCTAGCCTCGCCCGCCGCATGAGCATCGATTCCTCCGCCGCACGCTCGGCCCCGGAGCGCATGGACTGGCGCCGGGCCGAGTTCATCCTCACCGCGCTCGCGTTCGTGGGCTTCATCACGATCGGGATCCGGATCAAGACGATCTACTCCGGGCTGCCCGCCCACCCGCTGTTCATCCACGTCCCGGTGGTGCTGATCCCCCTCAGCGTGCTCGGCGCGCTGGTATGCGTCGCCCGGCCGAATCAGTTCAACCGCTACGGAACGCTGCTCTGCCTGTGCGCGATCGTCGCGATGTCCTCGATCTTCCTGGCCATGCAGGCCGGGGCTGCCCTGCGGGGCGCGCTGCACCTCGTGGGGCTCCAAGCCCAGCTGATCAGCGAGCATTCGCATGACGCCCACATCCTGGCGATAGTGTTCGTCCTGTTCACCGCCACGCTGATCCTGACCTTCTCCGCGCACCGGATCTCCGGCGGGATGCCGACGGGGCTCGGGATCGCCGACGCGCTGCTCGGCTCCAAGGCGAACTACGTGGCGTTGCGGATCGTCCTCGTCGTGCTCGCGCTCGTCTCGGCCTATTACGTCTACAAGGTCGGCGACCTGGGCGCCAAGGCGGTCTGGGCGGGCCGGCTCCAGGGCTCCCCCTGAACCGCCGGAGCGCGGTCTACTCTGCCCGGCGTGAGCTCCGGCGGCGCAGCGTTCCCGATGCTCGACACGTGCGACCTCGATCAGGTCGCCGGGTACCTGCGCGCCCATCAGTTCTTCTGGCTCGATCTGCACGACCCGAAGCGGAACGAGCTCGACCGCCTCGGCGAGCTGCTGCATCTCCACCCGCTGACGATCGACGACGTCAGCACGTTCTCCGAGCGGCCCAAGCGTGAGCATTACGACGGTTATGTGAGCCTCGTCGTCTACGGCGTCGACCGGCAGGCTGCCGCCGGCGAGCAGCTGTTGCGCGAGGTACACCTGCTGATCGCCGGCGATTGGGTGGTCACACTCCACCCGACCCCGTTCGGCGTGCTCGACGAGCTGCGCGCGCACGTTCGCGCACATCCGCCGGAACGCGAGCGGATGCTGATCATCGAGATCCTCGACACGGTGCTGTCCAGCTTTGAGCCGGTGCTCGACCGGATCGACGATGCGATCGACGAGATCGAGCAGAGCGTGATCGAGCAGCCCCGCGAGCAGAGCCTCCAGCGGATCTTCTCGCTCAAACGCGACCTGATCTCGATGCGTCGGGTGGTGACGCCTATGCGTGACTTCTTCGCCCGCGATGCGGACGAGATCACTCACCTGCCGGGAATGGAACCCGACGACCTGCTCTACATGCGTGACCTCTACGACAGCCTGGTCCGGATTTCGGACCTGATCGACTCCTACCGTGACCTGCTCAGCGGCGCCACCGACATGTACCTCTCAACGGTGGCCAACCGTCAGGGTGAGATCTCAAAGCAGCTGACGATCATCGCCACGATCTTCCTACCGCTGTCCTTCCTGACCGGCTTCTTCGGCCAGAACTTCGCGTTTCTGACCGGGCACATCCAGAACTCGACGTGGTCGTTTTTCGCGCTCGGCCTGGGGCTGCTGGCCGTTTCGATCGGAGGGTTCTGGATCTACTTCCGCCGAAAAGGCTGGATGGCGTCAAGCTAGTAGGGCAGCGCGGACCCCCCCCGCCACCGTCAGTCGCTTGATATGCCGTGCGCCGGCGCTAGTCTGCTCTGGAGTCGCTCCAGCTCTGCGTCGGTCAGCCCGTGACCTGACAGCCAGGCCGCGGCCCCGCCGAAGCCCTCATCGAGTAGCTCGAGCAGTCGTTCCATCGTGCCCGGGATCGGGGCGTGCGTCCTCGGATCGTGTCCTTCCAACTCGGACCGATACGTCGGCGAACTCACCAAACGCGCCATGATCGCGTCGACGCGGTCGGCCGTGGCCACGTAGTCGCGAACGATCGCGTCACGGTCAACCCGGGCCGCATCGAGGGCGAGCGCGACGACCACGCCGGTGCGATCCTTGCCCGCTGCGCAGTGAACCAGGACGGCCCCATCGGAATTCGCGATGGTACGAAGCGAGGCGACGATCGAATCCGGACGCGCGCTGAGGTAGCTGAGGTAGGCCTGGACGATGCGCGGCTCATCCGGCCAGCCGCTCGGAGCGGACGGTGGCCACAGGTTCACGGACGCTGCGTCGAGATCGGTGTTGCCTCCCGAGCGCGGGTAGAGCGAACGATGCTCGATGCGCACCCGCGGCTCGCGCGTGATCGGTCCGGGCCCCTCGAGCTCGACTTCGAGATCGGTGCGCAGATCGAGCACCACCTGAAGTAACTCCCGCTCGACGAGCACGCGCACGTCCCGCGCGCTGAGGGATTGCAGGTTGTCGGAGCGCAGCAGCACGCCGGGCACGACGACGCGGGCGTTGGCGGCGCCGTCGAGCGCGATCCACCGCACGTCCCCGTTCTCAACCACCTTCCCGTTCTCGATGTCCATCCCATGATCGTGGCAGGTCGGACCGGCGCTCACCGGATGCCAACCAGTTCGGCGCTGCGGCGAGGCGTGTGAGCTTTCTAATCGCCGGGGCTGCTGAGCTCGCCTAGGATGCCCGCGTGGAGGCGAGGACGCAGGGTCAGATACCTGTGATCGGGCGCATCTTCCCTGCGCCCGTCGCGGCGAAGGTCCCGGAGATCATCTTTCTCTTCTGGGTCGTGAAGATCCTTACCACGGCCGGCGGAGAAGTCACCTCTGACTACCTGAAGAAATATGGGAATTTCGGGGGCGGCGGGACCGAGGTCGCGCTGTTCGTGATCGCGCTCGTCCTGCAGTTCGGGACGCGCCGGTACCGAGCCTTCGCCTACTGGTTCCTGGCCTACGCGATCGCTATCGCCGGGACCGGCCTCTCGGACTTCCTTCACCTCGACGTGCACATCCCCTACGCCGGGACGACTCTCCTCTGGGCCGTCGTGCTCGTGGCCGCTTTCTGGACCTGGCAGCGCAGCGAGAGCACGCTGTCCATTCACAGCATCACCACCCAGCGCCGCGAAGGCTTCTACTGGCTCGTCGTGTTCGCAACCTTCGCGCTGGGCACCGCCCTTGGGGACTTCACGGCGACCTCGCTCGGGATGGGTTACCTGCCCTCGGGGATCTTCTTCTTCGCGGTCATCTTGTTACCGGCCCTGGCTTGGTGGCGCTTTGGCCTGGGCAGCATCACCGCGTTCTGGATGGCCTACGTCGTGACGCGACCCCTCGGAGCATCGTTCGCCGACTACATCAGCAAGCCGCCCAACATCACCGGGCTCGGCTTCGGGAACGGGCGAACCGCAGTCGTGTTCGCTGTGGCCGTCCTCGTCGTCGTCTCGTATCTCGCGATCGCCCGGCCCGACATCCAGCCGGCGGTGCAGGCACCCGCCGAGGACGAGCGCGCAGGAAGTCGGACACCGGAGCAGGTGAGCGGGGCGCTCGAGCTCGACACCTGAGTCGGCGGCCTCGCTCGGCGCGGGGCGGGCCCGCGCGGCAGCTCTCCGGCGTGATATGACGGCTGGAGCACAGAACCACCGAGAGAGGACTGGGAATGCCACCTACCGCCGTTCATTTCAATGGTTCGGTCAATCTGCCCGACGCCGAGACCGTGATGCGCGAGATCAGCTCGCGCATTCCGAAGGGCGTGCGGCGGATGACCGACGGCGAGACGGGAGATCGGGGCTACTGGATCCATTTCCAGGTCTCGAAGTTCCAGCAGATGCCCGAGTTCGAGACCGTGTCGGTCCGGCGGGCATACCAGACCGCTGCCGACGCGCCGGAGACGCCTCAGCTGCGCCTGACCGAGGATGCGTCGGCCGAGATGATCGACTGGCCGAACCTGGGATATGCCGACGCATACACCGAGTCGTTCGCGATCTTTGACCGGCTACAGAACGAGGGGACGATTCCGGCCGGCGTGCGCTTCCAGCTGCAGTACCCGACGCCCCTGGCCTCGATGGCGGGAACGATCGCGCCCGAAGACCAGCCCAAAGTCGCCCCCTCCTACGCGGAGGCGTTGTTTGCCGACCTCGACACGGCGCTCGAGCGTCTTGTGCACGAGCGGATCGCGGTCCAGTGGGATGTCGCGGTCGAGTTCGGGGCGCTGGAGGGAGCCATGGGGCCGAAGGTGCCGCTCGATCAGATCGCGGCCGGTCTGGTGCGCTGCCTCGAACGCGTGCCCGCCGATGTTCCCGTCGGCATGCACCTGTGCTACGGCGACTACGGCCACGAGCATTTCAAGCAGCCCGAGTCGCTGCAGATGCAGGTCGACCTCGTCAATGCCGTGAGCGCCGCCTCGAAGCGAACGCTGAACTTCGTCTCCTTCACTGTGCCCCAGGGGCGCAACGACATCGCCTACTTCGAGCCGCTCGGCGGGCTGGCGACCGGGCCAGACACCGAGCTTTACTTCGCGCTTGTCCCCTACCACCCTGATGACCAGGCGCCGGGCACGACGGCCGAGCAAATCGAGAACATAGATGCCGTCCTGATGAACTCCCCGGCAGGTGCTCGCCACTGGGGTATCTGCACCGAATGCGGGATGGGCCGCGTCGACGCCGACGATCTGCCTGGGCTACTGGACCTCCACGCCCAGATCCTCTCCACATCAGGAGGCTGAGCCGTCTCGACGCGAATTCTTAAGTGAGCGCCACGCCTGGCTAACACGAGGAGGCGCGGGCTGACCTAGCTTCGCGGGGCGTTGATTGCTTCGTTGAGGCGGCGCCCGGGGCGGCCAGTAGCGCTGCTCGTAGTGGCGGTCATGGCGGCGCCCGCGCTGGCCGCGGGGCACCCGGTCCGGAACGCGAGCGCCGGCGGACCGGTGGCCACGATCGCGAGCGAGCAGGCGATCGGCCCGGGCACGACGCTGATGCGCATACGTGAGCCGGCCCGCGGCGATGCGACCGAGGCGTTCGTGATCCGGGTCGATCTGACCGATCCGACCGTCCGCGCCGGCCTGCTCTATCCAGGCCGGATCGCGGCCGTGCAGACGCTGCCGACGATGGCGAGCGAGGGCGGGGCGTTCGCCGCGGTAAACGGTGACTTCTTCAACATCGGGCGCAGCGGCGCGCCGGTCGGCCCGGTCATCGGCGGGGGTGAGCTGCTCAAAGGCCCCGAACGCGACCGGCAACTGGTGGCGGGCGTCGGGATCGACGGCGTCGGTCGGATCGCCGATGTGTGGCTCCAGGGCGAGGTGACGTTGCCGGGTGGCTCCAGGCACGTGCTATCGGTGCTGAACGATGCGGCCGTCGGTCCAAAGCCGATGCTCGGAGCGAACGGGATCGCGCTGTTCACCGACCGGTGGGGCACCTACCCGCTGGCCGGCGCGGTCGATGGTCTGCATCACGTGACGGAGGTGCAGGTCACCCGCGGGCACGTGCGGCGCGTCCGGCGCGGTCCCGGACGCGGCCCGATCCCGGCTGACGGCTACGTCCTACTCGGGGCCGGCACCGGCGGCCGCGCACTGGCACGGCTGCACAACGGACAGCCGGTGACTCTCGCTTACGGCCAGGCCACGAACGCCGGCGTGCCATTCCGGTTCGCGGTCGGCGGCAAGTACCTGCTGCTCCGGGACGGACGCGTGCAGCCCGGCATCCCGAGCGACGGACCGGCCAAGCCGCGCACGGCGATCGGCTTCGCAGACGACGGGCGCGAGCTGTTCCTCACGGTCACGGCCGGACAGCTGCCCGGCGTCCCCGGCCTCAGCCTGCCGCAGGAGGCCGGCTTCCTGCGCGGACTCGGCGTCAGCGACGCGGTGGCGCTCGACGACGGCGGCTCGAGCACGATGGTCGCCCGGCTTCGCCCGCGCGGTCCGCTGCGGCTGGTCAACGAGCCGAGCGACGGAACGCCGCGACAGGTGGCCAACGGCGTCGGCGTATTCGACGTTCGCCCGGCTCACTCGCCGGGGCCTACGGCGTGGAACTCGATCCGGTAGACCAGTGTGTCCTCGTCTACCGGCCCCGCATGGGCGGCGCGCCGGCGCATCGTCTCCCGATCTGGCTCGCCGGCTCGTCGGACGTCGCTCCTGGTGATCGCCCCGAAAGGTACGAGCTCGATCGCGTCCACCTCGATCTCGCCGAGGCCGACCCGGTAGCGGCCGCCCGGCTTGACGCGCGGGCGCTTCCACAGCCGGACCGTAAGCGTGATGTCTCCGGCCAGGACGTCGTTGCGTAGCTCGCGGCTGAACTCCATGCCCGGGGAAGCTAACCGGCTCGCCATCATGTCGGGCCGAGCCACATCCACGTAAAGCACCCGAGGGAGCGTAGATATGCCGCTGGTCGAGATAGATCTCCTGGAAGGCCGCTCGGAGGCAGAGCTCGACGCGATCTCTGACGCGGTCCACGAGGCGATGGTCGCCACACTCGACGTTCCACAGCGAGACCGGTTTCAGATCGTCACCGAGCACCCGCCGGGCCACCTGCGATTCGACCCGAACTACCTCGAGATCGATCGCGACCAAGGATTCCTACTGATCCGGATTACGCTCTCCGCCGGCCGGAGCACCGACGCCAAGCAGGCGTTCTACCACCGCTTGGCCGAACTCCTGGCCGAGCGCACCGCGATGCGAACCGAGAATCTCGCCGTGGCGATGATCGAGAACCAGCGCGAGGACTGGTCCTTCGGGCGCGGGCAGGCGAGCTACGTCGAGCTTCCGCGCGACGCCTGGCGATGAGCCGGGGCGCGTGCGAGGTAGTCTGAGGTCCCACCAAGTCGTGATTAGGTTGACGAGGATCAGCGATGAATAAGCCGGTGCTGTTGTGCACTGATGGATCGGACGGCTCGAAGACGGCACTGACCGCCGCCGCGGAATGGATCACGCCGAGCGACGTGGTGGTGCTGACCGTGTGGACGCGCGCGGAGGTGCAGCTGGCCCGAGCCGGTTCGTTCCTGGTCGCCATCCCGAACGAGGGCGAGATCGACGAGCAGGAGGCCGCTTTGGCTCAGCAAATCGCCGAGGAGGGCGCCGAGTCAGCTCGGCAGCGCGGCTGGAACGCCTCCGCGCGCATCGCCGAGGCGGACGAATCCGTCGCCAAGACGATCGATGCGGTCGCCCAGGAGATCGATGCCGGACTGATCGTGTGCGGGCAAAGAGGCCGAGGCACAATTCCAAGCGTCCTTCTCGGCAGCGTCTCGCACGCACTCGCCGCGCACGCCAAGCGGCCGGTGCTCATCGCTCCCCAGCACCCGTCGTAGCGCCCACGCCGGCCGGGGTGCTGTCCCGAGACTCGGAGTGGTGGCAGTTGCCGATCGCGTGACGGGCGAGCACGGCCTTGATGCTGGGCGCGCGATGCTCGCTGCGACCCGGCAGGATCACCAGCGCCAGAAGGAACCCGAGGACGAAGATGCCGACCGACCACCAGAACGCTGTCGTGTCGCCGTGCACCGCGGCGACAGCGGCCACGTTGGGCAGGTGGAGATGGCTCGCGACGTAGCTCGTGAGTGCGCTGGCAAAGATCGTGCTGAGCAGGGCGGTTCCGACCGAGCCACCGACCTGCTGAGAGGTGTTGACCATCGCCGACGCGATCCCGGCCTCGCTGCCCTCCACCCCCAGCGTCGCGGTCGAGAATGCCGGCGCGAAGATGCATCCCATCCCCACCCCGAGGATGAGCAGGCCGGGAAGGATGTCGGGGGCGTAGGTGGAGGTCGGCGTCAGGCGGGTGAACAGGAACATCCCGATTGCCCCGAGGATCATTCCCAGAAGCACGAGTGGTTTGACCCCGGTGCGTTGGATCACCTGCGTCTGCACGGTCGTTGAGGTGATCACGAGGACGCCGGTCAGGGGGAGGAATGCGAGTCCGGTGGTGAGCGGCGATAGGCGGAGCTGCTCCTGCAGGAAGTAGGTGAGGAAGAGGAATACGCCAAAGATCGCGGCGCCGGCCAACGTGATCGTCGTGTACGCGCCGCCGCGCCCGCGGTTGAGGATTATGTGCACGGGCAGCAGCGGATGATTGGCCCGGCGCTCGACGAGCACGAACGCGGTCAGGAGCACGGGGGAGGCAGCGAGCGCCACGATCGTCGCCGTCGCCCCCCAGGAGTGCGTCTCGGCGTTGGAGAAGCCGTAGACCAGGGCAAACAGGCCCAGCGCCGAGGTGAGAACCCCGGGTATGTCGATCGGATCGCGCTGCAAGGAGCCGTGGTTGATCAAGAGTCGAAACGCCACAAGCGTCGTCGGCACGGCGATCACGAGGTTGACGTAAAGGCACCAGCGCCAGGACAGGATCTGCGTGAGCGCACCTCCGAGGATGAGCCCGATCGACGCCCCGCCGCCCGCGATCGCACCGAAGATCCCGAATGCGGTGGGCCGATCGGGCGATCCCTCAAATGTCACCGTCAGCAACCCGAGCGCCGACGGGGCGAGCAGCGCTCCGAATGCCCCCTGGAGGGTCCGCGCGACCACGAGCATGCCGAACGATTGGGACAGACCCCCGATCGCCGAGGCGACCGAGAAGCCGACCAGGCCGCCGATGAGGGTCCACTTGCGTCCGAACAGATCCCCCAGCTTGCCCCCCAGCAGCAGCAGGCTGCCGAACGCCAGCGCGTAGGCCGTGACGATCCACTGCCGGCTCTCGGTCGAGAAATGCAGCGCCTTCTGCGCCGACGGGAGCGCGATGGTCACGATCGTCGCGTCGAGCACGACCATCAGCTGCGCGACGCTCAGCAAAGCCAACACCGCCCATCGATTGGGTTCGACGGTCGCGGGCCTACCAGCCTGGGCGCTGGCGGTAGCCATCACCCGATGTTACGAAACCGGAACGCCGGCCAGCAACGGATTGATCGATCGGTTGCGCCCGGCGTTCGCTCTCGGCCCTGCTGGCGCGGGAGCGCCGACCAATTTTGACCGCTGAAGGGAGCACGTGGCCCGCGCGCCATGGGCTGTCGTCATTCTTGTCCTCGGCCTGAATGTAACTGCGTTACCCCGGCGTTACCCGCGATCTCGTAAAAAAGCATGCATGAGCCACAAAGCGGCCTGGCTGCCGGCAGCCGCCCTGGTGGCCGGCTGCTCCGTCTTGATCGCCGCGTGCGGATCCACGAGCACCGGCTCCGGTCAGACCGACACGAACGCGACCAACGGCACCTCGCTCGTGAAGTACTCCGACTGTATGCGCTCGCACGGCGTGCCCACCTTCCCCGACCCGTCCACGACCGAGAGCGGCAACAACTCGTTCGGCATCGACGGTTACACCTTCAATCTCCCAGCCGACCTCAACACGCAGTCCCCCGCCTATCAATCCGGTGCGAAAACCTGCGCAGCCGAACTTCCCAGCGGCGGGGGCGCGCCGAAACCAGGGCTCCTGGCCAAGGCCAAGCAGGCAGCGCTCGTCCACGCACGCTGTATGCGCGCACACGGCGTGCCCAACTTCCCGGACCCCAACGTCAGCAGTAACGGCCAGGGCGTCACGGTCGGCTCCGGCGGCCCAGGGTTGAGCCCTAGATCGCCCGCGTTCCAACAGGCCCAGAGGATCTGCCAAGGCAGCCACTAGGCACCGCGCGGTCGAGGTGCGCCCGCTCGTCGAGGTCCCGACCGAGACCGCGCACTGATCGAGCGCGTACCTAGCGTCTCACTGCCGTCGGCGTGGGACTGGCGCGGAACGCCTTTCGGTACGCGGTCGGGGTGATCGAGGCGTCACGGGCGAGGTGCAGTCGCAGGTTGGCCGCCGTGCCAAGCCCGCAGCGCCGCGCGACCTCCTCGATCGGCAGCTCGGTCGCCTCGAGCAACCGCCGGGCCTCGAGCAGACGCTGTTCGGCCAGCCATCGCTGCGGCGTCGTGCCGACTTCGGCGAGGAAGCGGCGCGCGAACGCGCGGGCGGAGTAGCCGGCGTGCTCGGCAAGCGCGCTGACGATCAGGGGCCGGTGCATCTCTCCAATCGCCCACGTGCGCGTCGCGGCCAGCCCGAGTCCATCTTCGGGAAGTGGCCGCTCCATGAACTGAGCCTGCCCGCCGCCGCGATGCACGGGAGCGACCATGCGCCGCGACACCTCTGTGGCGGCGAGCGCGCCGTAATCCTGGCGCACTAGGTACAGGCACAGGTCGACGCCCGCGGCGATGCCTGCGCTCGTCAAAACCGGCCCCTCGTCCACGTAGAGCACCTCGGGCGTTACCCGCACCGCGGGGAAACGAGCCGCGAGCTCATCGGCGAACTCCCAGTGCGTGGTCGCGGTGTGACCATCGAGCAGACCAGCCGCGGCGAGCGCGAACGCTCCAACGCATACGGACGCAACTCGGGCTCCTCTCTCCGAGGCCCGTCGTAAGGCGGCCAGGACGACCGGCGAGGGGTCGTCCCGAGGGAAGAACCCGGGCACGATCACCGTGTCGGCATCATCGACTGCGTCCAGACCCGAGGCGATCTCCACGTCGAACCCGGATGTTGAGCGCAACCGACCAGGATGCTCGGTGCAGACCGTGAACGCATAGCGCTCATGCTCGACCGCTCGTCCGAAGATCTCTGCCGGGATCGCGAGATCGAAGATGATGACTTCGGGCACCACGAGCGCGACGACCTTGTGCATCGGTGAGGAGTGTATGAACAGGTGGCCGCATCCTGACGGAATCGAGCCGTCCTGCCTCTTGTGCCCGCCGGCTCACGCACATACGTTGGGTTCGGGACCCCGACACAAGAGCAGACGGAGCGCCACATGTCGAACATCGATTCCCTGCTCACTCGCAACGCGGCTTTTGCCGCCAGCGATGCGCGCAACCACACCCCGCGCCTTCCCTTCCTCCCTCACAAGGCGCTATACGTGATCACCTGCATCGATCCCAGGGTCGATCCCGCCGATTTCCTCGGCCTCGAGTTCGGAGAGGCGATCGTCGCCCGCACGGTCGGCGGCCGCGTGACGCCCGCCGTGATCCAGGACGTCGCCTACATCGGCTATCTGGTCGAGACCAAGGCACCCGAGGGCCCGTACTTCGAAGCCGCCCTCATCCACCACACCGACTGCGGCAGCGGCCTGCTCGCCGACGAGGAACTCCGCCACGGCTTCGCCGAGCGCACCGGCTATGACGAGCATATGCTGGCGGACCTCCCCGTGCTCGACCCGGCGGCGACAGTCCGGGCCGATGTGGACCGCCTTGTGTCGGATCCGCGCATCTCACCGCGCATCACGGTGTCCGGCCACGTCTACGACGTCCACACCGGGCTGGTCACGACGATCGTCGAGCCCTTGTCACCGACGACGTCGGCCGCCGCGGTGGCGGGATGAACGCCGCGACGTTCAAGCCGTTCCCCTGACAGCGCCCCCGAGCTCAGCGGACCTCACTCCGACCACCCAGGTCGCACGAGGCCCGACTCATACGCGATCACCACCAGCTGGGCGCGGTCCCGCGCGCCGAGCTTGATCATCGCCCGGCTCACGTGCGTCTTGGCCGTGGCCGAGCTGACCACGAGGCGCTCGGCGATCTGCTCGTTGGACAGGCCGGCGGCGGCCAGCGCCATCACCTCGCGCTCGCGGTCGGTCAGGTCCTCGAGCACGGCTGAGCGTGGCGGCTGCTTGGCCCGGGCGGCGAACTCCCCGATCAGCCGGCGCGTCACCGATGGCGACAGCAGCGCCTCGCCGGCGGCCACTACCCGAACCGCCTCGATCAAGTCACTCGGCTTGGTGTCCTTGACCAGGAAGCCGGCTGCCCAGGCCCGGACCGCGTCGAACACGTACTCGTCGAGCTCGAACGTGGTCAGGATCACGATCCGGACGCCGGCGAGCGCCGGGTCGGCGGCGATCTCGCGCGTGGCGGCGATTCCGTCGAGCGCCGGCATGCGGATGTCCATCAGGACGACATCGGGCATCAGCGCGCGCGTGAGGTCGACCGCCTCGCGCCCGTCCGCCGCCTCGCCAACCACCTCGATCCCGTCCTGTGCATCCAGCAGCGCACGGAACCCGGCCCGCACCAGCGCCTGGTCGTCGGCCAACAGCGCGCGGATCACCGCGGTCACTTGCCCGGCACCGGGATCTGCGCGCGAACACGGAATCCGCCGCCGGATCGGGGGCCGGCGTCGAACGTGCCACCAAGGGCGACGGCGCGCTCGCGCATGCCCGGGATGCCGTTGCCACCGCCTTCCCCGTCCAGTGCCGGCACCTCGCGGCGACCGCCCGAGGCGCCCGGGCCGCGTCCATCGTCGTCCACCTGCACGGCCAGCTCGCCCGGGCCGTAGGTCAGCTCGACGGTCGCGGCGTCGGCCCCGGCATGGCGGACGATGTTGGTCAGCGCCTCCTGCACGATCCGGAACGCTGCCAGATCGATGCTCGCCGGGAGCGGCCGGCGCTCGCCGTGCACCTCGAGCGTGACCGCGACGCCGGCCGCGGTGGTGCGGGCAACGAGATCGTCAAGGCGGTCGAGTCCCGCCGTCGGCGCCCGGGGCGCCTGCTCGCCGGTGCCGCGCAGCACGCCAAGCACCGAGCGCACCTCGCGCAGCGCGTCGGCGCTCGCCTGGTTGATCGCCGTCAGCGCGATCCGCGCCTGCTCGGGCTTCTCGTCCATCAGGTGCAGGGCGACGCCTGACTGGACATTGATCAGCGAGATGTTGTGCGCCAGTACGTCGTGGAGCTCCTGGGCGATCCGCAGCCGCTCCTCGTCGGCCTTGCGGCGGGCCTGGAGCTCGCGGGCCCGTCTCGCTTCCGCGAAGCGCGCCCGGCGGCTGCGTACCCCTTCGGCGCCGGCCAGCGCCACGAGCAGCCAGGCGGCGATCGCCAGCACCGCGAGCACCTTCGGACCGCCGGAGTGCCCAAGCGCCCACGGCAACCCGAGAAATATCAACCAGCCGGCTCCAACCGCAGCCCACGCGAGCGCTCGCTCGCCGGCGAACATCGCCGAGACAATCGCGACACCGAGGGACAAGAAGTTCGGGCCGAGCGGGTACCCACGCGCGACGTAGACCGCCGTGACGGCAAATACGAACACGAGCACCTGGCGCACGTACCGTCGCCGCAGGACGAGTGCGAGCGGGCCGAGCGCGAGCAACACGTAGGCACCAGCGTCAAGCTCCGTCGTGGGGCGACACGCGGACGCCCACCAGCAGGTGTGCGTGCGCGACACGTGGTGCGTCGCCCCCACCGTGGCGGCGATCTGGACCACCCCGCAGACCATCGCGAGCCGGACGTCCCTGCGGCGTATCCAGCCCGACGGAGTCACAGCCGCAAGATAGCCGCGGCCGCGGGGGTCGTCATCGGCTCCCGGACGTAGCCGCGCATACGCCGACAGGAGTACATGCTCCTCCTGCGCTCAGACGCCGGGAGCAGCGCAGGAGCCGCCCCTCGCCCGACGACAAATCGACCGCCTCGGAGCATGCTTCTCCGTGCAGCACCGACCGAACCAGCCAGACCGAAGGAGGAACGATGTACGGGTACGAAACGATCAGCCAGATGATTCGGAACCCCAACCTGCGCGCGAGCGACGCCGACCGCGACGCGATGGCCGACCGCCTGCGCAAGCACCACACCGACGGCCGGCTCGACCAGGAGGAATTCCAGGAGCGCCTGGACAAGTGCTTCGCCGCGAAGACCGTGGGTGAGCTGGCCGAGCTCACGCGCGACCTGCCCGACGATGCGGCGCGTCACCGCGAGGACGGCCGCGCCGGCTTGCGCCTGTTTGGCTGCCTGCGCATGATCCCGATCGTCCCGATCATCGTGGCGATCGTCGCGATTCACCTGATCTTCGGCGTGGTCGGCAGCCTGTGGGTCCTGATCCCCCTTTTCTTCCTGGCCCGCGTCATGTTCTTCCGCCGCGGCTTCGGCCGCTGGAGCGGCCGCCGCGGAGCCGCGCTGTAGCCGGGGGACGCCCCGGCCTCAGCCAATCGTCAGCGGGCGGGTGCGACGGTCAGGGTCAAATCCTCGCGGCCAAGGCATGACGACTCCATCAAGCGACCGGGTCACTCTCTCGGCGTCGGGATTACGAGAGCTCGCTGGCCGCCTCAACGATGAGGTCGGACACGGCGACAGGTTGGGAGGCGAGGGAGGCGTGGCTGGCGGCGAGCTCGATCGTCTTGCGTGGGCTCATGCGCTCCGCCATCCGGCGTTCGTTGTCGGGGTGGATCATCCGGTCCTCGGTGGAGACCTGGTACCAGGTCGGCTTCTTCTTCCATGCCGGCTCGGTGACAGTGTCACCAAAGGTCGAGCCGACGGGAGCCTTCTGGGTGACCGCCATGACCAGCGCTTCGTCGGCGGGCAGGTCCTGGCAGAAGCTCTCGTGGAATTTGTCCTGGGCGATCCACACATACCCGTCCGAGTCCGGCGCGATGTTGGCCACCGCCGCAGGTGGCATCTGCTCGGTGATCGCCCCCAGCCCCTCTCCTGCGTCTGGAGCAAAGGCGGCGATGTAGACGAGCCCGACGACGTTGGGGAGGTCACCGGCCTGGGTGATGACCGCCCCACCGTAGGAATGGCCGACCAGCAGAACCGGTCCGTCGATCTGCTTGATCATCTGCTGGGTCCGGTGCGCATCATCGCCCAGTGAGGTGAGCGGGTTCTCCACGGCATGCAGCGACTTGTAGCCGCGGCGATCGAGTTCGACGATGACCTTGGCCCAGTGGGCCGCGCCGCCCCAGAAGCCGTGGACGAGAACGACAGCAGGCTGACTCATTAGAACACTCCTTTACGTTTAGTGACGGGTACGTCCCAGCATAATCGGCGCAGAGAGCAACAAAATTGCCGAATACGCCGACGTTTTTTGCAGAACGTCCAAACCCGGCGGACGGTCACGCCGGGTGAACCCGGCGTCATGATCTATCGATGAACGCGAACCGGATCGAGCTGACGTACCTGAACGGACCCGATATCGCGTCGCTTGAGCCTTCCGATGAGCTGATCCTGACGGCCGTTGAAGAAGGCTTGCGCGCGCAGGGGCGTGGCGAGACGGTGATCGAGCCGCGCGTGCACCTGCACGCCGACCCGGTTGTCGACGGTCATTTCAACGTGCTGCGCGGCTCAATTCCCGCCCTCGGACTCGCCGGCGTGAAAATCGTGGGCGACTTCGTCGGGAACTACCGCCGGGGTCTGCCTTCCGAGATGGCTCTGCTGAACCTGTTCGACCCGGCCACCGGCATGCCGAAGGCGATCGTCGACGCCACCGCGATCACGGAGATGCGCACCGGAGCGATCACTGCGATCGGCGCCCGCCACCTGGCGCCGACCGATGCGCGGGTGCTTGGGCATGTCGGCGCTCGCGGCACCGCATACTGGAACGTGCGCTTGCTCGCCAGGTTGTTCGACCTGCGCGAGATCCGGGTGCATTCACGACGTCCAGAGAGTAGGGAGCAGTTCGCCCAGAGGTTGTCGGACGACCTCGGCAGGCCCGTGCGCGCGGTCGGCGATTGGCGCAGTTGTGTCGAGGGTGCGGACATCGTCGTCGAGGCCTCCCGGCTCAGCGAACCAGCCCCGCTGTTGAAGACCGAGTGGGTCTCCCCGGGTTCGCTCGTCATCCCCTACGGAACCATGAGCGCAGTTCAGCTCTCGCTGACCGAGATCATGGACAAGGTCGTGGTCGACGACTGGGGGCAGTGCGCGACCGGCGAACTCGGTGCGCTTCGCCCGCACGTGCGCGCCGGCCGCCTGACGCGCGAGACCCTGCACGCGGAACTGTGTCAGATCGTCGTGGGAAGCCGGCCGGGCCGAGAGTCGGCAGCCGAGACGATCCTGTTTTGGCATCGCGGCTTGGCGCTGTCTGACATCGCTCTCGCCCACGCGCTACTCGAGCGCGCTGAGCGAGAGGGTGTCGGAACCCGCCTGCGGTTCGCATGATGCAGCCTCGGGAAGTCGCCCCCCAATTCGGGCAGACGCACCACTAGCCCCTAGCCTGCCGATGCCGTCGCCACCGCATCGAACGATGGGTCGGTCCTCGCCGCCTGGATCAAGCGAGCCGCCGCCTCTCTGGCCTCGAGCGCCGGATCAGCGCGGGCGAAGATTCCGGCGGTGACCATCGCGCCCTCGGCGAGCAGCGCCAGCTGGCCGGTCATCGAGTCGGGCAGCTGGGCGGCGAGCACGAGCTCACGGAGATACTCGATGAACGCGAGCTTGTGGGCTCGGGCCTGCCGGCACACCGCCGGCGAGGTGGCGCCGAGCTCGCCGTTCAGATTGATCCACGCGCAGCCTCGGAACGCTGTCTCGCTGAACCATTGATGCAGCCAGTCGAAGACGGCGAGGATGCGCATCTCGGGCTGCTCGACCCCGGCGACGTAGGCGGCCAGCCGCCCGCGCCAGCGAACGTCGCGCCGCTCGAGCACGGCCTCCACGAGCTCCTCCTTTCCGCTGAACAGCTGATACAGGAGCTTCAGCGAGACACCCGAGGCATCGCGAATGTCGTCGATCCCGACCGCGTGCACCCCGTGCGCGTAGAACAGCTCCTCGGCCGCGTCGAGCACGCGATCCCGGGCCGTCACAGCATCCATCTCTTCTTCACCTCTTTGACCGGAGAACAGCCGTTCTCTACCATACCGCAGAGAGTGGACCGGACCAACCGCCTTATCGCATGGCCGTGAGTCGGCTAGAAGTACCACTCGAATCGATCATCGGGTGCCTCCAGGGCGTGATCCCATCGCCCTTCGCGACGGTTGCGTCCCATGGGATGCCCAACGTCACCTATATGTCGATCGTCCAGTACGTCGATTCGGATCGGGTGGCGATCGCGCGGCAGTTCTCCAACAAGACCGCCGCCAACCTCCAGGAGAATCCTTCGGCGCAAGTCCTCGTCGTCGATCCGGCGACGATCGACCAGTACGTCCTCGATCTCGAGTACCTGGCGACCGAGACCGAAGGTTCCGTGTTCGACTCGATGCAGTCGAACCTCGAGGCGATCAGTGCTCACACCGGAGAGGACGCGGTAGCACGCCTGCGGGGCGTGGACATCCATCGCGTGGTGGCATGCTCACGGGCCAGTGAGCACCTGGAGCCACCGGTCAACCGCGAGCTCCGCCCCGACGTGCTCAAAGCTCTCGACGATCTCGCCCGACGCCTGAGCGTATGCGTGGACGTCGAGGACGCCGGGCGTGCCGCCGTGGACGGTCTCGCAGACCTGCTTGGCTTTCCCTATTCGGTTCTCTTCATGCGTGACCGCGACCATCTGCGCGGCGCCGTCGCCAACGGCTACGCGGCCAATCCGGAGACGAGCGAGGTCCTGATCGGATCCGGGCTGATCGGCGTTGCCGCGCAGCGGCGCGAGGTGGTGTACGTGCCCCACCTCGCGCGCAGCGCGATCATGGCGCAGGCCGTCGACGCCGGGCTGCAAGGACGGCCCGCCGCGGGGGCCAAATCGGCGCGTCCGATCCAGCTCACGGGCCCGGGGCACGTCCAGAGCGTGGCCGCCATTCCGCTGGTTGCCAACCGCGAATTGATCGGTGTGCTGTACCTCGAAAGCGAGCAGCCCGGCACCTTCGGCGTACATCGGGAGCGCCTGCTCCGGATCGTCGGCGCCCAGCTCGCGAGCACGCTGTCGGCGCTTCAGCGCCCCCTCCATCGGCCTGCGGACGGCGAGTTCGGACTGCCAGCCGGCAATCCGAGCGCGGAACCTACGATGCAGATTGCGTACTACCAGGCCGATGACAGCGTATTTGTCGACGGCGAATACGTAATCAAAGGCGTTCCGGGACGGATCCTGTGGAAGCTGCTGCGCGAGAACGTGACCGACGGACGGGTGTCGTTCACAAATCGCGAGCTGCGCCTCGACGAGCGGCTCGGATTGCCGGCGGGTAACGACAACCTCGACTCCCGCCTGATCGCCCTCCGGCGTCGACTCGCCGCCGGGCCCTGGGGTATCGATCTGGACCGCGTGGGTCGAGGCAGGCTCGAGCTGCGCCTCGAGCGCGCCGTGGCGCTCACGGAGGTCCCCACCGACGGACCGATGCGTCACGCGCACGCGCTGCCAGACCGCGTCGAGTAAAGCCGGTACGGAATTCCCGGGCTTGGCTAGGGAACCCCTAGCAAGCTTCTACGAGACGGGCCGCAACTGCCCTCCTACGGTGGCAACGCCACCCACGAAACCAAGGACAGCAGATGCAAGAACTCGTCTACCGAACTGCTAAAGGCCGCGTGCCCCGGGACCTCCTCGCCTTCCCCGGCGAGGAGCGCTACGAGACGGCCCGGCGCTCGTTCAACCTGGCCATCGACCAACGTCCGAAGGTCATCGCACTCCCGCGCAGCGAGCAGGAGGTCGTCGCCGCGGTCCAGATCGCGGCCGATCTCGAGCTGAGCGTTGCGCCGCAGCTAACCGGACACGGAGCCAGCTCGCTGCCATCGCTCGAGCGCACGATGCTGCTGCGCACCGACCGCCTGCGCGAGGTGGATATCGATCTCCGGCACCGGCGGGCCCGGGTCAGCGCCGGAGTCCAGTGGCAGGACGTGGTCCCGCGCGCGTCGCGCAGCGGGCTCGCGGCGCTGCACGGGACCGCGCCGGATGTCGGCGTCGTCGGCTACACGCTCGGCGGCGGCCTCAGCTGGTATGCGCGACGCCACGGCCTGGCCGTCAACCACGTCACCGCCGCCGAGCTGGTGACCGCCGGCGGGCAGGTACGCCGAGTCGATCACGACCACGACGCCGACCTGTTCTGGGCGCTGCGCGGTGGCGGAGGCAACTTCGGAGTGGTGACCGCACTCGAGTTCGAGCTGGTGCCGGTCCCCGAGCTGCTTGCCGGGGCGCTGTTCTACCCGCTCGCTCGCGCGGATCAGGTGCTTCACGCCTGGCGCTCGTGGCTGGCCGCGGTGCCGGAAGAACTGACGTCGATCGGTCGCATCCTGCGGTTTCCGCCGCTACCCGAGGTTCCCGAGCCGTTGCGGGGTAACGCGTTTGCGCTCGTGGAGGCGGTGTTCCTGGGATCCGAATCCGACGGGGCGGAGCTGCTCGAACCCCTGCGCCGGCTAGGGCCGGCGCTGGACACAGTCGCGGCCGTCGGTCCCGCGGACATAAGCGGCCTGCACATGGATCCTCCCGATCCGCTCCCCTACGTTGGCGATGGCCAACTGCTCGAGCATCTCCCCGCTGGAGCAATCGACGAGATCGTCAGGCTCGACGGAGCGGACTCAGGATCTCCGCTGATGAGCTTCGAGCTGCGCCATCTCGGGGGAGCGCTCGCTCGTCAGGATCCGAGCCATGGGGCACTCGGGGCGCCCCGCGGGACGTTCGCCGCGTTTGGCGGCGGCATGACTCCGGATCCGGCGGCGACGACCGCGATGCGTGAACGGCTCGCGATGCTCCGCGCCGCGCTCGAACCTTACGACAGCGGCTACTCATTCCCCAACTTCGCGATGCAGTCGGTCGATCCGAGCCGGTTCTTCCCCGACGCCGTGCTCAGGAGGCTGCGCGAGATCCGGGCCGAGGTTGACCCCGACGGCGTGTTCGTCGCCAAGCACGCGATCTGACGTCGCGATCCATCCACTAAGAGACAGAGGACCTGACACATGCACATGTCGCTGAACTATGAGATTGGGCGCATGATCGTGGCCGAGCGGCTCGCGCAGGCGAGCGAGGCGCGACGGCGTCGCTCTTGTCGAGCCCGTCGTCGGACGCAGCTCGAGCCGTGGCGCGCCGAGGCGCCATCGCGATGACTCTCGGTGGAGGTTCAACCAACCGAGATGAGGCCGAGCTGCCGGCACGGCCCGATGTCACGATCCGGTTCGCCTATCGGGACGACGCCGCCCAGCTGGCCCAGCTGGGCGAGCTCGCCTCCAGGTCGCTACCCGGCGGCGTCTGGCTGGTCGCCGAGAGCGGGGGACGGATACGCGTCGCGGCCGACCTGTGGGGCGTCGGCGCGCTGGCCGATCCGCGCGTCGCCACAGGCGACCTCCTGTCACTCCTGCGCCACCGCATGTACCAGCTCCGCGGGGTCCCGATCGCGCCGGGCCTCGCGGATCGCCTGGTCAGGCCGGAGTTCCCCGACCCTTCGTGGTTCGAGCGGCGCCGTCCGGGGCGCCGCTCGACCTAGGGTCCTCTCCCGGTCTCGGCACGCCCGTCACAGTTCACAGTGGCGTGCCCGCGGCGCGCCCCGGCGTCTGGTCGTAGAGCTCATCGACGGCGATCGAGACCGACACCAGAGAGGATCGGTCGAGCAGGCGGGGGACCAGCCGCAGCTGGATGCCGACCTTCTCCACCTCGGCGGCGAACGCCGCCTGATGCTCATCGACGAGGCCCAGCTCGTCGTCCGTCGGCGGTCGGACCTCGAGCGTGAGCCCCTTCAGCTGGACGCTCTGGTACGTCGAAGGACGCGTGAAGGTGGCTGCGATCTCGGGTCGCTCCACCAGGTTTTGCGCCGTGGCGGACCGCTCCGAGGCCTCGATGCACAGCCGCAACGGTCCGCGCTCGCCCAGGACCTCGGGGCCCCAGGCGCGAGCGATATGTGGACGCATTGCGGCGTCGCGCGTGGCGGCGACCACGGTCACTCCCTGCCCGATCAGAGCCAGGGCGGGATCAGGGATGGGCCGCGGGCGGTGAGCGTCACGGAGGCGGGCGAGCCGACACCGGTCGCCGGCCGCGGTCCTGCCGTGGCGGCGCAACGTGTGCGGCCCGGCCTCCCGGTGGGCGTCGACGGCGACCGCAGTCGTCATCGCCACGCCGTCGCGGGGCCGGGGGCCTGAGGCGCCGGGCGGCTCGTGCGGGCAGCAGCGCCGCCGTAGCGCGCCTTGGCGAGCCGGCTCAGCCGGTCGTCGGCCAGATTGGACATCAGTGCACGCAGAATGTTCGGGCTCATATCACGGGTTCCTTATCGCTCTGGTTGGGTGGTGCTTCGTCAGACTGGCAGCGAGGCGCCGGTCTGGCATCGGGCGGACGGCCAATCTTTTTCGCGATTTGTTTAGAGCCGCAGCGCGATTGTTTAGAGACCCAGCTCGCGAGCGCGGGCCACAGCCTGCGCCCGGCGGGTGACCTTTAACTTGCGCATCACGTTCGAGACGTGCACGCCCACCGTGCTCGTGCTGATCGACAGGACCACCCCGATCTCGCGGTTGGTATGCCCCTCGCTGACCAGCTTCAGCACGGCGTGCTCGCGCGGGGTCAGCAGCGACATCAGGGGGTCGCGCGGGTGGGGACCGAGGTATAGCCGACGGGCCGCCTCGATCGCGTCGTCGGCCGCTTCGTCGAGGGACTTCTCTCGTCCCACGGAGCGTATGGCTTCAAGCTCGGAGGCCGAGATGCCGCGGCGGAACGCTCGCAGATAGCGCTCGTGCGCGGGCCGCTCCGCCAATGGCACCGGGGCCTCGAGTCGCTCGCGCGCGCTCTCGGCGGCCGCGAGGAGCTGGCCCGCGAGGACGGGCTCGATCGGGGCCAGAAGCGCGCCGGCGATGTCTTCCACCAGGCGCGCGGTTCGCCACTGATCGCCGAGGCGGCGGTGCAGCCCGAGCGCCTCCAGGAACAGCCCCGTCGCCTGGGTGAGATCGTGTACGTGGGCAGCCACCACCCCTCGCTCGTGCAAAGCCCACGCGATGCCCTCCTGGGATTCGCACCTCCGCGCCAGATCGAGCGCCTCATCGAGCAAGGCAACCGCGCGCTGATCGTCTCCCTGATAGTGGGCGATGGCGCCCAGGTTCACCGTGACGGCGGCGACTTCCTGGAGCTCTCCCAGCGCTCGGTAGCGCTCGAGCGCCTCGGCGGTGAACTGCTGGGCGCGTTCCAGGTCCGCCCCCAGCCAGCTTGCGAACCCGAGGAAATGCAGCGAGTCGGCAATCCCCTCCTGATCGCCGAGCTCCCGCCAGAGCGCCAGGCTCCGCTTGTGCAGCTCGATTGCTTGCGCGTACCGCGCCTGCTCTCTGGCCACCGAGCCGAGTCGCTGAAGTACCGTCGCCGCCCCGGCATCGTCGCCGAGCTGTTCATACAGCGGCAGCGCGCGCTCCAGACGGTCGCTGGCCAGGGCGTACTCGCAGTGCAGATGGTCAAAGCTGGCCGCCGAGGTGAGAACCCTCGCCCGCATGGCCGGAGACATTCGGTCCGTGACGGCCACGGCATCCTCCAACCAGCGCCTGGCCTCGTGGTAGTAGCCACGGCGGTACCAGAACTGCCAGAGCGGCGCGGCCAGCTCGCCGGCGGTCTCCGGATTGCCGGCCAGACTCGTTTCGAGCGCGGCGCGGAAGTTGTCGTGCTCGGCGTCGAGCCGTTCGAGCCAGCGGAACTGCTCGGGTCCGGGCAGGCCTGGCTCGGCTTCCGCAATCAGGCGGGCGAACCACCGCGCGTGCCGGTCGCGCACCGCCTCGGCCTCGCCGCTTCGCTCGAGACGCGCAAGGGCGAATGCGCGCACCGGCAGCAGCAGGCGGTAGCGGTTCTCGGCATCGCCCTGTGCCACCTCCACCAGCGATTGATTGATCAGCTCCCCGAGCGCGTCGAGGAAATCGATCCCCTCCACGCCGTCGCCGGTGCACACCATCTCGGCAGCATCGAGGTTGAACGAGCCCCGGAACGCGGCCAGGCGTCGGAACACCGTCTGCTCTCGCGGCGCGAGCAGCAGATGGCTCCACTCGAGCGTCGCCTCGATGCTCTGGTGGCGATCGGGCAGCTCGCGGGACTGGTCCTTCAGGACCCGCGGGTCCTGGCGCAGACGCTCGGACAGCTCGGGCACCCCGAGCAGCCGCGTGCGGGAGGCTGCGAGCTCGATCGCCAAAGGCATGCCGTCGAGCCGCTGGCAAATCTCGCGGATGGCGGACATGGTCATCTCGTCGGTCGAGAGTCTCGGGTCGAGACGGCGAGCACGCTCCGCGAATAGCTGGACGGCTCCCTCGGTGTCCTCCGCGACGGGCAGGCCGGTCACTCGGAACTGCTGCTCACCGGCAACGCCCAGCGGCTGACGGCTCGTGGCGATGACCGTGAGTTCGGGGCACATGCTCAAAACTGAGCCGATCAACTGCGCGCATCCGTCCGCGACCTGTTCGCAGTTGTCGAGCACAAGCAACGACGAATCGCGCAGCGTCGTCGCGATCGTCTCGGCCGTCGGCCTGGCGGGCAGCTCGCCGCCGCCGACGGCATGAAGCACGTGCTCGCCGACGAGCTGCTCGTCGCTCACGTCGGTCAGGTCGACCCACCAGGTGGCGACGCCAGACTCCGCGCCTGCGCGTTCCGCCAACGCCAGTGCCAGCCGGGTCTTGCCTGACCCACCCGGTCCGGTGAGCGTGAGCAGCTTGACCGAAGGCAGGAGCGCGAGCATCTCCGTCAGCTCCTCCTGACGGCCGACCAGCCGTGTCAGGTAGGTCGGCAGCCGATCCATCACTGTGGGCAAAAGCGTAGGCGATCGGCGGCGGCCGGCCGGAGCGAAGGCTGAGCGCTCCGGCCGGTTTCGGCCCGGGTTCAGGCTTGCCGCGCGTTGGGATCAGTCGTCGTGTGCGAACGCCATCGCGGCGTCAACCGCGAGCACGTCGGAACCGCCGCGGTCGGCTCCCCGGCTTGAGACGAGTGCGGTCCGGCCTCGCATCAACAGCGCCACCGTCAGCACGGTTCCGGCGGCGGCGACTGCGCCCGCAACGAGCACCGCATGGTGAAAGCCGGCGACGTAGCCGGCCGCGCTGGCCCCGCTCAGCACCCGAGTTGGAACGAACGCCCCGAGCGCGGCGGTTCCCAGCGCGAGTCCGGACTGACGGAAGGTGTCGTAGGCGCCGGACGCGAGCCCGCTTCGACTCTCGGGAAGCGCACTGACGGCGATCACGCTGATCGCCGGGTTGTACAACCCAACCCCGCCCAGGGCCAGGACGGTGGCCGGCAGGGTGATCGTCCAGCTCGAACCGGCCCCGGCCAAGAGCAGCAGCAGAGTTCCGGCGGTGGCGAGGCCGAGACCCGTCGCCGCCAGCGCTCCATTGCCGATCTTCGCTCCGAGCTTTGGCGTCATCCCCGATACCAGGAACATCAGGATCGACCCCGGCAAGTAGGCCAGCCCGGTCTCGATCGGTGACCGGCCGAGGGTCTCCTGCAGGTACAGCGAGAGGTACAGGTAGATGGCGAACACCGAGCTGGAGATCGCAAATACCGACACCTGCGCCCCCGCGAAGTTGGGCAGTCGGAACAGCTGCAAGGGCAGCATCGCCTGCGGCCGGTTCAGCTCGATGAGCACAAACGCGACCAGCAGCACCGTGCCGGCGATCAGCGACGTCAGAACCAGCGGGCTGGACCAGCCGCTCTCGTTCCCGCGGAGCAGGCCGAGGACGACGCCGAACAGTCCGCCTATCAGGGTGACCTGGCCGGGCCAGTCGACCGGGCGAGTCACCGGATCCCTCGACTCCGAGACGCCCGTCAGCGTGAGCCACAGCGCGATGGCGCCGAGCGGGATGTTGATCAGGAAGATCGCGCGCCAGCTGAATGCTTCAGTCAGGCCGCCGCCAACGAGCGGCCCGATAGCCAGTGCGCCACCGATCGTCGAGCCGTACAGCGCCATCGCCTTCGCGCGATCGGACGGCCGCGGCGTGACGTGCGCGATGAGCGCCAGCGAGACGGCGAACAGCATCGCCGCGCCGACTCCCTGGACGGCGCGCGCAGCGTCAAGGACATTGATCGAGCCGGCCAAGCCACACGCGGCGGATGCCGTCGTGAACAGCACCAGACCGGTGGCGAACATGCGCTTGCGGCCGATTCGGTCGGCGAGCGACCCGGCCGTAAGCACGAACGCGGCGAGCGGTACGGTGTACCCGTCGAAAATCCACTGCAATCCGCCCAGACCGGTGGACAAGCCAGCGGCAATCTTTGAAAGGGCGGTGTTGATGACACTGATGTCGAGTATCAGCATTGCCGTGGCGATGCACGCCACGGTCAGGGTCACAGCGAAGTCGTGCGACCTGGGGTGATGATCCATCGGTGATTCTCCTCGTGAGCGATTGCTTGCGATCGCCACGGTAGGAATCACCCGCGGTGGTGTCTCGTAGAAGCTTGCTAGCGACACGGTCGACTCGCGTATCGATCGGCTAGGGTGCTTCTACGAGACAGACGGCGGGGACGCGGATACCTTCCTCGCCATGCACGAGTACGCCATCGATAACCGCCGGATCATGCGCCAGGCCTACGTCGGGCTAGGCGCGGGTGACCTATCGGCCTTCGTCAAGCCGCTCGCCCCCGGGATCGTCCATCGCGTTCTACAGGAGATACTTCACCCGTTCCCGGGTGAGTGGGTCGAGCTCCGCATCGATCCTGAGGAGTTCAGCGTGACCCCAGGTCGCGTGATCGTGTCAGGCCGGTGCGCGGCCACGAGGCCAGCCGATCAAGCCGACTTGCGTGCGTCATTCCGTCACGAGTGGCACCTCACCTACGGCGTCGCCTGGAGGTTCAGTCAGGTGTTGCCACCGCGCCCTCATTAGCCTCCTGCTCGCGGACCCCGGTCGTCAGCCTGACGACCGGGTCCACGACGTGCCAATTCTCCTTAGGGCAAAAGACCAACTACCGTCCGACGAGCGATCGGCGCAAGATCTTTCCGGCCGCAGACCGGGGGATCTGATCGATGAACTCGATCCGGTCGATTCGCTTGTAGGGTGAGACCTTGTCCGCCACCCACGCCGATAGCTCACCCTTCGTGACGGGGCCGACCGAGACGATGAACGCCTTCGGCCGCTCGCCCGTCTCCTCATCGGGGATGCCGACGACCGCGGCATCGGACACGGCTGGATGCGAGAGCAGTAGATCCTCGAGCTCGGCCGGGACGACCTGGGCACCCCGGACCTTGATCAGCTCCTTGATCCGGTCAACGACACGGAACCAGCCGTGTTCGTCGACCGTGACGATGTCACCGGTATGCAGCCATCCGTCGACGTCGATCGCGGCGGCTGTGGCGTCCGGGTCGTTCAGATACCCGCTCATCAGATTGGCCGCTCGCACGAGCAGCTCGCCCGGCTCGCCGACGCCGCGGTCGCTCCCAGTTTCGGGGTCGAGGACCCGGCACTCGACACCCGGCAGAGCCGGGCCGACGAGCCAGGGCCAATCCGGACCATCATCGGGCGCGACAAGCGCCCCTCCGGCCAGCTCGGTCATCCCGAACGCCTGCTTTACCTTGCACCCGATCCGCTGCGAACAAGCGTCGGCGACCGCGAATCCGAGCGGAGCTGCGCACGACAGAATGACCCGGAGGCTCGAGAGGTCGTGTTCGGCCACCAATGGGCTGTCGGCGAGATCCTTCACCATCGGCGGGACCACCTCGGCGCGGGTAACGCCAAAGCGCTCGATCGCCTCGAGGAACGTCCCGATCTCGTAGGCCGGCGGGATCACCACCGTGCCTCCGGCCCGCAGCGTGGGGTTCAGCGTCGCCTGGAAGGCGTAGATGTGGGACAGCGGGAGGGCGACAATTCCCACGTCTTGTTCGGTCGCGCGATGGGCGGTTGCCGTCTGGGATATGCTGACCACGAGCGAGCGGTGGGTCAGCATGACTCCCTTTGGCATGCCCGTCGTCCCGCCCGAAAACGGCAGCAGCGCAACGTCGGACGGGGTCACAAGCGCGTTGGGCCTACCGAGGGCTTCGACCTCATCCGCGGCTGACAGCCTCTCCCGCCCGATCGCCGCCAGCGCTTCGAAACCGCACGCGCCCCGAATATCGTCGCCGGCGTCACCGATCAGATACGTGTCCGTTATCTGCTCAGAGCGGGCCACGGCGGCCAGCTTCTCGGCGTATAGGGCGACCGTCGTCACCAGCGTCCGAACGCCGGCGCGCCGCAGCTGGCGCCGCAGCTCCCATGGCGCCGCGAGCGGGTTCAGCATGGTCACGGTCGCGCCGCTCACCATCGCGCCGTGAACGGCCGTGACGAAGTCGATGCCGTTAGGGGCGCACACCCCAACCACGTCGCCAGTGGTGACCCCGCGTGCCATCAAGCCGGCGGCGACGGCTTGAACGGCGATTGCCAGCTGCCGGTGGCTCGCCTCCCGACCGGTGCTCACCTCGATCAACGCTCGCTTGTCGCCGTAACGGTGAGCCTGCCCGAATACGAACTCCGGTAGGGTGACGTCCGGGATGGAAAGCCTGGCCGGCCCGACACGCGGGTTGGGTGAGAGGCCGGCTGGGAGAGTAGTCATGTCGTTCTTCCTCGCTTCGTCTGTGACGGGGGTTACGGACGACCGCAGCGCTTATCGACCACCGCGGCGCCCAGCCCCTCATATGGAGGGTGAGCCGCCACCATAGGACCGGACCCGCGTCCCGGCTCGTAGAAGTTCCCTCCCGATTCGCTAGCGCACGCTAGGAATCCGGTCTAGATGCGGACCTGTCCGGTCGCTACCGAATTCGTAGCGATCTTCTACGAGAGACGCCGCGGTCCGGCTCATAATCTGGTTCGCCATGCGCGGACGTGCAAGAGACAACTGCCGGACCATACGACCGGCGAGCCCATGGTGACAGTTGAATGAGCCAACCGATGAACCGCTGGGGCGTGGACCGCTCCGAACCGGACGTCACGATGGCCATGCTGAGCGGGTTGATCGACGGGTCGCTCCGCGGACTTGCCACCTACCATCTTCTGAAAGCCGACCTGCTTAAGATCCGCGGACTTCCGGAAATATCGAGCCGCGCGAGCAGCGAACGGCGTGGCCGTTAGACCCCGCGGAGAAGCTGGTCGAGGCCGTCGAGGATGAGGTCGAGTCCCCAAGCGAACTCGGCGGCAGGGTCGTATCCGGTCTCGGGCAGTTTGACGGCGATCTCGGCGAGATAGGGGTACTCGTCGGGCGCGCGGATGCTCTGCGCTCTCCTGCGCACCGCATCTCCGGCGTCTCGCGGTGCCTCCAGCCCGAGCGTCTGCTCCTGCATCGCGAAGCCGTATATGTAAGCGTCCTGGACCGAGTAAGCGTGGATGGCGGTCTGGAACGAGAAGCCGGCTTCCCGCAGACATCTCATCACCGCGTTGTGGTTTTTGAGGTTGGCCGGCCCCGGTGACGCGGTTTCCATCAGGCCGATCGCCCAACGGTGCCGCTTGAGCGCCTCCCGCGCCGATATGGCGCGGCGACGCAAACCGGTTCTCCAGTCGACGTCGCCGGAAGGGATCTCGATCTCGGAGAACACGATGTCGATCATGCCGTTGAGGAGCTCCTCCTTGCTCGCGACGTGCTTGTAGAGCGCCATCGGGACGACGCCGAGCTCCTGAGCGAGCCGCCGCATCCCGAACTCCTCGAGCCCGGCCTCGTCGGCGAGCGCGATACCAGCCTCCAGGACGCGAGCCTTGCTCAACCGCCGCCGGGGAGCTTTCGACTGTTGGCTCATAGGGCTTGACAAGTGTACACCGTACACCTAAGCTCTCGAACCGAAGTGTACGCCGTACACCTGTCTGGAGGGGCCGACCATGGAGTCACTCAGCAGCAGCGAGATCGTTGCCGAGACGGAGTCGCCGACGTCGGCGCTCGGACCAATGCCATCCGACCCACGAAGGATCGCGTTGATCGCAGGCGTGCTGTTCCTCATCACGTTCGTCACCTCGATCCCGGCGGTCCTCCTTTACCACGGTGTTCTGCACAACCCGGGATACGTCGTCCACGCCGGCGGCAACACCCGCGTGCTCTTAGGGGCCTTCCTCGAGCTGATCCTCATCATCGCGAACATCGGCACCGCGGTTGTGCTGTTCCCCATCCTCAAGCGACAAAGCGAAGCCATGTCTCTCGCTTACGTCGCTGCGCGCCTCGTTGAATCCGCCTTCATCTCCGCCGGAATCCTCTGCCTGCTCGCCGTCGTGACCCTGCGGCGGGACCTGGCGGGGGGACCCGCGGTCCCGGCCGCCCTAGAGACAGCTGAACGGACGCTCGTCGCCATCCACAACTGGACGTTTCTCCTCGGGCCCGGATTCGTCGTCGGCATCGGCAACGGACTGTTGCTCGGCCACCTGATGTACCGGTCCGCTCTGGTGCCACGACGCATGGCCATGCTCGGACTAGTCGGGGGTCCGCTGGTATGCGCTTCGGGGATCGCCGTGCTGTTCGACGTGATCCAGCCGGGCTCCCCGTGGCAGGCAGTCGCCACGGTTCCGGAGTTCGCCTGGGAGCTCTCGCTCGGCGTCTACCTCGCCGCAAACGGGTTCCGTCGGTCGTCTTGGATCATCACCGGCGAGGACCGGATAGGCCCCGTGCCGGGGGGACTGTCCCCTCTGGCGCCGCCCGTTCGTCTCCGGGATGATCAATGATCCCCCAAAGGAGGCGGGCATGAAGTACGCACTGCTGATCTATCCCAAGCCGGGCAGCCATGAGGAACTCCGAGAGGAGGAGTACGAGTCGGTGAACGCCGAGTACTGGGCGCTTCGCGAGGACTCGCGCTGCCTCGGCGGGGCCCACCTGCAGCCGGCCGACTCAGCGACCACGGTTCGGTATGCCGGCGGTGAGAACCTGATCATCGACGGCCCTTACGCGGACACCAAGGAGGTGCTCGGCGGCTACTACGTCGTCGCCGCGTCAAACCTCGACGAGGCGCTCGAGTTCGCGCAGCGGATTCCCGCAGTGCGCCTCGGCGGCGCCGTCGAGGTGCGCCCGCTAGTCGACCTCCCCGTGGAGTACGCGCACTGATTGAGTAGGTCTTCCGGCGCGAGTGGGGCAGCGTCCCTGCGTCCCTGTTCGGCCTCCTGGGCGACACGGATCTCGCCGAGGAGGCCGCCCAGGGGCGCTTGCGATCGGGCCGAGCGGTGGCCCCCGCGAGGGGTCGCCGCAGCATAGCTGGCTTCAGGGCGTGCGGCCGCTCAACCAGGGCCCGGATTGGCGTTGCGGCGCATGACGACGACGCAGATGTCATCTGCCAGCGACCGGTCGGCGAACTGCAGCACAGCGGCGCGTAGGTTGGCGATGATCTCAGCGGCGGGGGGTACGGTCTGGGCCGAGACGGCGGCGATGACCCGCTCGAGACCGAACCGCTGGCCGTGACCGCGTGCCTCATATAGCCCGTCGCTATACAGCAGGATGGCGTCGGTTTGGCCGAGTGGGGCATCTTGAGAGGTGATCTCCAGCTCGGGATCGAAGCCCAGTGGGGCTGCGTAGTGAGCCGGTTGCAGCTCGGTCCCAGCGGGAACCGCGATCGGAAGGGGGTGACCGGCACTGGCCCATCTCACCGACGCCTCGCTGGGGTGGTAGGCCACGCAGACAACGGTGACGAACTCGCCGGTTCCCCGGGTACGACCGTGCACCGCGCGGTTGGCCAGCTTCAGTATCTCGGCCGGGTCATGCGCGCCGGAGATGATGCTGACGAGCGAGATCCGGGTGAAGGTGGCCATTTGGGCCGCTCGCGGGCCGTGGCCCACAACATCGCCCACGATCGCGATACTCCAGCCTCCCGGGCCGTTGGTCAGCAGATAGAAGTCGCCCGCGACCTCGTGCTCGGCCGGCAGCAACACTCCGGCCACGTCAAGCCCCGGAATCTCAGGCAGTTTGTCCGGCGTCAGCGCCTCGCGCATCGCGTCGAGCTCGGACGCGGCGTCCTGGCCACGAAGGGTGATCTCACGCGCCTGTCCAGCGGCCAGCCCGGCGCCGAGGAAAACGACGCCGCGGACGGCGGCGCTCAGCGCGAGCATCGACACGTCTGCCGCGGCCGCGGATATGAGATAGACCCCCAGGCAGGCGACCGCCATCTCGCCCCCGGCCCGTCTGCCATACCACCAGCCACAGCAGCCGACCGGGAGGACGTACAAGAATCCGATCCCGATCTGGGACCCGCGGGAGAAGAGTTCCCAAATGGCGAGCACGACCGCGACCTGACCCACCAGGACGAGGACACGAACTGGATCACGGCCCCTGAGCAGACAGCCACCTCTTGTGTCGCACTGGATTTCGCCAGCGCGGCCACGCTGACCGCGCCCGCTGCGGCGCCAGTCATACCATCAACCCGGCGCCGGCGCAAATGACTCGCGCCTCGGAGCGGGATCGCCCGACCTGCCCGAGCACAGATCCACTTCGTCCCTGCCATCTCACCAAACCCAACTCGCAGGCGCTCGCATCCGGGGTTGACCGCGAGCAGACCCGCGGCGTCTCAAACGATGCACGGACCCTCGCTGCGACCCCAGCTACCCGAATACGGCAAGAGAACCACCCCGCACTGATACGGAGGGCGGTTCGAATTCTTTGCAAAGGTGGGACGGTTTCCAACTGCTGCTCGACGGGATTCGGGCTCGTACGGCGAGACGCTTGTCCAGCTCCCCGCCGTCTTGTGCACATCCCGCCGTGTCGGGGCCGCTCACCCGAGTCGAAAATGCCCACGCGCCAGAGCTGCTCGCGACGACGAAGCGCCGCGACCGGAGTCGCCAGCTGAGATCAGACGCGACCGGCGCGAGCTTGCGCGAAGGTGACCAGGCGCCCTCGTTGCTCATCCCAGAGCTTCAGCCTCACTGTGCGCAGTCCGGCCCACAGTGACAACGTCGGCACACACTGAAAGACCGGACTCTCAGCGTGAGCCCGAGGGAGGTTATAGCTCGGGATCCGGACGTTGAGGTGATGGACGTGGTGATAGCCGATGTTCCCGGTCACGAACCTCAGTGGCGCCGAAAGCTTCAGAAACGAACTGCCGCGCAGCGCTGCGTCGGCGTAGTTCCAGTTCTCCGAACGCTGCCAGTACGCGTCCTCGAACTGGTGCTGGACATAGAACAGCCAGATCCCGACGGCGCCCGCAAGGAAGGCGGCGGGTGCCCATATGATCAGAAAAACGTCGAGCCCGATCCACCAGATGAGGGTTCCGCTGATGACCATTAACGCGAGGTCGGTCCAGATCACGCTGTTACGCATGCGAGGTCGTGCGTTCCGTGCGACGATCCGCGGTCCGACGATCATCGCAAAGACCGGACCTAGGCCGAACATCACCCCTGGGCTTCGGAGGATCCGGTAGCCGAGGCGGCCGCGCCACCCTCGCGCGTAGTACTCCCCCACGGTCAGCGTGGCAAGGTCGCCGACGCCCCGCCTGTCGAGGTCGCCTGAGGTCGCGTGGTGAACGGCGTGATCGTGTCGCCAGCGGACGAACGGTGAGAGGACGCACAGCCCACAGAACGTCCCCAGCCAGACGTTGCCACGACGCGAGGCCAAGAACGAACCATGCGAACAGTCGTGAAAGATGACGTAGGTGCGTAGCAGAAAGACGGCGCTGACCGGCGCTAAGAGCAACGCCAGCACCGGTGACACGCCAAACGCGAAGTACATCCCGACGCTCATCCCCAGGTATGCCACCACTGAGGTGATCAGGTCGATAAGCGCCCGCATCGAGCGGGGCGTGGTGTATTTGATCAATGACTCTCGCGAGAAGCCAAGCTCGCTTGGCGCCGGTTCGCCGCCGTTCGGTGATCCCGAGCACGCCGGCGGAGTTGCGGTTTCATCGATCACGGCCACGACCTTTCTGGGCAGTCGAAGCCGATCGCACACGATCCGCTCCCGGAGAGGACGGGAGCATAGCTGTCGCGGCCTCCGCAGCGCGTAAGCAATTGCGAAGAATTTCTGATGTTACTCCTGAGCGCGCCGAACGCTCGCCCCTCGAAGCTGACGCCGCGTCATCCTCAGCCGCTAGACTCGCTTGAGGATCGAGCGCTCGCTCGACGAAGCAGTGTCGGCGTCTTCGCAGTTGTTGCCTCTCGCACCCTCCGCGTTCGCGGCGCGCAGACCGTCGGAGGGAAGAAAAATGGCAGCCCGGACCGTGAAAAAGGCCGCTGCGCCGCTAACGTCCAAACGGCTGCGTGACAGCCGCGAGCGCGGCGGAGGTTCACTGAGAACCTCGCTCCACGGGTCTCGATCCCGGCCGCGGACTGGTCGCAGGGGCCGGCTCTTCACTCGGCACGATTCGGTTGCTTCAGATTCCACGAAGCGGGAGGACGCACATGGCAGGCGGAAACAGGAAGACCACGATGGCCAAGCTCGAGCGTGAACGAAGGCTTCGCGAGCGACGACTGGACAAGCAAGCTAAGAAAAATGCCAAGAAGTACGTCTCACCCAGTCGGCTAGACGAGCCGGACGAGAAGCCGAGCGACGACGGCGATGAGTCGAGCTCCGACGACCCGGTCGGAAGTCCGCTGTAACCCCCGGCGTCCAACAGTCCTAACGTTTGACGTCACGTTGCTGCGGGGGCCGCTGCGCAGTCGTCCCAACGGCAATGCCGAGGCCGGCCGCGTGGTGCGAGGGAACCGAGGCCGAATGTGTACGGCTTGGCGCGCAGAAGCGCAATCCGGTCGTGGTCATGGTCTGCCTCGGCTTGGAGCTGGTCGAGCTCGCCGCGCGAGCTCACGCATCGAACTCCAGCACCGAGTACGCGCTGCACCCCACGACCTCCTGGACTCCCGCGCCGATACCAGGCTCCCGCTGCCACCACACGACGTACGGTTCACGCGGGCCCAGGTCGAGGATCGCGATCACGGTGCCTCCGCGCAGCGGATCGCGGCTGCCCACCCGGGTCACGCAATCGAGGTTTCCGCGCCGCATCCAGATGCTCAAGATCCGACGGGAGTTCGGGCGCCGGCCCATGTCGAGCTCGGTCTGTCGGCGCATCTCACCGTACGCGGTCTCGATGGCGATGGCCTCGTCCGCGATCCCGGGGACGAACAACGTCGTCATCGGCGCTACAACCCCCGGTCGCGAGCGTCGTCGCTCAGGGCCCGGCCGAGCACCGCCGGTTGGATTCGCGCCTCGACCTCGCCGATGCGCTTGCTCAGTCGCGTCGATTCGCGGTGGACGGAATCCTGCAGTCCCTGCACGAGCTGCTCAAGATGCGCGATGCGGGCCTGGAGCGCACGCAGGTCATCCTGACCGGAACCGCTCAGCGACGGCACCCCCGACTGGTCAGTGGCCGGGGAAGCGCGGCGAAGCTGCCGGAGCCGCCCGATCATCCCCTCACGCTCGGTCACACCTCACCGCCATCGAGTCGCATCACATAGACGGGGCGCGGCGAATTGCGCCGACGGTCCACCTCAGGCCACGGGGCCCCTCGAAACTTGGCTTGCGCTCGCGTTTGCAGCCGCCCACTAACCCGCAACAGGCCCGGTCGGCGGTGGCGGTGCCTGGACATCGGTCTCCTTCCTTCGCCGGCGCAATCACAGTTCGGAGCGAGATTCGCTGCGTCGGCGGGAGAACCTCAGGAGTGGCAGCACCACCCACGATCTCACCGTACCACCTCAACGGCGGCCGACGCGGGCAGTTCTCCAAGCGTCAGCCCTGGGCGATAGCCTCCTGCATTCGCTTCTGCTCGTACGGCCGGCGGGTCCGGCCTCTCAACGCCGTCCGAAACACGGCGGGGCCGGCTCGCGAAACGTGACCTGATGAACTCGACAGAGGGCCAGCCGAGGCGGGCAACCGACAGGACCGAGATAACTCTCGCCACCGGCGAGGTCTGTCGGGTCGAGGGCCGCGTCAGAGACGTGGAACGCATCATTCTCGATGCGGCTCGAGGTTCGATCATGCAACTCGCGTGGCTGATCGACGCGACCACCGGAAATGAGCTGGCGGTCAACCCCGACCACGTAGTGATGCTCCGAGATCCCACCGCATAACCGCCACGACCAGCACGCGGGGCCCGACGCAGTACCCCCAACTGACGCGCTGGCAGGCATAGAAAGAACCGCCCCCGCTAGCGCGGAGGCGGTTCGAATTCTTTGCAAAGGTGGAATTGCTTCCACATGCCGCACGATGGGCGAAGCGGCGCTTACGGCAAGGCATTTGTACGGGGTCTGACGCCGCGTCCGAGTGTTCGCCCGAGGAGAGGCGTAAGCATCAATGCGACGCCGACGACCCGTGAAAAGCCGCACCACCGGGAACCGGGCGCCCTTCGGCCCGCCCCACCGTCCAGGCGGCGGTCGTTGCGTGGAATAGCAACCGCGCGGGGCCCGAACGGGGTAGGGCCGCCGTAGGTCCTCGGCCGGATCAAAACGCGCGTGGTTCACGGGGAGACTAGTCGCCGGGCACCTCAGGCGGCAGAATTGGGGTCGTGGTGGTGTGCGGGCGTTGTGGGATGGAGAATCCCGGGGGATTTCGCTTCTGCGGAGGCTGTGCGACTCCGTTAGCGACAGCTCAGCCACGCCAGGCGCGAAAGATCGTCACGGCGCTGTTCTGCGATGTGACCGGATCGACGGCGCTCGGCGAGCAGCTCGATCCCGAGGTGTTGCGGGGCGTGATGAACCGGTACTTCGACGAGATACGAGCGATCGTCGAGCGCCACGGGGGTACCGTGGACAGTCTTCACGGAGATGCGGTGATGGCGGTGTTCGGGATTCCGCAGGTGCGCGAGGATGATGCCCTCAGGGCGGTCCGCGCTGCCGCAGAGATCCGAGCACGATTGCCCGCTCTGGCGGACGAGGTCGGTGTCGCGCTGCGCTTCCGCACCGGCGTGAACACCGGACTGGTGCTGATGGGCGAAGGGGACAACCTGGCGATTGGCGACGCCGTGAACGTGGCAGCTCGCCTCGAGCAAACCGCGTCGCCCGGCGAGATCGTGCTCGGGCCGGAAACCGCGAGCCTGGTGCGCGACGCGGTCCGCGTGGAGCCGCTCGAACCCCTGACCCTGAAGGGCAAGTCCGAGCCGGTGGCGGCCTTCCGGCTGCTCGCGGTGGACCCGCACGCGCCGGGCATCGCCCGCCATCTCGACGCGCCCCTCGTGGGCCGCGAGCGCGAGCTGCAGCTGTTGCACGACGCGTGGGATCGGGCGGTGCGCGAACGCGGCTGTCACCTGCTCACGCTCCTCGGCACGGCCGGGATCGGCAAGTCCAGGCTGGTCGGCGAGCTGCTCGCCAGGGTGGCCGACGGGGCCACGGTCCTGCGCGGCCGCTGCCTGCACTACGGCGAAGGAATCACATTCTGGCCGCTCGTCGAGGCGCTCACGCCGGTCGGGGAGCCGGCCCGAGCGGTGCTGGATCGTCTGGACCGCGGAGGCGTTGCGGCCGCCGAGGAGCTGTTCTGGGAAGCCCGGCGGCTGCTCGAATCGCTCGCCTCGGATCGTCCGGTGGTCCTGCACGTCGACGATCTGCAGTGGGCGCAGCCGATGCTCCTGGACCTGCTGGATCATGTCGCGGATCTCTCGCGCGGCGTGCCCATCCTGATGCTGTGCACGGCCCGCCCGGAGCTGCTCGAGGACCGGCCGGCCTGGGGTGCCGGCAAGCTCAATGCCAGCACCGTGCTGCTCGAGCCCTTGGACCTGGCCAGTAGCGAACGGCTGCTGGCTCAGCTCGGCGATGGGCTCGATCCCACCGCCCGGGAGCGCGTGATCGCGGCCAGCGAGGGCAACCCTCTGTTCCTCGAGGAGATGGTCGCACTCGCGGGCGAACGCGGCACCGTCTCGGTTCCGGCGACGATTCAGGCGCTGCTCGCGGCCCGCCTGGAGCGGTTGCCTGAGACCGAGCGCGAGCTCCTGGCGCGCGGCGCCATCGAAGGCGAGGTCTTTCATCGCCTGGCCATTCGTGCCCTGGCCAGTGAACGGCTGGCCGGAGAAGTTGAGCAGCGGCTCGCGGGATTGGTGCGCAAGGAGCTGATCCGTCCCCACCCAGCCACGTTTCGCGATGACGAGGCGTTCCGCTTCCGTCACCTTCTGATTCGCGACGCCGCATACGACGCGCTACCCAAGGCCGAGCGCGCCGAGCTCCACGAGCGGTTCGCGGACTGGCTCGAGCGGGTGGCCGGCGAGTTGGCCGAGCTCGACGAGATCGTCGGCTGGCACCTGGAGCAGGCGCTGCGCTACCAGCGCGAGTTGGGACGGGCAGGCGACGAGCGTCTCGCCCGTCGTGCGGCGGAGCGTCTGCACGCGGCCGGCCGGCGGGCGGACCACCGCAGCGATGCCGCCGCCGCCCGGAATCTGCTCGGGCGGGCTCTCGCGCTCGTGCCCGACGGTCCGCGCGGCATGCCATTGATCGCGGTGGACCTAGCGGAGCAGCTGTTGCACGCGGGCGAACTCGACCGGGTCGATGTGCTGCTGTCCGAGATCGAGGGCGAGGGCGAAGTTGCCGGGCTGGCCAGGATCGTCCGTTTCGATTGGCTCTACGAATCCCGGCCGCACGAAGTAATCCAGACGATCGGATCCACGCTGCCCGGCATCCTCGAGCAGCTCGAGGCGGCGGGCGACGAGAGAGCTCTCGCCAAGGCCCACATGGTGGCTTTCGGGGTGCATTGGGTCGCGGGCCGCGCGACCGCCGCCGGAGAAGAGGCGCGCCTGGCGGCGGAGCACGCCCGCTCCGCTGGGAATGAGGGTCTACGTTCGCTCGCGCTTGGTAAGTACATCTCCGCGCTCACGTTCGGACGCGCCCACGTGTCCGAGGTCGCGTGCGAGCTCGACCGGATCGAGGATGAAGGGCCCGGTGCACTTCTCGCCGCGATGATCACGCGTGCCCGGGCAGCCGTCTGCCTGATGGAGGGCCGGTGGACCATCGCCCGCAGGTTGGCCGGTCGAGCAATCGAGGCATTCGACTCACTCGGCTTGGCCGTTACCGCAGCCAAGTCGTTTGAGGTCATCGTCTTGATCGAGCTCGGTACCGGTAATCCGTCGGCGGCGATCGCGGCCGCTCGAAAGGGGGACGCGATTCTCGGTCAGCTAGGCGAGCACATGCACCGCTCGACGATGCAGGCGTTCCTGGCCGAGGCGAACGAGCTTCTGCACAATCGCGACGCCGCGCGCGCCGCGCTCGAACTCGCCGAGCAGCTCGGGGCAGACGACGACGAGTACAACCAGTTGATCATTGGCGGCGTGCGGGCCAGGCTGGCGCTGAGCGACGGCGACTTCGAAGAGGCAGAGCGCTGGGCCCGAGACGCGGTGGAGCATGCCATGCGCACCGATATCCCGGCGGACCAGGCCAAGGCCCGGCTGAACCTCGCCCACGTGCTGACCGAGGGCGGACGAGCGGACGATGCCCTCGCCGAAGCACATGCGGCCCTCGAGTTATACGAGCTCAAGGGCGATCGGCCGGGCGCCGAGCAGGCACGTAGCGTGCTGAAAAGTGCGCAGCGCACTGCTGCCCGCTAACCACGCCGCCGCGATTATCGACGGAAAGCATCAGTCTGCGAGGAACAGTCATCGGCACGCCCGCAGCGCGCCCGGATCGTCTCCAGCACTCGGTGGACGGCGCCCGACGCTGGAAGACGCTTCAGCTCCCTATCTGGAAACTGAAGCGTCTAACTGCAGTCCGTGAGATCGGCCCGCTTTCCAAAGACCTCGTGGCTGGATTCT
>Ga0335072_10000925_pt1 | contig 50676 bp, 37 predicted proteins | sample Lox_Sample_21_FD_206725 | JGI IMG/M metagenome (GOLD analysis project Ga0335072, IMG submission 206725) | Soil microbial communities from Loxahatchee National Wildlife Refuge, Florida, United States - Lox_Sample_2.1 | ecosystem: Environmental > Terrestrial > Soil > Wetlands | place: USA...
AGCCCGGTGCACGACCTGTATCGTGTCGACCCCGCCAGCGGCGCGGGCGGCAAGCTCGATGCGGCCGCCACCGCGCAGGCCGAGGGCCCCGCCGTGTACGACCGCGCGCATCGCTACGGCGCGTATGTCTTTCACGGCGACGTGTTCCTGGTGGACTTGCGCAGCGGCCGCCGCACGCAAGTGACGCGCAGCACCTTGCCGGAATCCTCGCCGCGCTTTTCCGCCGATGGCCGTGCGCTGCAATTCCGCGAAAGCAACAACTGGTATGTCTACGACATCGCCAGCGGCGTGACCGCGCCGGCTGCCGTGTTGAAGTTCACCGACGATCCGAACGACAAGCAGCCCGACGCGCTCGGCCAGCAGCAGCTCGACCTGTTCAAGGATCTGCGTGAAAACAAGCAGGACAAGGACGCGCTGCATGCGAACGAGCAGGCCTTGGCGGCCGTCGACCCCACGCGCGCGCCACAACCGTTCTATCTCGGTGACAAAGCGCAGCTGTTGGATACCGAACTATCGCCCGATGGCCGCTGGATGCTGGTGGTGACGCAACCGGCGCATCACGACGACGGCAAGGCGCCGGACGTGATCCACTACGTTACCGATTCCGGCTACACCGAAACCCAGCCGGCGCGCCAATATGTCGGTCGCAACGATCCCGCGCCGCAGTCGGTGTTGCTGCTCGATCTGGGTGCGCACAAATCGTACCCGCTGGCGACGGACGGGCTGCCCGGCATCAAGGACGATCCGCTGAAAGCCATTCGCGCAAAAACCGTCGCCGAGCTGCAGAAGGCGGGCAAGGATGACGCAGCCAAGGCCCTCAAAGCGCCCGACGTGCGGCCGGTCACGCTGTACACCATGGACAGCGGCAGCGCCGGCATCGTGTGGACCGACGATGGCCGCCAGGCCGCAGTGGAATTGCTCTCCATCGACAACAAGGATCGCTGGATCGCCAGCGTCGATTTTGTGCGTCACGCGCTGGTGCCGCAGCACCACTTGCACAACGATGCGTGGATCAACTGGCAGTTCAACGACCTGGGCTGGCTCAAGGACAACCGCACGCTGTGGTATCTCAGCGAGGAAAGCGGCTATTCGCAGCTCTACGTAAAGCCGGTGGATGGCACGGCCAAGGCGCTGACCGCCGGCAAGTTCGAAGTGAGCCAGCCGCAGCTCTCCAACGACGGCAAATGGTTTTACGTGCGCACCAATAAACTCGCGCCGTACAGTTACGACGTCTACCGCGTGCCGTCGAACGGCGGCGAGCTCAGCCGCATCACCCAGTACGGCGGCATGGACCAGTTCACCCTGTCGCCGGACGACCAGCAGCTTGCCGTGCTGCATTCCTCTGCCTACGTGCTGCCGCAGCTCGCCGTGCAAAGCGTGGACGGCGGCGCGCCGCGCGAACTCACCCACACCATGAAACCCGCGTTCACCGCGTACCACTGGATTGAACCGAAGATCGTGCAAGTGCCTTCCTCGCATGGCGCCGGCGTGATCTACGCCAAGTACTACGGCCCGGCGAACGAAGGCGATGCGCCGTCATCGCGCCCCGCCGTGCTGTTCGTACACGGCGCCGGCTACCTGCAGGACGTGAAAGAAGCCGCCACGTACTATCAGCACGAACAGCTGTTCAACAACCTGCTGGTGCAGGAAGGCTACGTGGTGCTGGACATGGACTATCGCGCTTCCGAAGGCTATGGCAGCGCATGGCGCACGGCGATCTACCGCCAGATGGGCCATCCCGAACTGGAAGACCTGCTCGACGGCAAGGCCTGGCTGGTGAAAAACCACGGCGTCGATCCCAAGCGCGTGGGCATCTACGGTGGCAGCTACGGCGGCTTCATGACCGAGATGGCCCTGCTGCGCGCGCCGGGCGAATTCGCCGCCGGTGCGGCACAGCGTCCGCCGGCCGACTGGGAGACCTACAACGACCCGTATACCTCTGGCATCCTCAACACGCCGCAGCTCGATCCGGAGGCGTACAAGATCAGCTCGCCGATCACCTACGCCGCCAACCTGCGCGATCCGCTGCTGATCAACCATGGCCTGATCGACGACAACGTCATGGCAAGCGATTCGCTGCGCCTGTATCAGCGCTTCATCGAGCTGCACAAGAAGAACTTCTGGATCTCGGTGTACCCGCTGGAGCGGCATGAATTCGAGCATGCCGATGCGTGGTACGACGAGTACCGGCGGATCAACGAGTTGTTCGAGACGTGGGTGAAGCCGGGGGCTTCACGCTAGCCGCAACTGCTCGCGTAGGTTGGCGGCGAGGCGCAGCCGAACCCCAACCTACGCGCAGTGCGCGAGTATGTCCAAGCACGTCAAGCTGCCTCATCCTCGCTTCCGTCCGCCTTCCAGTAGCCCGTCGCACGAATCCATTCCTTCGGCACGCCGCGTTCCTCCGCCAGATAACGCCGCATCGTCCGCACACGGCGCGATTCGGCGGCGATCCAATAGAACGTATCGCCCGGCAACGCCGGCCGTTCGCGCAAGGCGCTTTCCAGCAAATCGCTGCTGGCCGCATCGGCGCCATCGCGTTCCAGCCAGATCACCTCGACGTCGGCCTGCGAACGCAGCGGCTGCCGATCGGCGCGTTCGGGAATCTCGATCAGCGCCACCACGCGTACACCGGCAGGCATTTCATCCAGGCGGCGGGCGATGGCGGGCAGGGCGGTTTCATCGCCGACCAGCACGTAATGGTCGAAATCCTCGGCCACCACGAAAGACCCGCGCGGTCCCGCCACGCCGATCTGCTGTCCGGGCCTGGCGTTTTCTGCCCAGGTCGAGGCGGGGCCGTCGCCGTGCAGCACGAAATCGATGGTCAATGCGTGGTGCGTGGCGTCGTGTTCGCGCGGGGTGTAGTCGCGCATCGGCGACGGCTTCACGCCCGGCGGAAACTCCGGCCCATTCGGCCCTGGCGTGGGAAACACCAGCGCCCCGTCTTCATTCGGGAACAGCAGCTTTACGTGGTCGTCGGGCGAAGCGCTCACGAAGCCGCGCAATGATTCGCCCTGTAAGGTAATCCGCTGCATGTGCGGCGTCATGCGCTGGGCGCTCAGTACTTCCAGCTGGCGGATCCCGATCGAGTGCCGGATCGTGCGGTGTTGGTGTCGGGTCATGCGCGCTCACTTGTCACCCGGCTTGCGGCCGGAGGCGATCTCCGTGGCCGCGCGTTCGAGGATCTCCACCACGCGCTGCGCCTCGGCCTTCCAATCGCTGCCACGCATCAGCACCGCATGCTTGAGTGCATGCATGGCCTGGCGCACCGACATCGGTACCGACAGCTTGGCGAACAGCCGCGCACTTTCGCGCGTGCGCTCGATGATGGCTTCCACTGCCGGGCGTTGGGTGTCCAGGTAGGCGCGGCCTTCGTCGGTGATGGCGTAGAGCTTGCGGCCGCCTTGTTCGTTCTCCACCGAGGCGTAGCCCAATTCCTCCAGCATGGTCAGCGTGGGGTAGATGGCGCCGGGGCTGGGCGAGTACTGGCCGAGGAACATCTCCTCGATGGTGCGGATCAGCTCGTAGCCGTGCCGCGGCTGTTGCTCGATCAGGGCCAGCAGCAGCAGCTTCAGGTCGCCGTGGCCCAGCATGCGCCCGCCGCCGCGACGGCCGCCGCCGCCTTCCAGATCGTTCCAGTCGCCGAACTCGCCGTGGTGGCCGAAGCCACCATGCCGGCCGCGCCGGCCGTGGAAGCCGTACGCCTCGTCCCTGGACCCGCCGCCTTCACGCCAGCCCTCGCAGCCGCCGCCATGATGGCGGTGCATGAAGCGATAGAAATGCCTGTGCATGCGCTTACTCCGATATATCGAATTGGTGGAGAAAACGATATATCGAAGTTGTATCGAAGTGCAAGTCCCGTCTGCGGGGTCCTCGCCAGCCAGATTTTCGGGAAAGCAAATTCAGTCCGGAATGACCAATTTATGATTTCGCGAATGCATAAATTGGCCGCCGATCCGGAAACCGGCGAGAGCAGCAGCCGGTACTATGCGTTCAACCATAAATTGGCCATCCTTAAGGCTCAGGTCTCAGGGATCGCACTCGGAGTGGGCTCTTTAGCCCGCTAAATCGACTGTTTCTTACCGTCACCGCATGCATAGGCACGATAGACAGGTATAGATTGGGAATAAGGGCTACACCCAAGTCGGTGTCGTCTAACGGTGTCGCATCTTCTCTAACCCCGTCGCGACCACTTGACCCTATCGCAGGCTGGAGGAGTGACCTGCGTTGCCTAGGAGGCCACAGTGCTAGATGTCGTCCAACAGCTCTTGTCTGCTGGACGCGCTCTACGGAACCCTATGAGGAGGTTAGACAGCTCCAGTGACAAGCGGCAGCCGTGGACCATCCGCTAGCTGCGATTATTGCCGGCTCCCGATTCGTCGCTTGTGCCCGGAGCCCTCCCGCCACTTTCGATTCTGAACAACTTGTCGTTCTGTGAAAGCTTTACGACGACAAACCTTTCATCGTTAAGCTCAGGCGGAAGCTTATCGCGAAGAATCGAAGCCACGAACTGGATCTGGTTTGCGGTGCGCTCGACCAAGCTTCCGATGCGCGCCAATTGGTTGTCGTGCATTAGTTCTTTCTTGTCGTTCAATAGAAAGTGATAGCACGGTATTCCCTGATCGTCCGCAAACAACGTATAGGCAATATCGAAGCACGTGATCTCGCCTTGCTTTTTCCCCGAACTGAAGTTGTTCGTATTAAAGCAGCGGAACTTGTAGAGCTGTTGGCCCGTTTGAGTCTTGGCGCGATCGAACGTTAGCGCATACTTTTCGCCATAAAGCTCGTCGGATATTGAGGAAAAAAAACGATTGAATTTCGTGACTTGCTGATGAATTTTCGCGCTCGCGTCTTCAGAAAATAGAAGTTCATCGATATCGGCTAGTTTTCCTTCGATCTCGTCAATCGCTTTCTCCGACTCGAGGATCTGTTCGATCACTTTCGAAAATTCACCTCGTTGACGATGTCGATCGTTGAGCGCATTGACGATCATCTCCATATCTTCGAGTGCACCACTTTCGGTGATCTCGTTGGCATACCGCCTTTCGAGCGTTGCTAAAGAGGCAATCTGAGTTTTTTTTGCATTCATGGCTTCCTCAAGCTGAGGAAGATCCTTGGCTAGATAACGCACTTTCTCGTCGATCATCTTGTTGTGGAACGAGACCAGATCAGAAAAGGAGCGAGTGACGTCTGAGAGACGGCTAGATACGTCTTGATACAGCTGCTGAAGTTCATCGACGTCAACACCGGAACGCTGTGCGCGTACGTCGCTGACTGCTTCGGATACCAGCTCATGGCGGAGTTGAATGCGCGCAAGTTCAGCGGCAGCAACGCTCTTTTGGTATTTGGCATCACCGAGTGCGGCAATTTTCGAATCAAGGTTTGACGAGTGCTTGAACGCATTCTTGCGGCGTTCCAACGCTTGGATTTCGTCCAAGACAATGTTCAACGAAACCTCGTATTGCGACCGGGTGGCTTTCGCTTCGAGTCGCTGCTTAAATGCGGACTCGGTGCGAAGTTTCGTCATCAACTCTTGCTTTTCATTGCCGCGATCGAAGTCGACGCCCAGCAGGAAAAGATAGAGTGCCTCGTACTCTTCATCCCGCGTATAGGCATTAAGGGTCTTAAGGGTGTTGCTGACACTTGGCTCTTTGTAGCGAATGTTGTGCGAAATGATTTGAGGAAACGTCGGCTTATTGCCGTAGTGCCCAGGAAACAGGTGGTTCGTAAAGTACGCTTCAAATTCTTCCGCGGTATACGCAATGCCATTGATGCGGCGAACCAACTCCTTGCGTGGGAGAAAATTGCGCTCAATGACGATGTCGCGATCGGATGCTTGCTCGAACGACTCACACAGGCTGAGCCGGACAAGCACCTTGGTCTCCACGAGGAAGCGCCTGACCTCCGTATATTCCGCCTTGGCGTTTTCCAAGTCGGTGTAGATACGCCGAGGGTCAGTACCCAGGCACATATCGATGAGCTTCAAGACCGTCGTTTTGCCGACGTTATTGCCCGTGGTCTGTGCATCTTCGGTAGGAGTTTCGTCCACGATAAGGTTAAGACCCAAGTGAAATGGAATCTCCCGAATAATGCCGCCGACGTTTTCAATCGTTAGATGCTTTAGGAACATAGAGCGATCATCCCTTGATCGTCGAGCGTGATGCATTCGGCTAAGTAGAGCCAATCGAGAGACAGAACAAAAAGCGGCATGCCAATATCGGTCTCCGCTCTCGTTTCAACGAACAAGTCTAGCAAGGTGGCCGCGCGCATGCGCTTTAAGGTCTTGATAATGAGGGCACCGTTGTACATCAGCGTATTCTCGGGATGGACATTGTCAGGCAGCAACATGAACGGCTTCCACTGGATTCTCGAAGATCTTGCACCGGATAAACGCGTCCACCGCGAGAACGTTCACGCACAGTTGCAGTTCTTCATCAGGAATGGGTTGATAGTTGGTGCTCTTTTCAATGATTGAAGTGACATTTTCAACAACCTGAAAGTACAGTTCGTCGCCGCTGTATTGGAGCCGTAGCTTAAGATAGGTCATACGAAATGCATCTAGCACCGACTTGCTCTTGTTGGCGCCGAGGCTGTCGAATTCCGCGTAGATTTTGTCGACGCGCGCATGATGCAATTTGTAGTCTTCAATCACCTCGGCAGCCGCTGTCAGGTTATTGAACTCAATTTTTTCGTCTACATTGAATGCCGTCACTGGTTCAGGGAGTAAGACGCCCGCGAGGTTTTCTTTGGCAAGAATATTGATGACGCCGGCTACGTTGGTTTCTTTCAGGCGCTCATCGTCATCCGGCTCACGCAGTTCCTTTCGAAAAAAGTCATACACTATCCTCTGTTGGGTAAGAGGCATGTGCTGAATGGCTTTCAGGAGCGAGCCGATGTCGTGGATGTGCTCCGCCGGCTCAAAAATTAAAGCATGCGGATTGATATATGTCTCCGAGCGAAGATGCGACGCATCTTTGGAGATCGACATGAAGCGGAAGCCGTGGCCCTTGTATTTAGACAAGTCTTTGCAGAGCGACGCATTGACTTTCTGCTTAGTCGCAGTCGCGGAGACCTGGAGAAGCAGCTTGGCATCGTGATCAATCAAATCGATACCGTCGGCGTTCTGAACCAGCGCGTTGACATTCGTGAGCTGGTGGCCGTAGATAAGGTTGAGTAAGTTGGCGTAGAAATCTTCGCAGTGAAGATGCAGGTTAAGAATATTGAGCTTGCCCAGCATTTCGACCTGTGTGGCCAGTGTCGCTAGACGATACGAACATAGTTCGAAAATGTGACTGCGATTCATCCCCCCTCCTTGAGTGCCATCTTGGCAGCGTTCGATTGTGACCGCTTTGACCGCTCACTTCTGGCGGTCGAGTTGACGATCACGCGCCGGTCAACCTCGACACATTGTGCCAGTTAATTTGCTGGTGGAGGTCTAGTGAGGGAATAAGCAGCCTAGCTTCGCTGACGCTGATTTACTCGTTATTGACTAGTCTATAGTCCAGCACTAGACTACAAACATCATGGGGAAGCCATATGTTAAAAAAGCATTTACGATCCACGAAGTCGTGGTGCTGACTGGTTTCTCGAAATACATGCTCGACTATTTGGCTCGCGAGAAAATCTTCGAAGCCAGTTTGCCGCCGATGGAAGAGCGCCGACGTGGCAAACGTCGAGAGTACAGCTATGAAGATCTTGTTTTACTACGAGCCCTACACGCGATCTGCGCTGGGCGCGGCAAAATCCGAAATTTGAAGTCGGCATTGGTTGCGTTCCGGAAAGAGTTTGGAAAGATTTCTCCTGGGCAAAGAATCGCGCGCCATCTTGTCGTTCAGGGTGATGAGCTCTGTGTCGTGACCGCAAACGGAACGATGCGTCAATTGAGAGATGGACAGATGACTCTCTCGCTGGTCATCGATCTCGCCGAAGTGCGAGACGAAATCGACAGTCAGGTTGACTACGACGCACGTACTGAGAGCTTCACGTTAAAGTCAAAAACCGCCGCTGCAGCCAAGGCCGAAAAGGCCAAGATCTGGGAACCGATCGCCCAGCGGCGCCTTGCCACCGTCGGGTGACAGTTTTATCGTGACCCTCCCACCCGAGAATCCGCGAATCCTTGAGTCAGCACCTACGGAAAGCAGCCGCCAGGAGCAAATTCATGAGCATCACGTCCAGATACGAAGTTGACCATAGTTCTAGCCTTGCCAAGCGCTTCGCGGGGCTTGCTATGTCCTACATGGACGATCCGACTACAGTGAAGAATCCGGATGCGCAGGTTCCTCTTGAGAACCTCTTTCGTATCCTTGAGATGTATCGCTACGACGCTTTCGAGGACGAAGAGCGCAGCGGAGTGCTCGCGCTTGAGGGATTCGGTTCCCCGCTACCGCTCATGCGCGCGCAAAAGAGCTCTTGGCATACCCAAATTCTAGATGCGCTTGAGAAAGCTCGACAGGCGGCATTCCCATCGGAAACGAAAGATGTAGCAGTCCAGCGGCTCGAAGACGGCTTACGGCAGTTATCGCGCGAAGGCCGTATCGCAGATCCGCTGGCCAACTCTGTCCGTGGGTTTTTCACGACATTCGCAGCTTCGATCTGACTCGACCGATATGGTTGTCGCACAGGAATTCTTGCTGCAAGAGTGCAAAAACCTCCGCGACCTTCTCGACAAAACGCTCCGTTACAAGTACGAATATGCCGAAAGCCGCATTTTCTATGATGAATGTAGCGAGCGCCTCGCCAGTCTTGAGAGAGCCATCGGCGCCACGACTGATGCCGACGCGCTCGGCCATGAGGTAATTCATCTCAACGAGCTCGCGGACCTCATTTGCCGTCTAGAGCGCTCCTCGATTAGCGAGCATTCATGGCCTTTTGTACACGAGCTCAAGCGCATCGCATCTGCAATCTGCACAGAGGACACGCTCGCGGGGTCAAACACTCCCAATGAGATCTATGTCCTGGCTGATGGTGGCCTGCATACTTATAGGATCCACCCAGAAGATCGCCGGCCGTCTTACACGAAGAAGCGGCTTCTAACGATCGTTTTCCCAAAATCTCTGAAACATTTTGTCCTGCTGCACTCGATTTTGGGGCACGAGCTCGGGCACGCGATCTGGCGCTGCTCCAAGCACGGTTCAGAGATGCGGCAGCAAGTTGAAACACACATCAGGGAAGGTGTGTTCGCTTCACCTGCCGCCACTGCGGCCCATATCTACTCTCACTCAGCTCCGTCCAAGGAAAAAACATTTCTTGGCGCATGTGACCCTCAAATGCAGGCCACCACGTTATTTCAGGGTTTTGCAGATTGGAGGGCCTGGTGCGAAGAAATTTTGTGCGATCTGGTCGGCTTGGTGATTTTCGGGCCGTCCTTTGTCGCATCGGAATGTGAGCTGTTGTCCAGCATGAATCCTGCGATGACCGGGTTCGGTGCTCAACACCCGCCGACTGCATGGCGACTTAATTACTTATTGGACGGTGCCAAGATTCTTGGTCACGACGCACGACCGCCGGTTTCGCATCCGCTACGCGCTGACATTGACGCCTTTTGGGCTCATCTTGAGGACTTCCGAAGCACAGATCCGTGGTACAGCATTTTTACCGAAGATCAACTCCGGCGTGCACTTAACGGTATGAAAGCCCTACTAAGTCGCTATCCTCCAGCGGAATACCCTATCCCAACATTCGAGCGCCTTGAGCATCTTGTCCCGATGCTGAAACGCAAGATACCGCCCGTGGGGTTTCGCATAGCGAACGACGGTTCTCTAAATTGTGAAAATGTGGATTTTCGGCACATCCTCTTCAGCGGATGGATAACGAAGGCATCACAACCCACTATGCCAGTGGATAAAATCAATCAACTCTGCGAGCACGCAATCATGCAGCAGATCGCTGTCGACATCTCTTTGGCGCCATAGACATCATGGCTGCTTTGTCCCGCAGTTCCATCCTCGGCCGCCTAAAGTTGCCGGATAACCTCGTTATCTCGCCAATCCTCTCTGAAATCCAACTCGGCGATTCATCGGTTGATCTGCGCATGGGCACCGTCGCCTTGGTTGCTCGTGCAGGTGGACAGTCTACGGTCGACCCTGCTGTCCAGCTTGCGAACAACGACGTGCATGCATCAACAGAGCGGCGCGAGCAAAAGCACGAGCGCTTTGATGTTCCATTTGGGCACGCTTTCCTTCTACACCCTGGCAGCCTTTTGCTTGTACCAACCCTTGAATGGGTAAATATCCCTGCGGACCTACAAGGGGTGGTTACAGCACGATCCTCGTGGGCAAGAGAGGGATTGAACATTGCCACAGCGACGATCATCAACCCTGGCTATCAAGGTATTGTGACGCTGGAACTCGCCAACTTCGGCGAGATTCCGATCAAACTTTACCCCGGTCTCCGCATTGCACAAATCGCCTTCTACGAACTGCGCTCCGATAACCCTTCAGCTGATAGGAATCACCTCGATCAGAGTCAATTCAAGATGAGTTTTGAACCGCAGGCCGGGAAGATCTCCGATGGAGACGATAAATTTCTGCGGACCCACGCACCATAGTTTGTGCAATGCAGGTAGCCGGACCACCGGCGTAACATCAATGATATCGATGGCGATCGATCCACTTGTACCGTTCGGCAGCGTCAAGCGATACCGCTAAGGCGCGTGTACGTATAGTGCGGTCTGGAGCCATTGAGACGCTGGAGCAAGAAAATTTCTTGCGCGGATGGATGGGGCCAACATGACGCTGACTGTCGACTTCTGCGAAACCACCTCGAATTAGTACATTACCTTTCCGCGGCTGACGTAGTTGACGACTAGCCGCATACAGAACCTTGAAGCGTGATTTGCAGATGCCAGCCGGCTCTCAGGTAGATCTGTGCGAATACCAGCGATCGAGGGAAGCATTGAGGATACAGAACGCGGCGGCGGGTTTATTGGATTTACTTTTCGTTTAACCAGTTCACAGACCAGACCAGGCGCCTTTTCGTTCGCACGATGGCGTGGCTTGGGGAATGGGCGAAGACTGAGCCGTCTTCGCAGCTGCGGAACCTTCCTTGTAGCAAGCGCGCTTCTCGACTTACCGAACTGGCCGCTGGCGAGGAACCGAGGGAGCCTTAATACGCTCCCTCGGCTTTTTTCGGCGCTACTTGTTTCCGAAGTGATGTAACACCAGCGCGATCACCAAGGAAATCAGAAGGTTCTTACTCGCCTTATGAAGGTGTATGCATGCCTTCTGAAAGCTCGCGATTGCCTTCTCTGGTACGGATACCTCAGCTCTCAGCCGCACCAACCACACGCGGCTAGACTCCTTACGCAACATCTTCTTTCTCTTGCTGGACTTCATATTCAAGCCTGTCAAAGAGCGGGCGTGCGGGTGGACACACGGCACTTTGAACCGCCTAAAAACTAGACGGCACCTAAGACGCACGGATTGAATGCCACAGAGGGCTATGGGTGTCACTGATGGTCCGTCACAGACCCACGGGGATCTTTTGACGTCCGGCAGGCCGACTTCAAGTGAAGTTCCTGCACGGTACTAGGCTCTACCGACTATCCACCGTCGGTGCTTGAAGCCTAGCACACCTACCTCATCGAGGCACCGATTAGTGGGCAAGCTTCGAGGGCGCAACATGAAGGTGTGCACCAGAGCAATGGAACGGCATTTTCGAAACGCCGGCGCAGTTTTATTACTTTGGTGCAGACCTAGATGCTGGGTTGGTGCAATCCATCGGCAGTTTGTGGTCAAACCCAGCTACCGAAGGCAAGTTGTGCCACGGGCAACCATACGCATGAAGATCTGCCCCAAAGTAATAAAACTGCACCAACGATCTGCGCCAGCTTTCTCAAGAACGCGCCAGGAGCTCAGTTCAAGCGCTTTGAAAACGCTGGTGCAAATTGAGGTGCAGTTGGTGACGGTGGCACAAAATCTAGATGCCGGACTGGTGCAGTCCATCTGCCGCTTGTGGTCAAACCCTAGGTGCCGAAGTCAGCTGCCGATCGCTAAGGCACTCTTGGGTCAGCAAAGTTAATAAAATCAATGAGTAAGCAAAGTTTCCAGATTATGCTTTCGAAGAGCGGCCAGGATATGGTTTCAAGAACACGGAGCTATCCAGATACGGGACTCATCGGGTTTGCTCCAGGACCGGGTAGTCGACATAGCCTTGGGGGCCGTCGGTATAGAAGGTTTCGCGTTGCGGTGTATTGAGCGGCGCGCCGGCGACGAAGCGTTGGAAAAGGTCGGGATTGGCGAGATACAGGCTGCCGAACACGGCGGCGTCGGCACCGCGGCCCGCGATCAGCGACGCGGCGCTCTCCCGGTCCAGTCCCCCGCCGAGCAGCAGTGCGCCGTTGAACAGCGGCCGCACCAGCGCGCGGTAGTCAAATGCGCTGCCGGTCCGAGCGAGATGCAGATACGCCAGCTGCAACGTGCTGATCCGCTGCACGAGGTACGGGTAGGTTTCCTGCGGTGCCGCGTCGGTCACGCTGTTGAAGCCCATTTCCGGCGAGATCTTGATGCCGACGCGATCGCTGCCCGCTTCGCCGATCATCGCGTCCAGCACTTCAAGGATGAAGCGTGCGCGATTCTCCAGCGATCCACCGTAGCGATCGGTGCGCTGATTGGTCCCCGACGACAGGAACTGTTCCGGCAGATAACCAGAGGCCGCATGCAGTTCCACGCCGTCGAATCCGGCCTGCAAGGCGTGACGCGCGGCCAGCCGGTACTCGTCGACGATGGCAGCGATCTCCTCGGTATCGAGCGCGCGCGGCACGACGAAGTCCTGCAGCCCAGTCGCGGTGTATGTCTGGCCAGCGGCGGCGATCGCCGACGGCGCGACCGGTGTCGCCCCACCCGGCAGCATGCTCGGATGCGAGATGCGTCCGGTGTGCATCAACTGCAGGAAGATCAGCCCGCCCCGCGCGTGGACGGCATCGGTGATGCGCCTCCATCCCTCGATCTGCGCGGCGGAGTGGATGCCCGGCGTGCGAACGTAGCCTTTGCCCATCGGCGACGGGAACGCCCCTTCGGTGATGATCAAGCCGGCGTCCGCGCGTTGCGCGTAGTACTGCGCGGCGAGCGCGGAAGGTACGCCAGTGGTGTCGTCGGCACGCGAGCGCGTCATCGGCGCCATCACCAGCCGGTTGCGCAGCGTATAGCGGCCAATGCGAACGGTTTCGTTGAGCGGGTTCATGTCGATTCCTCGAAAGAGTGGAGTGGCGACACGATGAACTGATTCATAAGTGGGATAAAGGCTTAGAATTGAAATCACTGATCCACCCATGGAGCAATGACGTGGAACTGCTCAGCCACATGCACCTGTTCGTCGAGGTCGCACGTACCAAGAGTTTTCGCCGCGCGGCGGACGCCCTGGACATGCCGAACTCGACGCTGTCGCGTCACATTGCGGCGTTGGAGAAGAAGATCGGTCTGCGGCTGCTGAATCGCTCCACGCGCAAGGTCGAGCTGACGGAAGCGGGTGAGGTGTATTTCAAGCGCTGCCAGAGCATCGTGGAGGAGGCGCGGATCGCGCACGAGTCGCTCCTCGACGTGGCCGAACGCCCGACCGGCACGCTACGGGTGTCGATGCCCGCGGACCTCGCCACCGGTTATCTCGCGCCGATCATTGCGGACTTCGCCAAGGCGTATCCGCTGATCGCGTTCGAGTTCGATCTGTCGCCGCGCCCGATCGATCTGCACGCGGAGCCCTTCGATCTGGCGATCCGCATCGGTCCGCCGCCCACCACGCCGTCCACGCTCATCGCGCGGCCGATCGCGCTGCTGCCGCGCTATCTGTACGCATCGCCCGCCTATCTGCGCAGCGCGGCCCCGCTCACGCACCCCAAGGATCTCGACCAGCACGTGGTCTGCGTCGTGGAAGGCGCCGGGAGGTTGGGGCGCGCCGAGGGGACGTTCTATCGCGGCGGCGAATCGGTCAGCGTGACGATCGGGACACGCTTTGCGATGAACAGCGTCGCGCTGAGCCGCGCGCTGGCGATACAAAGCGTCGGGCTTGCGGTGCTGAACCATGTACTCGCGCTGGACGATGTCCAGTCGGGGCGCCTCGTTCGCGTGCTGCCCGACTGGCATCTTGCGCCGGTGCAGGTGCACGCGGTGACCGAAACCCGCCTGCTGCCGGCGCGAGTGCGGCTGTTCATCGATTTCCTGAAGGCGCAATTGAGCGAGCCGTAGCCAGGCGCAATGGCCCGTTTCGCCGGCTTGTCGCGGTGAGGTCATGCTCTTTTTCGCGGACCGGCTGCCCCTGTCGATTTCTGCGGCGCCCGTTCGTCGTCCCCACGAAGGGCCCCTCATCCGGAGAAGCGACCATGACCCAGAACCCCACCCTCGTCCCCGCCGCCGAACTGGTCAAACGCAACACCACCAGCCAGCCCAACGAAAGCGCCGCATACCGCCGCGCCCGCAATGAACTGTTGCGCGAGGAAATCGAATTGCGCCGCCACATCGAACGCGTCGCCCAGCTGCGGCGCATGCTGCCGCCGGGCGGCGAAGTCATCGGCGACTACCGTTTCCAGGGCGAAAACGGCCCTACTGATTTCAACGGCCTGTTCGGCGACAAGCAGACCCTGGTGGTCTACAGCTACATGTTCGGCCCGCAGCGCGAACAGCCGTGCCCGATGTGCACCTCGCTGCTGAGCGCATGGGAAGGCGAAGCGCGCGACATGCAGCAGCGCATTGCGCTGGCGGTGGTGGCGCGTTCGCCGATCGAGCGCCTGGTGGCGTTCAAGCGCGAACGCGGCTGGCGCCATCTTAAGCTGTACGCCGACCTCAACGGCCACTTCAGCCGCGACTATCACGCTGTCGAGGAAGACGGCAGCGATACTCCCGCGTTCAGCGTGTTCACGCGGCGCGATGGCACCCCCCGTTTGTTCTGGGCCGCCGAAATGGGCTTCGAGACAGCCGACCCCGGCCAGGACCCGCGCGGAGCGCCCGATCCCATGCCGATCTGGACCGTGTTCGACATGACGCCGGAAGGACGCGGCACCGACTGGTATCCCAAGCTCGACTACCCCGCGTAACGCGTAGATTGGGGTGAGGCACCGCCGAACCCCAACACCGCCATCTGCATGGCAAGCTTGGGATGCGCATACACTCACCACCAAGGTATTAGCGACGGATCCCCGCGCGTGCCGCAATGCCACGCAAGGCCAGCACGCCCGCCAGCACCAACATGATCAAGGCGATCCACGCCGAACGATGCAAGCCGTGCACGATCATGTCATTGCTGTTGCCGGCCAGCGATCCGAACAGCGCCACGCCGATCGCGCCGGCGGCTTGCCGCGCCGCGTTGAGTACGCCGGAGGCCGTACCGGAGGCCTGCTTTTCCACCGCGGACAGCACGGTCGTGGTCATCGCCGGCACGCCCAGGCCCATGCCGGTCGGCAGCAATGCGAACGCCGGCAGCATCAACAGATAGGGGCTGTCTGCACCCAGCAATAGCAGCAGGCCGAAACCGGCGGCATCGATCAGCGCACCCAGCACCATCGGCAGGCGCGCACCGGTGCGCCCGACCAGCCAGCCGCTGAAGATATTCACGCCGAAGAACGTCGCGGTCAGCGGCAAGTACGCCAGGCCCGTGCGCAGCGCGCTATAGCCGTGCACGCGTTGCAGATACAGACTGAGCAGGAACACGATGCCGTAATAGGTGAGATTCACGATCACCCCGTACGTCACCGCCACGCTGAAACCCGGCGCCTTGAAGAACCGCAGCGGCAACATCGGCGCCGCGCTGCGCGCTTCCGTCCACACGAACAACGGTGCCGCCAGCGCTGCCACGCCGATGCAGGCGAGCACCAGCGGATGCGTCCAGCCCAGCGGCTTGGCTTCGATCACCGCCATGGTCAGCCCGGTCAGTGCAAGGATCGCCAACACCTGCCCGCGCCCATCGAAGCGCCCATCGCGTGCCTTGCGTTCGGTCTCCGGCACGCGCCAGGTCAGCCATGCACCCAGCGCGCAGATCGGCAGGTTGACGAAGAAGATGCTGCGCCAGCTGGTCACGCTCATCAGCAGACCGCCGATGATCGGACCGGCCGCAATCGCGATGGCGCCCGCCGCCGTCCACCAGCCGACGGCCCGTGCGCGCAATGCATGCTCGTGCGCCGTCGCATGGTTGAGCAAGGCCAGTGAACACGGCAGCATCGCCGCCGCCCCCATGCCTTGCAGCGTGCGCCCGACGATCAACATGACCGCATCGCTCGAAGATCCGCAAAACACCGAAGCGAGCGCAAACAGCAGCATGCCGCCCAGATAAACCCGGCGCGCGCCCAGGCGGTCGCCGAGATAACCCATGCTCAGCAGCAATACCGCAAAGGCGAGCGCATAGGCATCCACCACCCATTGCAGGCCGGCGACGCCCGCATGCAGATCGCCGGCGATGTGCGGCAGCGCCACGTTGACGATGGTCACATCCAGCTGCACCAGGGCGAAGCCGAAGCTGCTCGCCGTGGTGACGCGTGCGATGCCGTGTTGCGAGACGTGATGCTGATCCATGCCGATGCCAGGACGCGAAACGGTGACGCGTCCACCTTATGGCACGGCCGGCATGGATGTTTCGTGCAAGGGCGAAGCGTTATCGAATCAAACCGGCGCGCAACACCCGCATCGCATCGTGCCGGCCGAGGTCGTACGCCGCCTGCACCGTCGCTCTTGGCGTGCAATCCCAGGTGGAAACAGGAATGCGCCCGCTCGGTTGCCAATACGTGCGCCCCTGCCAGCGGAAAAGCGGCGGCAGCTTGGGATAGTGGCGCGTCAACAACACCAGCGTCGCCGCACGTTCCGCCTCGGATTGCGGGGGAATCGGCGCGTTATCCGTATAGCCGCCGTCGATGGCATGTCTGCCGCCAACCGGCTGGGCCGACATGATGGGCGGCGCCGATGCTGCCGCGATGAGCACGGTCTGCGCCGCTTCAACCTGGTTGCAGTCGTTCAGCACCATGAAATCCTGGCGCAGGCCCAGCCACGCCGGCAACTGTGGGTGGATGCTGTTCCACAGGTATTTGTCGACCAGGTAGGCGAAGGTTCCCGCCACCACCGAACCGCGTACGCCCAGGTAGCGCGCCGGCCGCGTGAGCGCGACGGTAAGGCGCGAGGATGCCTGGCGCAGCGTGGTGAATGTACCGGCGTTCAAGAAGGCATCGACCCAGGCGGGATACACCTGTTGATGCGCAAACCGCAGCTTGAGCTTTGGCAGGCCGCGCCAGTCGAACACCTTCGGGTTGGCTGCAAACAAACGCAGGCAGGCCTGCAACGCCGTGTCGACGCCATCGGCAAGAAACGAAGCGGCCACCGCGGCGCCGGCGCTGGTGCCAACCAGTTGCCTAGGCAGGCGCGCGCCCTGTTCCAGCAGGTGCGCCAATGCACCGGCCTGCCACCAGCAGCGATTGCCGCCACCAGCGAAGACCAAGGTCTGGATGCCGCCAACATCGAAATCCCGCATGTCGCCCACGCGTGTGCGCATAGATTGCTGCTCCTTGCCAGACGCCCAACGGTCTGGCCGCCGCGACAATAACCGGTTTCTTCGCCGTTCGCCGTCGTGCCCTTGCTTACGCAACGATCGGAGCTTGCTGCAGTGCTCAGTCGATACCGCGCCAGCGCGCCACCATGCCGACGGAGGCAATCAGCGCATGGGACAGCAGACGCATGTCCATCGGCATATGCCGGCGCCGTACGTCCAGCAGCAAGGCGGCGCGCATCTCGTCGCTGTGATTCCACACTTCGTGCGGATAAGTGTCGTCCCACAGCAAGTGCTCGCCATCGCCAATGCGATACTCGCGATCGTCGAGCGACAACACCGCCGCCGGTTGCCCTTGTGCATCCCGCGGCACCGACAGCCCCAGCTGATAACGCAATACGCCGCGAAACGGCCCGCGATGCCGCGGAATATGCTTGCGCGGCGCCAGGAACGACAGCGTGGCGGAAAGCACGTCCGGGCTGCTGGCCAGCAGTTGCGCCAACGTCGGGCAGGTCGCCAGATGCTTGTCGACGTTGGTGCCATAGACCTTCAGGATGTACACACGCCAATCCTTGCCGTCATGGGCCGAGATCGGCGTCTGCGCCGGCATCACTTCATGGAAGCGCGGAATGGTCTGCATGCGCGCCGCCACCGCCAGTGCCTCCTCGCGCAGCGCGGGCCACGCCTCGGCAAAACGGGCGGCGTCCGGAAAATACCGCGCAGCATCGAGCACCGGCGGCGTATCGATGCGCGCATCGTAAAGGCGGCGCACCGCGTTGGCGGACAGGTCGTACAACAGGCTCATTGTTGTTGTTGCCTCGTTGCAGTGCGTTCCTGTAGTGCCCCGTAGCTACCCATGCTCCGGCTTCCGGGGGCGGCGCAGCGTGAAGACCGTCAGGCTGCCATAACGGATAACGCTGCGGGTTGTTGACGTAGCGGCCGGGCCGGATGCGCGCGCAAAAGTTTGCGCCGGACGCGGGGCGCACGCCATCATCCAACGCTATCGTCGGCGCTAAGGACAAGGATCTGCGATGCACGTCGTCAACCGCACTGCTCCCCCGCATTCGCTGCTCGGCCGCGCGCTGGTGGAGGCGGTCGCAACCATGTTGGCCGCGATCGCGACCTTGCTATGCGTGTTGACCATCAGCCCGGAACCCGGTGCCGGCGTGCTTGCCGTGGTGCTGTGCCTGTCGCTCTCGCGCAGCCAGCTCGACCGGGACCGGCGTGGCCGCATCGAAGCGGTCTTCGTGCTGCCGGCGGTCGGCTTGGCCGCGGCCGGCGTTGGCATGCTGTTGCTGCGCTTTCCCATCGTCGGCGCCGCGGTTTTCACGGCAGGCATGTTCGTGTCGATCTGGCTGCGGCGCTTCGGTCCGATGGCGCGCCGCGCTGGTTCGCTGATCGCCTTGCCGTTCGTCGTGCTGTTGACTACGCCTTACATCCCGCCGCGGCATCCTGGCTTGATTCCGCCTTGGCTGTTGCCGATCGTGATCGCCCTGCTGGCGCTGTTCTGGGTCAATGTCGTGCATGCGCTGGCGCAGGCGCTGCGGCTGCTCAAACCGGTCACGCTGCCGCTTGCCGCGCCCGCGGCGCCGGTGGAAAGCTCGCTGCGACCCGTCGCCTCCACCCGCATGGCGATCCAGATGGCGGTGGCGCTCGGCCTGTCGTTTGCGCTCGGCTACCTGGTGTTTCCGGCGCATTGGGCCTGGGTGGTGCTGACTGCCTTCATCGTCAACAGCGGCAACCGGGGCCGGCTGGACGTCGCGCACAAGAGCGTGCTGCGCGTGCTGGGTGCCGCGGCGGGAACGGTGATGGCGGGCGTGGTCAGCATTCACCTGGGCATCGACCGCCACGTGATGGTGGTTCTGATGCTCGCCTGCGTTTTTCTCGGCGTGTGGCTGCGTCCGATCAGCTATGTGTGGTGGGCACTGTTCGTCACCGTGGTGCTGGCGCTGCTGCAGGATTTCGAAGGCGTGTCCGCGTCGCGCATGCTGTGGTCGCGGGTGGAAGAAATCGCCATCGGCGCCATCATCGGCGTGGCGGTGGCCTGGTTCGTCTTGCCGGTGCGCTCCACCGGCGTGCTGCGCAGACGCATCGCCGATGCACTGGCTGCGCTCGCGAGCGCGCTGGACCGCCAGCAACCCACACGTACGCCAGCGACCTTCCTCACGGCGCTGCACGCGGTGGAGCAAATCGCGCCGGCCTTTCGGGCCACTCGCCCCATAGCGCGCTACCTCCGGCCGGATCGTCCCGCGGACTGCATCGACGTGCTGCTCGATTGCCGTGAGCCAGCTGCCAGGTTGATCGAACAGGGCAGCGCTCCGGCAGCCGTGCACCAAGCATTGGGCCACGCACGCCGATCCCTGCGCGAACCGGCGACCATGCTTACGGCCTTGCAGCAACTGCAGGCGAGCTTGCGTCAGGCGTGTGCTGGACTGCAAATGCCGATATCGGCGTAAACCCCCCAAGAAGCGCCACAGGGTGCGTCAAGCATTAGCCGTGAGACGCCCGCGGAATGACGCGCCGCATGATGTCGTCATGGGTGGGCAGGGTCTTGAGGTCGTAGGTAGCCTGCATGGCCAGCCAGCTTGCGGCGTCTCCGCCAAAGTAACGTGCAAGTCGCTCGGCGGTATCGGCCGTAACGGCACGCCGCTCTTTGACGATTTCATGTATGCGCGTGGATGGCACACCAAGCGCCAAGGCAAGCGCATTGACGCTCATGCCCAGAGGCGCAAGGAAATCCTCGCGCAGGATTTCACCGGGATGCACCGGACGCATACGATTGATGGGTTTGGTCATAGTGGCGATTCCTGGGTTAGTGGTAATCCACGATTTCGACCTGCGTCGGCCCAGCTTTCGTCCATCGGAAGCAAACGCGAAATTGTCCGTTGATACGGATGCTGTGTTGTCCTTGGCGGTCGCCCTTAAGGGCCTCAAGCATGTTCCCGGGCGGCGAGCGCAGAAAGTCCAGGGTCAAGGCTGCATCCAATTGGGAGAGCTTGCGGATCGCAGCGTCCTCGAACGCGCGGAACTTGCGTGGATGGCCACCTTCGAACAGCGCTTGCGTGTGTTTGCAGGCGAATGATTGGATGGCCATGCTGGCGACAATATTACGCCGAGCGTAATACGTCAAACGATATTATACGTAGGGCTGTGACGGTCGGGCTGACGATAGCGTCGCAAAATGGTCCTTATCCCCGCCGCGCATCACCCGCCTGAAATCATCACGCAATTGCGCCCCGCGCGCTTGGCTTCATACAGCGCAGCATCCGCGCGGCGGCGTGCGCCCATCATGTCGGGTTCGCTCGGGTCGGCAATCGCCGCGCCGATCGAAACGGTCAGCGCATACGCTTGTCCCGCGATATGGAACGGCGTGCGCTCGACGGCGTTGCGGATGCGTTCGGCCAGTGCAAGCAGGTCTGCCTCTTTCACCGATGGCGACAGCACCAGAAATTCCTCGCCGCCTACGCGCCCGACCAGATCGCCCGCGCGCAACATGCGCCGGATGTTGTAGACCAGTTCCAGCAGCACGCGATCGCCGTCGTCGTGGCCGAAACGGTCGTTGATGCTCTTGAAGTGATCCGCATCGATCAGCAGCACGCCGATCGGTTCTTTTTTGCTGCGCGCTCGCGCGAGCAGGACGTCTGAGGCTTCCAGCAGTCCCAGGCGATTGGTCACGCCGGTGAGCGGATCGATGCGCGCCAGGTCATGCAGCTCGCGTTGCAGGATTTCGTTGTACAGCAACAGAAAGCCGACGCTGGCCATCAGCGGCTGCATGCCGAGCAGCAGCACGTACACCAGGTTCACGGTGGTGGGCGTACCGATGCCTTGCGGCGGCATCGCCAGCAGCCACAGCGACACGTTGCGCCACACCACCAGGGCAATCGCCAGCAGGTAAGCCCACAGCAACAGGTGCTGCGCACGCGCATCGTGCTGGCGGCGGCCCTCCCATAGCGCTGTGACATTGAGCATCGCCATGCCGAGCAAAAAGATCGAGCCGCCCAACACGCGCAGCCGATAATCCGGATGCACGGTGGCGAGATAGGTCACTACCAGCCAGGCGGCCACACCCAGCGCGATCGCCTCGCGCCAGCGCAGCTTGCGCTGCAGCACCATCCGCAATGCCACGATGGTCAGCACCTGCGCAGTGAGATTGAACGTGTTGCCCGCCAGCAGAACAGTCAGCGGCGAAAGCTTGAAGTCAGACGCCAGTATGAAATCGCCGAACGCTTCGATCAGCAATGCCGTCGCGCGCAGGCGCAGGCCCTGCACGGCATGATTGCTGCCGCTGCGCGTGCCGAACCACAGCATCAACGACAAGACCAGGGCCTCGCCACCATTGATCAGCGCTAGCGTCTCGACATTCAAATGCATCATAGAGTCCTGGCACCGAGCTTCACCCCTGCATGCTTCGTGCACGCCACCGCGTCGCCACCGCAACCGGCGCTATCGCGCATTGCAATTCGTTATGGTCGACATGGCTGTGCTCCTCCTTTCCCCAGGCGCTTTGTCCGCAGCATCGGCTAGTGCATATGCTTGTTTTTAAAGGGCTGCCGATGGGGGTATGGAGGCAAGGAACATGCCACGGAAGAAAACAACAAGCTGCCAGCCACGCCTGCGTGCGTACAGGCATAGCGTTTAGCTTTGTGAAGAAAAACGACTTAGATCGAAATTTGCCGGCCGATATCAACGACCTGGTTCGCGGGAATGCGCAGGTAATCGGTGACGCGGGCGCCGTTTCTAAGCAGCATGGCGAACACGCTGCGTATCCAGCGCGGTATGCCATGACCGTCTTCGCGCGCGACGATTTTTTCCATCCCGACGAAATAGGTCAGTTCGTTGGGATGAATAGGGCAGCCATGCATGGCAATTTGCGCCATCAAGGCCGGCATGTCGGGCCGCTCCATGAAGCCGTAGGTGGCGGTGATCGACCAGAAATTCGGCCCGATCTCGGCCATGCCCAGGCGGTTTTTCGGCGCCACCCACGGTGTGGAGGCAATCTCCAGCGTTACCGCCAGCACGCGCTTGTGCAAGGACTTGCTGTGTTTCACGTACCACTGCATCACTGGCGGCGTGGTGGCTTTGGCGCGCGTCAGAAACACCGCCGTGCCCGGCACGCGGGCCACCCCATTGGGTGCGAGCTCGTCCAGGAACACGTCGACCGGCACCGGGTATTCGTTGATGCGGGCGGTCATCGCCACCAGGCCGCGATGCCAGATGTACATCACCAGGTACACCAGCGCCGCGAGCAGCAGCGGCACGTAGCCGCCATCGAACAGCTTCATCATGTTCGAAGCGAAGAATGACGCATCGACCACGAAGAACGCGGCCGCCACTGCCACGCACCCGGCCAGCGGCCATTTCCAGATTTCGCGCATGGCGATCAGCAGCAGCGCGGTGGTCATCAACATGGTGGCTGACACCGCGATACCGTAAGCGCCCGCCAGGTTGTCGGACTTGCGAAAGCCCAGCGCCAAGCCGATCGTCACCAGCATCAGCAGCCAGTTCACCGCGCCCACATAGATCTGGCCGTAGCCTTCCTGCGAGGTTTGCGACACCTTCAGGCGCGGCATCCAGCCCAGCTGGATCGCTTGCCGCGTCATCGAAAAGGCGCCGGTGATGATCGACTGGCTGGCGATGATGGTGGCCACCGTCGACAGCACGATCAGCGGCAAGGTCAGCGCCGCCGGGCACAGGCGATAGAAAATGTTGCCGCTCGTCGCTGCGCCGGCCAGCACGATCGCGCCCTGGCCGGCGTAATTGAGCACCAGGCTGGGAAACACCAGCGCCGACCACGCCAGCTTGATCGGCCCGGCGCCGAAATGGCCCATGTCCGCATACAGCGCTTCCGCACCGGTCACGCACAGGAACACGCCGCCGAGCACCATGAAACTGCCGCTGCCGCCGTGCAGCAGGTAATGCAGCGCGTAATAAGGATTGAGTGCCCAGAGAATGCCCGGGTGCTTGGTGATGCCCCATACGCCCAGCACCGCCATGGTGAGAAACCACAGCGCCATGATCGGCCCGAACGTGCGCCCGATGCGCGCCGTGCCCACTGGCTGAAACGCAAACAAGCCCAACAGGATCAGTACCGTCAGCGGTAGCACGTAATGCTGTAGCGATGGCGCGGCGATGTTCAGCCCTTCCACTGCCGACAACACCGAAATGGCCGGCGTGATCGCACCGTCGCCGTAAATGAGTGCGGCGCCGAACAAGCCCGCGGCGACGATCACCGGCCGCTTGTTGCGCTTCACGCCCAGCAGCGCCATCAGGGCCAGGATGCCGCCTTCGCCGTCGTTGTCGATGCGCATGGCGAAGCCGGCGTATTTCACCGAGGTGACGATGATCAGTGTCCAGACCAGCAGCGAGATCACGCCGAAAATGGTCTGCGGCGTATTTCCGCCGGTCATGTCCAGCACGGTCTTGAAGGTGTACAGCGGGCTGGTGCCGATATCCCCGAACACCACGCCGAGGGCGCCGATGCCAAGCAGTGCGGACTTCTTCAACGGGTTCGTGGCGGCTTCCGTCATCGCTTGCCAGGCTCTTCCCCCCAAAGGTTTGTGCAGTCTAGCCAAGGAACATGACATCGGCATCATCACCCGTGCCGGCGCCGGTTGCTTGCGCCGCGCGGCTGGCCTATGGTCACAGCCCAGCCGCCCCCATCTCTCGTTTCACCACCCCCTGCAAGGAGAGAACCGCCATGCCCAAAGCCAACAAGGCCGACAAGGTCGCCAAAGCCAAGCAACTGCGCAAGGCGCCGCTGAAAACCCCCAGCGCACTGGGCGACGACGCACGCCGCGATATCTCGGCCGAACTCAACACCCTGCTGGCCGATGCGTTCGCGCTTTATCTGAAGACCAAGAATTTCCATTGGCACATGAGCGGTCCGCACTTCCGCGATTACCACCTGCTGCTGGACGAGCAAGCCGAGGAGATCGACGCCATCACCGACCCGATCGCCGAACGCGTGCGCAAGCTCGGCGGCACCACCTTGCGCTCCATCGGCGACATTGCCCGGCACCAGCGCCTGGCCGACAACGATGCGGATTTCGTCACCCCTGCCGACATGCTGGCGGAACTGCGCGAGGACAACGCGCGCCTGGCCGAATACATGCGCAAGACGCATGAGCTATGTGACGAATACAACGACGTCGCCACGGCCAGCCTGCTGGAAAACTGGATCGACGAGGCGGAGCGGCGCGTGTGGTTCCTGTTCGAAACAGGGCGTAACGCTTAAAGACGCAGCACGTAGGTTGGCGGTGAGCGCAAGCCAACCCCAACGTTGCCATGCGAAAACGGCTGTCAGGCGCGAGGCGGAGAGAGCGAACCCAAAGCCTCTCTCCGCACTCGGCCGAATGACCACCACGGCACCGCTCGATACGACGCTGCCACGATCCATGTCGCCGCCGTAATCACCGTCGAAATCAGCAATCCGGTCCAGGCAAACCGTTGTGACGGCGTCGCCAGCACCATGGGGCCCCATACGAATACGGTAAATGTGCCCATCATCCACGCTTCAAGCGTGGCGGCCAGCCGCGGTAGTACGTCCAGCGCAATCGCCAATCCCGCGGCGATATGTGCGATGCCGGTGAGATACGCCCAGCCCATCGGGTAAGGCAACCAGCCTGGCACCATGGCGGCGGTTTCCTTGGCATACACCAAGTGCTCCAGCCCGATCAGCGGCAGCGCCAGCGCGAAAGCAATGCGCGCCATGCGGATCGCCTTCGCACCGGCCAGCACGGCGAAGTAAGGCCGGTCGCGCGCGCGGGCGGTGGATGCATACAGCACCCAGCACGCCGCAACCAGCGTAACGATTTCAGCGCAACCGCCCCAGCTCACTTCATGCATCGGCGCCTGGATCACGCGCGGCACATGCAGGGCCAGCAGCCACACCAGGGTGTACGCCATCATCACCAGTGCGGCCGGCACCCGCGTGCGCAGCAACAGCAGGCCCAGGCCGCCTACCGCCATGACCGCGCCGGAAACCACCGCCAGCCATGCGCGCCCAGGCAGATCCTGCGCAACCGGCTGCCATACCGACGCGAAATCCTGCGCGAACACGCCCAGTAGGCCCAGCGCCACGAAGGCCAGGGCAAATACCACGCAACCAGCATCGGTCATACGCATACACGCTTCCTCGTCAGCATGGGTGTATCCATTCAAACGGCGGCCATGCGCCGCGCAAGAGCCAATGGCGCCGCAATACGCCAAGCCAATGCCAGCGTCGTTGCCATGATTTCGCCCCAAGTCGTGCCGCGTATCGACCGGCCTCGCGTTTAGCATGGCCGACCACATCCTCGTACAAGGACTTCACCCATGGATCGTCGGGATTTGCTCAAAGGCATGGCGATGAGTGCCGCGGCGCTGGCGTTGCGTCCCTCGCTGCTGCGGGCCGCTGCGCAAGACGCGGATGCGCGTCTTGCAACGCTGGAACAGCACTACGGCGGACGCCTTGGCGTGGCGATATGGGATACCGGCAACGGGCGCCGCGCAGGCCATCGTGCCGACGAACGTTTCCTGCTCTGCAGCACCTTCAAGATGCTGTTGGCCGCTGCCGTGCTCAAGCGCGTGGATCGCGGCACCGCACGGCTGGATACGCGACTCACCTTTGGCAAGGACGTGCTGCTGGAATACGCGCCCGTCACCAGCCAGCACGTCGGTGCGCCCGGCATGAGCATTGCCGAACTCTGTCACGCCGCCATCACGCTAAGCGACAACACCGCCGCCAATGTATTGATGAAGCATCTCGGCGGCCCTCACGTAGTGACCGAGCTTGCACGCCAGCTTGGTGATGGCATCACCCGCCTGGATCACATCGAGCCGGAACTCAATCGCCCCAGCCCCGACGGCGTCAGCGACACCACCACGCCCAACGCCATGCTCGCCAACCTGCATGCGCTGCTGCTGGGCGATGCATTGTCCGCCGCATCGCGCACGCAGTTGACCGAGTGGATGCTCGGCACCGTCACCGGCAAGCAACTGCTGCGTGTGGGCGTGCCCGCCACGTGGCGCATCGGTGAAAAGACCGGCAGCGGCGATACGCTGAAGAACGACGTCGCCATCCTGTGGCCGCCAGCGCGCAAGCCCTTGCTGGCAGCGGTGTATTACGACAACGCTGCGCTGGACAGCGTTGGCCGCAGTGCCGTGTTGGCCGCTGTCGGCCGCGTGCTGGCCACTCTGTAATCGGTGCATGCACTCGGCGTCACGCTAGGCAATTTCTCAGGGCGCTTTCCGTTCGTCCACCCCAGCCGGCTTGCCCATCCGGTAAAACATGCGCGCCATGTAGAACAGCGCCAGGCAACGCCAGATGATGTGGACGAGCAAGACCTTGTTTGCCGGCGTACCGAAATCCGCCTGCGTAAACTGCAGCAGGTTGTAGGGCAGCGCCAGCAGTTGATACACCGCCAGCACGCATAGCGCCGCCTTGCCCGGACGCAGCGCCAGCCACGCCAGCCCGATCGCCAGCCATACGATGTCGATCAGGTTGGGGCTGGCCAGCTGGCGGCCCATCACCGTTATCAGCACGAACCACACCAGGTGCCCGGCCTGCACGCAGAACGCGGGCAGCATGATCTGCTTCGACGCGCTGAAAAGCTTCCGGCCGGCCAGCCACACCACTGTCGTGGCCACCAGCGGCGGCAGCAGGTTGAAGCCTGCATACATGCCCGCGGCCCAGCCGCCGATCGCTACCGCGACACTGGCGATCTTGGTGGAGGTGCCGATGGCATCGTCGCTTGCCGATGCGGACCGCTTGGTGCGCATGGATTCTTCAGGATTCATGGAGATCCCCTGTGTGCGCAACGTTACCGGGTGGGGCGGAAAGGACCGCGCGCGCGGGTCCGAGCTTAAGGCAACACTGAATAAGTATCGCCGTCGTCACCCGCCCTGTCTGTTCGCAGGCCGCAGGGCCGTCGGCGTACGCGGGGAGGGCACATGGATGTGCCCGGCTTTGAGGAGCGAGGAAGGCAGACTGGCTGTCTGTCGAGACGACGGACCGAAGGCATGTGGACAGACAGGGCGGGCCCCACATGCTAAATGATGGGGTGATGTCTGGAAGGCCCGCATGCTGCGCCGCGCGGCTTGGCAAGACGGCCAGTCTTCCCGGCGCCACGCGGCACACCCTGCGAGCCTTCCAGACATCATGACGACGGCGATACTTATTCAGTGTTGCCCTAATGCCGCGACTCGTAAAATAAACGTCTACGGCTTCCGGTCTGGCCTGCGCATCGCGCAGCCACAGCCCGGTCGGACCTGCTCCGATGATCAGCACGTCGCTGCGCATCATGTACACCTCGTGCGGGGATCCAACAGCGCGAACCGCGCCAACCGTCACTCGATTTCCAGCTTGTAGCCTACTCCATAGATCGAGCGGATCGGATCCTGTCCAGGTGCTGCCTGTTCCAATTTGCGACGCAGGTTCTTGATATGGCTGTCGACGGTGCGGTCCGTCACCACGCGATGATCCAGATACAGATTGTCCAGCAGCCGATCGCGCGAAAACACGCGGCCGGGGTTGGCAGCCAGCGTCTTCAGCAAACGGAATTCCACCGGCGTGAGTTCCAGCGGCACGCCATGGAACGCCGCGCTATGCGTGGCTTCATCGATGCGCAGCGCCGGGTTGCCAGGTTGTTCACCGCTGTGGCGCACGCGCCGCAGGATGGTCTTCACCCGTGCCACCACTTCGCGCGGACTGAAGGGTTTGCAGATGTAATCGTCCGCGCCCAACTCCAGACCCAGCAAGCGATCGATCTCTTCCACGCGCGCGGTGAGCATGATCACCGGCACGTCGCTGAAGCTGCGCAGCTCGCGGCAGATGTCCAGGCCGTCGCGTCCCGGCAGCATCAGGTCGAGCAGCACCAGGTCTGGCAGCTTTGCCTTGATGGCGGGAATCGCTTCGCGGCCATCGGCTACCCAGCTGGCGTCGTAGCCGCCGGCACGCAGGTAATCGCCCACCAGTGCGGCCAGCTTGGGTTCGTCCTCCACGATCAGGATATGCGCGAGCGTGGGTATTCGGTTGTCCGTCGGTGTGCTGTGCATGTCACGCCTTCTCCAACGGAAGACGCACCGTTAGCCACAGGCCGCCGAGCGGCGAAGGATGCGCGTCGATCGCGCCGTGATGCGCTTCCACGATGGCGCGCGAGATCGCCAGTCCCAGGCCGGCGCCGCCGCTGGCGCGATTGCGCGAGCCTTCCTCGCGGTAGAAGCGCTCGAACAGGCGCGGCAAGCTAGTCTCGTCCACGCCCGGCGCCGAATCCATCAGATCGACCACCGCACTATCGGCCATCACCCGGCAGCTGACGCGCAGCACGCCGCCGGCATCGGTGTAGCGCGCGCTGTTTTCGAACAGGTTCACGAACAGCTGCTGCAAGCGGCCTTCGTCGGCATTCACCAGCACGGGTGTCGACGGCAGGTTCCATTGCAAGCTGACCTCGGCGCGGCGGAAGCGGTCGCGGAACGTATCGGCGATGCCTTCCAGCAGCTTGGGCAGGTCCACCTCCACCTTGCGGTAAAGCATGGTGCCGACGTCGGCCAGCGTGAGCTGGTACAGATCGTCGATCAGCTTGCTCAGCATGCCCACTTCGCTTTGCAGGGACACGATCGCATCCTTGTCGAAGCGGCGTACGCCATCCTCCAGCGCTTCGAGTTCGCCGCGCATGATCGCCAGCGGCGTGCGCAGTTCGTGTGAGATATCGGCCACGAATTGGCGCCGCGCGCGCTGGGTTTTTTCCAGCGCCACGGCCAGCTGGTTGAAATCGCGCGCCAGCTGGCCCAACTCGTCGTGCGAAGTGGTTTCCACACGCGTAGCGTAATTGCCTTCCGCCAGCGCGTGCGTGGCCTTGGCGATGCGGTGCACCGGCGTCAGCAGCGTACGCGCCAGCCAGATCGCCAGCAGGGCAGCCAGTAGCAGCGCCGAACCGCCGATGATCCAGCTGGCCTGATATTGCCCGTGCTGAAAACGCAGGTCGCCGGTGGCGGTGACGTCGCGCAAGGGCAGCATCATCAGCCAGCCAACCGTGCGGCCATTCACCACGATCGCCTGTTTCACCGCATGCGCAGCGGTGACTGCTGCGGCATTGCCGAACAGCAGCTGGTTCTGCGCATCCAGCAAGGCAAAGCGGAAATCGGTGCCGGTGAGCATGGAGACCGAACCGGGGGCATCCATGTGCATCAAGCCGGGCGGCGGTTCCTGGGGGTCGGGCGGACCATGATCGTGCCCGCCTGGCGACGGCTGTCCATCGCCATCATCGGGCGGCGGTTGGTCGGGCGGGTTGGAGTCGCCGAATGCGTGCGGCGGCGGCAGGCCGGAAAAATGACCCGGACGCATCGCGTCCAGCCACGCGTGCGGATTGTTGCGCAGGAAATCCCAGCTGCCGTGCGTGCGGTACGCCGTGGCCAGCGACGCGGCCACGCTCTGCATGCGCTCGGTCTCCTGGGTGGCGAGATAGCCGAGAAAACCGCGATTGAAACTCAAGCGCGCAGCCACGCCCATCGCCAGCACGGCGAACACGGCGACGGCGAGCATCGCAAGAAATAGCTTGGCGGTGAGCCCAGGGCGCATGGTGAAAGATCGTGTGGGTGTGGTCCCTGCCGCCATTAGCGCCGTTTGGCCCGACCGTTTCAAGCGCAGGCGGATGATTCCATGGAATCTCCAAATTTCCTGCACAGTCCTGCCCAAAGCTTGGCCTACGTAGCGCCGCTTGCGGTGCGGACAGACAATTCAAGCGGGTGAGGTAGCCGTATGCACAAGCTGTACAAAGACGACGTTCACGTCGATTACGCCGTGGCCTTGCTGCAGCTGCTGGAGCAGCAGGGCATTTCCCGGGACCAGGCGCTGGCCGGCACCGGCATCCGCCCGGAGCAACTGGAAGATAGCGGCCGCCTGAGCACGCAGCAGGATGCACTCCTGCTCACCAGCGCGGTGCGGCTCACCAACGACCCCGGCATCGGTTACCAGATCGGCTTGCACAGCACCGTCACCTGGCACGGCATGCTCGGCTACGGCTTGATGAGCTGCGCCACCTTGCGCGACGCACTCGAGCTTTGGGCCAGCTTTCTCGACTTGCGCACCACCACCTTCAATCTGCGCCTTACCGAGCGCGATGGTTTTGCCGAACTGATCGTGCACGACCTGGCCGCGCGCGCGCCGATGCGCTTCTGCGCGGTCGATCGCATCATGAGCATGACCACGCGCCTGTGCGAACAACTCGCGCAACGCCTGCTGCCCAACATGGAAGTCTGGCACCGCGGTCCCGAACCGCTGCATTACGCTCGCTACCGCAAGCGGGTGGTCGCCACGCGTTTCGACACCAACCTCAGCCTGATCCGCCTGCCGCTCGCCGATCTGGACACCCCGTTGGCCAGCGCCAACGCCTCCACGCTGCGCTACATCAAAGCCCAGTGCGAACGCGAACGCGTGCGCCTGCGCCGTTCCGACGATCTGGTCGTGCGCGTGATGGATCTGCTGCAAGGCCACGAGCGCACGGGCTATCCCAGCATCGAGGTGGCTGCGCGGATGCTGTGCATGTCCAGCCGCACGCTCAAGCGCAAACTGCAACGCCTCGGCCTCAACTTTCGCGGCCTGGTGGACGATGCGCGCAAGGACGCGGTGTTGCGCGACGTATTGAATCCCGTATTGCGCATGGACGAAATCGCCGTGCGCATGGGTTATGCCGATCCGGCCAACCTCACGCGGGCGTTTCGCCGTTGGACGGGCGAGTCGCCGAGCAGGTATCGGGCGCGGTTGTTGTCGACGGGTACTTGAACGCGTAACGCGTGCTTGCCAGGACGCGTCCCCTCCCCTGCGAAGTAGGGGAGGGCTAGGGTCAATGCTCCGAACTTAAGGACGTAGCGTGATCTTTCGTTGGCGGTGAGCGCAGCGAACCCCAACACCGTGATCCATGTGCATGGCGACGTTGGGGTTCGCATACGCTCACCACCAACCTATACGCCTCGATAGCGTGCACCTCTCGCTCGCCAGGATACGTCCCCTCCCCTGCGAAGTAGGGGAGGGCTAGGGTGGGGTGCGAGCGCAGCGAGCTGTACGGACCCGACGTGGCTATCGCGTATTTCCTGTTATCAAAGTCGTGGTGACAGTCGGCTGCGTGCTAAAGCACATGCAACCCCACTCCAACCCTCCCCTACTGTCGCAGGGGAGGGAGCGGATCGCCGCCAACCTACGCAAGCTTCCTGCGAGGCTCGCCATGCAAAGGCCCTCCCCGCCAACAGCAGGGAGGGCACAAGCACCGTCAGAAGTCATACTCCGCATTCAATTGCAGATACCGCGGCGCCTGATAACCGGTCGCCGTCAGATACGTCGTGCTGGTATACAGCGACGCTCCGCTGTTGGCATTCTGGTCCTCGTTCACCGTCAGCACCGTGTGCTTGTTGAACACGTTGAACACCGTGGCGCGCAGGGTCAGGCCCTTCAGCCAACGCGGATGGTAGGAGCCGCTAAGATCGAGCTGCCACAGCGTCGGCGTGGTGCCGGCCGAACCGCGCGCCACATACTGGCCAACCCCATCGATGTAGCAATACAGGTACGGCGAGCCGCCGGTGGAACCGTAGCCGCCGATTTCCGCATCGATCGGTGCATCGCCGTAGCAGTTCTCGGGACGTCCGGTCTGGCCGATCAGGTTGGCGCCGACCTGCCACTGATCCGTAATGCGCCAAGCGCCGTAAGCCTTCAGCGTGTGGCGATGATCGTTGGTCTGGTTGCCATTGTTGCCGAGCATGATCTCCGGATAGTCGAACAGCTCGGAGGTGCCGGTATCGGCCTGGCCGATGTTGGAATCCACCAGTCCCTCGGTATTGCCGTACGAACGCGCCAGCGTGTACGACACATTGAGGTAGAACTTGTTGTTGAAATTGCGCTCGGCGGTCAGTTCCATTGCATAGTAATTGCGCTTGTACGCCGGCTCGCCGATGTCGTTGCCGCTCAGCACCACCTTGTACAGCTTGTTCGGGTTGTTCGGATCCAGCGGCAGATACAGCGTGGCACCACTGCCCGGGTTGTTGATGAAGCAGCCGTTGAGGGTGGAAGCGACCGCGTCGCCACTGTTCAACACCGGGCTCAGCGATGTGGTGGAGTAATCAAAGCCGTAGACCGAGTCGGCATACTTGGCGATCGGACGGAAATCGCATTCGTCATCCAGGCCGGTAAGCACGTGGCGCACGATGCCCTTCACGCCCAGGGTCCAGTCGTTCCACTGCTGCTGTGCGCCGAGGATGAACTCGCGCTGCTTGAATGGTTTCAGGCCCTGTGGCGTATATGAAGAGGCCGCCGGCGCCACGCCGCTTTCGGCATTGGCATAGCCCACCGGGCTGGTCGCGGTCAAACCGAGCGGTGCGCCCGTGGTCGGGTCCACGCTCGTATAGGTGAAGGTCTGGTAGCTGTAGAGGGAGGCGGCGGCGCCGCGAATGGCCACGCCGGCATCGATCGGCAGCGAATAATCACCCGCGCTGCCGTAGATTTTCAGCGTGGAATCGCCATGCACGTCCCAGGCGAAGCCAAGGCGCGGCTGCAGGTTGTGATCCTGCCGCACGAACGTCTGGCCGAGCGCATTCTTGTTGTTGAACTGGTCGTTGCGCACGCCGATGCGCGCCAGGAAGTTATCCGTGACGTGCCAGTTGTCCTGCAGGTACTCGGCGCGCTGCGTCATGCTGACTTTGGCGCCAGTGTTGTAGACCACCTTCTCGACGTAGTTCTCGTCCGCCGCGGCGCCGGAGCTGGAGCTGTCCGGCAGGTATTCCCACAAGGCGCCCCCTTCGTACGCCTGGCCGTACATCGAGGTGGTGACGTCGCGCGACCAGCCGGCGGTGATGTCGTGATCGCCGAGCTTCCATTCCAGGTCCAGGCGGAACGACTTGCGGCTGTCCTGGCTGTCGTAGGCGGTAAGAAAGCTGCCCGGTACGAAGTTGCAGTGGCTGTACGGCGAGACCGTGCCTGCCAGCACCGGATTGCGGTCATCGATGATCACCGGACAACCGGAGGCCTCGTTGGTGATCACGCCATCGTAGCTTTCCACCGTACCATCTGCGGCCACCGCACTGTTGTAACGCTTGTTCTTGTTTTCGCCGTATTGCGCGGTCAGCGTGAAATCATCGGTGATGTAGCTGGTGTACTTCAGGATGTTGTTCTGGCCGCCGTACTTGGTGGTCACCGTGCCCTGGTAATCATAGTGATACGGCGTGTTGTCGGCGGTGAAGCCCGAGTTGTAGACATTCGTGCTGTAGTTGCGCGTATCGTTGAAGCCGGTGTATTCGAGAATGTTGCTGTCGTTGATGTTCCAGTCCAGCTTCAGCAACCAATACGGATCTTTCTCGGTCTGCTGCTGGTAGCCGCCACTGCCTGCTTGCGTGATCGGGTTGTAGTAATCCGAATCCGTCTTGGTCTGGCTGACCAGGGCGAACACGAACAGCTTGTCCTTGATCAACGGACCACCGACCCATGCATTCCAGCGCGAGGTGAAGTCGATCGGGTTCCAACTGCTGTTATTGCCGATCGACGCGTTCTTGTTGCCGCGCGCCGAATACGACATGTTGCCGTTGTTCAAATAAACGTTGGGCTCGCTGGCCATCGTCTCGGCGGGATTCCAGGTGATGTCCACGCCGCCTTTCCATTCGTTGGTGCCGCGCTTGGTGTTCACCGAAATCACGCCGCCGGTCGCGTTGCCGTATTCCGCGCCGTAGCCGCCATCCTGCACCGATTCCTGGTCGATCGCTTCGAACGGCACCTGCGAGAAGCTCAGCGAATCGAACTGATTGGTGACGTTGAAGCCGTTCACGTAGTACGCGTTTTCGGCCACGGACGAACCGCCGAACGAGGCGAGGTTGCCGAAATAGGCATCGCCCTTCACCGCGCCCGGTGTCAGCAGCGCCACCGCCGTCACGTTTTTCTCGATCGGCAGCGCCTTCATCTGCTCGGCGGTGATCACCGTATTGGTCTGCACCGATGACACGTCGATCGCCGCCATCGCATTGGCGGTGACGCTGATCGTGCTGAGGTTCCTGGCCGCAGCCGCGGTGGCCAGGTTCACGTTGGCGCCCTGGCCGGCCAACACGGTCACTTCCTGATTGCCGGTTTTGCCATTCTCCAGCAGATTCACCTGGTATTTGCCGGGCAGCAGCGAGTTGAACTGGTAACGGCCATCCCTGCCCACGATCGTCGTGCGCGTGGTGCCGCTGCCTTCGTTGATCACCGATACCTGCGCACCCGGATCGGCGGTGCCGTAGATGGAACCCGACGTGCTTTGCGCCAGCACGGCGCCGCTCCCCATACCGAAGGCGAGCGTGACCGCCCAGGCAATCTTCTTGTACTGAAGATTTTTGTTTTCGTGACGATGCATTGGTTTCTCCCCAACAAAGAGCAATAACGGTCCACGCCGGGCAAAGCCCAGCGGGAGGTGCAGAAAAACGGTTCGGCGATGCGAATGCTTTTTTCACATTACCGCGCGCCATGACGTGCGGCGCTCACGCTTTACATGTTTGGCCTGCGATCACAAATTGTTGGCCCGCATCGACAATAGGCATGCCATCGCGCGTTGCAGTCGCGTGGCGAATACAGAAAAGAATGAAGCCCCGGCAACCGGGGACAGGTTGCCGGGGCTTCAAGGGACTATTTCCTCTTTCGGGAGGGAGTGCAGGAAACAGCCCCGATGATGACATGCTGGGATCACGTCACCGTGCATCGCCCCACACGCGATGCAGGAACTTGGTGTGTTTGACGGACGCGAAGTTCGCCCCCGAAAGCGCATTCGCTTGTCGATGGCCCCAAACATCAAGCAACTGGCCTGCGCAGACAATTGGACGTCCAAATGTCTTAGATCCAAGTCTGCAAAGATTCGCCGGGGCGACGGATCAAGGAATGCATGAAATTTTCTTCAGATGCGGGGCATCAAGAAAAAAGCCCGATGCGACCGCGAATCGCACCGGGCTCGTCACATCAAACCTGCCTAACCGCGATCAGGCAGCATCGATCGCCACCACCTCGCTCGCCGCCATGCCAAACGCCGGCGGCCGATCTTCCAGCTTCGCGCCGAACGCCATGTTCGGCGTATCCGACATGTGGAATTCCAGCACGCCGCCCGCCGTCAGCTCCGCATAGCTGATCCAGCTTTTCGTCCAAGGCTTGCCGTTCCAGGTCACCGACTGGATGTATGGACGATCCGATCCGTTGTTGAACGTGCGAATCACCAGCTTGCGATCGCCACCCAGCTTGATCTCGGCGTAATCCAGCACCGGACTGCCGAACACATAGTTCGTGCTCACCGGATCGACCGCATACAAGCCCAGCGCGCTCAGGATGTACCACGCGCTCATCTGGCCGCAGTCTTCGTTGCCGGCAAGGCCATCCGGATCGGGCGGATACATGGTTTCCGTCAGCATGCGCACGCGCGACTGCGTCTTGTAGTGCGAGCCGGTGTACGCATACAGATAAGCCATGTGATGGCTGGGCTCGTTGCCGTGCGCGTATTGGCCCACCATGCCGGCAATATCCGGCGGCGCATCCGGCGGCAGCTTGGAGCTGGTGGTGAACAATTCGTCCAGCTTGCGCTCGAACACGTCTGGGCCGCCGAACAGGCCCATGTACGCGTACAGGTCGTGCTGGTTGAGAAAGGTGGCCTGCCAGGCGTTCGATTCGGTGAAATCGCGCCATTCCTTCGAATGACCCATGCCGCGCGGATCGAACGGCTCCAGCCATTCGCCATTCTCGCCGCGCGGGCGCATGAAGTTGAGCTTGGTGTCGAACACGTGGCGATAGTTGCGCGAGCGCTGGCGCAGTGCCTCGGCAAGCTGCTTTTCGCCGGCGGCATCGGCCATGTGCGATACCGCCCAGTCGTCGTAGGCGTATTCCAGCGTCTTGCTGACTGCTTCCGGTTCCTTATCGCTGGGGATGTAGCCGAGCTTGCGGTAGTAGGGCAGGCCGCGGTAGTCATCTTCCATCGCACGCTTGCGATAGATCGGCCACGCCCGTGCGTAATCGATGCCGGTGAAGCCTTTCGCCTGCGCTTCGGCCAGCACTACGGCCGAGTGATAGCCGATCATGCAGCCCGTTTCCACGCCCTGCAGCGGCCACACCGCGGGGCCTTGCGGGCTTTCTTCCGCCATGCGCACCAGGCAATTGAGGAAATCCGGCACGCGCTCGGGCTGGTACAGCGTGTAGAGCGGATGCAGCGCGCGGTACGTATCCCACAGCGAATACGTGCTGTAGTTGTTCTGCCCCTGCGGCAGTTGATGGATGGCCAGGTCCATGCCGCGATAGCGCCCATCCACGTCGCTGAACAACGTCGGCGCCAGCATGGTGTGATACAGCGAGCTGTAGAACACGCGCAGCGTGCGTTCCGACGACGCTTCCACGCGGATGCGGCTCAGCTCCTGCTCCCACGCATCGGCCGCCGCCTGTGCTACCTGGTCGAATTCCCACGCGGGCACTTCCGTATCCAGGTTGCGCAACGCACCCTCGATGTCCACGCCGGAAATGCCGACTTTCACCAGCACCGGTTCCTTGGCCACATCATCGATATGCAACGCCGCCTTCAGGTGCGTGCCCTTGATCTCGCCGGTGCCGCTGGGAGCGGCCACGTCTTCCGAATAGAGCGTGGCTTGCGAAAACGGCCGCGACACTTTCATTGCGAAGTGGATGTAGCGTCCATCCGCCCACTGATGTACGCGACGGCTGCCGACCAGCGTGTCGTTGCCGACCAGCTTGAGCTGCGCATCGGTCACCTTGCAGGGCACTTTGTAATCGTCGTGGAAACCGTGCGCCCAATCCACCAGCAGATGCCCGCTGCCGGTGCCGTGGAAGGTGTAGCGATGCAAGCCCGCACGCATGGTCGCGGTCAGTTCCGCGCGGATATCGTGGTCGGTCAGATGCACGCTGTAATAGCCAGGCCGCGCGTGCTCCGAGGTAAAGCGCGAGCGATAACCATGTCCCGGATGCGCCTTGCTATGTTCCGTCAGCTGCGGCCCGCTGCCGGCGGCGCCATCGAAGCGCGAGTGATAGTTCACGTCGGGCAAGCCACGTGCGCCCGGCTGCAACAACACCTCGCCTTGCGCGGGCATGACCAGCACGTCGAGCATGTCCGCCGCACCGGTTCCGCTCAAGTGCGTGTGCGAGAAGCCCATGATCGACCCGTCGCCCTGGTGGTAACCGGACGACGCATCCCAGCCGGCGTCGTTCGTATCGGGGCTCAGCTGCACCATGCCGAACGGCATCGACGCGCCGGGATACGTATGCCCATGCCCGCCAGTGCCGACGAATACATCGACATATCGCGACACACCACCGGTTTTCGCGGTGGTACCCGTCGCGCGCGTGGCCGCAGCCGTACCCTGCGCCAATCGCGCCAGCGCAGGCAACGGACCACCCAGGGCCGCCACCGCCCCCAAGCTCTGCAGGAACCTTCGACGTGACACCATGCTGCTACTCCCCGTTTTCTCGTTGTCGTGGAAGCGAAGGCGTCAGCGCAAAGCTTGCGGGGTAACGGCCCCGATCGCGTGCAAAACGCACTCACTTTTATATGCCAAGCACTTGGCCGCTCAGGCCAAAGCTACCGAACGACTGTAAACGAAAAATTTGCCTCGATCCAAATTTTTCTTTGTCGAGATTAATTGACTGATATAAAAGGATTTTCTCGATATTTTGCGGCAATGCAAAATAACTTCTGTGCGGCTGTCTGCCGCAGGAGCGGCTTTCCTATTCATGGCGCGCTACGAACAAACCCGTCAGGGATGCGATTCCGTTTTGCCGTGCGGCTATGGTTTGGCCGCCTCACCGGAGCCCCCGATGACGTGCGCCATCAAGCCACCGTGTCGACAAATACGCCACGTAAGCCGGTAACGCCGCTCTCGCTAAGGTTGCGCGCCAGCGTGTTCAGGAACGATGGCAAACTTGGAATGGCGTTGCTTGAAGTGCCGGTAGCTATGCCGGATGAAGACCCAAGCGACGTCCAGAGACTTTGAAACACCGTTGCCAGGCCGCTGGCCTCACCGGAGGTTGCTGGCGCATGGCTCGAACTGGCGCTCAGCGCCTGAGCCAGGCCCGAGAATGCCGGCGTCGTGTTCCTATATTGTTGAATCTGTTGCGCTGCCCGCGGTTGCGGCGGATCGAGCGCGAGCGACGTACCGTTCGTTGTGGCGGTGCCATCCCGGATATCAGGGATCAGCCCAAGTTGCGTCAACGCCGCCGCAATAGCCGAAGCCAACGGTTCCGCGGCTGTGGCAGGAGTGGCCGTCGAGACGGCGGGCGCCGATGATGGCGGCGTTTTGTAGTGGCCGTGGCGGCTTGCAGCCAGGCCATTCACCCATGGTGACGGCGTACTGCTGATGCTTGGCATACTCATAACAGGCAGCACCTTATAAACAGCGAGCGTCCAGCACGCGCCGACCATGGCCGGTTGCAACGCCAGCAGGCTGGTACTTCCAGCCTTCCGCGGCAGCAGAAAAGGCTGCTAGCCTGCGCCCCCCAGGATGCCAGGAGTACCGCCGCGTGTCACTTCTGTGCTGGTAGTGGGCTTGGCTTATCCATCGAGTGTACCCGGGCGCATCGTAAGCGCTTGGCGGCACGGCGGCTCCATGTCGTGCTGTGGCACTGACGCGGCATCAATGCAGATGCGTCAAAAAATCCAGCTCCGGCCGCGGTTGCCCGAGCAGGAACCCCTGCACGAATGAACAGCCGAGTTCGCGCAGCACGGCTAGTTGGCCATCGTTTTCCACGCCTTCTACGATCACCGTCAAGCCGAGCGAGCGGGCCATGCCGATCATGGATTCGAGCAACCGGCGCGTCTGTGCGTCCACATCGATGCCGCTGACGAAACTGCGATCGATCTTCATGGTGTCGCAGGGCAGCAAGCTCACGTGGCTCAACGATGAAAAGCCGGTACCGAAATCGTCCAGCGCGACGTGGATGCCGAGTGTACGCAACGACTGCAAGGTGGCGCTGCACGAGAGCATGTCCGAGACATACAGGCGCTCGGTCAATTCGATAGCCAGATGACGGCGCACCGATTCCGGCAGGCCGGTGGTGAGGATATCCATCAGCCGGCCGGACGCAAGGCTGCGCGCGGTGACGTTCACATGCAGACGAAAAGTGGGCGGCAGGCCTGGGCTCCAGGTCTCGAGACTGGCAATGGCATGTTCCATCACCCACACATCGATACGGCTCATCAACGGCGTGTGCTCGACCGCCGCCAGGAAATCGCCGGGGACGAGCACACCGTGTTGCGGATGATTCCAGCGCAACAGGGCTTCGGCGCCGACCGGGCGAGGGTCATTCTGCACCGCGAAAATCGGCTGGAAATACAGTTCCAGCTCCCCGCGCTGCAGCCCTTCTTCCAGTTCCTGGTGAATGACCAGTGCCGTGCGGGTACGGGTGCGCAGCGCCGGGTCGGCCAGCGTCACGCGCTCATCGCCCAAGGGATCGGTACGGGCCGCTTCATTCATCGCCAGCCGCAACAGTTCAGCCGCCTCGACGCATGCCTCGTCGGTGGCGGGCCACACGGCAATGCTGGCGGTCAGGGCATGCATCGAACTGAGTGCTGGCGACGATGCAGTGTGGGTGATGCCCAGCACCGCTTGGACCTTCAAGATCAATTGCTGGTCGACCTGCGCGTCGGGTACCAGCCAGCCCAGCATGCCTTCGGCGATGCGCGCAACGGTGTCGACCTGTTCCCACTGGGCCTGCACGTGCGCGGCCAGCGTGCGCAAAAAGGCGGCGGCGTGATGCTCGTCGGTGCCGAGCGCGATGTTGGCATGGTTGTTACAGGCTACCGCGACCAGCGCCAGCGGTCGGCCGGAGGCGATCAGGCGCTCGGTGCGTTCCACCAGCGCGGTGCGATTGGGCAGTTCGGTCTGCGCGTCGAAGTGCGACAGGAAAGCATGTTCGACGGCACGCAAGCGGCGCCGCTCCAGCACGGCGGTAATGCGTGCGCGCAACAACGGCATCAGCACCGGCTTGGCCAGGTAATCCTCCGCGCCCAGCTCGATACATTGCGCGGCCATCTCCAAGGTCTCGTGGGCGGAGATCATCAGCACGGAGATGCCGCGCAGCTGTTCGTCCTCGCGCATGGCGCGCAACACCGTGACACCGTCGGAACCGGGCATCATCACGTCCAGCAGCATGATGTCGGGCGGCTGGCGCAGCGCTTCGGCCAGCCCGGTCTCGCCGTCGCGCGCCTCGGCCACATGCTGAAAACCCAGCTGCTTGAGCCGTTTGCGCAGCATGAATCGGCTGTTTTCGTCATCGTCCACGATCAGTATTCGAGCGTCCGGGCTCACGATGCGCTGTCCTCCAAGTCTGGATTATCGTGCTGAATGACGCGCTGCAAGGCATCGAGCAGCTTCGGAAAATCGATCGGCTTGGGCACGAAGGCATTCGCACCCGCCTGCATGGCGCGCAGGATGTCGTCCTCCATCACATGCGCCGAGAGAACGATCACCGGCACGTCGTTGGTGAGCGCATTGGCGCGCAGCTTTTGCAACACTTCCAGGCCGTTGATGCCGGGCAGGTTGATATCCAGCAGCACGGCGTCGGGACGCTTCCAGACCGCCGCGATCAGCGCCTTTTCGCCATCCTCGACGTGACGGATCTGGATGCCGTGCCGCTGCAGCCGGCGGCCGAGCATGAAGGCATTGTCTTCGTCGTCCTCGACGTAGAGCACGGTGGTCATGTGGCTGCCCTCGCCTCGCTGCCGCTCGTCGGTATCTGCAAGCGGTCCAGCAGGCGATGCACGTGATAGACCACGTCGGCATGATCGGTCTCGCCCTTGCGGACCAGCAGCACGGCGCGTTCATACAAATTCCGCGTCACTTCCGGCGAAATATCCGCCGCCGTCACCAGCATGATCGGCACTGGCGCCAATAGCGGATCGGTGCGCATTGCCTCGATCACCGCCAGGCCGTCCATGCCGGGCATGACCATGTCCAACAGCAGCAGATCGGGTCGGCGGTTGCGCATGATCGCCAGGGCGTGCTCGCCGTTGGGTGCGGTGTCCACCTGATGGCCTTCCTGGCGCAGCACGTTGGCGATCGAGTCGCGGTAGAAATCGTCGTCGTCCACCACCAGCAGCGAGCTGTTCTTGCCGCTGCCGACGAAGCGTTGCACCAGATGGCCCAGATGATCGCGGTCGAACGGCTTGGTGAGGTGCTCCACCACGCCAAGCACGCCGGTGCGCTGATCCGGATCGGTGACCGTGCAAAGAATGACCGGCAACTCGGCGTGCTCGGGATCGGCGCGGATGGCGGCGAGCACGTCCCATCCGGTCATGTCGCCCAGCAGGATGTCCAGCACCATCACCGCCGGCCGCAACGAACGCGTGAGGGCCAGCGCCTGTTCGCCGGACGATGCGCTGACCACGTTGATGCCGTCGCGCTCCAGTGCATTGCGGACCAGCTCGCAGGCGTCCTCGTCGTCGTCCACCACCAGCACCACCTGGTTGCGTCCGTGCATCGGCTGGACTTCGTTGGCCGGCAGGAAAGGGCGCGCTTCGGCGTTGCTGACGTCGCCGACCGGCAAGGTCACGGTAAACACGCTGCCGGATTGAATATCGCTGGTTACGCCGATATTGCCATCCATCAGGCCCAGCAATTGCCGCGAGATGGTCAGGCCAAGGCCAGAGCCGCCGAAGCGGCGCGCGATGGAACGGTCGGCTTGCTCGAACGGTTCGAAAATGCGCTGCAATTGGTCCGGCGTCATGCCGATGCCGGTATCGGCCACGACAATCTGCAAGTGTTCCGCCTGGCAGGAAAGCGCCACCTTCACCTCGCCGTTGCGGGTGAACTTGATGGCGTTGCCGATGAGGTTGAGGATCACCTGGCGCAGCCGCGTGACGTCGATGCAGGCCAGATCCACGCCGGGCGCTACTTCCAGCAGCAGCTTGTTGCCATTGGCCCTGGCCAGCGGTTGCATCGAATGGATGATGCTTTCGAGCAAGGTCTGCACGTGGACCACTTCGGTGTGCAGTTCGATGCGTCCGGATTCGATGCGGGAAATATCCAGGATGTCGTTGATCAGCGAGAGCAGATGCCGGCCGGCGTTGACCACGCGCTGCATGATCTCGGCGGTTTCACGATCCTCGCGTTCCTCGGCCTGTTCGAAGGTCAGCTCGCTCAGGCCAATGATGCTGTTGAGCGGCGTGCGCAGCTCGTGGCTCATGTTGGCGAGGAACAGCGACTTGGCGCGGTTGGCCGAATCGGCCTCCATCTTGGCGATGCGCAGCTCCTGCTCGGTGTGCATGCGCTGCGTGATGTCCATCGAGATCACGCCCACGCCGGCGACGGCACCGTGCTCGTCGGTCACCGGGAAGCGCCGCGTGAGCAAGGCGTAGGAACCGCCAAGATAGTTGAGGCGCTCCTCATAGGCCGTCACGCCCTGTCCATCGAGCACTTCGTGATCGTGCGTACGTATCAGCTCCGCCGTCTCCGGCGTGGCCACCACGTCCACTGTCTTGCCCACCAAGTCCTTGGCCGGCCGCCCCATCAGGCCGGCGGCCATGTCGTTGATGCGCAGGATATGGCCGTCCTTGTCCTTCACCTTCATCGCCACGTTGGAGTGCTGGAAGAAGTCATCCAGCAAACGCACGTTGGCGCCCATTTCCTTGCGCATGGCAAGAAAGCGCCGGTAAAGCAGCACCAGCCACGTGCCCATCACCACCAGCAACAGCACCAGCGTGCCGATCAGGTAGTCGCTGTCCGCCGGGTCGATCTGCGCGGCTGCGCCGGCCGCGGAAGACTGCGCAAACAAGGGCAGGGCAACGAACAGGAGCACGGCTCCCACGAACTTGGCCGCATCGGCCGGAGTAGGTCGCTTCATCAGGCTTGATCCCCTCTTTACCCGCACGGTGATGTCCCTCTACGCGGGATGGCGCAGCAACGCCAGCCGGAGAGGATGTTATCCCTTATCGGGAGCGATGTAGGGGCGTTGTGAATGCTCATGGGCGCCTGGCAGCTTTTTGCATCGATCTGATAGCGATCACGTGAAGACCGCGTGAAGACGTCGCACCCTTGTCGCGTCATAGGCCGGGCTGAAATCCCAACATCGGGGACCTACCCGCCGTTGGGATGCTCATCACAGCCTTGGCAAGCTGGTGCGACGGGCTGTTGCCATCCTCTGCTTGCAGACGAAAGCCGGCGTGAAGTACGCGAGTGAAGCGCGCGTCCCGCGCGCGCCGTCATCGTCGTGTATCTCCCGATGTTGGGGCTCGGCTATGCCTCACCCAATTTGCGCGCTATTCAAAGCTCGCTGCGCAGCAGGGCGGGATACCTCTGCTGCATATCGATGATCAACTCGCCAAACAAGGTATTTGCCCACGCGAACCAGCTACGCGTGAACGTCGCAGGATCGTCCTGATCGAACGACTCATGCATGAAGCCGCTGCCCGCATCGGTATCGCGCAACCATGTCAAGCATTGGCGAACTTCCGCCATGTCCAGGCTGGTCTGCGCGTACATCATGATCGACATCGGCCAGATCATGCGCAGGCCTTCGTGCGGACCACCAATGCCTTCGGCGGCCTTGCCGCGGAAGAAATACGGATTGTGGCTGCTCCACACCCGCTCACGCGTGCGGCGATACACCGGATCGTTGCGGTCGCAGCAGCCCAGGTAGGGCAGGCCGAGCAGGCTCGGGACATTGGCGTCGTCCATGAACAGCTGGTTGCCGAAGCCGTCGATTTCATACGCCCAGAACGCCTGGCCTTGCTCATCGTGCAGGTGGCCGTCCTTCTGCACGGCCTGTTCCACTTCGCTCGCCAGCGTCTCGCATTCCGCCGCAAACCTGGCATCGTTATGCAGGGCGCGGCTCATCTGCGCAAGCTGGCGCAGCGACAACACCGCAAACAGGTTGGACGGCACGGACAGTGGATACAGACAGGCATCGTCGGAGGGCCGGAACATGGAATGGATCATGCCGTTCGGCCGCGTGGGATTACCGTAGCCGCCGAGCATCAGCGTTTCGGTGGGTATCTTGGAGGTGCGCTGGAAATGATACGGGCCGTGGCCGTGCTTGCGTTGCTGCTCGCGGAAGGTCTTGAGCACCAGCTGCATGGCCGCGCGCCAGTCGTCGTCGAACGGCTCGGCATCGCCGCTGGCTTGCCAATAGCCATGGGCTAGGCGGATGGGATAGCACAAGGAATCCACTTCCCATTTGCGCTCGCCGACGCCGGGTTTCATGTCGGTATCGTCGTGCACCGACCAGTCCAGCGGCTTGGCGTGCGGATCGGGCATGAAGGCATTGGCGTACGGATCGATGCGGATGCAGCGCGCCTGGCGGCGGATCAGGCCGCGAAACAGACGCTGCAGCGCCTTGTCGTGTTTCGCCAGCGGCATGTAGGGCACGACTTGCGCGGAGGAATCGCGCAACCACATCGCATCGATGTCGCCGGTGATCACGAAGGTATCCGGCTTGCCGTCCAGCGTGCCGAGTTCCACCGTGGTATCGAGCGTATTCGGATAGCAATTCTCGAACATCCAGGCGAGCTTGGGATCGGCAATGGATGCCTTGACGCGGGCCAGCTGCTGTTCGACGGCATGGCTGAGGAATTTGCGCTTGGCCGGCGCAGGCCGTTTGCTGGTGTAGTTCGAAGCGTTGTTGGCCATGGCGGGCAGCGCGACGCCAGCCATGCCTGCGGCGGCGGCGGTGCTTATCAGCCTGAGAAAATCGCGGCGTGTGGACATGGCGTAGCGTTGTCTCCTTTGAAAGCGCCGTCATTCCGGCGTCGGGAAGCGTATTTACCGCGATGAGCTCCCTCCCCTGCGAAGTAGGGGAGGGTCGGGGTGGGGTCGCTTGGGCTTTAGCGTAGAGCCAAACGCCGCGGCAACTTCCACTAGCAAGTAGCACGTGGCGGGCTCCTGCTGCTCGCTACGCTCGCACCCCACCCTAACCCTCCCCTGCGAGCAGGGGAGGGGACACAGCTCATGGGGACTTCTGCATCACACCCGCCAGATCCTGCACCCGCAACGCGTGCCGCAACTTATCCAGCCCCGCCTTGCCATGCACCGTCAGCGTAATGCTTTGCCCCGGCAGCAGATCGAACGAGTTATCGGAAACATCGGCGTCCAGATCGCCGAATGAAACCCATATATCCCGCGCAAGCTTGTCGCTGGATACGGTCAACGCATAGCCATCGCCATCCGCCGCCAGCGAGGTGTGAATCTGCGGCGTCGGCAATGCCAGCGTCTTGGCCTCATCGAAGAACACCAGGTTCCTCGACACTACTTTGTCGCCATCCACCAGCTCGAACACCGCAAACGTCGCGTGCGGATCGGCGCCGTTGAGCAATTGCGCATCGGTATACGTAGCCACCTTGGTGCTGCTCAAGGGGGGCAGCTCGACAGACGTCTCATGTTGGCTCAACACCTTGCCCGAAAAATCCATCGTGCGCATGCGCCAATGCAGCGTGGTGGGCGCGGTGCTGTCGGAGACCAGCGACACCGTCGTCGTACCGTTATTGCGCAAGGCTGCAACCAGCAAGGGCGCATAGAATCGCCGCGCATGGAACTGCAACGCCTTCCAGCGCCCGAAATAATCGATGCTGGACCACGATGCCCCCGGCCACACGTCGTTGAGCTGCCAATACATGGAACCCATCGCCTGCGGCCGCGACGCACGCAGGTGCTCGGCAGCCAGTTGGATGCCCTCGGCCTGCATCACCTGGCTTAAATACACGAACGACTCGAAATCCTTCGGCTCGCCGTAGCTGCGCGTGATGTACAACAGCAGGCGCTTGTTGCCGTTGCCGCTGTCGAACTTCTGGTGCGCGCGCATCACCGGCGATTCCGGCTGCAGATCGCCCGCGTCGGCAAAGGCGCGGATGGTGCGCATCTCGGGGAACGATTGCAGGCCATATTCGGACTGGAAGCGCGGCGTGACATTGAGGTATTCCGTCACCGGCTTCGCCTCGCCGGACCACACGTTCCAGTAGTGATAATCGCCGTCGTACAGCACGTTCGCCGGGCCGTCGTAATCCGTGCTGGGCGAGCTGGCCCAGTACGGCACGCTGGGATCGTATTGCGTGACCACGTTGCGCAGCGTATTGCTGAACAGGTTGACCATGCCGATCACCAGTTTCTCGCGCTCATCGCCCGAGATGGCCTTTTTCAATGCCAGGCGGTCGCCCCATGAATCCCAGCCGGTCTGCACTTCGTTATTGCCGCACCAGAGCACGATGCTGGGGTGGTCGCGCAGGCGCTTCACCTGCTCGATCGCCTCTTGCCTGGTGTTGTCGACAAAGGCGACGTCGCTCGGCGGAATCGCGCCGCCGAACATGAAATCCTGCCACACCATCAGACCGAGCCGGTCGGTCATCTCGTAGAACGCATCGGGCATGTAATAGCCACCGCCCCAGATGCGCACGACATTCATGTTCGCGTCGCGCGCGGATTGCAGCACGCGTTCCATCTGCACATCGGTGGCGCGGGGCGGGAAACTGTCGAACGGGATCATGTCGGCGCCTTTGGCGAACACCGGAATGCCGTTGATCACGAAGGCGAAGCTCTTGCCCCAGGCATCCTTTTCGCGCCGCAGTTCGATGCTGCGCAGGCCGATCGCGCGCTGCACGCTGTACAGCTCATGGTCGCCATCGCGCATGCTGGCCTTGAACGTGTACATGTTCTGCGCACCGTAACCGGCCGGATACCAGCGCTTCGGATCGGCAATGCGCAGCGGCAGGCTTACCGTGTTGCTGCCAGGATCGACGGTGACGTCCTGCTCCACGTGCGCTGCGACTTGCCCATCCGGGCCGATCGCATCCACGCTCACGTGTACCGTCTTGCTGGCGTCGGCAAGTACGTCCCATTGCGCCGTGACGTGTGCCGCCTCGGCACCCACATAGTTCTGCTGCACATGGAAACCATCCACGCGCAAGGCATTCCAGCTGTCCAGATGCACCGGTTGCCAGATGCCTTCGGTGACGATGCGCGGGCCCCAGTCCCAGCCATATTGATAAGCCGCCTTGCGCACGTAATTGGCGGTCTGCTTGCCCTTGGGTTCGTCGCCAAAAGCGGAATCGAACTCGCCCGGCAGCGCATAGGGTTGCTTGAGCAGCCACGGCAGTACACGCTTGATCGGCGAATACAGCCGCACCTCCAGCGTATTGCTGCCTGCATGCAGGGTGGCTTTCACCGGCACGCGCCAGCGGCGGAACATGTTGTCCGCGGCGGCCAGTTTCTGTCCGTTGAGATAGACGTCGGCAAAGGTGTCCAAGCCGTCGAACACCAGCTCCACGTGATCGCGCGCGAGCGTGGCCTTGTCGACGGTAAAGGTGGTTTCGTACTGCCAGTCGCTCAGGCCGACCCATTGCACGCGCGCTTCGTTGTCGCGGTAGAACGGATCGGGCAGCAGCTTTGCCGCCATCAGATCGGTTTGCACCGTGCCGGGCACACTGGCGGTATGCCAGCGCGTGGCATCGTGATGCCTCGGCGCTTGCGCATCGCCTTGCAGCAGGCGAAAGCGCCAGCCGCTGTCGATGCTCTGCGAGGTGGTCTGTGCGGCGACGTGGCAGGCTGCCAGCGGCAACAGCAACAGCAGCACGAGTTTCGAGAAAGGCCGTGAGGCGCCCGCGGACAAGCGAATGGATTCAAGCATGCTGCTGAGCCGTGACTAGGATGTGGATACCCGCTGCGCCGCGCCGCAAGAGCAGCGCCGCGCACCCTGTTTAAATCGATCTATATCCGGCCACCCTAGCAGTTGTCCAGTGCGCCGCGCATGGCGCAGTGCAATAGCAAGAGGCATGCCGCCGGCCCACTGCCGCGTCGGCGCACCCATTCGCCGCAGCATCGCACTGTCGTGTCGGCCCACGTTGCAAAACCGTCACGGGAGGGTGAAGCAGGCGCCAATGCATGCGTCGACGTGGTGCAAAGTGAGCTGTTTCCATGCGTCGGTTTCACAGCAAGCTACAAATTTCGTCTAAACATCGTGGCGAAAAAGTCTGACGGCTCTTCACGCATTCGCGATGTTGGCGAGCGTACAACGAGGCACGAACAGGAGGCATCTATGAACTCGCACGCAGGTCTGAAGAGCGGCGTGGCAGGGATGGAGTTTTCCTCGAACAAGAAACGACCGCTCGACGCGGCGACGCTGGCCAAGGGCATCGAGGCCAGCAGCGTGGGCATCATCGTGACCGACGCGTCGCCGGAGCAGGCCATCGTCTACGCCAACGATGCGTTCGTGCACATGACCGGTTACGCGCGTGAAGAAGTGCTCGGGCGCAACTGCCGGTTCCTGCAAGGGGCCGATACCGACCGGGAAGCGGTGCGCGAGATTGCCGATGCCCTGCGGGAGCAGCGCGATGTATCGAGCGAGCTGCTCAACTATCGCAAGGACGGCAGCACGTTCTGGAACCTGCTGTACATCTGCCCGGTCCGCGACGAAAGCGGGCGAGTGGCGTACTACTTCGGCTATCAGCGCGACATCTCGCAACGCAAGGAAACCGAGGAAGCCTTGCAGCAGGCGATGCGGCTGGAGGCCCTCGGCAAGCTCACCGGCGGCGTCGCGCACGACTACAACAACCTGCTGCAAGTGATCCAGTCCGCGCTGGAAGTGATCGAGCTGAGCGTAGCGGCCAACGAGGACATCGCGCGGCGCACCGCACGCACGATCGACACCTGCCGCCACGCCATCGATCGCGCCAGCACGCTCACCAAGCAGCTGATGGTGTTTTCCAAGCGGCAAACCTTCGCCTCCCGGCCGCTCGATATCAACGAGGTGCTGCATCGGCTTAGCAGCGTGCTGACGCAAGCTTTGGGCGAACAGATCCAGGTAAGCCTGCACTTGCAGCCGACACCATGGCATTGCGCTGCCGATCCCGCACAGCTGGAGCCGATCATCGTCAACATCGCCATCAACGCGCGCGACGCGATGCGGGGCGCTGCGGACCAGCGCCTGGACATCAGCACGTTCAACCGCGAACTGGCCTACAAGGAAGCCGTGCTGCGCAGCGTGGAGCCGGGGCGTTACGTGGAAATCGTCCTGGCCGACAACGGCCCCGGCATTCCCCACGACATCGTCAACCGCGTGCTCGATCCGTTCTTCACCACCAAGACCGAAGGCAAGGGCGTGGGGCTGGGCTTGTCGGTGGCCTACGGCTTCGCGCGCCAATCCGGCGGCACCGTCTATGTGGAAAGCAAGGAGGGCAGCGGTGCCGCCGTCCACTTGCTGCTGCCCTATACCGAGGCGCCGTTGCGGGAAAATCAGGTTGAAACTCCCGCACCCGCCGCGCAGCCACGCATCCTGCTGGTGGAAGACCGCGTCGACGTCGCCACCACCACCCAGCAGATACTGGAATTGCTCGGTTATCAGGCCAGCGTTGCCAATGATGCGGAATCGGCACTGCAGATGCTCAAGCAGAACAGCTACGCGTTGCTGCTGTCTGACGTGGTGATGCCTGGGACGATGGATGGCATTGCACTGGCACGCCAGGCCACCGGGCAAGATCCCAGCCTCAAGGTACTGCTCGTCACCGGCTACGCGCAGCTCAACGAAGAGGAAAACCTGGAATTTCCCATACTCGCCAAACCGTATCGCCACGCGGACCTGGCGCGCAGGCTGCGGGAGTTGCTGTTTCAGCGATTGCCGGATGCGAATGGAGCCGCGATCAGCGAACAGCCAGCGTAGGCTGGGATGAAATCCCAGCATCACCTGCACACAAAAAGCTGGGATTTCATCCCAGCCTACGCAATCCCTCTCCTGCACGCATCGCAGCTTGGGCATGTATTCGACCAAGGTGCGATGGGCTGGTTGCTCAGTGCTCCCAATCGAGGTTGTCGGGCGACCCATCGGGATGTGCGAACCACACCACCCCGTTGTGATCATCGCGGCAGCCTTCGCCCTTGGAGAGTCCGGTGATCGTTCCGTTGTTGGAGGTCATTCCCGCGCGATAGCAGCTGCCGAAATTATCGCGGTAATCGCGTGAGGTCGAACTCATCGAGCGCGGATCGGGCTGCTGGTCGCCGCCTTTGCGCACGGAATAGAAATGGCTGTCCGCATGCGTGCTGAAGTAGCCGCGGCCAAATTGGTAATGATCGCCGTCGACCGCGCGCTCCTGCGCAACCGTCACGTTGGTGCGCCGATATTCAGTGTTCCATCCTCCTGCGTCGATGACGGTGGTGGCGATGCTGTAGATCATGTGCAGCGGATATTGAATGCTTGTGCGGTCCCAACTGATCAGCCGGTGTCTGATCTCGCGGCTGCTGGTCTGTTGCACGGAGTTGGTGAGCCAGATGTCCTGGTCGTACAGC
>Ga0335072_10000926_pt1 | contig 50675 bp, 47 predicted proteins | sample Lox_Sample_21_FD_206725 | JGI IMG/M metagenome (GOLD analysis project Ga0335072, IMG submission 206725) | Soil microbial communities from Loxahatchee National Wildlife Refuge, Florida, United States - Lox_Sample_2.1 | ecosystem: Environmental > Terrestrial > Soil > Wetlands | place: USA...
CAGTCAAACTCCCGGCAAGTCTTGTTGCATTTCTAGTGGGATGGGCAGTTCACACAACCGGAATCCTCTTTACATATAACATTGGCTCTCAATTCCATTCATTACGCTTTCTCGAAAAATTCAAGACAATTACCCTCATCTGGATTGATTTTCGCGGGATACAACGCAATAATGGAGTTCTTAGACCAGAAAAGAATATTCCTACGGATGACTTCGTTTTTGGGGCGAAGAAAACAGCCCGCGCCTTGGTCTTCTTCTTGTTAGACCACGGTATCACCCAGTATCTCCTTAGGCCTCTGCTCGAAGATCTTGCGCTCATCCAAGATGACTTTTCTTCCGCAAAACAAGGCCTTCTACCAGAGCTACTAGAGAAGAAGGATATAATCCTTCGCGCGGTCACCTCTACGCAGTGGATCTGGACCACCTATTTGCTCCTAACTGCATTACATGACCTTTGCGCTGTGTTGTTTATTTCCATCCTCAGATGGAGCGACAAGTCTGACTGGCCGCCGCTTTTTGCGTCTTTTCAACAAGCCTACTCTTTGCGGCGCTTTTGGGGGATCTTCTGGCATTGCCTACATATAACGCCATTTGCTGCATTCACACCGTCAATTTTTGACTACCATGGCGACCCACTCAGACGGGGTGCTACAATGAAAAAGGCATTGTGGTCATTTTGGATTTTCCTCATGTCCGCCGCCTGTCATGGAGCGGTGAACCTAGTGGTGTATCGCCAGGCCCACCTTATGACCGAGATTCGCTTCTTCCTATGTAACTGGACCGTGTGTCTAGTCGAAACGCTCCTGAGCCAAGCTACGAAAAGAATGAAGAAACAGTTTGCTGGCTCCCTTGGCCCGCGTTGGGCTATCGAGGTAGTGGGACGGATTTGTGGCTATATATTCGTTTTGGGAATTTTCTTCTGTACTGTACCGGCATGGCGATACCCGTTGGTGTAGAATTCTGTAGAATCGAGTTTCTACTTAGAGCCTGGGCCAATCAATCGTTGAAATATATCTGTTTTGGTCCAAGAAAGATGCGTATATCCAAGGTTGCATATTCGGCTAATGCATAAACGAGGGTACTCCGTAGCGTCGCAGGTCTAGGCCTGTAGCGAGGTAAGGATTGACGGATAGTCGTTAGATTTGCTTTGATGCATCGGAATAACAGGTGAACTGGCTGGTGCAAGCCTGCGACGAGGTCTAAAATTAATTCATGGAACGAGTCGGATTTGCCTGTCACCCCCAGAACGCTGAAACGAAAAGTTGGACTTCGCAAAGAGTGGGAAGGGGTTTCTCACTAAGCGGACGCATGAGCATCCTCGTTTTACAATGGTATGTTGGTCTGTCAGGACAGGCTAATGTTGATTCTGGGCATAGGCATCCTGACTTAGCGTTCTGCACAACAGTCGTTGGCAGTGGCGCAATTCCACGAGGCGCAGCACTGCCTCAATTCCACAGAAAGCCTGCCATTTATATCCTGGTTATACAATCCTGGTGTCATTGCGAGAAAGCGCCATCCTCATCATGTCTCTCAACCCAGACACTCAGGCTCCAGAGAGCCCACCCACTTACACCGAATCGGGGCTCACAAACGATATATGGGAGCCCACAATCCTCGTTCTCAACAAAACAACTATCCACCGCGAATCTACCACTTCACCTGCCCTTTATCGTCTCAGTCGCGCCGTCTCAGCTATCACCGCAGCGACTAAAATAGTCGAATTCGAACGTATCGAGCACACGGTTAAGACGAAGCTTGCGTCTAACGACCTAGAGCCTGTTGTCAAGCCTCGTTCACGTCACATCTACAATCTCAGGTATTGGCGAAGACCGACAGGCCTTAGTGCGTTAATAGTCGGCTGGACTGTCCCAGATATTCGCATCCAATCAGTATCTCGCAGCGGCACTTTAGGTCATCTCGGCTTGAAGCGGCCACGTTTTCAACAAAAGACAGAACTGAAGGTATACCCAATGGATATATCGGGCGATATTGTTTCTTGGCTTCCATCGTCAAGCAAGAACACAAAGCCAGTATTCCAAATTCAGCAGAAGGATGGTAAGAGTACATGGAAAGACGGAGACAACAGGGTGATAGCGACAGAAGATTTGGACGGCGAGGATCAACATAAGCTGATTATCACAGTCTCGCTGCATCAGGAGATTGTTGATGCTCTAGTGGCTCTGTGGTGTGCTCTAATCTGGCAGCATTCGAATCAGAATATAGATGAGGGATTAGATGGTGGTAAGCTGTAACTATTCTATTTCCCCAGTAATTGCTAACATTCTATTAGTTCGGAGGAAGTTCAGAATAGCCAAGGAGTTATACCCTTCTGTTGCTGGAACTAGGAGTGGTCTATACTACTAGGCGATCCCTTTCGTGCAAGCGGTGGCTAGGGCACGAAACCTGCGGCCACCACCATCAAAACCGAAGATTTACTAATGTTAGAGGTAGGGCAAGAAGAATAAGCCTAGCAGTGTATTTGTCAGATAGCCTGGTGGAAATGAGGTACTCACGGGCCATGTGGAAGATGAAATCTCTGTCTGGCCAAGTCTACATATCTTGGCAGACATGAAGGAACGAAGACCAACACTTCGCGAACCCCACTAGATTTAGTGGGGGATGCCCCTAATTTTAGCGTACATGTCCCACTGTGAATTAGGTGCCACCGCTGGCTACGTGCTTTGTCCTGATCAATTGTGGCCCACTTTCGGACCCCTTTCCATGGCCCTCTTTCGGACCCTGTCACGAATTGACACATGATCAGCACGTGACATTTGTTTAGTACCAAGGAGAGGCGAGGCGACAAGCCTTCCCTCCTCGCTCAACCTCTTGTTAGTTAGACCAATCAATTGGTTTCGTCCACTCCTCATAGTCTCCGGCCAATTCCGTGACAACCCCTTCTCCACATGACCCTCTTTCGGACCCCTTCCCATGACCTAGGGAAGGAAGTCTTGCATTGCCGCTGGGGAGAGGACTTCCGGGGAGAGAATCTCGCCCGGGAGACTCACTCTCCTAGGAGAAATACGGTCCTGGGAGACACACGGTCCCAGGAAGTCCGAGATCCTAGGAAACCTAAGGTCCCAGGACCGAGAATCTCCCAGGAGACTCTTGGTCCTGGGAGCTCAGGTCTCCCAGGAAATCTGAGGTACTAGGAGAAAATCTCCCAGGAGAGCTAAGGTCCCGGGAGAAATTCTCCTAGGAAAGCCGACATCCCAGGTACAGTTCGCCAACAGGAGTCCAATACCAAGCTGTTAATTCACTGCAACGTACACCCCACCAGCGCTAAGCCAAGTGCTTATCGAAGGCCGGAGCGAGCTGATCAGCACACACTTGGGGAGCATTGTGTGCGCGAAGTGCCATCATAGCAATGCCAACGATTCGTGGCGATACCAGCAGTGTTGCTAGTCACTTTCCGCATTGCATCAACCGAGCAGTGATCTCCTAGGTATGAAGCAGTAAAGCCCGCTGGTTCACGGTCATTCATCCTCCTCTTTCGTTCTGTCTCGGCATTGTGGCAGTGAAGAGCGAGGCGCTCTCGATGACCGGTTGTAACGCCAGGCTGCCTTGCGTGACGCAGTGGTTCTCATTTCGGCTTTGCTATGCCCGTGGTTCCATTGCGCCTCCTGGCGATCCAGGACCTTCGTGATAGAGATGTATCATAGATTAATTTTCTCATTGGATCTGGCTGCGGCCTGCACAAACCCGCATGATCAACCGCGCCTAGCCTCATGGCTTATGTTCTCAAAGTGAATGAAGAGGTCATCGGATACGCTAACAGAGAGAAAGAGCCGGAAAACGGTAGACCAAACAGGCGTAGGAATAAGCGTAGATTAATTCCGAGCGGGTCGATAGCGTCCAAGTGGAAGCATGGTGATGCACGGGTCAAGAGGTCGAGCAAGGCATCTTGCTTTGGAAAATGGAGCGTGGTGGCCGGAGCTGATGAGTCCGAGTGGGGCCGGACTTTGAACGGCGAGGAAGAAGGAAGGGACGCGGGAGCATGGTGAGAGAGGGAGAAGGCATTATAAGAGAGAAAAAAGCACCAGAACGGGAGAGGTCATCAGGGCAGGTGGGTGCACCCCCGAAAACAGTGGCAAAAGTCCCGCTAAACCCAAACAAGGGCGCCCCAGGACAGAGTTTACTAGTTCAAGCAGTTCAGGAATTTGGTCCGCCCGACCAGCACTATACCCGTCTCCGTGGGCGGATCGTCTGACGAGTCGTACCGCATCGGCGGCTCACTTGCCGACATTTTCGGGCTCTGGGGAGAGCCACTGAAGGAAACGAAAGAGCAAAACGACCATATCTACGCTGAGGCTAAAAAGGCCGGCTGTCCCGAGTCTGACCGGCCTCGAATCTGGGTAACGTTTCGTCCGATAGTAGCGGAAACGGATGAGCTCGCTTGGGCCAAGGCGTATCGCACGCTGGACGCTCTGAAGGCAAACAGAGCACCAACGAACGGAGAAGCAAGCCTCCGGCTCCGCCACCGCAAAACGTAGGCTCGCAACGACTGCTCGAAATCGCAGCTCGAGGTGATGTCCAAGATCGCGCGCTTTGGTATCCGACCGTCACTGCAACTAATGCTCGTGGTGCATCAACCGCACTCGTCGGCTCCTGGCAGACCGTTGCCGACTCGCTTCTCGACTATGTCGACCTTGGTGCTGACCTCATCTACATTCGTGGTTATGACAACTTCAACGATGCTACAGATTATGGACGTTACGTGCTGCCAATGGTGCGCGAAGGGTTGCGAGAACGAGAGAGTCGCTCCAAGGCGAAAGAATATGGTATCAGTTAGTCATAAGTCTAGACTTCAGTAGCGAATCAAGGAGCAGCATTAAATGGACCCAGGATCAACAGGACTTTGATGATAAGAAGTACTAGTGAAAGCGAAGAACGTTGAAACCTGAGCTACACGATGAAGTGGAGGGAAGACGTTGTATGTTAAATTTGTGGAATTTGTACCTCCCAAGCCCTGAGAAGAAGTCCAGTAAGATCATTTAGGTATAAGGTAATTGGCCAAAGGCATTCGCGCACTCCCCTTCTAGTGCCTGCAACTTGTTGTGGGTGAAGTACTTGATAGACGTGACCTGATGGAGCCAGTTTTCGTTCTCAACTGACACTTGGCCACAATTGCTCCACGGCAAATCAGCATCACTTTGATCATTGGCTGTAGCCCTAGTAACTTGGACGAGTTTTTCATTAGTGTACGATGGCGTTTACCTATTATCTTTTTACAAACCTCTATTCTAGAGAGACTTGTTGAGAAGCACTTAGATTTATAGTTTCAACGAATAAAAATGGAAAGAGACTAGAATTAGTCCTATCTAGAAGAAGCCTAATTAGATAGGATTATCCCCTGGTGGAAGGAAGCTATTAAATACAGTTTCCTGATCGTCTAAATTAATTAAATTTCCTTGCCAATCGTCGAAGAAATTTGGTGTCCAACTGAGGTCTGAAGTAAAAGCGCCGAGATTCTCGAAGGATGGAGATGAAGAGATCTCGTGCTGCTTAATCCTGCTTTGATTGTGTGATATATAAGAGTTATTAGTGTCAAAATATTCATTAGATGACGTGGTTCCAGATTCTGATGTGCCATTTGGGTTTGGGAAAATATTTCGGGATTCTGTAGACCTGGAGAGAGGACCAGCGGATGCGGCGAGGATTGCCGCAGGCGCCATAGTTGGAGATACATAGTGAGGTGCAGGCGATCTGGAAGTGGAGCTTTTCGAGACCTGCGCAGAAGAGTGCGCTGTGCCGCCGTTGTCTGTTGAATGATTCGACGAAGAGAAAGATCCATTCGCTTGTCGATAGGAGCGAAAAATCTCGGATTGGCAATGTTGGACGATATCGACTAGCTCCCTTCTGAGTTGATCTTCTATAGCAGAACACGGCCTTTGCACGCGCAGTTCTAACTCTCGCCTGACAAGTCGCGGCAGTTCACGCCTTGCGTATTTTTCGATCTGAGCAAACTCATCTCGTCGATAATGATCCACCGTCTGATCAGAGTCATAATCTGGACACAGGTTAGCAAAAACATAGCATTTCAGAGCAGCTGAACGCACAAGGTGATGGTATCAAGTCTTCTTCGTCATCTGGAAACAGAATCCTGTATGTTGCCTTCCATTTTTCAGCCTCAGAGGCGGCTGGAGATTTCTTTCTGCTTCTGAGTTTCATTTCTTGATCTTTATTAGAGCCTTCGATATCCAGAAGATTGATCGGGCAGATATCGGGCAGCCTATAGTGCTCTTCAAGTAGCGTCTCGCTGGTGAAAACGGTACAGCATCGCGAACATCGAATTGGCAATGCGTGTAAGCGATATAGGTGTTCTCTGACCCATATTAGTAGCACATAATCAAATGTGGCCTTCAAACGTACTTTACTCGATGGACAGTTGCCCATCCAGGTCCGGCACATGACCTAGATTTGTGCTTCTGCGGACTTCTTTGGTAGTATGGGCATGCAAATCGTAGGTCGCTTTCTTGGATATCCCTTGGCGCGGGGGTATTCGGCTTATTTGGGCCGTCGTCATCATCGTCTTCGTCATCTTTACGTTGTTCTGAGTCGCCGCTGAAGCGGCGCTGGCGTTTTTTACTCTTTGTTGAACTTGGCTGCGTAATCCTTGACGCCAGCGTTGAAGCACTGTTGCTCTGGGATCCATCTGCAGTGTCTCCTCGCTCATTGTAACTTGAAGGCCAATCCCAAAGATATCGAAATTCGCGCATTATATTGTCAACCAGTTATTGTTCCATTGGGCCAATGACTTGGAATAACGTGGTGTCCGCATCTAAACTAAAAGCATCAGCTTCAGAGGTAGTGCATTTGGTTTCGCTGTCGTCAATATCATCGTCACTTCCGTTCTCATTGATATCCAGACCCGAATCTGAAGAGGACCTTTCCCTGGAATCGGCTGAGAGCTGTGAAATCGAGTATCTATCGGATAGTCCATCGCGTTTCCATACCGAAATCGTCGTTGCTGGCCCATCTACTGGTCTTGACGAAGCTGAGTAGTCGCTGATCGAACGACGACCTTGTTCGTACGCCAGCTTGATTATGAAATCCACGTCACAGTCAGAATGGCTCATTTCTAGCCAATCCTGCAACTGGAGGTTGTCATTTGACGAACGTCTCGTCTCTGCCTTTCGCCAATAGATACCAAAAGTAGAACTTGGGAAGTTGCCATGTCTTTCAAGGAGGTAGGATTCCCAGGCACAGGCAAATACTGGTTGTCGAAGGAGACCCAGTATGACTTTAGAGTGACTCCAATCTTTTCGACGGAATCCAGCTTCGCAATGTGCCCCGACATGGTCACATCTTTTCTCCCAGTTCAGAAGCAATGCACTGCAAATTCCGCAACCCCAGGCGGTTCTTCTTTTCGACGCATCCATACTCTCGGCAGTGGTCCTAGGATGTGGACATTCTTTCTGTCTATGTGCTCCGCGAAAATGTATCTTGAACGAAGCTTCAGTGTAAGACTCCCACTCGCACTCCGGACATGGGTAACGAGTCTGTCGTTCATGATAGCGTAATTCATGTGCTTTCCAGTCATCTCTGCAACTAAAGTCGTCGGGACAGTGTGTACAGAAATATTTCTTCTTTGGTTTGCAGTTCTCGAACTTTTGTCGCGCAGCAGAATATGGCTCCTTTTTAGCATCTTCAGGCCAGACTGTGTCTGAGCTGTACGAAGTGCGAGACGAGGCTGCGGAAAGCGTTCTGGCCCCAAGAAAGGAACGTTCTGAAGATTTTGTCGAAGATCCTCCGGATGAATAGGTCGACAGTCTGACTTGGGAGAAGAATTGATTGGAATCTATGTAAAATTAGAACAAGTTGTGCAATGATAGACCGGATATACCATCTGCTTACCTGCATCAAGCGAGCATTTTCCCGATGATGATCTAATCCTAGTATAAGGCTGAGATGATTCTAAAGGAACAATCAAGGCCTTTCTTTGGACATAGTGAATTCCTTTTAGACGCTGGCGAAAGCTTAGTGGTCCATGTTCGTTCAACGTTTCCCCGTTGATAAGCATTATGATGCGCGTGTGCCTGGCTTTGTGGATTTTCCGAATGCAGCAAACCTATGGCAATGTGTTTCAGCCCAACATGAGATCGACAACAAGAAACAGACTTCAATCATTGGACACGGAAGCCAAGGTTCCTCAGGTCTACCGTCGGAAAATTGACGGTAGACGAAAGAGTCAGCGGGAATCTAGTAAAGAAAGGTGTTAATAAGAAGATGGGGAAGCTTGACTCCCGGGGTTTCATACATGTTGCGCATCCGCGCAAAACGAAAACATCCCTTATGCGAAACACCATAGACTGTTTGACCAAAGTACTTCAGGCTAGCACACTGCCTGCACACGTTAGCCTCTTGCTTCATTCAGAAAGCCTTGAACCAGGTTCCTTCCGTGCGTACACCCCTGCGCAAGCCATTTCATCTCCACCAACTCTCCAGAGTTAGCCTGTAAGCTAAGGTAATTGTAGAAATCGTGACCTGAGTGTATACATGGCTTCAAGCCTCGTTTTCTTATCCTCACCCACAACGTAATAGAATACGCGTGGACGAGTACAAGGTCGAGTTCTTAATATCAACGATTCAGGTCGATTCTCATACTTGCCCTATCTTCTCTACTACTGTCTCATCTTTCCTCATTCTTATGGCACCACGGAAGGCTAGGAAGCCACCGTTTTACCTATCTGCAACAGCTAGCGGAGCTCCCAGCCAAAAAGTAGTAGTACAAGGAATCCACGTGAAAATGGGCTCGCGCACACGTCCGTTCTAAACGTCCTAATGACGAAAGACAGGCTCCCGTCCACAATCTTCGCTGACTAGCACTGCGATTTAGTACAGTCAAACCTCGATGGCGCGATCAATCCTTGACACACCTTTTTGATCGCTTTATGGAGGTTATTGCCAAGTCCAGGTTTGATTTGATTGGCTGAGGCTCCCCTCTGCTCTAATATTGGGTGTTTCCGTGTGGTCCTAGCCGGTTTTGGCTGAAATTTCCTCTCAGTTTGGCAATATTGACCTCCATAGAGCGATATTTTATATGAGATTTGTATGGAGGCTAGCCGATCAAGAAAGGATCGAGGTAACGAGGTTTTTGTATGGAAAAACAGTTCAAACCGCCGTTGTTGATCGCATTAATGAGGTTATCGGTGTAAGGGGGATCGCGCCATCGAGGTTTGACTGTATCTATATATGAAATTCTGATCGATTAGAAACGTCATGGCAAACATTGACACCACAGTCAACTTGTCTAGAGCATGTGTCGTCCAAAGGCCCCACCATTATATTGAACAAGCACAGAAAGCTTCAAATATTTCGGATTCGCAAACAAGTGGTGGACCCGAAGCGCACGTTTAGGGGCTGGACAGTCTGCTTCTCAACCTGGCTGGGGTTACGATCTAGAGCCTAAACGAAGCTCTCAAAGTAGTCGAAATCGGCAGAGTGGCTTCACCCAGGCGTACCACCTGACGATTTGACATGATTTCAATAAGATGATTCGACTCGGAAAGCAAGTTAATATTCTAGTCAACCGCTAAAGAATGGAAAAGTGAAGCAGTGGGCGGATTAGAGGCTTATAAAAAGCTACTTCTTAACAAGCTATTTAGCCATAAAAGATCGTAGATGCTTCGCGATCGCCTCATGGCCTTTTTTTGTAGCCCACGACAGCGGCGTTCGACCGTTCTTGCCCTTCGAATCCGCCTCTGCCTTGCCGGTATCAAGCAGTAGCCTCACGACCGCCTCGTGCCTACTCCACGCAAGGCGGGTTGCATAATGCCTTGGAAACGACGCGTGGTGGCTGGAGCTGATGAGTCCAAGCGGGGCCAGGCTTTGGAGAGCGAGGGAGGAGGAAGGGACGCGGGAACATGGTGAGAGAGGGAACCCGGAAAAGGTATTTTAAGAGAGAAAAACGCACCAGAACGGGAGAGGTCATCACGAAGATGGTCGGAGAAACAGCGGTGGGCGGTGGCAGCCCCGAAAACAACGAAAGAAGCTGCGCTAAACCCAAACAGGGGGCCAGGATGGAGTTTGACATCTGCGGCAGCACTCGTGACTTCGCGATGCATTTCGAAGCCCCACTCGCAACGTCGTCCCAACTCCAACTTCCAACGCGTTACTCCACCAATTCCTCTCTCCGCGCCTCCAGCCATCCAGACCACAGCCTCACGCAGCATGTACGGCGACCTAGGCACGAAGCTCGTAAGACTCCCCACCTCCCTCGCCTTGGTACCCTCTAACCTCCACAGGTTCAGCACGCGAAGCGCACGCAAACGCTCACCGCCCTCCCACCCTACCAAACCGAGCTGATCCAGTCGATCGTGCGGGAAGTGCGCGCGCAGGACAGCACCGCCGCCGCACTGCTGGCACCCTTCGGCGGCGCGTTCGACCCCGCCGCCCCCCCAGATACGGCGTGCGCGCTGCTGGTCGCGCACCTGGCGATGCGGCGCAACAAGCGCTGCCTGCTGGCGTACCACAGCGTGCGGGCGGGCCGCATCGAGGAGGCCGTGTGGGCGGGCCGCGACGCGCTGGAGAGCGGGGCGGGCGCCGCTGCGGAGGGCGGAGGTGCGGCCGCGGCGGCCGGCAGCAATTTGAGTCCCGGTGAGGAGGAGTTTGCGCGCGCGTATGCCGACCTTGTGGCGGCGTATAAGGGCCGGTGGACGGACGTCGATCTTACGGGCAGCTTGGTGCCGCCGCGCGAGCTGTTTGTCGATGTTAGGGTGCTGAGGGATGCGGGCGAGATTCAGACCGAGTATGGGTGAGTTGGGGAGGTGCCTACTCAAGAGAGATAGGGGTAAGCTAACTTGGCGGTGCAGAGCGATCACGTTGACGAAGAATAGCCAGTTCTTTGTCCGCCAGGGCGATGTCGAGAGACTCATTGCACAGGGCTATTTGCAAAAGCTAGGCTGAGATTTACGTGGAGCGATTGATCAGTTTTATGCGCTACGTAACTCCTTTAGGAACGAGATGTCCTGCGCTGCCAAACTCCAATCTATCCAGCGACATGACTCTCCGGTCGATATGGCTGACCTCAGACTCGGGTTCGTTGAAGAGCCTTGAGTGGCACACGGCAGTAACTCGGCTTAATGGCATCAAGGTCGTGGAAGAAAGAGCAGCCGCGCACATGAATGAATCATTCTGCAGATGTCCGATTCTTTCAGCCATGTGTGTTCTGTGGAATATCAAGTGCGGCGTGAAGAGGTATGATGTATCAGCAATGTCGGGCCCGTTTTGCCCAGAACGGCCTACTAGGAAAAGGCACGACGCCCAGAACCATGTAGACGGAAATTTATTATCTTCTCCGGCCTGAGCACAATACGATTGGGGATTCAAGAACTTGTTCCCTGGACAAGTGGAAATAACGAGCATTAATATGCCGTTGTGGCTGATTCAACGCGTCTTGTTCGCGTTCTGCAGACTCCTGACCTCGGCAAGAGCCGCGGATTGAAACGAAGGAGAATTGAGTCATTGGCTTAGGAATTACAGAATGCAAGGCACAGTATTTAGAAGAATTAATTAAGTTATCCAACGAGCCTATGTATTCCGTTGCTCAGTGGTCCGGCAGAAAACTCTAGGCGGCGCTGGAGAAACGCAGTTGATATGCCAACTCCAGAAAATGACTTAATCTTATCAAATTCCGCCAGCCGTTTGTCCTCATGGCCGCTGCCTGCGCGCCGACGGTGCGAAGAAACTTGGTAAGGATCGTAGCAAAACCCAAAACTTGACTTTGTGGGAAGTATTTCTCTTGCGTCAAAGGCAAGATGCGTGTCCTTCGACTCCACTTCTACATCGAGGTGCATTTACAAAGCGAGCATGCCGACGAGGCCGATAACACCAGCAAGACTACCGCCAATGATGGCAGATGGCATGGCGGCAACGCCAGAGGATGACGAGCTGGCAGCCGAAGCCTTAGAGGAGCTGGCAGCCGAGGTGGTGGTAGAGGCGGTCTTGCTAGCAGAGGATGTGGAGGCGGTAGTAGAGTTCGTGAACTTGCCAGTGACAGAGGCAGACGAGTTGCTGGAGCCAGTCGTCAATGGGACGCTGCCGGAGCTGATGGTCGGCGCCTGCTGGGCGAGGAAGTACGACTGAACGGCCGAAGGAAGGACGGTGAACCAGGTCGGCGTGCCAGTTGCGAATTGCTCAGCGATGGCGGTGGAAGCGGCTCCGGGGTTGGTTAAGGCGAGAGCCTGGATGGAGGATGGAAGCGCGGAATAAAGCTCAAGGGTAGCCTCAGCACTGTGAATTGAGAGTCAGCGGGTTCGTCCAGGACGCGTAAGTTGTGTGCTGTCAGAAAACTCACGGGCTGAAGCTGGTGGAAGAAGCCTGGGGAACTGCAACGACGGCAGCGGCGAAAGCGAGAGCAGCAGCGACGGCCTTCATTTTGATTATAGGTAGTAAAGTCGAGTGAGCGAGAGCGAGAAGAGAGGTGTTAAAATATGTAGGGATACGCAATGAAGCACTTTTTTCACCTGGAAAGACGCTGGATGTTGTGGTAGGCGAGAAGCAGAAGGCGTGGCGGCTCCGGCAGCGTGCGTCGTTATATAGCGGGCCGTACGAATGCGCAGGCGCGCAGAGCAGCAACTTCCTGGCTGTCGTCGCCAGAAGCACAGCAGCTCAATAGGGGCTTCCGAGAAAATCTGATCAGACCAGAAACCCCAAGCTGAAGCTCCAACCAGCGGGTGCAAGGGAGCTTTGGCCTCGACAAGCAATTAATTGGGACCTTGGCACGGCGTTGATTGGCAAAGTCTGATGTGGCTCTCTGGTGGCTCTGTGGTGGCGCCACGGTTCTAACGGCAACTGGAAAGGGATCCCAGGGCGAGACAGCCACCGAAAAGAACTTTCGCTGATGCATCACCCATGCCAACAGCCGATTGCGTGCGAAGAAGACCCCAAGCTCGTCAATCCAAACATGCACTGCCGTCGATACCTGGTATAATGTCGGCGATGGCAAAACGCCATTACGCTGCCCCCCATCCCGGTCCCATTGTTTCGCAGCCTGGCCAGACTCGCAACCTTACACAAAGAAAAGTGTTGGGAAGGCCGAAGTCAGTCTTGCTGTGGGCCTGACCACGTAACGCCCAAGTCGTGGCCAGGAAGCCGGTCGTGAGACATATTAGCTGCTTTTTTGGCTGATTTGCTAGGCTAATTGCCATTTTGCTTAGGTTGATTTACCGGTATTGGCCATCCGCCATCCCAGACATTCACCACCCGCCAACAACGCCAGGCGGTGGCCTCTGACCAGCGCCCCCTTCATCAAATTCTTCTGCCCTCTCGTAAGTCGGCCCGTTTGATCGAGCCCGCCAATTGCACACCCATGCCGGCCCACACGCGGTAATGCTGATTTGCGGCCATGCGTTCGCCGTCAAGCCAGCATACAAGCCCAAATGTGCTTGCTTCCGGATGCGTTTGTTATTCAATTTGCTGCCGCCATGGCGTGGAAAGCGCCCGGAATGGCGAAAGAGTCGTGAACATCGTTTCTTTTCATTGCGATCTCACATGATTAACGGCTGTCGCCAGTTTCTTTGCCTTGCAACAATGCTTGCGTGAACTGCACGGGAAACGCCTGGTTCATCTGGTCAGGTACGTACGTGGCAAGGTTTGTGAGGCAAAGACACGCGTTGTGGTGTTATTAATGGAAGCGAGAATGCAGTTGTTAGACGGTTTGTCTATTGGGGGTTGATCAACAGGTAGGCCAACATGAATTCATCTCGCCGATGATGCATCTGTCAACCTGGTATTAGAAGCCATCTGCGTTTCAAATGAATTCGCCATCGACTGTGTTTGGCCCTTGGAACTATGCGTCCATATGGCCAAGAAATTTCAGAATGTGAATTCGGTTATGCGATTCCAGGATTTCCAAGTGATATTCGCCTGTTTTGATATGGATTAAAGTTGTAGTAAATATTTCCGATACTGTTGAATTAGTGCTGCGACCCGATCATGCAAGTATGCTGTATAGTTCGATGCAAGTTGCATGAAGCATCGCCAGCTAGTGAGAGCAGATCCTGAAGAGGCCAATCAACGCAGGGCGACAAAAAGATTACGCTAGTTCGGCGGGAGTTTCCGAACAGCATCCGAGAAATCATCCGCTATATTCAACCGCGGCTTCAACATCTTTCGACGCCCGCAGTCGACAGCATACCAGTAGTCCAGGGGAGCAACAAGATGCAGACGGGGACGACAGTCCTCAGCAAAAACGAGGACATCGAATCTGAGGCTGCGGAGACGGTCGCTTCGGCGGCAACAGCTTCAAATTCCGCATCAGTCGATGCGCCACAATCCGCGCCAAGTATCAAAGTTTCTGAGGATGTCGAAGACGATGACGAAGATGGAGATGGGTGGGAGACGACTTCTGTAATAGAAGCATTGCTGGATGACGTGAACCCTTACACGGAGACTGGTAAGTGAATACATTTTGTTCTTACTTGAAACCCGAGACTCATCGTCACAGGCCCGAACGTGTGCTCGCCTGCAGAGGCTCAGCGCTATCGGAAACGACTTCATGAAGTTGGCTTAGAGGAATTCGTGCAAGAGACTCTCGGCAGAGGCTTAGTCTCAGCACGCAAACTTTGTTCAGCTTTCAACGCCCGTATTCCACCTTGGCTGGACGAGGAAGCATCCGACGAGGCATTTTACCAACTGCTAGGACTTGCCCTTGTGAGAGAACTAGAAAAGCGACAGAGACTTCCTGAGTATTCGAACATCGATGATGCCGCAAAACTGCTTGCTTCTGCTAAAAATGTCATGGTGATTACCGGCGCAGGTATTTCCACCAGTCTTGGAATCCCAGACTTTCGTTCTAAAGACAGCGGGTTCTATACGAAATTGCTAGAGAAAGGCTTTGCCGAACCAGAGGACGTCTTCGAGCTTTCAACCTTCGATGAAGACCCAACAATCTTCTATTCTTTGGCCGGCGACATCCTTCCTGAACTCGGCAAATGGACGCCTACCCACCAGTTCATTCGCCTACTCCAAGATAAAGGCAAGCTCCTCCGCAACTATACGCAAAATATCGACAACATCGAAGGCAACGCCGGTATAAAAGCAGACAAGCTCGTGCAATGCCACGGCTCCTGGGCAACGGCGACCTGCCGTAAGTGCAAGAACCAAGTGCCTGGAGAGCAGATCTTCGACGACGTGCGCTCCAAGCGGGTGGCGCGCTGCAAGCGCTGCATCATTCAGTTGCAAGTGCCTGGCCAAGGCATGAAGCGAAAGCGCAGCTCCAACGGCAACGGAAAGTCGAAGAGCCGATCGCGGGACAGCGACGACGATGACTCCGACGGCCAGTACGACATCCCCGAACCCGGAGTCATGAAGCCCGACATCACTTTTTTTGGCGAAAAGCTGCCGGATACGTTCTTCGATCGGCTGACGGAGAGCGATCGAGACAAGGTCGACTTGGTCATCGTTATGGGTACGAGCATGAAGGTTGCGCCCGTTTCGGAGATTCCAGGATATCTGCCTGCCAATGTGCCGCAGATGTACATCTCCAAAGACGTAAGCATGCTGTTTGATTCCTTTTGTGGCTTGGTAAGCTTCGCTGACACCGTTACAGCCCATCCATCATATCAATTTCGACATCAATTTGCTCGGTAGCTGCGATACTGTCGTGGTGGAGCTTTGTAAGCGTGCCGGGTGGACTTTGGAGCATGAGATGATACCAAAGGAGCAGAAAATAGAGGTCACGGCAGCAAACGAGATTAACGACAATATCTTCAGGGTCAAGGCCGTGTAATTGGCGATCTTAGAGTTAGTCCAATTGTTATTATTTCGGAGTTGCAAGAATTTTAGATCAGAGTGTCCGCCGCATGGTTAGGTTAAGGCTGAGGACACCGGATAGAGCTTTCAATTTGTGGCGTTGCTAATCGGTCGGGTAGCTCTCATTGCTGATGCTTCGTAAGAACCGGGAGCTTAGATACAGGTTTGTATGATCAATTACGATTCTATTTCCATTTGACCTTTGACACTACATGTTTGCTGTGAAGATTCTTGGATTGAGGTTCTGTCCCAGTGTTGATATAAACTGAGTTTCCCAACATGGAATCGGACGTCGCTAAGCTCGGTGCTTGCACAACCTTCCACCCCAATTCGCCCGTTCCCGACATTCTATTCACTCCATTACTGAGGCCAGCATCACATTTTGTTCGCTTTAACTATCTTAATTATCTTTTGCCGGAGCTAGTAGATATGTTCATGTTCAAGAATAGAGAGCTAGAAGTCTCAAAATGCTATTTCACACACACCGATATTGCGATCCAGCTAGACGAGAAAAATCTTCCAACTAGAAAGGTACCTTTTTCGACCCTTGGAAAGCGCCCTTTTATTCACACGGTTAGATTACTACAGTCTCTGCACTCGAAAAAGTGGCTCACCTTCAGCTAGGTCGACTTGATACTACCAGACGAAATTTACGCATTTGTCGAGGCCAGACTTAACGTGACGGATGCATCCCCAGTGAGCGCACGAGTCCAAATGTCACTACTGGATATCCTCTCGGGTGAATTCTTTAATGATTATATCAAGACAGGTCAGTGAAATCATGTCCTAGCACGACAATTAGACGTATTGAGAAGATGCCAGGAAATATCCTTATGCGATCAGAAGGTCGAAGCGGGGTTGATGACCTGTTTACGCTACACGAAGGTAATTACAATCTAGATCTCGCTGATCGATTTTTTATCCACGACTCCTCGATATCTCGAAAGATGTTATGCCATAAACGATGTTGGGCGCGGTGTGATTCTGTGCATAAAATAGCTAGCACCTCTTAACCGCTATTTTACACACCCGAATACAGAAGTGGAGTTTATGTGAGATTGGTTTTCGCTGGAGAATATCTCGCTATTTTATAGGAAAAATTACCAAGTTTATCTCCGTCTGAAAGCAGGAAACCCGCGAATTGAATTTAACTACCAGGAAACTGATATTATTTGTTTTCATTATCAAGTCAAATGTCAGTGTAAGTCACACTGACATATATCTAATAGGCTTATTGCGTCTTGAAATCGATACGCCGACTTATGAACGATGTGGTCTCCCAGGGAAGCCGATTCCCCATAAAGGTCGAAAGCACACCAAAGCCCGTTATGGTACGTTTAAAGTTTCTGGAAGTATACATCGAGATTCTAATAAGAACAAGCTGTGGAGTATGACCTCCGGCATCCTTCTATGTTGCACGGCAAGAAAGGATTCGAGCGGCTTGTTTGGGCGGCAAAGAATGTTCTCAATCGCCAACTGACTTGGTTATTCGTTGATTTGAAGTCCAGTTTTGAGGTTCAAGGTCAGTATCATATTCCTGCTCTCAACAAGAGAATGGCCATTGCTCATCTATTATCAGGCCCGATTGAACAGCGTAAACCTGACGTTACAATAATTCGACCAGTGCATCAAGAGATCCTTGCTGGTGCCGTACCACTGGTTGATGCGGCTGGAACTATCGCGGACTCAATGTACGAGGAACAGTTGCTTGAGTGGCTAGGACTTGTGCTGTTGAAGTCGCCTCGAATCGCATTACACGACGACATAGATCCGTATTTGTGCCGCTATGAGCTCCCAGAAGCAGCAGAACCAAAGGAAAACAATGATGACCCTGATGAATCACAAAAGATGCATCATTTACAATGGAAAGGCTTCATTTCGTCACGGTTTGTAATGAAGTTGCTGCTGGAAATGAAGAATGATCTGAAGAAAGGCTGGTTCGCTCTGAACGTTTCGGCGTTTGGAGGAGCATCATACATGCTTTTGTGTTTGGAAGGCAGCGAAGCTTTACTCTGGGACATCGACGAAGTTTCCTGAGACGGTGCCACAAGTTGTACAGTTGAACACGGATCGTACTTCGATGGATAGGCTTATGGCAAGGTTTCATAATTCACAACATCACACTAGTAGTTTCCAAAGGAGAGTAGGTCAAATCTAGAATCGGGCCGACCTAATGATTTTGGGGTCAATTCCAAAGTTTGTTTGCTCCAAAGCTCCGATTTATGCTTCAAACTGATCCGTTCTACTCGTCGTTCCGAATATAGATTATGGTCGCGTGCTCGGTGTAAACTCCGAGGCTTAGCTTCTTCATACGACTTTTCGCCGAAGTCGCAGAGCTTTTTGCCATTGACTTATCTCACCTGAGGAATTCTTCAGTATCAGGGGGATGTAGTGGAGCCTTGAGGGGCTGATCCTCAATTCCGGGAGCGGAGAAGGCGGGAGGAGGTGAAAACGTGCATGTGCCAGAGGATGGAGATGGATGTCGCTTCGTGATATGGCAAAATTTTCTCTGTAGATAATGACCAGCGTGCTGGCGGGGACTTCATCTAACTGCCCAGAGCGGTTCGGCGCTATCCCTGCTCCCAAGCTACCAAGTGGGGATCACCTTTGAATGGCTTTTTTTTCTTTGTATCATTCCCTGCACCATGCAGAACGGCCGGGTTGCAGAGAAACTAGCATGCCGTCTGCAAAGCTTCATCGTTCCCCTCTTGTGACCTTTATTCGCCATTGCTACCCTTCTCCCGCCAATACTGTAGCTAGTAATGTTGTCGGCGTTTCTCTTCTAATCTACTGTACTATTGCTATGAACTTTCAATTGATTCGATAAATCTGCTAGCAGCAGTCCAATTCTTCTCCCGCACATATTTCGTCATCGAGTCTCGCCACTTTCTCTCCTAAGCTCTATCATCGAAGTTGACGCGACCTGAGCCTCCAAACCGCCATTCCTTATGTCTGGACGGTCAAAAAAGAAGAGCAATGATGACACGGCTTCATTACAGCAGCGCCTGCCCTTCTCCAATGTCGACATCGAGGAAGGGCTGACCTCAGAGATCGGCGGCTCTGTACGGGGACGGCCGGCACAACGAATTGCACAATCTCAATCACACAGTCAGAACTTATCTTCTTCGCATGGCCAAAGAATTCCAACCAGGTCATATTTCCACCATGCATCAGGGAGCAGCTTCGGTCCGCGGCATGTGTCTGAAGAATTGGTGTTCCAGGACTAACCGGTAGCACAGAACCACGGGAATATGCCTCCAAAGGAGTGCGAGAGTATGCGAAGATAGGTTCTTCATAGGTTCATTTCTACTGACTTGACGACCAGGACTACGCAAGAACTCGCATCATGGGCTTTGGGCGAATCTCCCTCGTCGCGAACATTGGCTTCTCACCGGGTGTCACCATCAGATGCGGACTTGCAGAGAGCACCCTCTGTTTTCAGCGATTCAGAGCAAGGGGAACCACGTGATTCACTTGATTCATCACGGCCGGAGGCGATCGAGGAGGTTTCTGAGCCTGTCTCCCCGGAAGAGCATGGCCAAAAAGCTGGCGACCATCCAAAAACCATGCCATCCACCCTGTCAAACCTATTACGCTCCTCGACTGCCAAACCCTCAGACTACCTCCCAGCAGGACCAAGAGGAAGCTTTGGCAGTGATGGAAGGTCTAGAAGTCCTCAGGTTGTAGTCGAGGATACGGATGTCGGTGAGGCTACAGAGTCAACTTCGCTACTTCCGAGAGCACGGCTGCCAGAGCCATCGCGAAATAAATGGAAAGGTGCAAATTTCACTGGGAGGCCATTGCAACCAATGAAAGGCAAATGGGAGAGTTTTCGCTACGAGCTTCGTAGGTATTGGAAGAGTATGCGCACTCCGCGGGACTGGGACATACGGAATGCGTCGAGTATTGCAATAGGAGCTGTGGCAGCAGTTTCCCTCGGCTTACTACTCAACGTCCTCGACGCTTTGTCTTATGGTATGTGAACGCCATCTTAATGCAGGGAAGGCAAGTCATTGCTAACCTTTCAGGTATGATCCTGTTTCCACTGGGTGAAGATATATTCGAGAATACAGGACCTGACGGCATCTCCATGTTCTACGTAAGCTGTATTGTTTCGCAGCTAGTGTACTCACTCGGTGGTTCCAGATTCAAGGGAGGTGTAGGCTCAGAAATGGTAATCATCATTGCAAGTTTTCGTCAACACTCGCTAATTATTTCGTTTGCAGATTGAGGTCGTCCCATTCTTCCACAAAATGGCCTATATGATCCTTCAGGATATCGGAGCCGAAAACACTAAATCTGTTATGGCAACCGTAATCGCATCATATGCCATAAGCTCGATCCTCACCGGTGTCATCTTCCTCTTGCTTGGTCTCTTGCGTTTAGGCGATCTAGTCAGCTTCTTTCCTCGCAGTATCCTCCTCGGGTGCATTGGTGGTGTCGGAGTGTTCCTCTTCCTTACAGGAGTCGAAGTGTCGGCAGGTCTTGATTCCAACATGGAGTGGAATTTGAACACCATGCAAAGGCTGATGTCTCCAACCACGCTTGTGCTTTGGACCATACCATTACTCCTAGCCCTACTCCTGATGTTCATCCGTAAATACTTGACACATCCGATTGTTCTTCCAGCGTTTTTCATCTTAGTCGTAACGATCTTCTACACCGTAGTTGCAGCACTTCCCAGCGTTTCTCTCTCTGATCTTCAAGATAATGGTTGGGTTTTTGCGGCACCAAAAGAGGGAGTTCCCTTCTATCATTTCTATTCATATTACGGTGAGAACTTACAACCATGACGCCGATGTATTTGCACATCGCTAACGGTATGGATAGACTTGAGAGCTATCGATTGGAATGCACTCGCTCAGACGATACCCACTATGTTCGCCTTGTCGTTTTTCGGAATCATCCACGTTCCGATCAACGTCCCAGCACTAGGTCTGGCTGTACAAGAGGACGACGTGAACATCAATCGAGAGTTGTTTGGCCATGGCTTGTCCAACACGCTGTCCGGTCTTGTCGGCAGTATTCAGAATTATCTTGTCTTCGCCAACTCACGTCTTTTTATCGAGAATGGCGGAAACAGCAGATTTGCAGGCATTTTACTTGCGTTTGGAACCATAGGTATCTGGATAGCTGGCCCAAAGATGATAGGCTACATCCCTATCATGGTGGTGGGCACTCTGATCTACATGCTGGGCATCGAAATGATAGTTGAAGCGTTGTGGGATACGTTTGGTAAGCTACATCGCCTCGAGTATCTCATGGTCTTGGCTATCACTCTTGTTATGGGCTTCTACGACTTCGTAGCAGGTATCGTTCTGGGTATCGTGCTGGCCTGCCTTATCTTTGTGATCCAGACGTCACGCATCTCAGCCATCCGCGCGATTTACTCGGGTGCTGTAGCTGAGTCGACTGTACGACGACATCCCATCCAGCGACGCTTCCTTAACCATGTCGGATCTCAGATCAAGCTCACCAAGCTCGCGGGGTACCTGTTCTTCGGCACAATCGTTGCAGTGGAAAAGCAAATCAGAGACATGATTGATGAGGAATCATTCAAGACGCAACCAATCCGATACCTCATCCTCGACTTCACCCATGTTACAGGCCTTGATTTCTCTGCGGCTGAGGCGTTCGTACGCATGAACCGCATCCTCCGCGGCAAAGAGGTCGAGGTGTTACTATCTGGCTTATCCATGACAGGCGAAGTCGGACGCAGCTTGATCATGGTTGGCCTACTCGAGGAAGATGACGAAGGCTGCCCGCCGCCACGGACCTTTGAAGATTTGAATCAGGCCCTCGAGGCGTGCGAGAACGAGTTGCTACTGGCGTTCAAGCAACGGACAGAACAGCTTGCACAGCAGCGGGCAGTGGTGGTGATGTCAATGACAATCCCAAGAGCGAGTGCGGCAGCGCTGAGCCTCGACGCAACGTACAGCTCGCCGCGGCGCAACCTAGTGCAGGAAGCGGCGTCGACGACGCTGAAGGAGCACGACGCGTTCGTGTCGCCGAAGTGGCAGAGCTTCGCGCAGCCGCTGCCGCTACTGCTGCAGGCCTTCAAGGACCTGACGGACAAGGACCTGGACTTCTGGCACCGTGCCACGCCGTACTTCCAGCGCCGCGACTTGCCCGCCGGCGCCATCCTCTACTCGCGCGGCGACGAGCCCGACGGCTTCTACCTGCTCGAGGAGGGCATCCTGCGCGCCGAGTACGAGCTCGAGCAGGGCTCGTACTACGAGAGCATCGTGGCCGGCACCACCTGCGGCGAGCTGCCCTTCTTCTCCGAGACGGACCGGACGGGCACCGTCGTCGCGGAGAAGGACTGCGTCGCGTGGCTGCTGTCCAAAGATCGTTGGCGCGAGCTCGAGACCACGCTGCCGGACGTCGCCAGGGAGTTGCTGAAGATTGGGCTGAAGTTGACGCGCGAGCGTATGGAGGCCATCACCTCGTAAGTCCCTTTTGGTTTCGTTTTCGTTTCTTCTTTCTGCCACTTCTGATCTTTCTTTTACTGTCGCTAGCTGACTAAGTACTTGCGATGAGCTGAATTCACGTGCTAACGAGACGGGTAGATACGTTCTTATCACAGCGTCTTGATCGTGCTTAAAATAGGCTACCAGTGGAGTGGGTGCGCGTGTAAGGTGGTTATCTGCATGGATTACTTTGAAAGGGGCAAATCAGGTAGGATATTAGGATTATCTCAGAGCATGGAGGTTGCTTGAAAGCGAAGAACCTGTTACCTGTTTGAATCAAACTGGGTTGAAGTGCCCTATTCGAATGTCCATATCTGTCAGTGTTCGCAACAGGCCAGGATATTCCTTGAATGACTTAGATATGAGTGTGCACATGGCATGTTTTGGATCCTTTAGCGGCATCTACTGTTTCGCCGTAAGGTCATTCGGCAGCAGAGAAGCACGACATGAAGATTGATGCCGATTAGGGATAGCAGAATTGACGTTTGTGGGAATGCTACCGCCAGGGTTGACCAAGGAAGTCGAAGTGGCCAACATCAGCTTGGCCACCAATGAGCAAAGGGGTACGGGGGCCGAGCTTCGCCTGATATTGCGGAAAGATGAGAATACAAGGCACGGAATTTGATGGCAAAAAGACGGCACGGTCGTTAGAGTCAGCGTAAACCAACCTCCACAACGCTAGACCAGAAGTGCTAGCCAAGCAGCAGGGGGCTGATAGGCCGAAGTATGGGTACAGGACAGTGGAAACTTGAAACAGGTCAGACATCGAATCAATGGAGGCAAATGGCAAAGCGAGTGGATGGGCGCCTGCTCTCACTAATTGACGGCCACCGTTGACCGATGCGCAAGGCCTTGCTGCAAATGGCAAAGCCGAACATGAAGCGGGCGTCAATCATGCGCCTGGGGCTGCTTTAATGTGACCGGGTTCCCTGCGCCTTCACACTTTTCCTCCTGCTTCCTGCGCTGTCCTGCTTCAGCAGCGGTGGGAGGAGCGGCGCGGGTTGGTTGGGTTTGGATGGCGATGACAAGCGAAACGCTCGTCTCATCGAATGAACGCGCATTCGCACGCCGCAGGCAAGCGGAAAAGCTGCGGTAACCATGGCATGGTAGACGACGGCGGGAAGAGTAATGGCGATTAATTGGGAAATTCGTGTTGCATCTCTTCCGAACCTGTATTGTGCTCCCCGTTATACCGTTGCGTAAGATGGCCATGCCGGGCGCCAACGGAGGAAATGGGAGCAATACTCAACCGCCCACCCACCTGGTCAGTATGGTAAACCGCGGTGGGAATTGTCAGGACTGTGCGTTGTTGGACTGATGGAATATCCCCCGTCGGGCTTCATAGCACCCATGTCGCACGCCAATGCCATCAGTTCACTCATCCCATCCCTCACCCGATGCAGCAGCAGCACTTGCATTCGTTTCTCGGCGATGCGCTGCAGAATAAAGTGGTCAGGTCAGATAAAGGTGCCCCTCAGTCTGCTCGAACACAATCACATGGATCGCTCTCCCACGAATAGAGTCGCGTGATGACACGGCGATCGAAGATAGAGGAGAAAGTGCTCGGCGCGGCATAAAAGAGTGGTCCTGCGCATAAAGCGGGACGATTTGCGGTGAAAGCGTGAGATCTGAAGAGAAACGAGTGTTTTTATTTGTTTGAACAGCTCTCCCGTACATACCACTTTTTTGTTGGACAAAGTGTCAGAGACCGTGTATCGCGTTGTTACGAATAAACGAGCGGACCTGCAACCACCGCAACGCTTACGGGTTATTTTGCGCATCGGACAATTGGCGCGAGGCTTGCTAACGCTTCGTACGCTTTGTCTGCCTCTTGCTTCCTTGGGTATTGGCTTTTGACGCAGAATCCAATTTCATTTCGTCCAACAGGCCCGGCTCGCAGCCCCTAGCCAACCGGACCCGTGCACCTTACGATTTTGCGCCTGTCGTTCAAGCCACCCAAGCGGCCATCGCTCGACTTATCCCTACCTCGCTGGTCCTTTTCGGTGGCCGCAATCTCACACACACGGATCACTCTCTGCTAGAGCCTGCTGGAGCTACCTCACTCACCTTACCTGCGTTTTCTCAACTTCTTCATCTTCAACCCATCATCATCTTCATCAACGCTCCTTCCATCTCTACCCATTCACGGAGAGCCGCTGATTTCCGGCCTCTGCTGACCATCTTACGTCCCCACGCGAGACGCGTACTTCGATACACCACTTGTAATATCCTCTCACCGAGCCTCAGCCGCTCGCTCCTCTTCATCCTCTCCCACTCATCGAGTCCCCTTAATTTACAATCTTCCCTAACCACTTCCTTCCCACAAACACTCCCCACGAACACTCCTCACAACCACAACAATGTCTGACGAGGTCAAACCTGTCGAGACTACTCCTGCTGCCACTGAGGCTCCAGTTGAGACCACACCGGCTCCGGTTGCTGCCGAGACACCTGCCGCTCCAGCTGCTGAGGAAACTCCAGCGAAGGTGGAGGAGACTCCCGCCGAGCCTGCTGCTCCTGCTGAGGAAGCTAAGGAGGCTAAGGTCGTCCCCAAGGAGATTACGCCCATCACCGCTGGCATTCTGAGCTTCAAGGGTCCATCAGCTTTCCCAAAGTAAGCTCCCACCTCTTCGTCTTTGCCGTATCATCAAGCTAACACAGCCTAACAGGAACCTCCTTGGCCATCAAAAGGCATACTTCTGGTTCGGAGACGAGGCTGTGCCCACCAAGAACCTAGGCAGCTTCCTCCAGAACTCCAAGGCTGAGGGTGCCCACGCCGCTGCCGCCTGGTCTGCCGAGACCGGCAAGGGACTTTTCTACTATGCCAAGAACGAAAAAGACAAGGAACATCCTACTGGCGTCATCGCATTGGTACGTGTCTTGGCAGAATATTCACTCGAATTTTTGATAACATTGTGGGCTGACACCATTTGACCAGGCTGATGTTACCGACATTTCCAAGGTTGCCAACACCGAATTCTTGTTCAAGGCTCACGGCCAGAAATACTCTTTCATCGCTAATTCGCACAAAGAGCAGGAAGGCTGGCTCAAGGCTCTCAAGGCCGAAGTTGAGGCTGCCACTGGCAAGAAGGAGGAAATCACCAGCTCTGAAGGCTACAAGAAGACGCTCGAGTCCCTAAGTAAGTTTAAAGCGCGACGCGACGCGCGCACGCACGGTGTCGCTAACGTCTCCACAGAACCTGCAGTAGTTGCCGCTAGTGTGGCTGGTGCTGCTGGTACCGCTGCCTCCGCCGTCAACCCCTCCAAGACCGAGGAACGCGAAACCCGCGCAACCAATGGCACCACCAAGTCCAAGAGCCGCTCTGTTTCTCGTGGCAAGGGTGGTTCCATTTTCGACCGCATCACCGGTAAGAAGGAGGAACCAGCCACCGAGGGTGAGCCCGCAGCTGCAGCCCCAGCCACCGAGACCGCTGAGGCTGCAAAGGACGGTAAGTACCAGGAATCATTCCGCAATGCTTGCCAATGCACTCCAACTTACGCATTTACAGCTCCTGCCGAGACTGCAGAGGCCGCAGCTCCAGTTGATGCCGCTGCCGAAGAGCCAAAGAAGGAAGAGGTCAAGGCAGAGGAACCCAAGAAGGTTGAAGAGCCAAAGACCACTCGTCGCGGCTCTCGCTTCGGTGACTTCTTGAAGAAGATCGAGGGCAAGCCCACCGTTCTTGAGAAGAAGCCGGCCGGTACCAAGGACGTAGCTCCTCCTGTTCCTCCCAAGGACACTGAGGCTCCCAAGGCTGAGGATAAGGAGGAAGAGGCTGCTACCGCTGCCGTCGCCGCTGCTCCACTCCCGGTCGTTGCTACTGAGGAGGTCAAGAAGGAGGAGAAGGAGACCACTCCGGCTGCCAAACCCGAGAAGAAGAACTTCTTCGAACGCTTCATCCCCAAGGAGCCCAAGGCCAAGGCACCGGCTACCGCTCCGGTAGCCAAGGAAGCAGAGCCTGCTAAAACCGAGGAAACTCCAACAATTGAGGCTCCCGCTACTACCGAGGCTACGACTGAGGCCACTCCCGCTGCTGAGACAACCGAGACTCCAGCCGTGAATGGCGAAGCCAAGAAGGAGACCCTCGCTGCTGAGCAGAAGGAGAAGCGTCGCAGCTCTTTCTTCTCTGGAGATATTGCCGCCAGCTTGAAGAAGATCGGCCAGCGTGCAGAGAAGGCCGTTGAGCCAAAGAAGGAGGTCAAGGCCGAGACCAATGGCAACCACGCCAAGGCCGAGGAGCCGGTCGCTGACAAGCCAGCCGATGACAAGCCAGCCGACGAGACTCCTGCCGTTGTTACCACTCCCGCTCCTGCTGCCGCTCCCGCTTCCAAGAAGGAAAAGGAGCACCAGGACAATCCGCTCACCAAGCTTGGTCGCCGCTTAAGCACCGCATTCCGCAACACCGGCAAGGACCACAGCAAGAAGGAGACTCCTGCCGCAAAGGGCCCGGAGACGGCCGAGCCCGCTGAGGCCAAGGCCGAGGCCGAGGAGCCTGCCAAGGAAGAGGAGACGAAGCCGGCCGAAGAGTCGAAGCCCGCTGAGACTGAGAAACCCGTCAACTCCATCGGCGACGTCGTTCCCGATGCCGTCAACGTGGGCTCCGCTCCTCCGGCCACCGCTACCGTCTCTGCCACCGCTTAAACGAAAAAAGGTTTCACGATACCCTCGACGCATAAAAGTGCGTGACCTATGATGCATACGGGCAAGACAAAAAAAAGCTATCAACCGCGAAAATACCCACCAAACTCAACAAGCAAGATACCCATATACCCAAGTTTATTTTGTGTTTTCATCTCGACTCTTCGGTTGGCATACCCATCCATCCAACTTGATCGACGCTCGCTCACGAAACGCTCGCGATTTTTGACTTTCTCTCTAGACTGATACCAAATTTTGCCTTGCGTTTTTTGTTTTCATGCATCTGCCGCGTTCTTGCTTTTTCCGTTGCGCTTGTCGTTTTCGTGGGCTTTTGATTGACAGCTAAATACCCCCTTTGATACCCCCCTGTTGTACTGATCGCCTTATCAGGATAGGTACAAGGAGGCCATTAGGGTCCTAGGTCGTGGTTGTTGAGTGTGGAGGATGTGGATTAGTTAGGGTAATACTTAATAATTAGATGCTTGTGCTTTGATTTACGTTACCGGGTGCGAGTTTTTGCTTCTGGACATTTGCGATTTGAATGTCTCTTGGTGCTTGTGGAGCGTTCTATCTCCTGCAACGGGATCGCTCTTGTGGTTGTGAACGCGTGAATAGCCACTCTATCGTACTTTATGCTGAAGTTTGGAGCTCTCTTGGGTGTTTTGACGCAGGCAAGTCGAATGTCAGTCGATTCAACCCATTGGCATGTGGAACGTCATGGACAGAATCTATTTGCACGGCATCATTGCTTGCCTGTACTAAACATACTATTGATAGGTTTACGAATCTATATTTAGCTCTCGTTCGCAATGGTGGAGAAGCTCTATAGTACAGTGCACATGGTTGACAAGCCTTCCAAGTCATCAAATATGCACGCTGATATAAGCTACTCTTGATGTCGATGGACGATCCAAAGGGCCGCATTGACCTTCGATATACGTAGAAGGCTCAGTGTCTCCACGGATTTGAAATGGCTCAAGACGCCCAGTGGGGAAAGGTAATAAATGAGTGGCCAGACAGATCGACGTTCGTGCTAACGTTTTTACTGTCGCTTGCGAAAACGATGTCCGGGTTTTGTGCTCGCGAGATTCTTTCATATGCTGGTCTAGTAAGGAGTATCACTTATAGATCTATGTGGCTGGAGCGAGGACGCCGAGGCCCAAGGAACTGCTTCTACGGCTGGAAATATTGTTTATCCTGTTCAGCAGCGACATCCTGCCTTAGACCTGTAGACCTTAGCCATACCTACATGGAGAGTAGGAGGTAGATATGCTATCCAATCCTGCCTCTTGTCATGATCAACGAGAGGAACATCCTCTACTACTCGCGTCAATGCATTGTCCAACCAAGCATGCCACTGTTCCTACACTCTCAACAAGCTCCACATTGCGAGCTGCACCAGCCGATAGACGTCAATATAATCACATGTGACCCGTCTGCTGGTGAACGAATATGCATTCAGCGTCCCAACAGGATCCGTCTCCCTCTTCCGGGACGGTCCTGATGGGAAGAAGCAACTGCAGGATGTCCCGGTAGATAGCCGACCGCAGGAGGATCAAGCCGATGGATGTGCTCAAAACGTTTTCAGCCACCTGGTTGCCATGAGATTCTTGACGGCCTAGTATCAAGAAGCGTTCTCAGCTTATCAACATCCGATCCTAAGTATGAGCGAAAACACTCTAAGAGATGGCTAACTGCGTACCAAGGCTCAGATCCTAGGCCTGGATTCCACTCCATCGCTGGAACTGCAGCCGGCCAGCGACGGGAAAAGCGTGTCTCAGGGCTTTCATAAGTTTCGAATTCGAAGAAGGGGGCGTAGTACACATAATAGGTTTCGTGTGAGAGCCAGGATTTGGGAAGTAGTGGAGCCGCGCCTGCTCGAATTAACATTTCCAGTGCTCCGGAGTATTGGAAGTACGTGTCGTATGTACTTTCAGCAAAAGAATCAGCCAAAAGGCAAAGGAAGAGGGACCAGACAGTCACAGATTCGTACATTTCGTTGGGGTCAGCGCCAAGATGGAGAACAACTCCTAGAAGTTCCAAATTCGGTCTTTGGTTGCCAATGCTCATTGGCGAGATCGTCCGCAAGAACCTTGGTCGAAGTATATAATCCAGGATCGGTCGTCCACGCTTGCCTCTAACGGATCCTGAAGTTATGTGTGTCCTGACATAAGAAACCAGGTCGAAGTCAATTGCCAAGGTAACGAATGTGCTTTGTTCATCATACCAGCTGTTAATCGAAGGTTCAATGTACCAACCAAAGTTCAGATCATCGTAATTCTGGACAAATTTCTCCAGTATCGGTTGGATGGTAGCAGCGACAACCGCGCAAATGGGTGTGCATTTGTAAGTCGGCCGTGAGAGCGTACTTAGAAGATAGCTTGCAATGGTTATCGCTTGTCGCTCACCCGCTCTGGCGGTCTCAAAAGCCACAAATTGAGAAAGCCTAGAACAGAGAAGGAACATCCTTGAGTCGTATGGACCGTGCGTGTATTTATGTAACAGACTTTGAACCTCAGAGGTTAAAAGAAAATCACGACACGATCGATGGAGAAATCGAATGGTAATTGTGAAGGCTGAAAGCGGGATGGGCCCTCGGAAGATTTGAGGATAGATTGAGGGCTCAAAAATTTGACCACTTCTTATGTTTGCAACTTGAGCATCCTGCTCGACTTCTTCCGTTAGCTGTGAAGCCGCCGGGTAAGGAACATCACCGACTAGCCACTCTGGTTGATACTGACACTCGAGGAGGCCCATGCAACGACTGTTTAGTCGTCGCAAAGCTGAGTCAAGACGAAACTGGAGTGCTTCCCAGTTTGTGAGATCGAGATCTTTATAGCTGTATCGGCCGGTAAGGGCGAAGTCTGGACGGCCCTCATCAATGAAGGACAGGTCGATAAGACGAAGAGGATGCCCCGTTGCGAACTCGCGTTCGTCGTAAAGCGCAATCTGTAAAAGCGCAGATGCTTCTTGGCGGTGATTAGGGTCGATAGAATCCATCAAACGTTTGAAATAGTCGTTCAAATCTCCTGGAATCTCCCTTAATCTCTTACGCAGTACACTTATCCCATCTCCGTCTCTAAGGCCTTTTAGTAGCTCTCGCACCACAAGGCGAACCCACAAGAAGACTCCAGCAGCCTTGTGGGTAATCTCTGAAACAAGATTCTCCGCATTCATCCGGTCGTGCCGAAATAGGTATTGAAATCGTATGTGACTGTGAAGCTGTCCCTCCACATACTTGTTGATGTCTCCCTGTGTGAGATCTTCAAGCCTTAGCTGCGGGAACTCTCCAAATGCATCTCGAAAGATATTCCAAGGCCTGCTAGATATGCATACTTTGACATTTTCTAGACTGGCCGTATTGATGAGAAGGCTTATTAGCTCTTCACACGCGTCATTGGAGTCGTCAAGCTCATCAAGTCCGTCAAGAAGCAAGAACACTTTGGCATAGCTTCGTACGGATAGGATGAATTCATGTAGAACATGCTGTAAGTCTGAATTTGTCCAGTCAATTGGGTCGTTTCCAGGTGTCCGTGCTGCTGTCCACTTCCTCTGGTGGACTACATGCGGAATCAAATGGGGTTGTTTTTCGAGCAGCTGCAATAATAGAGTTCGTAGCAGACCAGTGATAGATTTTTGTAACTTGTGTCCTGGGTTCCAAAAGAAGTACTGTGCATTTAGCACCGTTCTATTCTCCGCCCAAGGGAGCATATGATCAGGAATGGTGACATTCTGATCGAGAAATCGCATCATCGTCGACTTGCCAGACCCAGGTTTGCCGTAAATCCAATAGATTCTTCTTGACTCTGCGGGAGAAGATAACCATGCTATCAGGCTATCCCATTGCTGGCTTCGGTTAGACACGGGCTGCAAAATCCATTGACAAGTTTCCTTGTGCGCTTCGTGAATTTGATGTTTGCGTTCTTGAATTTGGGGAAATCGGAGGCTATTCAAAATCCTTTGCTCAGCATCGGCTACCTGACGCTCGTGTACGACGGCTCCTATATCGTTGAACGGAATGCGGGATTTGTGGAACTCTCCTGCAACCTCTGCTGCCTCGGTCGACGAAACCAGGGATAGGGTAGGCCATTTGTCACGTAAAGACTCCGTTATCTCCTTCTGAAGTCGGATCAACGCCTTGTTCCGTCCCTCCCCGTACAGAAGAGGCATATGTATGTCGAAAATACCCAGCAAAGAATATGCCGCATCCTCTTCGCGTTTCGTCTCGCGTCTTTCTGCCCATGACATCCGCTCATTAACGCTGAACTGATGTAAAGGGCATCCTTGAAGCACTCGAATAGAAATGCCTGTTATTGCGGCAATTTCCTGCACAAGTGCATTCTTATCCCCAAGTCGATCGCCCTCCGACGAAAAGAATTCGACGGACGTCGGAGCGATAAGCTCCTGCAAAGTCCAACCACGGGTGAACCATCTACTCTTCTGAAATGACAGGACGTTGCTGGCGAATTCATCGGTCGATACATCGGATAGGTAAACGTAGCATTTGGCGGCTTCGTGATACCAGCGAAACATGGAGTTGATAGCTTCGGAAAGCTCGGCACTGCTGGATTTGTCGATACAGCAGGTGTCAACCCAGAAGTATTGGAGACCGTCATTCGCAGCTTGCTTTCCGCAGAAGCGGATCTTGCCATAGCCAGCTTTACTCTTGCCTGCACCGTCGACTGCATCTTTGAAGGTAACCTCTTCGTCATCCGCTCCCCAGGTATGGGAAAGAATGGCATAGTGCGGAATATTCTTGCCGACAATTTCGACTAGGCTGAATTCGCCATCATCTTCCAGCCGCAAGAGACGCATTGGGAGGGGATTGTTGGTGAGCTTTAGCGAAGGAAAGTATCAGAATGGACGTAGAAGAGACCATAGGTCGAGCAGCCAGAGCTGCGACTATGCTGGCTGGCAAATTCATGGAAGAAACCCCACACGGAGCAAGGCTTGAGATGATGTTGGAGTAGAGAGCGGTGCAGGGTACGGTAGAGTAGCTGAGCGGCAACGGCTTCAACACCACGTGGGGGTCATTAGAGTAGCGTACGGCTCAGAATGGGTATCGAATAGAATAGCAATGAAAATAATTTGGCACTTTGATGAATGCGCACTCTGGCACGGCCTCGCAATAACTCTCTGGTAGCGAAGCAGGTTAGCAAGTGAAGATATACATCTACGATCTTATGTTTTGCGTGCTCCGTCGAAAACGGCCCATTCCAAATGCTAGGTAAGTTACACGCCTCCTTACTGGTTCAGGGTATGGAAGATCCTTCTGTAAAGCGACAGTAATTAATACCAGAGCGTTCTGGCACCCCAAAATCCCCGCATTTTTGCACCCTTGAGCTTGCATCACCGCCTGGTGATCCCCCAATCTCAAGTTTCGAGTAAATTTGAAATCCTCCTCTGCTCTTTTCTCCTCCTCCTCCTCTTCTCCTTCTCTTCTCTCCAGACCACCTGGAACTCACCTTTGGACCTGCTTCCAACAACATGCCCATTGCCGCTCTACATATAAAGCGGCAAAATGGTACGCGTCTCCCACAACCACCTTCCTCAACCCACTCCGAGGTCCTTCTCCACAGCCTCGCATTCCGCCACCCAGTGGCCTTATCTCAGCTGACACGTCTCGCACAGGGCTGCTGTACCTCACAACCAACACCAACAGCGGGCGAAGCCAGCAGCCGGAGTAGAAGCAGCACGAACGACCACCACCACCCCAACAGCCGGCGCGGCTCGACCACCGCCGCCTCCTCCTCCACCCACCACCAACCCCTCGCCACGACCTCGCAGCTCCCCGCCCTCAAAATCAAGCCGCTGCCGCCCGACACGCCCATCCCGCGCCCGCCCACCACCACCCACTACACGCCGGGCTCGCGGCGGCCCTCGCTGCCGCCGCTTACGCGCGCCGCCCTCGCCCAGGCCCGCGCTGCCTACTTCGAGACCGCCGCGTACCTCGGCGGCCGGCCCGAGGTGTGGGCCGCCCTGGCGGCTGCCTGCGAGGTGTTCCGCTCGGGCGACCTCGCGGGTGCGGCGGCGATGCTGGACGCAGTGGGCGTCGTCGTGCCCAATGGCCGCTTGTGGGGACGCGGCGTGTGGGATAGCTGGGGCAATGGCTATGAGGTGCCGGTTTGGTGTCTTGGCGATCCGGAGGGCGTGGTGGAGGATGATGAGGAGGAGGAGGAGGTGGAGGAGGCAGATGCTGGAGGCAAGGAGGTTGGGGTTGAGAGGAGGGATGGCGATAAGAAGGTCGCTGTTAGGGTCAGGGTGAGTGCTACGGGGAGGGATGTCATTGTTAGAGTTGATGAGCATGAGCATGTTGCGGCGTTGGTGGCCAAGGTTAGGGATGCTGCGAAGGTGAGTTGAGCTTACGATGTTGCAAGACTGAATTTTGCCTTGCTTCGACCGACTGGGCATGGATTGGAGAAGCTGACTACGGCTACAGATCTCAGCGGATGTAAAGATCAAGATCGGTTACCTTGGAACTATTTTGAGCGAGGACAGAAGTCTTGCTATGCAAGGTTGGAAAGAAGGCATGGTGGTCAATGCCTACATTTTCCCAAATTCTGGATGAAGATGGCGGTCCCGCATTTGGATAAGAACACAGGTTCATTTTTCACAGTTCTTTGGGTAGATTCTTTTAGTCTTGAGCATTTGTATTGCGGCTCCTCTGTCTTAATTTGCGACTCGAGTGCCGCTAGATACCCCTGGACAGATATCTTGAGAGCGTAGCGTGGTGTGGAAGCAGATCTGCTATCAACAGAAAGGAGCTTCAATTCATTCCCTAATAATGGATCATTATGTATCTTAGCATACGAAACGAATCATAACAACTTCATTGCCGACCAAAGCGGAGGTCACTTCATGCTGCGATTATGTAATCGTTACTTCGTCATCAGATGTAGACCGCAAGCTGTTGTTGCTTCGACATCTCCAACTCAAAGAAGCCATTGCATGCGGAATTTCTTCTGTAATTCGTTTGTGAGAATTCGACGATGAATGAAGCTCCAATGGTAGCCAGAGAGAAGATCATCATTGATACCGATCCCGGCGTTGACGATGTTCTTGCCATGCTACTTGCCTTGTCGTCAGCACCAGAAGAGCTGGAAATTGAATTGATATCAGTTACGTATGGAAATGTTGACGTGCAGAATTGCTTGCGAAATGTTGTTTCCTTGTTCCATCAAGTCCAGAAAGAGATGGAGTGGCGTCGTAGCAAAGGTTTGCCGGAAGGGTTCAAAGTCCTGAAGCACAAGAAACCACTCGTAGCTGTCGGTGCGGCAGAGCCATTAGCGGATCAAATGATGATGGCCGATTTCTTTCATGGAATTGATGGACTCGGCGGGATACACTCTACACATGCACACTTAACGCCGCAAGACACTTGGAAGGAGCTTTTTGTCAAAACTGTCAAGTCCAGCAACCCTGATGAAGCAGCTCTGGCTAGGGAGATAACGGGCAAAGAGCAGACTCTTTTCACACCATCTCAAGAGCCAGCACATGAAGAGATCTTACGCATACTACGAGAGAATGAACCCGATACTGTCACCATAGTCGCCATTGGACCGTTGACGAACTTGGCTATTACTGCGGCCGCAGATCCAGAAACATTTCTCAGAACCAAAGAAGTCGTCGTTATGGGAGGAGCCATAGGTGAGGCTGGAAATGTACAGCAACCTTCTCCATCTCCGAGATACCCAAGATTCCCATGTCCTCCTTTTCTCCTCATCAAGCAACCACAAAGTCCGTTAAGAGCGTTACTGAATCTTCGAAACCAGATGACTCCCGTCGCAGGTGCGCCGTTCGCTGTGTCAAGACGCCTGACTTGATACTAAGTAAGATACCAGAATTCAATACCTACGCAGATAGCATAGCAGCCGCACGAGTCTTCGCTTTGACTTCGCCGCACCCGCAATCCACCATGCCTCCAACACTACCGATAAGTGTTGAAGAGCCACAGCAGACGACCGCCGCTCCAACGCATCTCAAGTTATATCCAGAAAAGTTGTGGCGACCATTGAAGTTGACTCTGTTCCCTTTAGGTTTGTCCGATGCGAGGAGCCAAGATGATAATTGCTAATAACGAATCGCAGACATTACTACGCCTCATTTGCTGATGAGGAAACAGTTCAATGAGACAATAAAACCTCTAATAGAGTCCGGTTCACCTCTGGCCGAATGGACATCTGCCTTCTTGACTTCGACATTCCACAAAATGGAAACGCTGTACTCCGTTCCCGAAGTTGGACTTCAGCTTCATGATCCCTTAACTATATGGTACCTTTTGGTACGTAATGACCCTAAATTGGCATTGACAATCAGCGAAGATGAGGATGTAAGAGTGGAGACCGCTGGGCAATGGACAAGAGGAATGTGCGTGATTGATCGAAGGAACAGAAAAAGTGACAAAAACGCAAAGGTTGTGCAAGGTGAATGGGAAGAGTTGCCTGGCGATCATGGTAACTGGCTAAACAGAAGAGGAGGAAACAGGATAGACATTGCGGTACAAAGCCCATGGATTGATACGTTTGGAAGAGAGCTTATTAGAAAGGTGTTTGGCGTGTAAGGTTCGTTTGTTCTAGACGGATGAAGGCGGCCTCTTCTCTCATTCACAATCCGAACCCATCACTAGCTTGGAGTCTAGATAGACTCACGTCTATCAACATTCATCACACCGCACGTGATTACTTCGGGATAACATCTTTGCCAACACCACAAGTTCTCGCATGAACACCTCGACAAAACAGCTGCGACTAACGCGCTTCTTCGCTGCACTGTCGTCTAGAGCCATATCATTCCTTGGATAAACTCATACCACCGGAGTCCATAGCTTAGAGCAGGATCGCTATGGCGTAAGTTCAGGAGGGGTAATTCGATATAACCTTGATCTCACTGCCTCTCTAGGAGGAGTCGTCAACCGACTGACCGCGACATGTTTCCATCAACTGCAGAGCCCAATGAGAACCAACACATACTGAGGAGCCTCCACCTTGAGAGACAGCAGCGACGAGCACTCCAGGCAGAACAAGCTAAACAACAACAAGATGTTCCCAAACAACCGGTCAAGTCGGATGCCACTACTGGAAGGGGATCTGTAGTTGTACCACGACCACAACCTAATGCGAGGGCATCGAGCACTCCAGCGATTACACAATCAACGCCGGTTAAGACCCATCAGCAACAGCAGACTCCAAAACAGAAGTCATCACCTACATCTCCGAGTGTTCAACGGACTCATACCAGCCCAAGCAAAACATCGCGTCGACCAGGCTCCTTTCAGGATACCCTCACTCTCCGTCAAAGAGCAGTTGAATGCTACGTTTGTTTCGACGACGTGCCAGCTGTAAACGCTATCCCTTGCCAGTCCCTCAAAGCAAAGCATCACCTGTGCAAGCCATGTGCCAAGGAATATGTTGAAAGCGAGTTGGGTCAACAAAAGACCGTTATCAGATGCGGCGGCCTCGACTGTAGAGCCATGCTGCCGAAGAAGGACATCGCTGCTCTGCTCGACACGAAACTTGTTCAACGATGGGACGTTCTCGTCGCGCAGAAGACCGTGGAGCGCCTGCAGATCCAAGACATGACCAAGTGCCCATTCTGCGAGTTCCAGTGCATTTTGCCTCCTCCGAACCAGCAGCCTCTATTTGCTTGCCAGAGCGGGCAAGGTGGCTGCGGCAAGGTATCGTGTCGGCTTTGCGATAAAGAAGAGCATCCCTTGCGCAAGTGCGAAGAGGCTATTACAACCGACTCCAAGGGGAAGCAAAAGAGCAACGCTGAGAAAGCCAGGCAGGAGCTTGCAGAGGCACTGAGCGACGCGCTGATCCAAAAGTGCAATAAGTGCCAGAAGAAGTTCGTTAAGGAGTATGGCTGCAACAAGATGACATGCCCAAGCTGTGGGAATTTGCAATGGTACATACATTGTATCCAACCGGTATATCACAAATGCTGACTTCTCCTACAGCTACTCTTGCGGGAAGAATGTCAACAAGCTCGTGGGCGATGAACACTATAACCAAGGCTCGAAGTGTAAAATGTTCGATAACACTGCAGTAGCGGAGGAGAAGAAAGGTGCGCATGTCTTCTTTGCGTTCTATTACGGTCACTCACATCCTCTCAGTAAAGGAAGCCGAAGCCGCCACCATTAAAAGACTCCTCGCGAAGTATCCCGACGTCAAAGCCTGCGACCTTTGGATCAACGTTTCAAAGCAGGTCCAAGATGACGAGGCGAAGCGACGCAAAGTCTGGGAGCATCCTGAGCTGCTCATCGAGGACGGATATATCGAAGGTGAGGAACCAGGTGGTCATGGGCCTCATGATCTTGGGCCTCTTGCTCTTGGGCCTGCTGCTTTCGGGCCTGTTGCTCTTGGACCTGGCGATAACGGAGCGATTGCCGCCGTCGAGCTTGATGAAGACTTCCATCTTGCCGAGCAGTTGTATATGCAAGATTTGGCCGATATGGAAGAAACGCTCACGTTCAATGGCCGTAACGGGTTCTCGAGGAATGCGGCGTTGAATTTGAATCCCGAAGGGCGTTCGCATCCTCGTCTGGCCAGGAATGCGACTCGATTCGGCTATCCTGGCTATGGCTATGGCTATGGAGGACAAGGTTATGGCGGGTTCACGCCTGCTTATCCTGGCCCATACTGAAGGTTGGGCGGTTCTGCGTGAACTACATCGTGAGGCAGTGTGAGAAGATAAGTTGGAACAAGGCTGAACTGAATTGGTTAGGTATATTTGCAACTTGGAGAAGGAGAACAATCGATGAATGGGATGTCATTTACTTCTACCTTGCATAACAAATCATGAGTCGAAATATGTAATTGCCTTGTTCCAATATGCATTTTGTGATTGCCGTTGCAGAGATTATTTGAGCATGTTTACATATATTTTCCAATGCAAAGAGCAGAGGGCTATCCATCAAACAACACATTCTGCTGGCTCACAATCGTGAGTAACCTCAAGCTACTTCGCCGCAAACAACACGCCATGGCTATGCAGCAAACCCACTATGCGGATCTATCTCGCTGGCTTCTGGCTTGGTCTACGGATATCAAATGCCATAACATCAAATCATCGGCTGATGCTATGAACTGGGTATACAACGTCTGCTGCCGTTTCTCGCCGCAGCATTGATTATGCGACATCTAAACGGACAAATGCTCGAAGTTTCATTTGCTCCTCCTGAGTCAACTGAGAAAAGTAGTGAGGAAAGCTCGGCTTGCGCGCGGCGTTCTGGAAGAATTCGGTCAAATAGGCTTGGGTTTCGTCGTCGCGTTTGCGGTCGTTCTCAACCAAGCGCATCAAAGCTAAGTCCTTGTTAGCAATTTCAAGCCGCTTGATTACGCGCGCCTGCAGTCTGGTCCAACCTTCTTTTGCGCTCGGAGAGGCCAGATCTAGTGTGTCGGGATCGTCTTCCCATTCATCGTCATCATCCTGTGCCTCCTCCAGTAGCTCGATTACCTCTTGTTCTTGGGAGCGACCACCTGCACCGGCGGCTTGGAGCTCTTCGATGAGCACTTTGAGGATCTTGAGAGTTGCTGATACGCTCGTAAATTGATCCGGTTGCTGTCTTGTGCGAGAGCGAGTCATAATGCGGCTACTCGTTGGGTTGACAATCAAGTCTCCCTTGACGGAGATCTGTGCAAGTCTCTGATCGTCAAGGTCGTAGAGCTTCGAGAGAGCAATGACACTAGAGTTCATGTCAGCTATATCATCTGACATACGGATGTTATAACACATACTTTTGTCGGATTTCGTCGTAGCCTGCGAAATCCACCGAGTTCTCCAGCCACTTGCTGATCACAACCTCAAGACCGCTCTTTTCGCCAACTTGAACTTGACATAGAAATTCAATGACTTCTTTAGCGTTTTGTTCCTGTAAAGAAAGCCTCGCGAAGACGAGGATCAAGCTTTGAATGAATTGTGCTTGCTCTGCTGTTGCAAGCCTAACGGCGACCGCAGAAAGCAATTGCGGTAAAAATGGACCCAGACGCTCAGCGCCCGCCTTTTCAACAAGCTCTGCTGCAAGACCACCTACCTGAGCTGCAGCGTTGTCTTCCACTGTAGGATTGAGGAGTCGATCGATAATGAGCAGGACGTTCTCAAGTCCGCCTTTGCCTTGATCGTCATGCCATGCGAAGAGCTGTGCGTAGTCGTGCATCAGAATGTTCTTGACTGCCGAGGTGGCCGACTTGATCAATTCTTCGTCGCTCCAGTTCAGAAGCAAGCGGTTGAGTCTGGGCATGGTAGCGTTAACAAAGCCTTTGGGAAGTGGCTCCGGTCCGTTCTCGATGAGGATGTTGAGTAGATCTAAATGCAGTTCAGCAATTGCAATATTTAGTGCCACACTTGGCAATCCAAGGCCTTTCCTGTAAAACCAGAGAATCACGCAAGCTAGTTCTTGTTCCAAATTGGTAGACGTACCTGCGGCCACGCCAGTCAGGGCACTCCAACTTGCCACTTCGGCCACATCGAATGCTCCTGTTAAAGATGGTAAGACTCTCTGGCAGAGTTTAGCGTAGGGTTCGTCGCCGAGCGCAGAGATGTTTGTCGTGATATTCTCGAAAGTCTCGGTCACAATTGAAATGATGTTGAAACTGTCTGCTGCTTGGCTTGCAATCTTAAAGAGGTCATCCAAGCCTGTTCCGTGCAGGCAGGTGCGCGAATCAAGTAGAATGGCATCTCGCAACGTTTCGAGAAGTGATGTGTAAACATCCTGCATATCGTCAACGGGTATACCGAAAATATGGCCTCTTGCCTTAAGACCCGTTCTCACCTCCATCTCCACAGATTCGGTGAGGTCGCTCGCTGCTATGAAGCCAGACAATGCACTTATGATCGTTGCCTGAAGAGGGATCAAGACCTGCTTTGAGATACCCTGAAGGTAAAACTGTAGTGCCCTTACAGAAGAAGCCTGAACTAATTCCGAAGTGTCGCCGGTAATTGATTGTAAGGTCATTTGCATGAACTTCAGTGCCACATCGCCTATTGTCACTCCGTATTGAGCGTCAGTTTTCCTAGAGGCTTTAGTTAGGGTGCCCGCCACGGAGTATCCGCGCGCTCGAAGAAAGACGTCCTCTTGCTCCACAGCGTAACGGATGAGATCGACAAAACTTGGGGCTTCGTCACGAATCGCGACGGTCAACGCGTCGGAGTCACTTGATGGCAATTGACCGAGGATGTAAAGTGCCGCTTCTTTCTTTCTCCAGTCCTGGTCGCTGGCAAACAGAGTACGAGTGTAGGTTAACAGTCCAGCAATGGCCTTCGCAGGCAACCACTCAGCCAACTTAACTGCCAGTTCACCGCATGCGGTCCTAGGGGTATAGTTGGCCGTAACACTGGTCTCCTCGGTTAAGAAGACATTGACATCGATGTTCCACATGCCCTCTTCTTCAGAGGTGATTTGAGCATAGAAAATGGCCAGTTTCATGACTTCTGTAACCCAGTTGGCTTCTGAAGTTTGGGATGAGGGAAGTTGGCTTTCAAGGAGTTTCTTCACCGCAGTAGCTCGCAAACAGGCTTGGAGAAAGTCGAGCTCCTCAAGAACTAGGAGATCAAGCGTATACGGTAGATCGTCGTCATCAGTTGATCGTCCATCAGCTTGCTCGGCGATGAAGAGTTGTTGATATGCATTTTGAACCGAAGAAAGCTCTTGCCAGGCGGCAGAGAAGAGCGCAGGGCTTTGCGGGGCCAGTTTCGCAGGGAACACAGATCGAATCCTCATCAATGTCTTGACGACTTGAACCTTGAGGGCAATGAGACCACGGGTGGACTCAGATGGGCCACTGTCTTGACTGTCTTGCTCTTGTGAGAGAAGCTGGGACAGATTCGTTTGCATGGTCTCGAGGAACAAAGGCAGCCAGGAGCCCAAAACCTCACTTGCAAAGCTTTCCACTTCTTCTTTGTGGGCGGTGAGTACTTGTTCCATGCTTGCGATGCTGCCTTTGAAGACTTTCACTGCGAGCGCTCGCACAGTGTGCCGTTTGGTCTTGTCGACGGCAACACGATATGCGGATTGAATGACGTCTCGTGCGCTGACAAAGAATTGGTTGTCGCTAAGGCAATCATCCACAAGGTCGTTGAGAACTCGCAGCGCACCGTCCAACTGGTTGTCATTGCCCGTCTGCATGACGTTCAAGATGGTCGGTAGTAGATCAGGCCATTCTTCCGGATAGTCCGCGTAGGCGACGCGGCTCAGAGTATAACTCGCAGATTTTTTGATCTTCCTGTCTTCGGTCACGCCCATGGAAAGCTCAAGGAGCATCTGTCTCAACCGCGCCTTATCCGCACCATCCAACTCCTGGCCTTTGAACTCATCGAATGCTGGACCCCATGTCGCGACGATGAATAATCGGAGGGTGATGAGTGCTGTCTGTCGAACATCAACAGCAATAGACTCGTGAGACGCGATGGATGCCAGGGCAACACCGAAGCCAGGAGTGGAATTGAGTGCTTGCAGCTGCGACTCAGCCTGCTGTCGAGTAGGGCCGTGGGTGGATTGAGTGCTCTGAAGCAGGTGAACGAGCTGATCCTCCATATTGACGTAATATGAGCTTCTCTAGCTCATGAAGGGGAGAAAAAGGGAATTTCGAGAGGTAGAGTGCGTGGGATGAGCGGGAGGAGGGGAACCTTCGACGGCGGACAAGCGCAACGCGAGGCGGGGTTGGAAAATTTATGTCAGGATGCTGAGAGAAGTTTGGAAGGTAGAATTAGCAGGAAAAGGTGTAGTTGTGTATGTAGGGGGTAGGTGGATGAGGGTGAGGTCGGAGGATGTTATTATGTGTAGGTAAAGGTGAGGATCTACTATTGATGTTGCAGTGCGCATCTTCGTAGCGTGACAACATTGGATGTTCGTTAAAAAAACGCGTCGGCCGGCGAATGGCTTCTTTCGTTTGTGTGAGCAACCATCCCAATCGATAAGCATCATCGACTTTAACTAGGCTACGACCGGCAAAGATGAGACCTTCTTCTTCCCCTTCTTCTTCAAGCTATTGAAAATGAGTGTGTCCGGTCGTTCATCATGTCCGCTTCGACTTCAATACAGACCTTTTCCTCCCTAGTAACGGCTTTCTGCGATTTCCTCACCGTCGCTATCCATTCCATTCTCTACGAGCGTGGCATCTATCCATCCCAATCGTTCATCTCCGCTCGAAAATACAATTACCTTGTCCGACAGTCACGTCATCCAAAGGTTTGTCAATGGATCACAGATGCCGTAGTCGCGGTAGAGACGGAACTCCTCAACGGAACAGTTGCTCGCGTCGCCTTGGTCATCTTCTCTTCCAAGCAACAAGCTCTTGAGCGCTTCCTTTTCGACTTGTCTAAGTTCCCAGCAGTTCCAAAAGAAGATGTGACAACGCCGTTCGAGCGACCGATATCAGTGGTGGACGTAGACGAGCAATTTCGCGCGGTCATAGCAAAGCTGAGAGTATGTGGCGTGAACTTGAAGCCACTGCCCGAGGGCTGCACTTTTACACTTGCAATCGAGCTGAAGGACTCTGCCGATCCACCAATTGGCCATCCTCAGCATTGGATACCAACAAACCCTACGCTACAGAGACAAGTCGTCAATCAAGACGGGGAACTCACAGAGACGAAAAGAGGTGATGACTTGGGAGGCGCCAGCACAACACCAATCAGAGCCGTTGACGCCGGTGATATGGCGTTTGAGATGTGGATTGAAGAGAGCAAGACCAAAGCAGAATCGAAAGTCGCAAATGATAGCTCCATAAGCTCTGGTTGAAGGTCAATTTACACCTTCCAAACAATTCGCGGCTTACATTACTACCGCTCATCATCAAAACCAGCAACTCAAACATGACAAGGCGATGAGGCTGACATTCACGGCCGCTCCTAATTATGACTTGCAGAATGAAGGCACGGCGATGGCTGAGACATTTTGGAGGGATTCGCGCCGAGGCTGCGGAACACGAGGAAGCCCGCCTCATGACCGCCGTCAATCACCAACCTCACGAATAAGCAAGTCAGACCATTCAGCCGAGCTTCCAGCCATCTTTTATATTGCCCACCACTCCGCAAAGCCGCACTGGCCACCGTCGGGTTCCGAAGATACGAAAACGAAAATGTCGTACATACACATTTCAGCCAATTTCTGTCATCACGTTAGACACCAACCCCTTTGAAAATCGCAGAGCAGTAGATCAAGGTATCCCAAAGGAGTCACCTTAGTCGTCATATGATGATTAGCACCGTGAAAGCATCATTTGATAGTGGGAGTACTTCTTCGTAGGTATCTGCGACCAATTCCAACATCGTACAACTTGTAATTTCAACCTCAACGGACTTGCGAACCGGTAGCAAATCATCCGTTTCCAGTGTCAGAAAGTTCATTTTGAAAATCCAGTGACAGTGGTATGACAGAATTCATCCCGGCACTCGACTTGAATCGCCGGTTCTTTAGTGACGTAGTTCAACCCATCCTTGTCGAAGCCTTTCCTCGTATCCTCTATGGTGCGGCCCTTATTGGCCTGGCAGCGAAGTCTTAGGCTTTAACACTGCCATGTCGATGCCCCATGACTGGGGTCTATGTTTGTTCATATTCTTGAAAGAGCAGGACTCAAAACTGCGTCACCACATAGCCAACTTACTCAGGCATGAATTGCCTCCAAAAGTTTGCTGAGCATCCGGTTTCACACTCTGAAAGTCAGTCTTTACAAACTCGCTCGCTGCTTTCCCTTCTAGATGGTCCAGTGAAGCATCACGTTATCCTCATTACGGTGCACGACTTTGTACGAGTTCAACTACATAGTGGTATTACGAATCCGCTTCAAGTCATTGACTGGATGGCACTTCCAGCGCATGTCTTATGAGAGATGGTTACCGGTGAAGTATACCACCAAGGGACTGGAGAGCTCGCGACTCTACGCAAGCAGTTGGATTGGTATTCACGAGATATCTGGCTCTATCTCCTAGCTTCAGGATGGCAGCGTATCTCGCAAGAAGAGCAACTCATACCCAGAGCCGCATTCGTTGGAGATGAACTTGGATCCGCATTCATCGGTTCACGGCTTGTTCGCGATATAATGAACGTGTGTTTTCTGACGGAGAGGAAGTTCGCTCCCTACTCGAAATGGTTCGGCACCGCATTCAAGAAGCTAGTGTGCGGAAGCACTCTCGAACCCATTCTATTACGGGTTTGCAAGCTTCAACCTGGCGCGAAGGAGAGCCTTCGTTGAGCCGCGCCTACACGATTTTAGCAGACCATCACAATGACTTGAGTATTACGGAACAAGTGGAATTCGGCAACCTCTTTTTTCTGGGACCGTGTCTCTCACGTCATACATGCCGGTTGAATTGTCGACGCCATCATTAAGCAGATTAAAGATCCAGAAATGGAACGTAAGCTCTCTCATCCTCTGATTGGGAGTGTCAATCAATGGAGTGACAACGTAGACATAAAGAAGATTGCCATTGAGAAAATAAAGCAGTTGTATCCTTGAAAATTGACAGATAATGATCTTCGGCTACATGGTCAGCATTCAAAGTCGAAGCACGACATTCGCCATCGCCTCCAATGCCATACACCATTGCGCAAGTCACGCTCGTCACTTGAGCCCCCAAGTCTGGAAGCTGCTCAAGCCAGACACCACCTTGTGAAGTTTTGGGGGGGTGATACGGAGCAGCCGACACAACGTTACGTCGCACAGCATGGGAAGCACTCTCCGGCGTAACATCGGATACGAGGCGATCGCTCGGGCGTGTTGTAGTGAACGCGTTGGTTTGCGCCGAGAGCGTTCGTGCCATGGAGCGGCAGCGCCAATGGCCGGGGGCCGCGGCCCTCCACCGAGACCCGCGAACCATCGACGGGCGCGTAGAGAACGCTTTGGGTGGGACTCGGGACGTGCTGCTTCCTGCAGGTTGGGCGGCGTGGATTTCGCCCCGCCGCGGTGAACGGCCAGGGCGAGGGCCCTTCCAGCGGCCAGGGGGTCGGGAGGAGCGCTACCCATGGGCAAGCCACCGGCGAGCGCTGGTGCCGCGCTGGGCAGTTCTGTGCCGTGCTGTTTGGTGGGCAGAGTCTCGGCCGCCCGGCGGATAAGGTCATTGTGCCAGTTCACGCTTGGCCGTGCCACTGCGTTTGTTTCATTTTACGGCGCCCATTGACACATGGCCGTGCAGGATGCGGCTCAACGACAAGGTTTCAGGCCCTCCATATGGCGGAAGGGATTCGGCCTGCAAAAGAAAGGAGGAACTGCGAAAGGGCGGGATGGAGTTTCATACCCTCCGCCGGCCGTTTGCACGCCAACGGGTTCTGATGCATGAAATACAACTTAGGTGGTGACTGTGGGAAACCGATTGGACGCAGTTGGAGTCGCACGGCTGGGGTGTTCCAACACCCAATAGCGGAAAAGCAAAATGTGTGTGGCATACTGCTCGGAGAGAATAACCAATTGTAGAATGGAGGAAGCGGTATATCTGGCAAAGGCGGCAAACGCAGGCGATTAGCGACCCTCCGCCATCTAGCGCTTTGTGCTCCGTCACAGACGGGAAGGAAAGCGGTTGGGCCAAAAGCAAAGCATCACAAAAAGCACTGCCATCGGGCAATCAATGAGACACATGCAGTGGTAAACATTAATGGCAATATAGAGGGTGGCTCATTCGATTTATTGTGGTCGCCGTAACATGTGTGTTGTACGAGCACAAAGTGACAACCATATCAACGGTTGGCAAAAATAGAAGGTGTCGTGGCCTCTCCGAACCATTGACGGGCGACGCTGAATGCATGACTATGCATGAGAAAGCAGGTTTATCTTCCAGAAACCACCATCCTTCCACGCGGATTAATCAGGATCAGCCCTACACTGGCTGACGAGTGACGACTGAGGCGGAGTTAATGCGCGGATGATGCAGAACCGTATTTGCGCTCCAATGGGCGTCAGACGGAAACGCCGTTGCGCACTTGTGAGATCATCACTTACGAGCTGGACAATTCAAGCGGGAAGTGCTGTGTCGCGTTGTTCCCAGTTGAGCAGTATGTGAGGGAGAACTCGAAAGGCATCGAGCTGACCGCTGGGAGCACCTTCTTTTACCGCCGCTGCAGCCAACGGGGATGTGCGTGCAGCGGTGGAAAGCCCAAAGTTTCACACCAATGCAGGGCGAAAGGTTAATGTCACGATTAACGAAGACGTGCGGGGGATAACCAACTCGGCAAAGGAGACGATTAGGAAAAAAGTGTTTCTAAGATTGTAAAAAGAAGACGCCTCAAACTATTCTCTACATAGTCTACTATGTCCAAACCGATAGGAAACCGAATCCTCCCTTTTCCGAAAATGCAACAACTGCCGGATTACACATTCCGGGGGGTATCAGCGCAGGTAACACTTTTATCCCGACCTGAACCAAACGAGCAGGAAAGAAAGCATGACGGGACGCTTGAACGTGAGTCAGAGTGTGAAGACAAGGATCAGAAAGTGATGGTGAAGTTGCTTGATCCCCGAATGAGCTGAAAAAGCAGTCCTGCAATGCAATGCTCCGCCCGTAACATAGTAGTACAGCCTGAATGATGCCCGTGGCGCGATATCGAAAAGCTGAAGAAAAAGAGATTAAAATAACGCCCCTTTGGGTATCACATGAGAAGATGTGTAAACCGTGAAATGAAAAATCGAAAGACTCATACCATCGACTCCGCCCCATTGTCATCGATATCAGATGACGTCGTTCGCAAATTAAATCCCAGACTCCTTTTTGCAAGGTGATGTGCGTGACCTTAGGCAGCAGGATTGCGGAGGATCTCGTCGCAGTTGGCGTCGAATCGCATGCTCCAGAGGCGGATCGCGCTCATCAGCTTCTCGGTCTTGTCGAGTTCGCGGTCGCGGCCGAAGATCGAGTCCACGAACTCGCAGCCGCTATTGCGACTCATGTTGGCCGGCCTCTTCTCGCCCGTCTCGCGCTGCGCCGCCTTCCACATGTACTCCTCGCAGATTTTGAGCAGCTTCTTGAAGCGCACCCACAGCCGCTCGCCGCTCTCCAAGAAGTCCTCGACCATCTCCCGGTTCTCTTCCTGCCGGATCTTGTCGATGCACTCGTCCGCGCGCTTGACTTTGCCCGAGAGCTGGATAAGTAGCAGCCAGAGGTCGCCCGCGACGTCTGACATGGGGGTGGCGGGACCGTAGTAGAAGACGGTCCAGTCGTAGATCCACTTGCCGAGCGAGTTCGCGTCGAACACGCTGCCAAGCAGAATGATGGGCTCCTCGGACGGATCCCAGTTTTTGAACGAGTACCCGGCGGGGATACCGGCGCGACGCGCGTCGTCGTCGGTTGCCTTGCGCGGCGATGATTTCGCGGTCGACGGTCGCTTCGGTGGCGATGGGTGCGGTCGACTCGCGTGCGACGCCCGTCGCGGACGCGCCGTGTTGGCTTTTGGCGTGGTTGGCTCTGGCGTGTACTGCGGGACCTGATCATAGAAATAACGTTGATCAGCTCGAGCGTAACTCTGGTATTGTTCGTAGGGAGGCGGAGCGTCGCAGAAGTCGTAGTCTCGTTCGAAGTCTTCGTCGGCGAATACGTTATGGACGTACTGCCAGTCCGATGACATTTTTGGAGTGCGCTCGTAATAGTACGAGTACTTGCTGCGCATGCCAGCGGGCGCTCGCGGGTGGCGAGGAATACCGCGAGAATAATCGAAACCACTTACATTCTCTGGTCGCAGTGGAGTCGACTGAGGAGGAGTCGCAAAGCGCGTTGCGTATGCCGCGAAGTGCGACGACGGTACGCGCGCTGAAAAGCCAGGCTCATACTGAGAGGCCCGTCGCTGGTGTTTTGGCGATTCTCGAGGAGATGGTCCGCCAGGATATGTCGAATGTCGCGGCGCGGCGTACGAGTAGTGAGGAGCGCCCGCAGACGGTGGCGTTCTCATGTATTCATAAGAATATGGTGGATTCGCCGGGTAGGCGCCGTATGCGTAGGCCATTTGGTGCCGGCCGTGGTCGGCACCGTGAAGATGTTGTAGTTATTCGATCAAGTGTGGTCGTGGCGCGTCACCGTGGTGGCAATGCGTCGTGGCGAGGTGGTGGTGGTTCTGAAGCGGATATCAAGGAGGAGGATGTAGAGGAGAGGGTGAATCTGCTCTGAAATCCGCACATTGATGTATTTTGTGGATGTGGGGGCTATGCGCTGTGTTCAGGACCGAGAGATCCCGAAAAGAAGAATGTAGAAGAGTGCGCGATTGTTAATATAAGCGTTGTTGGGATAAACGAAGTAGATAGAAGCATTCACAGTGGAAAGAAGGGCCGGAGGGGAGCGGCAGTTATAAGGACGCAAGCTGCCTTTCGCTCGCCGAGTTCCAAGCGAAGCCCCATGAACGGGCGGGTGGGCAAGTAAAAAGCGACGGGCCTCAGTCGCTCCGAAGCATGTCAGGGTGGCCCCAGTCCCTTCCAGTCGCTTCACTGCAGCCACTATGCCATCCACCCCCCTCTCGCCTCTCCCCTGTCACTCCCAAAGCCCAAGGTAGACGCTCGGATAGTGTACGGCCAGAATTCAGATGGTTGGTAATTTAGTCGTGGCCATCATCAATTCATCACAGACATTCCGTCCATACGCTTTCGTTTTTAGGTTTCTTAGTAGATTCCCTCCCTTGGAAATTCGAATGCCATCTTAGCAACTCGGTAATTGGCTTTCTTTAGCCTCCTTAGGGCCTCCTCCGCTCCCATCCCTTCACTGCCACCGAACAGGGGAAACTTTTGACGGGTTGGCCCATCCTACAACGACCAATATTACATCCTCACACATACCGTAGTACTGCAGTGCCATGGAATTCGCATACATGGAGTCATCATGCGTGTTATTCTTGTATGTCAAATAGCCAAGTCACGCGAACCGCCGATATGACGTCGCACAGCATAGCCCTCTTACTCCAACTCAGCAGAGTACCTGGGACGAACAGCAATTAATTTCTCGTCAGTGCGACGCAGCGAATGCGACAAACAGGCTTGACCTAGCTTCGCACTGGGGGCCCAGTCTGCCTTCTCCAACGTCTTCCCGGCCCTTCTTTGGCTTAGCACCAGAAACCATAACGAATTTTCGATAGCATTCAGGAGTCGTTCAGGGGCCCGTTCGCGATTCTCCAATTTCCGCGCTCCCTCACCGACAAATTTTTTTGTCTCGTTCAATGTCTGTGCCCTGTTTTCACTGGTGATGGACGCGGATTTTTGCATTTTCCTTTGGAGTGTGTGCGTCAGTATGGTTGCATTGTTTGGACTAATTGGTTACGGGAATGCACCCAACAGGGACTTTCAGATGCCAGCGCCGCACGGCGAGTGCATGTTTGCGTAGACGACTACCTCTTTCCGCGCCTGGCTCGGTCCCGGCGCCGCTGCAAAAGGCCGCCCGCTGCAAAAGGCCGCTGGTGCTTGACGCCAATCGATCTCTAGCGCGTCATGGAAGCATTATTCCATGGCGGTGGGACGGAATTGGCGTCTTCTGTTGGGTCTTGTTTCTCCTTGTTAGCCTGTGGCTGCGTTTGCGGAACGTGGAAGCATAAGCCGATCCGGTAGTCTACCATCGCTACACTCCATTTTTTTTTGTTGAAAAATTCATGCTAGCAACGAGTGCCAACTCACACTCCGAATCCTGCAATTTCGGCCAGTAGTTTGTCTTCCTTCTTCACCGCAACAGAGAATCTGTTCCTTTTCTCGGTTATTCTTCCCGCTGAAGGCTGACATCAAGGCAGGGTGGAGTGACAAGAAATGCCAGAAGATGACTCTTTGGCCGTGTCAGCAGGTCTGGCGGTTATCCAGGTAAACGCCGCGCATTTGGTCCTTTCGGAATACGCGACTGTCCGAGGCAGACAGTCGAAATACTGTAACGTTTTAGAAACAATGGGCGACAGACGGTGGCGCCGTGTGGCGGAGCGCGTTGATTTCGCGAAACAGGAAGTCTGTGTGTGAGTCAAGCGAAAGGCGAATGGGCAGGGAAGCTTCACTTTCCTGAGCCGCAGTCATGTATGTCCTCACCTCCGACTGGTGCATCTACGTAGTACATGCTGCCCTAGTGAGATCGCATGTCAGCTGGCAAATCAGCGCGCCAGCAGCTGAATAATGGCCACTATGAGTCGGCCATCTTCTAGTGGAGGGCGAGAAGGAAATGCGATCGCCAATCAAGAGCTTGGATTTCAAGATACGCGTCCAAATGGACTATCAGTTGCTCTCCTATCACAGCGCCTAAGAGTACATTCCCTAACGAAATCGGTTTCACCCCTTTGAGCGTGCACACCAAAACTCAGCCACACTGGCTCAACAGGGATATGACGGGAGCTTGAATGTAAATAGCTAGCCGGTTAACCGCAGCCAAACGTGTACTTGGGCGGAAGTTCCCTAGTCAAAGTCCGCCTCTACATACAGGCCTTAACGAAATCGGCTACCCGTACATCCGCGATGCTGAGTAGGTTCTAGGATACTAATAAGCAACTGCCAGAACACTTGTAGTCCGCCCACTATTTCTGGTAGATAGCTAGAAATGCTCTGACATGATATCAAAGCGGAGGATCCAAAGCATTTCGATTTCAAAGCAAGAGAATGTTCTAGTGTTATTTGGAGATATAAGGAGACGCAACAGTAAGGTGGTGGGCGGGGTGGAAGTTCGCAAAACAAGCTACGTAACTATAGAAGACTGTAGTAGCTTTACGATCGTCTCGTGCCCGTACTGCGCAGCCCGCGACAGCGGCGTCCGGCCAGCGTTGTCCTTCGAGTCCACGTCGACCTTGCTGGTGTCGAGCAGCAGCTTCACGACCGCCTCGTGCCCGTTCCGCGCAGCCCGCGACAGCGGCGTCAGGCCGGCGTAGTCCTTCGAGTCCACGTCGACCTAGC